>Ga0207700_10002116_pt1 | contig 11343 bp, 9 predicted proteins | sample LARL82metaG_FD_184348 | JGI IMG/M metagenome (GOLD analysis project Ga0207700, IMG submission 184348) | Corn, switchgrass and miscanthus rhizosphere microbial communities from Kellogg Biological Station, Michigan, USA - LAR L8-2 metaG... | ecosystem: Host-associated > Plants > Roots >...
CAGATCGCCCAGCTTGCTAGGACCAAAGAATATCAATGCGATGACCAAAATGATCAGCAGTTCAGGTACACCAAGTTTTCCACCAAACATTGTTTTGCTCCGTCGTCCAGGAAACGCCGTGCAGCAGGCTTCCGTGGGGTTTTTATTATTAGATTCCAGTTGATTGTAGGGCAACCAAACTGGCGAGTCAAAGACTCATTGAAAACTAAGGACTTTAAGTAACGCAGTCTTAACTTCTCTAATAAATCCTTCTGTTTCATACACTTTGGATTAAGGCGGTGAGTAAGGCCGTCCTCTGTGGCAGCTCCCCGATTACAACGGACTCATTAACCGCATGCGCTCCTTCTCCCAACGCTCCCAGGCCATCCAGGGTCGGTATGCCCAGTGCCGACGTAAAGTTTCCATCCGATCCGCCGCCGGTGGAAGACTCCTCCACTCGCCATCCGATCGTTGCAGCGATCTCGCGGGCCATGCCAAAAAGCCGCACTGTCCCTTCCGTCCGCTCCATCGGCGGCCGATTGATGCCGCCACTCAGCTCAATCACGCAATCAGGATCAAACGGCTTCAGAGCGGCAAACTTCTTTTCCAGCTCTGCGGCGTCGGCTGTTCGGGCAATTCTCAGGTCGATCTCTGCCCTTGCTTCCGCCGCAATCACATTGCTGCGCGTCCCGCCCTGCACCACGCCGGGATTCACCGTAATTCCGCGCGCCAGATCGGTAAACTTCACGATCTCCAGAAGCTGCCGCGCCAGCTCAACAATCGCGCTGCGGCCTTTCTCAAAATCCACCCCAGAGTGTGACGCCCGTCCGCGCACCCGGATCGTCATATCGCCCACGCCCTTGCGCGACGTTTTCAAATGGCCTTGCGGTCCCTGTGAAGGCTCCAGCACCAGCACCGCTTCACAGTCTTTGGCTGTGGCTTCAACAATTGGCCGGCCCGTGGTGCTGCCAACTTCTTCATCCGTATCCAGCAGGATCGTCACTGGCCGATGCGCCGCGCCCGCTTCTTTCAGCACGCGCAACGCAAAAATCATCATGGCAATTCCGGCCTTCATGTCATACACACCCGGACCAAAAGCGCGACCGTCTTTTATCTGAAAGGGCATTTTCGCCAGCGTGCCCAAGGGCCACACGGTATCAAAGTGTCCCAACAGAAGCACGGGCTTAGCGTCTGCTCTGTCGGAACCGCCGCCAGAAACGCTCCCAGAACCGCCGCCCGCGAATTCCGCTTTCAGGTGATTGCCGGCTGCTTCCTGCGGATAGAAAGTTACCTGGCCGCCAAGGCGTTCAAACTCCTCAGCCAGAAACGCACCCATGCGGTCGACTGCGGCTTTGTCGTCACTGGGCGATTCAATCTCTACCATCTTCCGCAGCAGCGCCAGCATCTCGCTTTCATGCTGCTGGCAAAAAGCAAGGTAGGTAACGGCGGATTGGTTCGCGGCTTTGGTGGTCATATCTAAATGATATAGCGCCCGCTCAGCGTCATCAGTGAAAATCAGCGGTCAGATTTTTCTTGATCTGCGCTTGTCAGCGTTCATCTACGGCTAAAGTACCTTGTTTTTTGGATCTCCCTTTTCCTTTGTGTTCCTTCGTGCCCTTTGTGGTTAAAGTTTTTGCTTTTCCTCTTCAGTGTCATCACTGCAAATCAGTGGTTAAATTGCGCTTCCTTACACCATTTCCTCCTCGCTTTCCTGGTCCACTTCCTCCTCCATCTCTTCCTCTCCTTCTTCCGGCTCAAAATCTAACTTGTTCACGTTGGTCATCGCCACTTGTAAAACGTAGGCCAGCTTTGTCGCCACTTTTTCGTCCAGTGTGCCGTCCACCAGGCCTTGCGCTGTCTTGTTCAGCGCCACCTGGATTGAATTTGCATCGTCCAGCGCCGGCAGGCTGAACTTCGTCGGACGCGTCGCCTCCATCGCCAGGTGCATGCAGCAATATTTCTCTCCTCGCACCTTTGGTGCGCGGCAGGGCCTCCCGCCGCTTCGTGGATAATCGCATCGTGGCGCCCGGTTTGCCTTCTCCAGGTTGTCCCGCAGCATCGTGAACACATCGTGTCGCTCGCCGTCTGCCAGCTTGGCCGTCTCCTCTATCTCCGGATCTCGCTCCAGCAGCTTCTGGCACGCTTTAAACGTCTCTCCCAGTTGCGTAAACAGCCGCGCCGCCTCGGTTGAGGGCCATTGTTGCTTCAGTTCTTCTTGCTCCTCCTGCCGTCGGCGCTCGTCCCGCATATTGAAAATCCGGCGCATGTCCTCACCGGTTTTCACCGTCGTTCTCCACAGCCGCTCTTCTTCTTCAGTAAACCCTTCGCAGTTCTCTTTCGATTTCGGCATATACGGCTCCTCTCTTTTTTCGTCGCTCCCAGAACTTTTCTTCTGCCTATCCGATTATCTTTCTGATCTCTCCCATCATCGATCTCGGCTCATACGCTCTCTTGTATTGGTGGCCCGGTTTTTTCCGATCAGCGATCATCAGCGCAAATCAGCGGTAACAATTGTTCTCGCCGATCTTCCTGCGAAATTCGGCATTGCTCTTCCGGTGGGCCGTCATCAGTAGAGGGTCGCAACCCGATCACCCGATCACGCGCGATCACCAGATCACCCGATCTTTTTCTCCCCCGCCCGGCCTTTTCCGCCTTTTGTTGCAAACAAAGCCACTTCTTCCATTCGACGCTCGCGTGGCCCCTGCGTGGCCCTTGGGTGACGCTTGGGTCACCCTTGGGTCACCCAAGGGTGACCCAAACCCAATCCCAAACCCAATCCCAATCCCAGACCCAGACCCAAACCCAATCCCAACACAAATTCTGGAGCGCAGGCGTCGGGGTCCCCAGAGCGCGCTGTTTTTCCGCGCGATGGGGTGGAGGTGCACTTGCCTGCGGCAATCCCACCACAAATTGTGGACCGCAGGCGCCGGGGTCCCCAGAGCGCGCTGTTTTTGCGCGCGATGGGGTGGAGGTGCCCTCGCCTGCGAGCGTGAACGCTTGTCTCGACCAAAACCCAAGCTGCACCGCCTTCCGATCACGGCGATGCCGGCAATTCCGGCGAACACGTGCGATCCTGCAACCCATCAGCCGTCGGCTGATGGGTCGTAGCCCATAAACACGAACACCCGGCCCAAAGGCCGGGTGCACTGAAATTATCTCAACGCGAATATAGCACGAATATGCTACAAGGCAAAATATTTCTTTCGTTGAAGCGTTCACGTCAAATTTGATTCGTATCAGGCACCCGGTTCAGGGCCTAGCAAGGCGACATCCTGGCATTGGGCGGGCACTCCCTAAAACCTGCGGTATACTTTGCAGCGGATTTGTACTACTCGAGGCTACATCTCGGAACTAATGAAAGGCGCGTAAATGCAAGCGAAAGACGTGACCGGGAACCAACCAGTACGACCAAGGCCACTAATCTTTATTGGCTCTTCATCGGAAGGACTTGATATAGCACGCGCGTTGCAAGCCGCGCTTTACAATGAAGCTGAACCAGTTATCTGGAGCCAGGGCGTATTTGGTCTCTCTGGAGGAACTCTTGAAACCCTTCTTCAAGAGAGCGACAATTTCGATTTTGCGGTATTCATCCTTTCTGCGGATGATCTTGTTGTGAAACGAGGCCAGCAGGGAAATGCGGCTCGCGACAATGTTCTCTTCGAACTTGGACTATTCATGGGGCGCTTGGGTCGCGATCGAACATTTTTTGTGTATTCCCGCACGGACCAACTGCTTTTGCCTTCAGATCTAGCTGGCGTAACTGCTGCTTCTTATTTACCACCCAGCGAACCACGCTACTTGCTTGCTGCGATCAGTGCCGTAAGCTCCCCAATACTAGCTGCGGTGCAGACTTTGGGACCACGAGCAACCGGAGGGATCAGATCAGCTTCATTCTCAAAAGAACTCGATGATCTTCGGGGGCAAGTGGCTGAAATGCGAATCGCTTTAGCTTCATTTGCGGCTTACGCGCAAGAACCGCCAGAGACCGAAGTTAGCCAAAAACAGCACCCAAAACGCGATGGTGCTACGGATCTGACGGTTTTGCATGGGACTTGGGTCGGAGACCCAACAGGATCTACAGCTTGGTGTTGGCAAGAAAGTAGTAAAGCCCAGTTTGTCTATTCTTATGGCGGAGATGGGGTGCCTACTGGAGAGTACTATGACTGGGTGAGGACGGGCAATGCTTTGTCAGGCAGATTTCGTTGGTTTGAACAGCCCGATATCCGCGGCTACGCTTGGTTTGAGGTAGTGGGAGACAGTAGACTGCGTGGCGGCTGGTGGATGCAAGAAGATGTCCCGAAGCATTTGATATCCAAATTGCCGCACGTACCTCGAATGGTTCCTTTGGAATGGCGCAAGGTGAGTACCTCAATCGATCCCAAAGTCAAAAAATGGATGAAAGTGAAGTCTAGAGCATTTTCAGCGTGAATGTGGGCCGTTACGGGGTGGAGCAGGCATTCATGCCTGCGGCAAAGCTGCTGAAGAAATCGGCTTCAGCCGCTGAAGGCCATCAGCTAAGGCCGCCCGACGCGCAGCAGTGGGCAAAATCGCTAGAACCGCAAAGGACGGTGCACCGCGCCACAAAATAACTACGTGACGCTATAATATCGGCGGATTTATTGGGAACGCCTTGGGGGGATGGGTGCAAATGCCCATCATTGAGGTGTTTCAAATGAAGAAAGCCGTTCGATTTGTGAACTTCGCGATTCAGTTGGTCTTGCTGGCCGGCATGATTCGCGGGCTGTTAAAACGATAAACCCACCAAGACCCGCCTGGAATATCTATTCTTCGGCGGGTTTTGCTTTTCCGACACGGTATTCTCGGTTCGGAGATTTACTGGTTAGAATACATGCCATGTCTGAAAAACAAAAAATCAACGCTGCATACCGATTGCACGAGATATTGAAAGCAGCAGTTGCTCAACAACCGAATGTCAGTAATCTCCAAGTATGGTCGAATGTTTTTGACGTGCAGCACTCTGGGCGCAGGCAAAAACAGGCGGTGAATCGCGGCATTGACTTGATTTATGACCAGTTGGACATCTTGGTCGGCTATCTTAAACGCAATGAATATGCTGAAGAAGTAATTCAGGATTTAGTAAATGCGATTGAGGGCAATATCTCTATGGAATTTGCTCATCAGGCGTGGCAGGATTTTCGACAGAGACTCATTAACCAGATCATCCCGCTGCGGATTTACAGCAATACGATTCCCAGTGAGGAGAGCCTAATAAGCCCTACTGACCTGAAAGACATTCAAGACGAATTAGACGCGCTACAGCTTTCCTTGGACAATAAGGGTGTCCCATCTGAAGTTCGTGATTATGTAAAAAAGCAATTTGACTTTATTCGAAGGGCATTTTGGGAATATAAGTTTCGCGGGCTCCATGCCTTCGATGACGCCTTAATGGACGGAGTACGCGAGAGCTATGTCCAACATGTCACAGTTGAAAAGCACAAGAACGACCCGGAAGTTCAAGAAGTGAGCAAGATGTGGGGTAAAGTCTGGGAAGTTGTAATTAAGGCTGGGCAAGCAGGGACAGCTCTCACCGCTGGCCAGCACTTTTATCAATTGGTGGCGAGCACATTAAAACTTACTGGCCATCACTAATAATTTTTTGCTGGGCGGGTGGCCCACCTTCCCGCTTCTTCTCGAAGTCACCATCCCGCGTGTGCCCCATCCTTTGCCGCTTTTGCAAAGGGTGGGATTTCACGCTGCCAACACAACCACATGCTGTTCCGAGTGTCCGAACCACCATTGCCGTCATAACCGGTGGAACGCCCGCAGTGAGGACCGAGGAATCTGCTCCGCTGCTCTTCAGGGACACCAGAAATTCTTTTCTGGCTCGTTCTTCTTCGTCCCTGTCCTTGCTTCACCCTCTTCTCTTATCAACTAGAGGCCGCTTCCATCGGCGGCGGGACTTGCAAGTTCGGCATGGGACGGCCGGCAAATAGGCGCCGCGTTGGCTTGGCCATCCAGCGGGCCCAGCGCGTTGACCACGCTACGCGCGCGCTGTCAGTGGCGATGCCGGTATCGGCGTACATTCTGCGATAGAGTTTTGAAATCAGGATAAAAGCCAGACGGCCTTTGATCGACTTCAAAAAGCTTGAGCGCTTCCAGATCACAGGAAAGCTGTAGAACCTGTCCCAGACGCCCTGCGTGCGCGCGCGGATTTCATCGGCGGCCATGACGGGATGTGTCCAGAAAAGTTTTGGGCGCTTGGCTTGCGGAATGAGCCAGCCGCGCGTGAGTGGAACACCGCCGATACGTCGCGTGTCATTCTGCATGGTTTGTTCCCAGCGGGCAAAATCAACGGTGCCGGGAAACGGCGTGAGCATGACAAACTGCGCGAAGGTGAGTTCCGCCTGCTCTGCCACGGCTTCCGTGGCATCAAACGTGGCGGGACGATCACTGGGCAAGCCGAAGATGAACGAGCCCAGAATGTGAATATCATGCCGGCGGAATTTGCGCAGACGGTCAACCAGATTTTGTCCGGCAAGGTTGAAGTCCTTGTAAACGTCTTTCAACCCTTCGGGCGTTACCGCTTCCACGCCGACCAATGCGCCATGGATGTGCGCGGCTTTCATCGCGGCCAGAAATTCCGCGTCCTCGGCGGCTTCCATGGTGATCTGCGTGAAGAAGACCGTATCGGAAGGGAGCTGGGCGAGGCGAGACATCAGCTCAAAGCGCTCTGCGCGGACCGCAGTCAGCTCAGCCAGGCGCGCGGCGTTGTTCTGCCGCTTGGCCAGTTCGAGATCGGTCAACGTTACGGGATAAAAGTTATCATCGGCCAAGGCAATAAAACGGAAGCCAATGCGGCGCAGGTTGACGATCTCTTCAATCACAGAATCTGAAGGCCGCTGGCGAGGCCGCTGACCGTCAGTACGCCACACGGAGCAGAACGAGCAATGCTTAGGACAACCACGAACAGTCTGCACGGAAGCCCACATGTAACTGTTGGGCGGAAGCAGGTCCCAGCGCGCAGGTAGAAATTCATTGCCTTCAATCCTGCCGCCGACGTAGAGCGTTTCCGGCTTGCCGTTAGCGCAATCTCTGAGCACGCGCGCCCAGGCCACGTCGCCATCGCCTTTAACGACGGCGTGCGCGCCGCCCAACTCGGCCGCTTCTTCAGGATACAGCGTTGCATGGATACCGCCGAAAACCACGTACGCGCCGCGGTCGCGCACAATTTTGCCCAGCTCATAACCGCGCAACGCGTTGCCCGTGTGGATGCCGATGCCCACAACGTCACCGGGCGCGATGGTGAGAGGATCAGTGGTGGCAAGCGTTTCATCCACCAGAATGGGAGTGCCGTAAGAACCCGGCGTGGCCGCGGCGAGCACGTAGAGCCATCGCGGTGTAATGACCGCCGTTCCAAAAGAGACGTTGCTCGGGTTGATCAGATGAACCTTCATGGTGCGATGCGCCACTCCCCTGGCTTGTTGCGGAAAACTTTCGCTCGATTTGGATCTTTCGGGCTGCGGTAGGACTGGGAATTCACTTGCGCTGGAGAACAGCGATCTTCTGGAGCTATCTGCGTTGAAAAAATTATTTGCCTGGAGAAAACGTAGGCCGGAAATATCAATGTTGCTTGATCATACTCCTGCTCTGCTGCCCGCGGGAATAAAACGGAACGAGCGATGCGCAACGCAGAGCCGGCAGCGCAAAAAGTCAACGATGGAGAGAACTGCGGTGTTCGCGCATGGTGCGGCAACGGTTGCAAGATTGCTCCTTGGAAGTTCTTGCCACATTCGCCGGAAAGCGCGGAAATTCTTGACCGAGCCCATCAAATCAAGCGACGGGAAGCGCAGCATGCATAATGACGCTGTATAACCAGTGTACTCTCTTTCTTGAGGCATATGTTCGATGCAGAACAAATCGGGCCTTAGTACGTTCGACATCAAACATAAGCTGTTATACTGACGATAGCTTTTGCCGCGCGGTCCGCCTGCCCTAGCCAAGAGAGCTATTCCAGACCCACTTTGCTGCTGAAGCCCGAAAGGAAGTATCGGGCAATGTCGGGTCGGGAGAAACCCCGGATTCTGTGCGTTTCGCGCTCCGCCTATCAACTCAAGGCCATGCGCGGCGCTTTCCCCCTCAGGGAATACGACGTGCTTTCAGCCTCAACGCCGGAACAGGCCGTGGCCGTGTGTCTCAACAACCATATTTCCGCTGTCGTGCTTGACTCAGAGTTTTCGACTGAATCCGGCTGGTCAGCCGCGCAGACCTTGAAGATGGTCAATCCTCAGTTGCCCGTAATGCTGCTTTTAAAAAGCGCTAACGGCGTCGTCCCCAGCGGAGTGGACGCCGTGGCTCCCAGCCACTCCCACATGCTGATCAAGTTGAAAGGGCTGCTGAATCCGCAGGAGTAGCCGCCTTCTAAACCCAGGCGCAGAGAGATCGATAGCGTGTCTGCCCTTGATCCCTCAGCGTTTCCCCTTGGTGTTCCGTCGTGTCCTTGTGGTTAAAGGTCTTGCTTTTCGACCCTCGATGTTCTCGGCGTCTCCGCGGTGCGCTTTTGCCCTTTCGATGGTCAGCGATCCCGCGCGGTGGTCACCCCCTCCCGGAAAAGCGGCGCAACAGGTCGCACTAGGATCCATGTCAACGCAAGCCTGACCTACTAGTGGCGCCGCCGTACAACCGAATTCGTCTATCTACCGGGGCTGAACCACAACCCGAATCCCATCAAAGTGACAACCAACAAAACAACCAGCGCCGCAATGGTCCTGTGATAGCGACGCACACTGGCCGGTTCACCCGCTTGATCGGTCCAGAACACGCACACCAGCGCTTGCCGACTGTGCCACAGAACGGCCAACATCGACGCGAAAATAAATGCCGACGTGCCCATCGCGCCCCATGCAATGTGAAAAAACACGTTGATCATCACAATGTTGGTCATCACCGGCAACATCAGTGCCGCGCCCAGCAGCGCGGTCTTGCGGAACAACAGCAGCGCGCCGCCGCCAACCTGTATCAGTCCCAGAATCAGCGCATAGGCATGGGAATGGCCGTAATACAACCAGGCAAGCTGATAGCCAGTTAGCGCTCCAACCGGCCGCAGCGCAATCTCCGGAGGAAGCGTGAATTGCCTGCCCAGCATCTTGCTCGATGCGTATGTAAAGAGCAGAAATGCGGAAAGATAGCGCAGCCAATCTAGATGTTTGGGATAGCGGGCCGCCGATTCAGCCATGAGAACGGATTCAGCCATTGGAACTCACCTTTCTCGTAATCCAGCATCGCACCCCGTGGCATTTTGATCGCCACCTGCTTATGGTGACTCCATGTGCAATGAATTATTACTTGCGGGATTACAAAAAGTGACTTGACACTTACTGCTAGCGGAGGCTTTTAACTGGAAACTCTCAACCCCTGTCCTCCTGGTCTTTAACTGGAAACTTTCGAACCCTGTCATCCTGGCCTTTAACTGGAAACTCTCAACCCCTTGTCATTCTGAGCGGCACGGAGCGACCTAAAGGAGCGACGTAAAGTCGAAGGACCCCGAGGCCGCATCCGTGACCATGCCGCGTCGGGGAGTTCTACCGAGACATCGTTATTTCCCAGCCAACATGCACGATGGCGATAGAGCAGATTCTGGTTCTATTTTCAAGGTGAAGCGACGGGGTTGATCTGACCCACCCTTTGCGTCCACAGTAAGCCCGTAAGCGTAGACGACCCGGCATTGTCGTTTTCTCGAAGGCATTTTCAAAAGGAAGCGCTGGACTGAACACGAACTGAATGGTTTGTTTGCGAAGGAACGGGACGGGCGTAAGGTCATTCTGCCGATTTGGCATAAAATTACCGACCGCGAGTTGCTCCAATACAGTCCGGCATTCTCGGCCGGATCGCCATGATCACAAAGAGAGATTCCATTGCCGATATCGTAAAAAACTTAAAGAAGCTTTTGAAGCCGTCTTGATGCGATGTTTGGACTACCGAAATAACTTAAACTCCCTGCCTCACAATCTTAACGACCTGATTTTACAAAATTCGTTTCTTCAAACCGCCCTTCTTTTCATTGGATCGTCCTAAAATCAGTTACACCAAAAAGGACGCGCCCGTTAGCGCATGCCCACTGAACCTGTTTGATTGGCGCTGCCCAATGATCGCCCTCCCTGGTAACGCCGCCGCCTAGGCGCATTCCGCTGCAATTCCTCTTAACATATTCCAGCCCCGGAGGGGGCGGACGAGCCTAGCCCAGGAGCGGAAGCCCTGGGTAATGTTTAGCAATAACGAATAAGAGCCCCGTAGGTGGCGACACGCCTTGCCTGCAAACGGTTGTGTATTCGCGCTGGAACGGCAAAAATCTACGTCATGAAATTGCCTGATAGTGATACCGCTCATTTCTTTGAATTAGAGACCTCACTCCACAAAAAGCAGGTCCGCAATTCCGCCGAGTCTACCTCTGCGCTGCTGGCTGATGGCTTTGTTGAATTTGGGAGCTCCGGGAGAGTATGGAACAAGTCCTCAATCATTGAGAGCATGCGAAGGGAAATGGAGGATCAACAGGTTACCGTAGAGGATTTTGCTGCCCGTGAACTCGCCCCAGATGTAGTGCTCGTCACATATATAAGCAAGAAGGACGTCGGCTCCACATTGCGAAGTTCAATTTGGAAGCGTTACGAGGGTAAGTGGCAAATGATTTTCCATCAGGGTACAAGACGCGCGGCATCGTCATCTTAAACTCGCCAGTCTGTTTGGGGAATTCGCGCTCTCGCGTCGAATTTACACAAAAAAAGACGGGACGCCCCCGCGCGTGCCCACTAAGTCTGTTTGATTGGCGCAGACCAAACGACACCGCTTGGGTGCATTCCGTTGCAATTCCATTACATGCACCAGCCCCGAAGGGGCGAACGAGACTAGCCCAGGTACGGAAGCCCTGGGTAAATTGCGCATTAACGATACAAGAGCCCCGTAGGTGGCGACACGCCTTACCGTGCTGTAACATTACCGCCCCGGAGGGAGCGACACATGTCCCACAGCTACGCACAAAACCATATCCACCTCGTCTTCAGCACCAAGAATCGCGAGAAGGTATTTGCCCGCGCCTTTCTCCCTCGCTTGTGGGCGTACACGGCGGCCATCTGCAAAAATCATGATCTGTTGACGTTTACCGTGGGCGGCATGGAAGACCACATGCATCTCCTTTTCCGGCTGCCTCCAACAATGCCGCTAGCCAACGCTGTGTCGCTTGTGAAATCCAATTCCTCAACGTGGATTAAAGAACAGCGAAAGAATTTTGCGTGGCAGGAAGGATATGGAGCTTTTAGCGTGAGCTCTTCCAACATCTCGACCGTAATTAAATACATCGACAATCAGGAAGCGCATCACCGCAAGATCAGCTTTGAAGACGAGTTCGTATCC
>Ga0207700_10002117_pt1 | contig 11340 bp, 9 predicted proteins | sample LARL82metaG_FD_184348 | JGI IMG/M metagenome (GOLD analysis project Ga0207700, IMG submission 184348) | Corn, switchgrass and miscanthus rhizosphere microbial communities from Kellogg Biological Station, Michigan, USA - LAR L8-2 metaG... | ecosystem: Host-associated > Plants > Roots >...
CGTGCTGCTGGGGGAGGAGCAGGAGCGGCCTTATGAGCGGCCGCCGCTGTCCAAGGGGTATCTCCTCGGCAAGGAGGAAAAGTCTTCCATCTATGTCCACGAGGAAGGCTGGTACGCCGAGAACGCCGTGGACCTGCGGCTGGGCGTGACCGTTACCGCGCTGGACGTGGGCGCGCGGCAGGTGGCGCTGGCCGGCGGCGGCACCGTGGGCTACGATCGGCTGCTGCTGGCCACCGGTGCGGCGCCGCGCCGCCTGAGCGTGCCAGGGGCTGACCTGGAAGGCGTCGTGTACCTGCGCCGGGTCGGCGACAGCGAGCGGCTGGCCGAGACGTTGCGCGGTGGTCTCCGGGTAGTGATTGTCGGGGCGGGCTGGATCGGGCTGGAGGTGGCCGCCGCGGCCAGGGAGTTCGGCTGCGAGGTGACGGTCGTCGAGGCTGAGGCGGGTGCGCTGCACCGGCAGGTGGGCCCCGAACTCGGCGGAATGTTTACGGAACTGCACCGGGAGCACGGCGTGGTGTTCCGGTTCGGTGAGTCGGTGACCGAAATACGCGGCTCGGGCGGCAAGGTTGCCGCCGTTTCCACCTCTACCGGTGCGGTGCTGGACGCGGAACTGGTGGTGGTCGGGATCGGGGCGGTGCCCGCGACCCGGCTGGCCGCCGACGCCGGGCTGGACGTCGCCAACGGGGTCATCTGCGACGCCGGGCTGCGCACCTCGGCGCACGAGGTGTTCGCGGCCGGCGACGTGGCCAACGCCTTCCACCCCCTCTATGGGAAGCACGTCCGCGTGGAGCACTGGGCCAACGCGCTCAACGGCGGCCCCGCGGCCGCGCGGTCGATGCTGGGGCAGGGGGTCAGCTACGACGCGGTGCCGTACTTTTTCAGCGACCAGTACGACCTGGGCATGGAAACGGCGGGGCTCCCCGAGCCGGGTTCCTACGACCAGATCGTCTACCGTGGCGACCGGGAGGGGCGGGAGTTCATCGCGTTCTGGCTGTCCAGCGGGGCCGTGGTCGCCGGGATGAACGTCAACGTATGGGACGTCAGCGACGACATCCAGGCCCTGATCCGCACCCGCCGCCGCGTCGAAGAAGCCCGCCTAGCCGACCCCTCCGTCCCCATCCCCGACCTCTAACGGTCCCTCCGCTGCCGGCTTCCATGATCACGGACGATCCCTTGCGTTTTTCGCGGGGTAATCGTCCGTGATCAAGGAAGGCTGCATCCTGGGCCGCATGGGCGCGGTGTACCCTTCCATCCTCGAGTGCGGAGGACGGTGCTGATCTCGGCCGCTACCTGGCAGGCTCGCTCGGTGATGTCAGCCCAGTTGTAACGCAGGGTGATGATGCCTAAGCCGGTCAGCGCATTATCCCGGTGGACATCGCGCCATCGGTCTTGGATCCGGTGCGTGGCCTGCCCGTCAAGTTCGACCCCCACGCCGAATTCTCGGTACAGATTGTCTAGGTAGCAATGGCGCGCACCGAGGATGAGCCTTGCCTGCCGGGAGGCGACGGGCAGGTGATGCGCACGCTCGACGTTCTGCACGTAGTGGTTCTCCAGATTGGAGTGCACGCCTTCTGCGATGGCCGCGAGTGCGGCAGTGATCTCGCATCGATAGCGAACCTTCTTACGCTGGCTCAGCACCGTCCGGAGATGACCGGCCGTGGTGAGCCGCCCACCGCATGCCTGACATAGCCAGTGGAAAGCTTCGTCGAAGCTACGTGATACCTGGGTTAGGTCGATGACGGTCTCCTCGACCCTCGTACGCGGGGGAAGCAGCGCGGGATGGCGGGCCACTCCAATGCGGTTCGACCTGTGGATTCTCAAGTCAGCGGCACCTCGGACGCGTCGGCCGGTCGGAACAGTGACATGGACGACTGAGCTGAGCTTGTCGGTGAGCCGGTATAACTCGGCTGCGGTCTGATGGCTGAGCACAGCGCCTGGTCCCGAGCGCAGCACGGCTGCCCACAGCACAGCCGTCCTGCCCGGCTCGCCGGTGAAGGTGGCGTAAACGCCTAAATGGAGTTGCTGCCACGACCCGGTGCGCAGCCGACGGCTCACAGCTTGGTCAGACAAGCCGAGAGCTATCGCCTGGCCTCGGGATATGACCCCGCATTGAAGTTCGAGGAGTTCCTGGCAAGTGAACGGCAGCAGGCGCGGCATGGGGCCAGCATGACCCCACGAATCCCAGGAATGGCAGACCCCATCCGTGGCCTGTGGATAAGCCCCACATGATCACGGACGATTCCTTGCGTTTTTCGCGGGGTAATCGTCCGTGATCATGGAATCGGCGAGGATTGCGGCGAGGACGGCGGGGGTGTCGGTGAGGTCGGGGAGCACGGCGTGGGCACCGGACTCGGCGAGCGCGGCGGCGGTGGTGCCGCCGGTGGCCACCGCCACGGCCCGGGCGCCGGTTTCCAGCGCGGCGGCCACGTCCAGCGGCGTGTCACCGACCAGCACCGTGGCCGCGCCGGAGAAGTCCGTGCGGTACCTGCGGGTGGCGTTGTCCCTGGCCATGTGCACCAGTTCGGCCCGGACCTCGTGGGATTCGCCGTAGGCACCGGCGTCCAGGTCGAGATGGCCGTCCAGCCCGAGCGCGCCGAGCTTCATCTCGGCCATCGGCCGGACGTTCCCGGTGAGCACCGACTGCACCACGGACACCTGCCCGGCCGGCTCGCCGGCACCGCCGGAGGCGCCGTTCCGGCCGGGAGCGAAGGCGGCCAGCGCGTCAAGCGCCGCCGCGGCACCGGGCAGCGCCCGGCTGTGCCGCTCGGTGAGCTCGCGGCCACTGGGCGCCAGCGCGGCCAGCCTGGCCAGGAACTGGTCCAGATGCTGCCGCGGCTCGGGGATCCCCGCCCGGGCCAGGGTGTCGAGCACGATGGCGCGGTCGGTGCGCCCGGCCATGTTCGCCGCCGCGGGCAGGTCGGTGCCGAACATGTCGCGGAACACCATCCGGTACAGGCGGGTGCCGACCCCACCGGCGTCGATCAGGGTGAAGTCGATGTCCCAGAGCACGAGCAGGCTGCGCACGCGGCGACGATAACAGGCGCCGGAGAATGCGCCGCGCCCCGTCGGCAGACAAACCGCAAAGTGTGGGCACCGGAGACTAGACTCGCCGCGAACGGGAGCGCTGGAACGAGGGGTGCGAGTGGCAGGCCGGATCCGCGACGAGGACATCGCGCTGGTCCGCGAGCAGTCTGCCATTGCTGAGGTCATCGGGGAATATCTCCAGCTTCGCAACGCCGGCGGTGGGTCGCTCAAGGGCCTGTGCCCGTTCCACGACGAGAAGACCCCTTCGTTCAACGTCACCCCGGCACGCGGCCTGTGGTACTGCTTCTCCTGCGCGGACGGCGGTGACGTCATCCGGTTCGTGGAGAAGGTGGACAACCTCTCCTTCCCCGAGGCGGTGGAGCGGCTCGCCGCGCGGGCGGGCATCGAGCTCACCTACGAGCAGGGCGGTCACGTCCCCGGTCACGAGCAGAGCCGGCGGCGCCGGTTGCTCGCCGCCCACCAGGCAGCGGCCGAGTTTTATACAGAACGGCTCCGCGCACCGGTGGCTGCCCCTGCGCGCGAGTTTCTGTCCGAGCGTGGGTTCGAGGTGGCAGACGCCGAAACGTTCGGCTGCGGCTACGCACCTGCCGAGTGGGAGGCGCTCACCCGACATCTGCGGGGCCGCGGGTTCACCGACTCCGAGCTGCTGCTTTCCGGGCTGGCCAGCCAGGGCCGGCGGGGCCCGGTGGACCGGTTCCGTGGCCGGCTGGTGTGGCCGATCAGGGACCTGACCGGCGACGTGATCGCGTTCGGCGCGCGGAAGCTGGATCCCGACGACACCGGGCCCAAGTACCTGAACACGCCGGAGACGCCGCTGTTCAAGAAGAGCTCCGTGCTCTACGGGGCCGACCTCGCCAAGCGGGAGATCGCCCACCGGCGGCAGGCGGTGATCGTCGAGGGCTATACCGACGTGATGGCCTGCCACCTGTCCGGCGTGCCCACCGCGGTCGCCACCAGCGGCACCTCTTTCGGTGACGGCCACGTCAAGGTGCTCCGGCGGCTGCTGATGGACGCCGACCAGTTCCTCGGCGAGGTGGTGTTCACCTTCGACGGGGACGCGGCCGGGCAGCGGGCCGCGCTGCGCGCCTTCGACCTGGAGGAACGGTTCGTCACGCAGACGTTCGTGGCGGTGCAGGCCGACGGCCTGGATCCGTGCGACCTGCGGGTCAAGCACGGGCCGGAGGCCGTGCGGGACCTGGTGGCCAGGCGCGTCCCCGTGTTCGAGTTCGCCATCCGCAGCGAACTGGCCAAGCACAACCTGGAGACCAACGAGGGCCGGATCGCCGCCCTGGACGCATCCGCCCGGATCATCGCCCGGATCAAGGACCGCGGCCTGCGCGACCGGTACGCGGTCAGCCTGGACCGGTGGCTCGGCATGCTGAACGAGGACTTCGTGCTCGCCCGGGTCCGCGAGGCCGCGTCCAGGGCACAGGCCAGGCCCGGCGCAGGCGGGTCCGGCCCGGGCCGCAACCCGTCCGGCCCGGCCGGCGTCGGCCCGGGGCGGCTGCGTGGCGGCCCAGGGGGCCAAGTACGGCCCGGCAGCCCGGCCAGCCCCGGTTCCGGTGCGCCGGGCGGCCCCGGCGCGGCCTACGGTCCTGGGACGGCGGGCGGCCCGGGTGCTCGCGGGGCCGGGGGCCGGCCTGGAGCGCCACCCATGGCGGGCGGTACCGCGGGTGGCAGCAGCGGCGGGCCCGCGTTGGCCGGGGGTCCGGCCGGAGCCCGCGGCCCGGCCGAGCCCGTGCCCTACGACCTCGCCGACCCGGTGATCCAGGTGGAACGCGAGGCGCTCAAGCTCGCCGTGCAGCGCCCGGCGCTGTGCGGGCCCGCGTTCGACGTGCTCGGCCCGGCCGCGTTCACCGCACCGCCGCACGCCGCGGTGCGCGAACTGATCGACGCCTGCGGCGGCGCCAGGGGAGCGGCCGGGGTGCAGGAATGGGTCGTCCGGCTGCGGGACGCCGCCCCCGACGACCAGATCCGCGGCTTCGTGACCAGGCTGGCCGTGGAGGCGCTCCGGGTGCCGCGTGCGGACGGCGAGCCGGACACGCGTTACGCGGACGCGGTACTCGCGCGGGTCGAGGAACTCGCGGTCAGCCGCAAGATAGCGGAGGTCAAGTCGCGGCTGCAGCGGCTGAACCCGGTGGACGCCCGTCCCGACTACAACCGGACGTTCGGTGACCTGGTCGCGCTGGAGCAGCGCCGCAAGGCGCTGGTGGAGAAGGCAGCCGGGGCTTTCTAGCAGGTACCTGCCCGATTGCCCTGGTTCGCGGGCAAAGACCTGGTTCGGGGTACTTATCTGACTTCGGGCTGTCAGCGTTACGTGTCTGCAGGTGACAAAATTAAGCCCACCACTACCAGGGCTCCCTGGCGCACACTGGGTTCCGTGACATTTACGTTACTTTCCCCGACGCGACCGCCCGGCGATCCCATGGCAGACCTGATAGCACGGGCCAGAGAACAGGGGGCCGTGGCTGTCGGGGACATCGCGGTCGCCATCGACTCCAGCGACCTGCCGGCCCAGGAACTCGACGGCGTCGTGCGGATGCTCACGGCCGAAGGCGTCGAGGTGGTCGACGCCGCGCACGAGGACGCGGAGCCCGCGTCAGGGGCCGAGCAGGCCGAGGAGGCGCGCCGCCCGGTCACCGGCGATCTCGTCCGCATCTACCTGCGCGAGATCGGGCGGGTGCCGCTGCTGACCGCCGAGGACGAGGTCGAACTGGCCAAGGCCATCGAGGCCGGCCTGTTCGCCGAGGAGAAGCTGCACGGCGGCTTCCCTCTCGGTGGCGCCGAGCGCACCGAACTGGCCCTGCTCGCCCATGACGGGCTCCGCTCCAAGCAGCGGCTGATCGAGGCCAACTTGCGCCTGGTGGTGTCCATCGCCAAGCGGTACATCGGCCGCGGCCTGGGCTTCCTTGACCTGATCCAGGAAGGGAACCTGGGCCTGATACGCGCGGTGGAGAAGTTCGACTACACCAAGGGCTATAAGTTCTCCACCTACGCCACCTGGTGGATCCGGCAGGCGATCACCCGCGCGATCGCCGACCAGGCGCGCACCATCCGGATCCCGGTGCACATGGTGGAAACGATCAACAAGATGGCGCGGGTGCAGCGTCAGCTTCATCAGGCCCTGGGCCGGGAAGCAGCGCCGGACGAGATCGCCGCCGAGATGGGGCTGCCGGTCGAACGGGTCGCCGAGATCCAGCGGATCGCGCAGGAACCCGTCTCGCTGCAGGCACCGATCGGCGAGGAAGACTCCGACCTTGGGGACTTCATCGAGGACACCGACGCCGTGGTGCCCATGGAGGCGGCGGCGTTCATCATGCTCCAAGATCAGCTGAGCGCGATACTGGATGCCCTCTCCGGGCGGGAGCAGAAGATCATCCAGCTCCGGTTCGGCCTGACTGACGGTCACCCGCGAACGCTGGAGGAGGTGGGCCGGGAGTTCGGCGTCACCAGGGAACGGATCCGGCAGATCGAGTCCAAGACCCTGGCCAAGCTGCGCCATCCCAGCCGCGCCCAGTTGCTCCGCGGCTACCTGGGCTGACCGCGGCTCCGCGGCCGGCCTGGGCCCGGCGTCAGCGCAGCATGCGTCCGGGCCAGCGTGAGGCCTGCCGTGGCCTGTGCCGGCGTTGCGTGCGGCCTGCCCGTGTGCCTGCGGGGGGCCCGGGCCGACGCCCGGGGGCGCCTCAGCCGATGTGGTGGCGGTGCGCGTAGCCGATAGCGGCGGCCCGGTCCCTGGACCCGGTCTTGGCGAAGATCCGGTTGATGTGGGTCTTTATCGTGTGGTTGCTGAGGAAAAGCTTCGCGGCGATCTCCGGGTTGGTCATCCCGCGGGCGATCAGCCCGAGGATCTCGACCTCGCGCTCGGTCAGGCCGTCCGGGGCGGGCGCCGCGGCGGCTTCCGGCCTGGCCGGTGCCGCCATGGCAGCGAGCAGCGTGGCGTGCGCGCGTGGGTCGAAGACCGTCAGGCCGCCGGCTGCCGCGCGCAGCGCCTGGGCGATGTGCGTGCGGTCAGCATCCTTGGTCAGGTAACTGCGGGCCCCGGCATGCAGGGCCTCCAGGACCGAAGCGTCATCGGCATACGTGGTGAGCACCACGATGGCGACGTCCGGGTGCTCGGCGATCAGCCGGCGGGTGGCGCCGATGCCGTCCAGGACCGGCATGTGCAGGTCGAGCAGGATCGCGTCGGGATGGTGCTCGGCCACCAGGGCCAGTGCCTGTTCCCCGTCCGCGGCGGCGCCGACCACCTCGATGCCGGGCAGCCCGCCGAGCAGCAGGACCAGGCCCTCGCGCACGCTGGCCTGGTCGTCGGCGATGACGATGCGCAGCGGAGGGCCTTCGGGCGTGCCGGGGGTGGTCACGGCGCCGCGCTCCCGCGCTGGGCGCGGGGCAGTTCCGCGGTCACGATCCACTGGTTGTCCCGCGGTCCCGCCTGCAGCGTGCCGTTCAGCAGCCGGAGCCTTTCCCGCATCCCGGTCAGCCCGTAACCGCCGTTGACGGTGCTCATGCCGGGCTCGCTCGCCGCGCCGTTGCCTGGCGGCAGGTCGTTGCCGGCAGGCAGGCCGTTGCGCACGGTGAGCCGGACATCGGCGTCGGAGTAGTCGAGGCGGACCTCGACGCCCTGCCCCGCCGCGTGCTTGGCGGCGTTGACCAGGGACTCCTGCGCCACGCGCAGCAGCGCGACGGTGGCGTCCGGGGGCAGCGGTGCCGGGGAGCCGCCGACGCCGAAACTGGCCGCGACGTGGTAGCGCTGCGCGTAGGTGTCGCTGACCCGGGCGAGTTCCTCATCGAGTGGCAGGGTATCCGCACGTAGGGCGTGAACCGCCCGGCGCGTCTCCACCAGGCCTTCCGCGGCCATCCGCTGGGCCGCGGCGAGGATCTCGTCCGCCCGGTCGATGTCCCGGTGGTCGGCCAGCACCGCGCGGGCCGCCTGGATCTGGATCCCCAGCCCACCGAGGGAATGGGCGAGCACGTCGTGGATCTCCCTGGCGATCCGGGCTCGTTCGTCGAGCAGGTCGGCCCGCCGCTGCTCGGCTTGCAGTTCGTCGCGCTGGGCGAGCAGCGTCGCCGCCTGCTCGGCCTGGATCCGGTAGGCGCCGCGGTTGCGCCCGATCACCAGGCCGGCCAGCACGATCACCGGGAGCCCGAGCAGGACGCCGTAGCCACTGTCCAGGGCCAGCCCGCTGATCTCGATCGCCAGGATGCCGGCTCCCGTCACCGCCAGCGCCACCGCCAGGCTGTCCTCACTGCCGGCCATCATCGCCGCGACGAACCCGAAGGCCACCATGGCGGAGCCACCGTACCCGGCGCCGCAGGCCATGCCCGTCGCGACCGCGATCACGCCGCGCACCACGGTGGGTGCCCAGCCGTGAGATCGTGTCGCGGCCGGGCGCATGTCGATCAGTACCCACGCCACCAGGGCCAGGCCGAGCAGGCAGTAGCCCACCACCTGAACGACCACGGCGGCTGTCCCGTGCGGCGGCGCGAGCGCAAACGCCAGCACGCCGAGCCAGGCGAAGCCGAGGGCGCGGGTCAGCCAGTTGACCGTGCGCAGCCAGTTGACCGTGCGGAGCATGACTCCAGTATCACGGCGAGCCTGGTACCAGGGCGCCGGCCCGTGGGCTGAATGCCGGCGGCCGGCCCTGGTACCGCGTGGTACCAGGACACACCTGCCGTCTGGCACCGAAGGCCGGCCCGTGCTCCGATCCGCGAATCCGCGGCGGGCGGGATGGTGGGTTCGTCAGCGAAAGACGACTCACCAGGAGCACGGAATGCCTTCCCAACTCACCGAAGCCATGATCGTCAATGGCGTTGTTCTCGCCACTGTGCTGGCCAGCGACCTTGGCCCGGCGCGGAAGATCGGCCCCATGCGGCTGCTGCGGCCCGTGATCGCCGCCGCGGTGATCGTCCCACTGTTCGTGGACCACCCGGTCACCCACGGGACCGGCCTGGTCGTGGAGGTCGCCGGCGTCCTGGCCGGCCTGCTCGGCGGGCTGGCCGCCGCGGCGCTGATGGGCGTCTACCGCAGCCCCGACACCGGCAAGCCGGTCAGCCGGGCCGGGTGGCCTTACGCGATCTTCTGGACCGTCGTGATCGGCGCGCGGGCGGCGTTCTCCTACGGTGCCGTGCACTGGTTCACGGGCTCGCTGGTCAGCTGGGCCATCGCGAACCAGGTAACCGTCGCGGCCATCACCGACGGGCTGATCTTCATGGCGCTGGCGATGGTGCTCATGCGCACGGCCGGGATCGGCTTCCGCGCCTCCCGGCTGCCCGCCATCCCGGCGCTGGCCGCGCAGGGAGCCTAGCCGGGCCGGCGCCCGGGCCGCCATCCGTCCGAGCGGCAACCCCTCCGAGCCGCAGGCCCGGAGGGGTTGTGCCGTGCAGGGCCTGCGGCAAGAGCGGGTGGCCCTAGGCCTGGGCCGGCGGCGGCTCGCTGAACCCGCCGCGCGGCGGCGCGGTGGGCACCGCACCCGAGTGCGCCTCGGAGAGCCGGTAATAGACCAGCGTGACCACCAGCGCGTACAAGGGCGCCAGGAGCGTTCCCGCGATCACGCTGCTGAGGAAGCTGCGCAGCGCGGCGGGCACCGTCACAAGCGCCAGCCCCAGCGCGATGTCGAACGCGACCCAGATCAGGAAGACCAGCACGTATGTGCCGAATGCCTGCCAGAAGTGGCCGCTGATGGCCCGCCAGCTCTTCCCGAACGACGCCATCACGCCGGACTCGCCGGCGACGATCGACGGGACGATGAGCGACCAGTACGTCATCAGGATCAGGCCAGGGACGACGAGGAGCACCAGGCCGATACCGATCCCGATTCCGGCCAGGATGGATGCACCGATAACCGGGAGGAGATAGCGTGCCTCGGCGGAGATCGTCGCGTCCATGCTCAGGTCGGCCTGGCCGTCCCGCACATCCTGGACGGCCTTGATCATGGAGGCCTGCACAAGGAACGTCGCGACGAACTCGATGATCGCCGCCAGGAGGTAGCCGGTGGCTCCGGCGGTCATGGTCAGGATCGTGACGATGACCGCGGTGAGGAAGTACAGCACGAAGGAGATGGCGAGGAAGTGAGCAGCGAAGCGGCGGTAGAGACCCCACGCTTCGGCCAGCACGCCCGTCAATGGGTTCATAGTGTGACCATAACACTACTCTAAGTTATAGCACTAGGTCAGGGACACCTTTCGCGGTGCACGCTAGAGCCGGTGAACCCCGCAGTCAGGGCGAATGGCCTGCGGCCGGTGATTCTGCCGGCGGGTCGGCGGTCGTCCCGGCAGCCCGCCGGTCATCCTCCCGGCGGCCCTCCGGCCGATCCTGGCGTCTGCGCATAGTTCCCTCGCCCGCCGCTGGCCGGGTGCCCGTTGGACTCCCTGACCCGCATTCCCGGGACGTGGTCATGGAGTGCCCCGCCCACCTTGGCCCGCGCCGCGCCCGCGCGGCCGGCCACCTTGCCACCGGCCGCCTTCGCGTAGCTCGCCGCCTGCGCCTGGAGCGCGCCGGCCGCCTGCTGCACCGCGGGGCTGTCCGCTGCCTTGCGGGCCAGCTTCCGCAACTGCTCGTAGCGCTCCCGGCCTGCCCTAGCCCCGAGCACGAAGCCGATGCCGAGGCCGGTGAAGAAAACCAACCGGTACCGCATCTGGCACCTCTCTTCCGCCTGCGTTCGCCGAATGGACCTTCGGAGTTGACTTCCCCGCAAGGTGAGGCCCTACTCCCCGCGGCGGCATCTATCCGCTGACCGGGCCCGCCTCGCACCGTGCCCGCAGTCGTGTGATGGCCCGGGTCACCGTCTTGCCCGGGCCCGGATCCGGCGGGCGCATCAGCCAGTTCCCAGGTGCGCTACCCTTATCTGCGCAACCCCGTCAGGGCGGGAGCGGGCCACGGGGCGCCGCCCCTTGCACTGGCCAATCCCGCGTAGCTCAATCGGCAGAGCGTCCGGCTGTTAACCGGCAGGTTAAAGGTTCGAGTCCTTTCGCGGGAGCCAAGTTCGGCAGCCCTCTCACCCGCAGGAGCGCGGGTGGAGAGGGCTTCTCAACGCGGGCGGCGATGTGCCGCGAGCCCATGTGCCGTCCGGTGGGCGTGGTCCCGGCGATTAATTTCGCGCCCGGTTGCCGTCTACTGATGTGCGCGGATTCACGGGAACGCATATCAGGGAGGCGCTCATGACCGGTACCACCGATACCCCTCCGATCCCTGCGGTGGCCGACCGTGCCACCTGGCAGGCCCAACTGGACGATCTGCTGGTCCGCGAGAAGGCCCACACCCGCGAGGGTGACGCGATCGCGGCGGCTCGCCGGCGGCTG
>Ga0207700_10002120_pt1 | contig 11336 bp, 15 predicted proteins | sample LARL82metaG_FD_184348 | JGI IMG/M metagenome (GOLD analysis project Ga0207700, IMG submission 184348) | Corn, switchgrass and miscanthus rhizosphere microbial communities from Kellogg Biological Station, Michigan, USA - LAR L8-2 metaG... | ecosystem: Host-associated > Plants > Roots >...
ACTATGCTTCTGCCTCTTGCCTTTATGGTCACAGTAGGCTCGTTTGCAAGAAGTGTAAGTGTGGCATTAAGATATGTCAGAATTGGCTTTTTACCAATAAATACAATATTTGGTGGTCTTGACACAAGACCCACTCTTGTTGTGTTTTATTTAATAGTTAGCACCGCAAAAATTCGATTTACTGTTTGGACAAAAATGTGAAATGCTAGTCAAGATTCTTTTTGTCAATGTACTGTTGCAATATTTTTTCAATATCTTCTGTCTGAGACTGTTTTACTTCATCAACTACATCTTTTTCTGCGATTTCATAACAGTTTAGCATTTCATTTTTTTCCTTGTAGAATAACAATATTTTTTCCTGATATATGCAATAGTACAGTTTATCAACTTCCATCTTTTCAGATCGTATCTTTACACCCTCTGGTTCCACCACTATAGGATAATCCACATGAGACTTACCCATGTAGCATATTTAGATGATATTACTAGCAAGCTAATCCTTGCAACAACAATAACGTAATAAGTATTTCAAATCATAAATTCACTGTGACTGACAGAGTAATATTTCATATTGACTTTGATTATTTTTTTGCCCAGTGCGAAGAGATTCGTAGACCAGACTTGAAGACAAGACCTGTAGCTGTATGTGTATATTCAGACAGAGGGGGCGACAGCGGGGCAATTGCAACTGCCAACTATTTGGCAAGAAAATATGGTGTCAATTCTGGAATGCCAATCAAGTTTGCAAAAAAGAAACTAGAAGATATCCCAGAGGCAGTGTTTTTACCAACTGATTTTGAGTATTATGGCGAGATATCTGAAAACGCTATGGGAATAATAAGAAACCATGCTGACATATTCGAATATGTTGGACGAGATGAGGCATATCTTGATGTTACAAATAGGACAGGTCATGATTTTAAAAGAGCCGCACACTTGGCACAACAACTCAAGAATTCATTGCGTACTACAATCAAACTTTCAAGCACCATAGGGATATCATCAAACAAACTTGTCTCCAAGATTGCATCAGGATATAAGAAACCAGATGGACTTACCATCGTAGAGCCCCATGACATTGAATCGTTTTTGAGCCCACTGCCAATAAGAACAATTCCCGGAATAGGCAAAAAGTCTGAGGAAAAATTTTCCGAGATGAATCTTGAAACAATATCGCAGCTTCGTAGTGTAGATGTTTTTACTTTAAACGGATTGTTTGGAAGAAAAGTTGGCGCTTACATATACAACGCAGCTCGTGGAATAGACGATGACCCAGTATCTCCAAGACATGACCCAATTCAATATAGTCGCATAGTAACACTAAAGCAAGATTCCAAAGATTTTGATTTTCTTGTAAAAGATTTGGAAAAGCTGTGCGATGATTTGCATGAAACCATAATCAAAGATAACATACTTTTCAAATCAGTCGGAATACAATTTGTCCAATCAGACTTGTCAAACAGAACAAAGTCAAAAACTCTTAGAAATCACACATCAAGTCTTGACGAACTTAAAAAAACAGTGATTCAACTTCTAAAAGAGTCACTTGAAGACCAAGAATTGCTCATAAGACGATTAGGAGTGCGTGTATCAGACTTTACTCAGCCCAGTGGACAGGTAGACATTACAAAATTTTTCTAGAGCAATACCCCTACTCTTGATGCCAGACGTTTATGTTCATCATGAGATATCCATTCCACGTGTAAATAGTCAAATATTTCACGGTCATCCATACCTAATCTTCTTGCCTCTTCAACTGCAATCGTATATGCTTCAATCTCAGTAGGTCTGTCAACATAGGAATACGAATTGTCATAGAGATCCAGTCCCTGTCTTTGCTGCTTCACATGCACCAATTCGTGAATTATATCAAGATAGAGAATCTTTTTTTCAGAATTTCGAAGATGGTTTTTTCCAATCACAATCGTAGCATCTTCGTTTTGTACATGCATGTAATGCGTACTATCACTTACAATGACAGAGATGTTTTCAAACACATCCTCAAGATTTTCTCTAGTCTCAAATATTTTTAAAAGGATTTCAGTATTTTGTAGATTTACAAAAATTTCTTCAATGCCGTATACACCATTTTCCACATCATTGTTTACTTTGATCTGATCCATTCTTTCCCGCTCCTAGTTTTTTAATGCGTTTTGTTTCAACATATGTTACGATAAGTAAGAATATGAAGAGCCAAGGTAAGAACATTATTTCTCCTGCGATACCATGGAATGACTCGAATTCATTTACGTTAGTGGATACTTTTAGAACAAAAATCGATAACGAAAGTATCCTAATTACGTTTACAGTTATTGTTCCTACTACACCCATAGCAAAATATACAATCTTTCTATTCCGTGGAATGTTCATCTTTAGCAAAAATGCCATCATCACAAGCGAGTAGATTATGATACTATGTACACCAGCTGAAGGCCAGAATACCTGTAATGCAAATGGACCATGGTCCCCACTGAGGAACATTACATTTCCATGAGAGGTAGCTAGTCCCAAGTGGAATAGGTTGATCAAAAATACATCAAGTTTTACAAGATATGGTACAACGTATTGCAGTGGACCAAGAGAGTCATATGGGAAAAACGCATCTAGTGACAAAATGATTGCAGTTCCTGCTGCGTATATCGGGCCAGCAGGAGAGACACGAATCCATCTCTTACCAAATAAAATAGTCATACTTACCATGAAAAATGCTGCAATTATGATAAAGTCCCACATCCAGGTCCAAGAGTCTTTTAGTTGTACGTGGAAATGCGGTGCAGCAGAAATAAGATAATCTTTTAGGCCAAATTCCAAGCTGGTCAGATATATGATTACTATTACGGCAAGTGGAATTATTGCAAGTAAACGCTTCTTTGGAATTTCTAATTTCAGACCAATTAATTCTGCTGCGATAAAGGCCATCGCAAAAAGAAATCCCCCTCTACCTTGATTCCATCCAAGACTAAACGTATTAGGAAATACAATTAACGCAAATAATACAGGAGACGCAAGTATTGCCAGTGCAAAGATTATACTTTTGTTTTGCAACAAATTAAGTCCAAATTGTGTTAAATAAAAACTCTAGTAACTAGAAAAAATCAGAGATCGATTTTTGTTTTTTCGCCAAATACAGTTTACTGTGCGCAAGCCATTCTTTTTTTCCAATGCTTAGACCCTTGCATGCAATATCAAGTCCCTCTTGAAAATTGGGAACTTCTAACGGTTTTTGTTTCATGGCCGTGCGAACTCCTTCTCGTACTTGCCAAACACCAACTGGCACTGCATATTCAGGCCTTATTTCACGAAGTACCATTACCGCTGCCTGGATCTTGTTTTCTACAAGATATTCAGAGACTGCAAGCCTTGAGGCAAAATGTGCACCAGCAGTTTCTGGATAGTGTTTTAGTCCCAAGATATCTTCAAAATCAGAACCAAATCCTACATTTCCCTGTTCATCATACCATGCTTCTTGCATCTCAAACATCCATCTGCTTGGAAATATAATTACTGAGAAAAAGTTTCCCAAATGATTATACGAAAATACCAGAGACGTATCCAGGATGGCACATTCTTTTATTTTTTCCACAAGAGATTTTGAAACAACATCATCTGTTGCCGTAATGCTCCATCTAGTTGGAACAAGTTTTCTATTCTTGCCAAACATCCCAATACTGAAACATTTTTGGATTCTTGAGATCTCGATGCCTCGATTGTACAAATCCACCATTGCGTCTTGAGCTAAAAGATCCTTGTCATAATATGTGCGCTGTATGTTTTTGTCAGAAGATGAGCTTGCAAACTTGGCAGACTTTATCTCTCCAATCGGTCCAAAGATAGGACTGTCCCCGTCAACTGAGACTATGGGAGACGCATTTTTTACAAGTTCCAGTTCCGTGTCAGTTGATCTTTCAGACATGGACATTTCCTGGAGATTTTCGATGTATCTTTGACTAACATCACCTACTTTTACTGGCTTGATACCCCGAACCAAACTTAGTCTATAGTTTACTATATCCTCAAGGCTCTTTCCGGTCCATTTCTCTGGTGAATCCAGGATCATGGTATCCCCATGGACAGGAGGCAACATGGGCCCCACCAGAACTTTGGGATATCCATATGCACCAACAAAGACAGAGGGAGGAGTAGAACCATCAATATGATTAGATGAAAACAGGTTACCATAACGTGATAGATATTCCTTCCAGTTTGATTCGATTGATTTTCGTATATCAGTAGCTGTACGTTTCACACAATTCGTATTGAACTCTAACTAATAATATTATTCAGATTATTTGTTTTGAGTTATATTCAACTGATCAGTCAAGACAACACATATGGACTCGGAGACTTTTGGAGTTGAAAAGGGATATGGTTCGCAAGCAGTAGAATGGATGAATGAGGAAGCAAAGAAGATGGGGTGGAAGTTTGAAGCAAGACTATACAATTATGAAATTCAAACAAAGAACTTTGGATCATTTGAAATGTTCTCGTTGATAGGAGATCCAAAAGCTGCAAGAGAAATAACAATGAGAGCAAGTAAGAGATTCAAGATCAAAGTCATAGAAGGAGGCTACAAAACAAGAAAACTTTTGGTAAAGCTTGCAAAAAATGAATATGGAATGGTCAAAAAAGGCGACAGGACAGTTGGACAAATCGAGTTTGAGTCATCAAGACTTGGACACGGAGACTGGAAAGTAACAAAAGAAGAAAGAAAGTAGCGTCATAGAGATTTTGCCAAAAGCTGTGCTACTCGCAGTGGTTCCGGAACGGTTCCCTGAAGAGTAAAATAATCTAGCAATTTTTGTGCCTCTTTTGTAGTACATCCTTCAGTTCTCAGATAGATATCATATCCAGTATGCAGTCGAACCTTAGATCGTCTGCCAAGTTTATTATATTTCTCAATTTTGGATTCATATGAATCAGGAAAGTGATGTTTTATTGCAAATTCTATTCCTTGAGAGTCTTCATAGGTTACACCAATCACAGGCAGACCGGTTTGTTTGCGGATTGTGATAACATCTATGACATTATACATTGCAATTATCAGCCCAGATACCAAGACAAAGTTAATGTCATCGCGTCCAAGCTTTGAATACATTTTGAGAATGGAATTTGTTGCATCATCTCCTCCAATGGTGCAATGACCAAAAACAAATCCATCGATTACAAAATCCCTGCGCATTACAATGCCTGCAAGTCTTGAACGCTTATCACGCGGCTTGAAGCTCTCGGCAATTACAAACCCTCTCAGGCCTTTCTTTTCAAGATGAATTTGACTCATTTTTCTTGTGTCTAGTAAATCGTATGTAGACCAAACCTATGACTGCCATGCAGACTGCCGTAACAACAGACCACGAAGTAAGTGCAACTGTATCAACAAGAGCCAAATTCTACAAAGGTGTTTACTTGGCAGACCTATTTTAGTGAACTTGGTATGAAATTATTTTATTATCTTTCCGCTTCCCACAATACGTATAGTGGTAGATTCTGGTTTTAAGATAACACAGGCATCTCCTTTTTCATAGACTGTCGGTTTTCCAAGTGAGAGTTTCATGGGATTAAGGGATATGACTTTGACAGGTCGTATTTGCAGTCCGATACTTGCAAGAAACATTTGGTTTTCCAATATTTTATCTTTAAAGAATTTGCTTTGAGCATAATCAATTTCTATTTCTTGTGAAACCTGCATTGTATTTTGCATGCAAAGCACATCTCCTCTCTGAACATCATATGGCCCTGCACCTTTTACTGCAAGACCCACCCTTGCCGGACATACTGCATCCTCAACAGAATCATCATGCATTTGAATTGATTTTACTACAATATCAGTCCCTTTTGGAAACAGTTTCAAGTTTTCATACACTTTGAGCTTTCCTTGTGTTATCTTGCCAAGAATTACTGTGCCTACACCTTTTACGTCAAAGCAGTGATCAATTACAATCAGAGGAGTTCCATCTTTGGATATCGGTTCTAGCAAGTCAATCTCTTTTTTCAGATTTTCAGGTTCGACCAGTTTGTACTGTTCTACAACCGTTCCCTTTATCATAGAGAGTAACGTGTTCTTGTCGACATCAAATGAATGTGAAAGAATTCCTTGTTTTTTTCCAAGTACATCAAGTGCAATGATTTGCTCACCTGTGAACTTGTCAAGTTTTGTGATATGAAATATTACATATTCGCCCATGTTGATAGCTTGAAACAATGACTGGATCTTGTCTGGAAATGAGGTTGGTACAGTCCAGGTACGTAAAACTCCAGACTCTTTTCTGTCATAAATGGTAATGTCAGTAGCAGTTCCTTTTTTTCCAAAATCCTTTGCAAGAGATTCGTCAGCAAGAAGTGTAAAATTGATTGATTTCATTTTACTTGTAAAAATTATTATCTAGTAAAATATCTTGTGGATTCTGTGAGTTAGAATCTAACAGTATGCTGGTCCGCCAGGTGGATTGACACAGTGTGTATTATTCATAGTAGCTGCCATACCAGTCATATTGCCATGGGACATGCTATTGTGCATCATCATCCCCAACTGCGAAATAGCGTTATCAAATGTTGTTTTACCTACTGAGAGTCCTCTTGCATCACTTAGGAAGACCATGACACTTTGTCGGTATTGTTTTACATAGTCATGATACTGGATTCGCTCTTCTTGGTACTTTGCCTTGATAGCATTAAGCTGTATAGAGCAATCATTCTTTATTGAACTAACATCACCAGCGGCTGCAGTCTGGATTCTATCTCTGCAGTCAAATATGACTTTGCGTGTTTCATCACCTTGTTGCTTAAAGTCTGCAACTGCTTGATGGATAAAATCAGATACTTTTACAGCACCCGATGTATCATTAGCCTGTGATCCTGTAGAATTTTCACTAGTCATTGTTTCATTTGTCTGAGTTTGATTAGTCATAGCATGTGTAGATGATGTAGTATTTTCAGATGTAGTCAGAGTATCATTCATTCCAGTCTTATCAGACATTGTAGAATTGGAAACTTGTGCATAAGACAGACCTGTTGGTACAATCATTGAACCTGCCAAGAGTACCAAAATAACTGAAATCGTATTGATTTTCAACGAGTGTACTTTTTTTAATTGTTATTTAAATTAAAAGAAGAATTTCTCATAGTGTGAAAAGTGAATATTATTACACCAATTAAAGCCGTGCAAGAATCAGGTCTGCCTTGTAATTCAATTCTAGTCTGGGATTTACTCTTAGTTTCCACGGGATAAAACTTGGTCTGGCAGTACCTGCCATCAACGTAAATCCCATCTGTTTTATCTTCAACCTTAGTGTTTTTCCATCAAGCCTGATTTTGACAGAATTTTTTCCTCGGTCATAATCATAAGGATCAGACAACATAACAAATCTCCTAGACTGGGAACCAATAATTTTTAAAAGTTTCAAAGGCTCCACTAGTTCCAATACATTAAGAGCTACAACAAGATCAAACTTCATAGTACCAAATGGTATAGACAAGGAATCAGCAAGAAAGAAATCAGTGTTTTTTGTTTTATGCTTTTTTGCTTCAAGTAGTGCAAAAAATGACTTGTCAATTCCAAATACTAATCCATGATATCGTGCCATCATTTCAGATACGGTTCCAATGGAGCAACCATGTTCTACAACAAAATTACACTTGGGAAGTTTACTGATAGTGTTTTTTATTTTTGATTTAAACGTGGCAGGCCTACTTTTTTTGTATATTCCAACCCAGTTTTTTTCCAGATCAGTTGTGTCATCGCCAATTTTTTTTATATTTCTCAGAGATTTTTTTATCAGTAATTTTATTTTAGGACTTTTTGCATTTAGCAAAAGATATCCTCCGAGCTTTGTTCTAATGGATAGAAACAAGGAGAGATCCTCTACCAGTATTGGAATCGACATGATTATTGGGTATGTCCCATTGCATTGCACACAAGTGAGAAGACCTTCAATGATTTCATTTTTTTTCTCAAATATTTCCAATTCTAATGATTGCCCACATTTGACACAGCAAATGTATTGTAGGCTAGACTCGTACAATAGATACCAGCATTAAACAAGAGATTAAATCTATAACTATTGCCTATTCTGAAATCTTGTTTTCTTGGAATGCTCCAGAGTTGTACCAACAGTATCTAAAGTAATCAAGACACCACTCATGAAATAATTGGTCTTTGCTGTAGAACATCTCTCTCATATCTGCGTCACCATCAAGTGTTGGGAACAACACACACGCCTCTTTTTCATTTAAAACGACTACTACCTTTACACCATCCTTCATTTTTCGCTCAACTAATCCCTTGTCCAACAATTCCTTCATGCCCAATTTGTGCAACAGTTCTTTTCGTCCTTTTGGAACGATTACAGTATTAGAAAATATGTAGTTCAACGTAATTCCGCGTTTTACTCTAGCAAGCAATGGTTCTATCAGATCCAAAGGAACTTCTGTAAACAATTCATAGATGTACTCATCTGCATTCTTGTACACAAGCTTCCATTGTTCTAGTACGTTGACAAACCCCTTGATCTGTTGCCCTCCTGCAAGAGCGCCTATTCGTTGTATGAATTTCATTGGAATATCTCCAAAGTCATGAGTTTCAAAATACTTGCGGTTCTTTGACAAAAATAATAATGATGGGACTTGGGTACACATTGTTTTCCCATATGTTGTCAAATCATAGAGTCCATCTTTGTCTTTCAGGATTAGTCCTGCATTTGATAAACGCTCAAAGTTTCTATGCACCTCTTGTACAGTTGCATGCAATTCTTTTGCCATGTTTGAGATTTTTGATTTTTGCTCTAAAAGTTTGAAAATTATCTTTAGTCGTTGCTCACTTGCTAGCTCTAGAAAATCATCTGCAGCATTTTCATATATTGTGCCCACGACAGAGATGATTGAAGTATTTATGTAAATCTTACTGAATCGTGTACACATTACATGTTACATCATAGCAAGATGTTACAGAACAAGAGAAAATTAGGTTAAACAAATTGTTAGACTAAAATATCATGAAACGACTTGATAATACATGATTACAGTAGACTGTAGAGACATACCGTCCCTAAAGTCTCCCCTTGCAGTGTATACATCAGACCAAGTGGGAGCAATGCCTGCATTAAAGATTCACGAGTTTGTGCTTGCACCCATAAGTGACGAAGATGTTGATTCCGGTCTAGTCATAAAGGCAATCAAGAGTTTTCTAGAATCACTGTCAATTGAAAAACACTTTGCAGTAGTACAAAAAAATAACACGATTTCAGTAGTTGCAATAGATGACTATAAGCTTGAAGTCCGGCCAACACAGCCAACTGACCAGTTTTTTTCATGTGTACATTGTGGCCATGTCACACAATTTGAGGCAGTGCACAACAACCACATGAAGATACATTATCTGTGATGTATAATCAGGCGGTACAAACTAATTTTTATTGTGAAACTACTTCGTAAAACGTTGGTTTTGGAGGACCTTCCATGAAAGAGTGTCCCTTGGACTGGATTCTAAAATGCTCTTGTGTCTTGTGCATTGCTTCAAACTTTCCTTGAGTTTCAAACTCTACCAGTATGACATGTTTTCCGTTACGGGATTCAAGTAACCTTCTTTGGATAAAGCCATCAAACTTGGCAAGTTCTGCATTAGACTCTTTTATCCAGTTTTTGAATTCACCTTCAGAGCCCTTTTTGATTTGTATCTCTGCTGAAACCACAAACATATGACTGGACAATATGAATATGCATAAGAATATTTCTAAGATTTTCAGTTATGGTCAATCACATATTTTCTGGATACATCCTGTCTCAATAATCCTAAATAACGGAGTAATTCGATCAAACACATGAATGAAAAGCTCCTGGCATATGGATCAATTGCGGCTGCAATTATCATAATGTCAACCATAGTATTTCCATTTTGGAATTTGATTCCTAGCATGGTCACAGAAACAGCCAGAGTGGTCTACGTAGACAATGGCAAGTGCACCGTGGAAACAAACGATGGCTTTAACATACCTAACATACCTTGTAATGCAAAAGTAGGAGACAACATCACTGCGACATATGACGTAAAGGTAAAAGACAGAGAGCACAAGATTTAGCACGCTAGAGAAGTTTTAGATCCTTTGTAACTTTATCAATCAATTCTTCTGGTGCAGGACCTATCGAGATACAGGTAACAGTTCCAGGTTCTATCTGAGTGTGACCTGCATCGGTAACTTCAGACCATGGCAAATCATGCGATATTGCATCTCGTTTTACTTTATCAAGCTCTGACATGCTTGATACCTTGACAACCACTTTTTCCTGTCCGTATCGTTCCCATTGATCAAACCATTCTCTTTTGGACTTTCTTACATGTTCTGCACCGAGAACACATGCATGACCTACCTGGGCTGCAATCTTTCCAGTACCCATTCCCAGATCTTTTCGTACAACAATTACTTGCTTGATGTCGCCCATGATAATTTTGGATAACATTAGGACATGTTAAACTTTTGAAAAAATCACGATTTCATAAAAACTTGATTTGTTTTTCGCCTACAGAATATAGTATCCATAAATAACGGCAGTATTCTATTACATACATGCCAGGTATGAAATGCGTATCATGCGGAATCGGATTCTTTTCTGCCACTGGTTCAGACAAATGTTCCAAGTGTTCAGACAAGGGTGGCCACCACGAATCAACAGAGAGCGAACACTCTTGTGGTTGCGGTCATAGCCACTAACCCATTTTTTCTTACAAGTACAATCAAGTTTTTACAAAATCCGTATTGAATTAATAGTGTAGATATCAAAAATAAAACACATGGATTATGACGTAGTCATAGCAGGCGGAAGTGTTGCAGGTCTCTTGTGTGCAAGAGAGATTGCAGGCAAGGGACACAGTGTTCTAGTAATAGAAGAAGATTCCGAGATTGGAACTCCAGAGCACTGTGGAGGTGTAGTCAGCATACCTGCAATGGATGACCTTGGAATCATACCAGTGAGGGCTACACTTGACAACAAGATACGTACTGCCAAGATAGTATCACCTTCTGGAAAAGACTTTACAATTGATGCAAGACCACAACAAGTCATAGTCTTGGACAGACGAGAGTTTGACAAGCAGATTGCACACCAAGCCCAAGTCAACGGTGCAGAAATCAGGGTAAGGTCATCATTAAGAGAGATAACAAAAGACGGAGTAAGAACATCAGATGGCGAGATAAAATGCAAGATTGTTGTTGACGCAAGGGGCGTATCATCACTTATTCAAAAAGACAGAACTGGAACTTTACAGTCTGCACAGTATGAAGTATTTGGAGACTGGATAGACAAGGAAAAAATCGAGGTATATTTAGATCAAGAAAAATATCCCGGAT
>Ga0207700_10002122_pt1 | contig 11331 bp, 13 predicted proteins | sample LARL82metaG_FD_184348 | JGI IMG/M metagenome (GOLD analysis project Ga0207700, IMG submission 184348) | Corn, switchgrass and miscanthus rhizosphere microbial communities from Kellogg Biological Station, Michigan, USA - LAR L8-2 metaG... | ecosystem: Host-associated > Plants > Roots >...
CAAGCTTCTGCCGCACTTCGTCTGACGACTGCCCGATCTGCCTAATGTTGGCAATCTTCGCCATGAGCAGGTCGGCGCGTTTGGCATCGGCACGCGATACAGTTCTTTGGTTGAGGATTTGGGAAGCTTGGGTTTGAAGCTCGTGGATTTCGCGCAGGGCTGCGGGCGTTAGCATATCTGTTCTCCGCGACAAACGTATGTCGCCTGTGAAATTGAAAACCTACAAAATCGAAAGCGTGTTAAGCCGGGCGCGCAGGGCATCCGCATCGGCCTGTGGCTCGGTTGGTGCAACATGCACGGGCGCGGCTTCGTGCCCTGACTTCACCTTGCGGCTCTCGATCACTTTCTTCGCGAGCCAATCAGGACACCCAAGGCTGCGCAAAGAGACACGCTCACCGTTCGCGGCCTTGAAGGCTGCACTGCCGTTGCTGCTTCTGAATTCGATAATCATGACTAGACCCTTTCGTAATCCTTTGCCAACATCGCGGCCACGGCCTGATCTTCTTGCTTGCGCCGCTTGCCTTCGGCAGCTTGTGCTTGTTGTAGTGCGCGCTGATCTGCGGCGGCATCTTTCAAACCTGCTGCGATGGCGTTCTGCAAAGTGAGCCCGATTGAGTTTCCGTTCGGATCAACCTTCTCGTCTTCGCGTGTAAAAATCTTTCCGAGAAATCTCATAATGCCTCCAAGGCGTGTTACCACTACCACGTTCCGATTCTGAAAAAGTTCGGCGGCAACTGCGCCGCGTTACCGATGCTTCGTTCTGGCAGCACGGCGGTAAAGCGCGGTGCCTTTTCCAGCGCGCCACAGTGGAATATCTCAGCGGGCGCGCTGTGGGGATATCCGAGATGGCACTTAGGGCACTGGAAGCCAAGCCCGGCAGGTTTTCCGGAGATGGTTAGCGCCCTGTACCACTTGGGCGGTGCTTCTGAGGACACGCGGAAGAATTCGATCACTTCGCCAACTCCCGCCACTCAGTTACAAGCTTGTCCGCAAATTTTTCTATCTGCGCATTGGTAAGCTTCGGCCTGCCACCCCGCAGGCCATTTTTACGCGCAGCTTTGAGCTTGGCCGGGGACTTTGAACGTCCGCCGACGCGGCCTCCAAGTCTGCCAAGAATCGCGGCTGCTTCTGAAACTTCCATTACTCAACCTCCGGTGCTTCCGGCCATACGATGTGCGCTGCTGGCCCTCGCTTGGCCCGTTCGTCGCAATAGAAACGTCCGCACAGTTGGCATGCGCCGTTGTAACCAAAAATCCGATAGAGCCAACTAAGCATGAAAGTTTGTTCTCCAATTTCGCTTTCGGTTTCTCTTGGCTCTGTGACGGGGCCGGGATTCCGGCGAATTCGCAAGATGAATAGGCGCGATTGGGCGGAGTATCAGGCGCAATTAGCCCCGATGATTCAAAATCCCAATTGCGGCTGGATGCGTGAAAGGGGGCGCACGGTTTTCAGCGGGAGCTAAAAATAAAAAGACCTCCCCCTATCCCCCTCCGCGCAAACCATGTCGAGTCAGAGCGATGCACAGGACGACATTTCACAACGTCTCGGCGGGGCAGAAGTGCTGACGTCATTACACTTGCGCCGCCATGCAAGACATGCTGACGACGAATCAGAAGGTTAGGGGCGGCCACGTTGCCCCGGCTGTACAGAATCAGGGCCATTTCGTGGCCATTTGTGGCCGTTTCGTGGGCTTTGTGAATAGGGCCGCCAAACGCTGGTGCTTGCCCCGTGGGCGCGTTGACATGGGCGGGATACCGGCACAGGTAGCACTCACTCCAGGTCGATTGGTGCAGCGCCTTGCTGTGGGGTGTGGTTGGTATGTGTGGTGCTTGGCTCGACCGTAGGTTTCGGTTCTACCGTGGCGCTGGCAAGAACAGGGCTGTTACTTGCCGGGCGGTTTCGGCGTATTCGTTTTGTGCATCAACCATAGCCCGCTCGGCTTCAATCAATCGGGTAAGGGCTGCGGCCCGTTGACGCCGCTGGTAGTCATCGCGGCGTTCCCATTCGCGTGCCATGCGTTCCAGCTTACGTCGCAGATCGCCGGTTGATGGCATCTTGGATTGTGGCGCTGGTTTCACAAACTGATTCGCGGCCCGGCGTGCTGTCTTGAAGCTGCGGCCAAGATGCCACAAGCCGCAATCCCTGCATTGGTAGGCGTCGAGGAACTTGTATCCGCGTCCGCCCCGTTTCTTGAAAATGGCTGCTACTTTTTTCTGCTCCGCTTCAGCATGGGCTTCACTCAGGTAAGTTTGTTTTGTGCAGCGCATGTCTAGTCCCGCTCTAACGCGCCGCGATTCCGCAGGGTTATTGGTGCCCGGCGCGGCGCTGCATCAATTTCGACCAGCTTGTGCTCATCCTTACAGGCCCAATTGGAATGGTCGAGCGCGATCTGCGACATTGCCATCATGGCGAACGGATACAGGTGCACGGAGTAGCCGATTGGACAGACAACGGCGCATGGGCCGTCGCCGTGGATTCTGTACTGCGGCCAATGCTGCCGGGCGGCCTGCTGATATTCGGAAAGTAAAGTCTGGTCTGCCATGATGTCTTATCGGTGGGCTGTTACCCTGCCCACGCTGTGTCCGGTGGCGCTCCCATGCTCTAACCCTCACCATGGGTTTTGCTTTTGGTTGAGAAGAAAAGAAACAAACAAACCAAGCGACGCCGTTTTTTTGGCGGCGCGCCGTTCTTGGTTTGTTTGTTCTTCTTCTTCAAGTTCTTCCTTCTTAAGATGGTGGCTCTACGCCAGATCCCCTCGGGCGCTACGCCACAGCCCTATGGCGCTACGCCAGATGGAGGGTATGGCGCTACGCCCGACCCCTCTGGCTCTACGCCAGATGACCAGCCGGTTGCCAGCCGGTTACCGTGCGGTTACCGTGCGGTTGAACTGCTGCTAACTGCGTTTCCGGCGCACGCCTTCCTCAAGCGCATCGTCGATATATTCAATCTTTCGTTTTGTAACGTCATCAACTTCTACACGCTCTCCATCGGGCAACCTTACTTCACCCGATTTGAAAGCACTGGCCACCATCTCCCCAAATTGCTTGACTGAGAATTTGTCATCAAGGCCTCCAAAAAACTCAAGATGCGCCAGAACCTTGAACAGCAAATCCCAATCTTCAAAGGTTGAGCTCTCTTGGTAGCAGTACGCCGAGCCTTCTTGGCTCCCCAACTTTGCCTTATGCACCCTAAAAAGGCCGGATTGGACAAGTGCTTCGAGCCACTTCTCAACATGCTTGCGGCGGGCCGGTATCTGGGTAAGGGCCAAGTTGCCGATGCAATCATCACTGCTGCCCACAGTGGCCGCCCACAGATAGAGAAGTGTAATCAGAAAGGAATGTGAAATCTGATACCGCAACATCAAGCGGTTGAATTCATGCGGCCACGCTGTCCAGTAATTGTTGAATAGCTGGATGCGGTCAAACTTCGTTCGTTGTTTATCGCCGGTAGGTTGATTGCTCACGACGGTTCTCCGTTTCGTCTAACTTCTCTTGTTGCATTTTGCGAATGAATACAGGCTCACCAGCACGGAACTCGATTTCGATGTTTCCGTACATACGTTGGCGAGCTGCTTCATCAATCGCGGTTTCAAGTTTCTTTAGTAGCTGTTCTTTGTTCATCGTGCCACCACCGTTTTCTGGGATTCGATGAACGCATCCAGGTCTTTTCTATCGAAAAGGATTTTGTTGCCGATTTTCAGGCTTGCAACTTCTCGGTTCCATACAAGGGTACGCACGGCCCAAATGGTGCAGGAGAGATATGCGGCGGCTGCTTTAACGCCGATTAGGCGAGGCTGTAGCGGGGTATCACTGTTACTCGTTTTTGCCATGTTGGCGAACTCCACGAATTGAAATGATCGTGTGGATTTCGCCAGTTGGGTTCTCGGGGCTGGCTAAACCCCGTGTGCAAACCGGGAGCCCGGTAGAGCATGCACATCACGAGCCGCGCAATTTCACGCCACAAGCTATCGGCCCGCGCCAGTAAGGTCAGTAACATGTCATTAGAGTAGCGCAAGTCCGATTGGATTCTCAATATAAATCTTTGATTCCACGCGACTTACATCTAGTAATGACTAGAAAGTCCTAGAGGTTCCTAGATAGTTCTATATGCCCCACACCGGGAAATGGGACTCGACGACATTTGCACTGAGGCTGTAAGATTTATTAGTGCAAAGGAGGCCGCATGGCTAAACACAAGGCCACAACAAAACGCCGGGCCAAGGGCGAAGGATCACTGCTCAGGCGCAAGGGCTGCCGGTTCTGGTACGCCCAATTCTACGATCACAACGGCAAGGCTGTTCGGGTCAGCACCAAGACTGAAGTTAAACAGGAGGCGCTCGATTTCCTACGCCGGGAAATGGGCAAGCGTGATGAAGGCTTCGGCTCGGTTGCCGATCTGAAGAAGGTTACTTACGGATCACTACGCGCCGCGCTGCTGGCCAACTACGTCGAGAAGGGAAACAAGTCACTGCACGTCTATGCTGACGGCACGGAGGGAATTCCAACGCTGAAGCCCTTGGATAAATTCTTCGGTTTCGGCAATGGCAAGCAGGGCGTCTCTGTCTTGCATATCACAACAGATAAGGCCCGCGAATTTGTCCGGCAGCGTCAGGCTGAGGGCATGGGCAACGCGATCATCAATCGGAGCCTTTCGGCCCTACGCCGCATGCTGCGGATCGCTCACGAGGATGGAAAGATTCGATTCGTGCCCGTGATTCGTTTGCTGAAAGAGCCACCAGCACGTAAGGGATTTCTGCCGCTGGAAAAGTTCGAGCGCCTGGTGCGCCTGCTGCCAAGCCACCTGCGCCCGCTGATTACTTTCCTTTATTACTGCGGTGTGCGCCTCGGCGAAGCGCTTCAGATTGAGTGGCCGCAAGTAGATCTCCGAAATCGCATTGCCCGGCTGGAGGAGGACCAGACGAAAGGCGAGGAAGCCCGCAACGTGCCGCTGCCATCCGTCCTGGTGAATATGCTGGAGGAAATCAAGCCGAAAGAGGGCAGGGTATTCAGCTCCGTGAACCTGACCAAGGAGTGGCGGAAGGCTTGCGCGGCTGCGGGATTAGGCCGTATTATCGAAGTACCCGGTAAGCCTTACGACCCGCAGTACACGGGCCTTATCATTCACGATTTGCGCAGGAGCGCGATTCGTAACTTGGTAAATGCAGGCGTGCCGGAACGGGTAGCAATGAAGATCAGCGGCCACAAAACGCGCAGCGTGTTTGATCGCTATCACATCGTTTCTACGGACGATGTATCAAGCGCAATGCGCCGGTTGGAATCCGCAACAGTGCAGCTCGGCGTAAGTGCAAAGTTAGTGCAAAAAGCTAGATTGCCAAAATATAAGCTATTGAAAACAAAGCGTGGCGCTATCGTCTAGGGGTTAGGACGTGAGATTCTCAATCTTAAAACCCGGGTTCGATTCCCGGTAGCGCTACCAAATCCCTCCTCTCATCACCTGATTTTTCCTGCACTTCAAGCGAACGGCTAAAAGTGCATCTGAATCGAGGTATCACGTCGTGTGGCACAGTAGGGGCACAAAGGGGGCACAATTTGGGGCACAACTCCCCCAACGTCATCGGCTGATCAGATCCGCACCAGGTTCACGCCGGGAACAGCGACCATAATAGAGTTCTTATCACCCGGGACGCACAAGTGAGTGGGGGCAGGACCTCCTCCGGGGGCTTGCACAAGCGGAACAAAACAACAGTCAATGAGTGGCAGGGCAACTCCAGCCTAAATCTGATGAGCCGTTCTGTACGCACGTGGCTTTGCAGCAAAGCACGAAGCGCCAAGCAGAGCAGGGGTTGAGCTGTGTGTAGTAGAGATGACTGAGCGATTCACACAATTCTGCTCATCTCGACGGCGCAATGGGGACTTTAGGATTTCGCCTTCTGTCTCGATCGCGCCTTCAGCAAAACGTATAATAGCCATGAGTAGAGTACGGAATTACCTATCTCAACCGAGAAGCGGGGAATTCCGTGTACGTTACGAGTGAGAATCAGGCCGATGGCTGCAGCAGGCAGCGTGAGCCCTTGAATGCCAAATTTCAGTAGTCCGACAATGCCGTGCTCGGACAAGTTAACCGTGAACATCGGCAAAAAACCAAGTGTACACCCTATGAAGATCGCGCTTAGTACCCTTGCATAATGCATCGATAAATTCACAGTCATGGGCCTAAGCCTCCGTCCATTAAATTGAATGGTACTCGGTACTTCCTCTCGCATCGCTTACCGCTCGATCAACCGTTCGGGTCTAGGCGTTTAGGGTTGCTCCAGATGTTAGGTTTGTTCAGGTTCTCGCTGACCGCTGATTCAAACTGCAATTTCTCGTCAGCAGTCAACGCTCTGCGCCTACCATTCTCCCATGCCACGATTGAGTCGGCAGGGGATATGAACAGACGAGCAGCTTCCTCTAGAGTGTCAGTGGTTGGAAATTGACGGTCATAAATAGCAGCAGTAAACCCTTCGCAATCCCACGGGATCACTTCGTAAACGATGCTCATGGCGCGCTCCTCGTTGATTGGCCTTAGTGTATGCCTCGTTTGACGTTCCCAGAGCATGACTGATGTAACGCGCATTACGAAAGATCGAGCACCCGCCGTTCAGAATCAACGCGCTATTAGTGAGGGCTGATCTATCCTCTCTCGATAATGCGATTAGATCGAAACGGAAAGAATGCCAAATATTGATGCGTTTAACAGAACGTGCCGACGATTTGTTCTCTGAATTGATTTCAGCTAATATGCGATTTCCTAGGAGAACAAATTTGGCCAAAGCTTGGTTCTTGACTTTGCTTATCGGTATCTCGGGCTGCGGGGGCGGTTCTTCTTCGACGCCCTTACCACCAGCACCACCCGTGCTAGCGGGCAATTTCCAGATGACGACTCAATCCCAGGCTGTTCCGGGAAATCAAACCATTGTTGGCGGCCCACTGACCACCGATTCTTCCGGTCATGTTACAGGCACTCTCCACATTTTCGACGCTCAGACTTCGTGCTTCAACATATTCGATGATGCTCTCTTTGCTGGAACCGTCAACGCGCAAGGGCAGCTTGCGGCAAGCGCAAATGTGGCGGGGCAGGCTATCTCGGTCAAAGGCCAGGTAAGCACCGACGGAAAAACCATTACGAGCGGTACATACGCGGTTGTGGGCGGGTGCGCCGGAGGTGACCATGGCACCTTATCTGGATCACAGGTTCAGCCTTATACCGGCACCTATGCTGGGAGTTTCACTTTACCCGATCCGGGTGGTTTACTTTTTCTCAACATAAGTCTGCCTCTTACGCAACCGACAGCAGCCGATCAGCATGGATTATTTGAATTTCCGGCTAGTGCAGCGACATTCATTTTTCCTCAGACGACCTGCGGATTTACCTCTGCCACCTTGCAAACCGGCAGCACTGTAAGCATTGCGTCCGGGCTTTTCTTCCAAGTTACTATGGCCGCTAATGATGGACTTTCAACTGTTGTATTTACCGGTATCGCGAGTGACGATACCACGAAGAAAATTGTCGGAACCATTTCTGTCACAGGAACCGGATTTTGTGGTGGTAAGTCAACCCCGGGTTTTATAGCTCGTCCTTAATCAGTCGTTTTCCGGTCATGCACCGAATACATCAGCCATTCAATTCATTAGCGGCGGCTGAGAATCGGCCATACTTGCGCACATTTTGAACGGCATCTCGGGCTCTGGGTCGTCTGCGTGTTCACTAGTGCAGATCGCGCCTCGCCGGGTAAATTTTAAAGCGAAGGCCCATATCGAGCCGGGCGGCAAGACACTCTCCCGGTCCCCCTCGAAGTTCGGCGCAGAGACTCGCGTTCAGAGTTGGAAAATTCTGGATTTCCATCTGGAGCGTTTTTCAAACGAACCGGGAGCCAGTTTTTTGGGTGTTTAAGCCTACTTCTTGCGGTTGCGCTTACGGCTGCCGCGTGCGAGACCGCTTTGCAGTTCCAAGATTCCTCTTCCATTTCCTGGTTCTCCTGTCTACAATTGCGCGCCTGCCTAGGCTTTTCTGGTGCCGTTTATCTTGTTTAAAGGACTGAACCATGCAAAAAAGAGCCATTCTTTTCTGTTCTTGTTTATTGAGCACCTGCTTGTTCTTAGCGTCAACCGGCACAGCCCAGAAAGTACTCGCGACGGTTCACACCACGGGTTTCTCGCCGAGTGCTTTGGCTATAAACACCGTTACAAACAGAATCTACATTCTGAATCAATCGGGCGGTAGCGTTGACGTACTGGACGGCTTAAGCAACAGCATCGTGGCGACTGTTCCAATCAGTTCGTCTATCTCACGTCTTGCGGTCAACGAAGCCACCAACAAGATTTATGTCATCGACCCATTTGCTGGCTTCTTGTCCATTATTGACGGCGCTACCAACACCCTGACTGGTTCAGTGACGTTTGGCGTTCGTTTAGGGGCACTCGCGATCAATCCTCTGACGAACAGGATCTTCGTAAGCACCAACAGAAGCGCGGTGAACGTAATCACCGGTCTCACGAATGGGACGGTGAGCGTACTCGACGGAACAACAAACAGCATTCTTGCCGATGTTCCCACCGCGCCGTTCCCAAACGTTCTCGCAGTCAATACGGCCACAAACCGGATCTATGCTGGCGGCCAACCGCCAACTGCCATCAGTCCGTCTGTCGTGGTAATTGATGGCTCGAACAATAGCGTTATTGCCACCGCTGTAGATTCGAACAATCCTGTTGGCGTGCAAGGTCTGGCAATCAACAAGACCACAAATACGATCTACGCCGCGTCGAGCGCGGAAGTCTTGGTCCTCAGTGGGGCCAGCAACAGCCTCATCAACAACGTTACCTTTTCCATTGTCCATTTATCCAATACTTCGGCGCTTGCCGTGAACGAAGCCACGAACGAGACCTATTTTGTTGGGTCTCCATCGAGCTTGTTTATCTTGGGCGGATTTAACTTTTTCAACCCTCCCGTCCTGAGCCCACTTCTAATCGGTGATGGCCCGAACGATATTGCGATAAATCAAGCGACGAACCGGATTTATATCCCTGCGGTGCAAGGAAATATCCTGACCGTAATCGACGGACGCGACCATTCGATAATAACGTCCCTTTCTACAGGTATCGCTCCGGTGGCTGTCGCCCTAAACCCGGTAACAAACAGGGTATACGTGTGTAACCAGGGGGACTCAACTGTCACTGTCGTGGATGGAACCGATGCTGCGCAACAAGGGCAACCGGGACCGCCAGGGCCTATTGGCCCCCAAGGTCCTGCTGGACCCCAGGGTTTGCAAGGGCCTCCGGGACCGCAGGGACCGCAAGGATTGCAAGGACCAATTGGCCCCCAAGGTCCAATTGGGCCAGCCGGAAGCCAAGTTTGGAACGCCTATATTGCGCAAGCCGCCAGAAACTCAGCGAACGTGGCTCGGTTCACACCTGCGAATGACATCGTGCTGACGCGTATTGAAGCGGACGCTGTGATCCCGCCATCGGGATGCACCAACAACATCATTCTGCAGGTAAGTGACGGCACAGCAGCAGGCACGAAAACGCTGCCGCTGGCTGCGGACGAAAATGACAGCGGTCCTCTTTCAGTGAACTACTCCGCGGGAAGTACTCTGCGGTTATCGGTTGTGCCGCCCTCAGGATGCGTCACGCCTGCGTCTTCGATCAATGTTGTGATTCAGTACTACGCACGTTAGACAATAATTTTGTTCGGAAAAGCTTTCTCCAACCCGCCTTCAAAGGCGGGTTCATTTTTTTAGTTTGATAACCGCTATCGACTGTTTGAGTGCAGCGGGAATATTAGATTCGTTGGTCAGAATGAGCAGGTTTTGGCACCCAGCCCGAAACTACCTCACGAAGGGCAAGGGTGGCACCGGCACGGCATACTGAATTTTGAGGTCAGTGATTCGTAATCGGTGGTGACACCCATTGGATCACCAATCGGCAAAGAAATGCCTGAATAGCTGTTCGTCCCGGCGGCCGGTAAGAGCTCGATTCTCGGCAGCACACGCCGTCTACTCTCTTTGGCTATAATGGCCAGCCGTTATTTTCACCGTCATCCCCTGGAGATTTCATGCTTGATCGCAGATCGTTCCTGACTGTTTGCTCGCGTTTTGGCCTCACCGCAACACTGCTGCCCGGAGTGCTCTGGGCCATGGCCGACGAAAAAGGCAAAGTCACGCGAGAGATGATCGACAATGCCGCCGCCATTGCCGATGTCCACATTGCCGACGAATACAAAGACATGATGCTGGAAGACCTCAACAGTTATACCGAGGGCTTTGACGCGATCTACAAGCTGCACATCAAGAATGAAGTTGCTCCCGCGGTGATCTTTGATCCTGTGCTGCCCGGAATGAAATTTGAGACCGAGAGGCGTCCCATCAAGGTTTCCACCGCGCCTTCCGTTGGCGGCGTTGCGCCGAAAAATCTGGAAGATGTGGCGTTTTATTCCGTGCGCCAACTGGCGGAGTTGGTCCGCACGAAGAAAGTTTCTTGTACGGCGCTGACCGAAATGTATATTGCGCGGCTCAAGCGTTATGACCCCATGCTGAAGTTCGTGATTACCTTGACGGAGGAGCGAGCGCTGGCGCAGGCCAAAGACGCTGATCGCGAAATTGCGGCAGGGAAGTATCGCGGGCCGCTGCATGGATTGCCGTGGGGCGCTAAAGACCTGCTGGCAGTAAAGGGATATCGCACCACATGGGGCGCTGGCGGATTTGAAGACCAGAAGATTGATGAAGATGCAACCGTGGTCAAGCGGCTGGACGCGGCTGGAGCCGTGCTGGTGGCCAAACTCACGCTTGGCGCACTGGCCCAGGGCGATAAATGGTTTGGCGGCATGACCCGCAATCCCTGGAACACAAAGCAAGGCTCAAGCGGATCTTCGGCAGGATCGGCTTCTGCAACCGCTGCCGGCTGCGTGGCATTTGCCATCGGCTCAGAGACGCTGGGATCGATTTCTTCTCCGTCAACCCGTTGCGGAACAACCGGCTTGCGTCCCACATTTGGATTTGTTCCGCGCACCGGCGCCATGGCGCTTTCCTGGACCATGGACAAACTTGGCCCGCTCTGCCGCGCGGTGGAAGATACGGCCATCGTGCTGAGCGCGATTCACGGGCCTGACGGCCATGATCGCACGGTGCACAACGCCGCATTCAACTGGGACGCGAACCTTGATTGGCGCAAGCTGCGCGTTGGCTATCTGAAATCGGACTTTGAGCAGCAACCGCCCCCACAGGAAACCGCGCCCGCGAAAGAAGAAAAACAGCTCAGTGAAGATGAAAAGAAAAAACAGGCGGAAGAAAAAGCCAATCGGGCAGATGCCCTGGCGCGCCGCCAATATGACCAT
>Ga0207700_10002123_pt1 | contig 11329 bp, 8 predicted proteins | sample LARL82metaG_FD_184348 | JGI IMG/M metagenome (GOLD analysis project Ga0207700, IMG submission 184348) | Corn, switchgrass and miscanthus rhizosphere microbial communities from Kellogg Biological Station, Michigan, USA - LAR L8-2 metaG... | ecosystem: Host-associated > Plants > Roots >...
CGACACCGGAGCGGTGCCCGGCGACCTGGCCGGCCGGCTCGGGCGGGTCGAGGCGCAGCTCGCCGAGTTCCACCGGCGCTCGGCCCACCGGGAGCTGGTCATCGACCGGCTGCACGAGGAGAACCAGCAGCTCCGGGGCGGAATGGCCCGGCTCATCCTGGAGCCGGTGGTCGCCGACCTCATCCGGCTGGACGACCAGCTCACCCGCGAGGTCCGCCGGCTTGAGTCCGATGGCCAGGACCCGCGGCTGCTCTGGTCGTTCGCCGAGGACGTCCGGCAGATCCTGGACCGGTGCGGCATCGACGTCTTCTCGGCCGAGCCGGGCGATCCCTTCGACCGCGACCGGCACCGTCCGCTGGCGGTGGTGCCGTGCCAGGACGAGTCCCGGCACAACACGGTGGCCGAGGTCGTCGCCGCCGGGTTCGCCGAGCGCGAGACCGGCCGGGTACGGCGCCCGGTGCAGGCGCGCTTCTACCAGTACAGCCCCGGATCACAGTGAGGTGACATGGCAACCTACGGCATCGACCTCGGCACGACGAACTCCTGCATCGCCTACGTCGACGACACGGGGCGCCCGGTGGTGCTGAAGAGCGCGGTGGGAGAGGACACGACGCCCTCGGTCGTCTACTTCGAATCGCCGGAGAACGTGGTCGTGGGCCGGCAGGCCAAGGACTCCGCCGTGCTCGCCCCGGACCTGGTCGCCGAGCTGGTCAAGCGGCAGATGGGCCAGGACGTGCGCTACACCTTCCACGGGCAGGCGCACACACCCGAGTCGATCTCCGCGCTGATCCTGCGCGAGCTGGCGCGCGCCGCGCAGGAGCAGACCGGCGAGGAGGTCCGCGACGTGGTCATCACCGTGCCGGCCTACTTCGGCGTGCTGGAGCGCGACGCCACCCACAAGGCCGGGGAGATCGCCGGGCTGAACGTGCTCGACGTCCTCGCCGAGCCGGTGGCCGCCGCGCTGGAGTACCAGGCGCTCGGGGAGCACACCGGCGTGCGGCACATCTTCGTCTACGACCTCGGCGGCGGGACGTTCGACACCACGGTGATCCGCCTCGAGGGCGACGACATCACCGTCGTCTGCACCGACGGCAACCACCAGCTGGGCGGGGCCGACTGGGACGCCAAGATCATCGACTTCCTGCTGCGCGGCTTCACCGACCAGTACCCGGACCTCGACCCGAGCGGCGACGAGCAGTTCATGCAGGACCTCGCGACATCGGCCGAGCAGCTCAAGAAGGCGCTCAGCGCCACCCTGGCGCGCAAGCACAACGTGCGGTTCGACGGCCGCGTCGCCCAGCTCGAGCTGACGCGTGAGCAGCTGGAAGAGATCACCTCCGAGCTGCTCGAGCGCACCATGGAGATCACCGAGCGGACGATCGCCACCGCGCGGGAGAAAGGCGTCGAGCACTTCGACGATGTCCTGCTGGTGGGCGGCATGACCATCATGCCGGCGATCACCCAGACGCTCAAGGAGCGGTTCGGGCTGCAGGCGCGCCAGCAGGACCCGCATCTGGCGGTGGCCAAGGGAGCCGCGCTGTTCGCCCTGATGCGCAAGGTCAAGGTGAGCATGCCGGGCGAGGGCGGGTCGGCGCAGGAGGTCGCCGACCAGCTGGGGATCCCGGTCGACCAGGTTGAGGCCATGGCGGCCAGGCACGTGGCGACGGTCGTGCCGCGTGCTTTCGGGCTCAAGGTCATCGACACCGACGACCCGCTGTTCAAGACCGACCGCGCCCGGGCCCGCCGGTACATCGCGCACCTGCTCACGGCGAACACGCCGCTGCCCGCCGACACCGGGCCGGAGACGTTCCGCACGATCGCCGACAACCAGCGCGAGGTCAAGCTGGAGGTCTGGGAGCAGGCCGGATCGGTCGCCTCGGAGGAGCTCGAGCACAACACGCGCATCGGCGAGGGCGTGCTCAGGGACCTGCCGGCCCGCCCGGCCGGGGCACCGTTCCAGGTCGTCTTCCACATGACCGAGACCGGGCTGCTCCAGGTGCACGGCCGGGAGGCCGACTCCGGCAGCGAGGTCCGCTTCGAGATCCAGATCGGCGGTCTCGACGAGGCAGCGGTGCAGGAGGCCGCCAGCGCGGTGGCCCGCTACGAGGTGAGCGGGTAGGTGCCCTGGGATCGCGAGCGGTACCGCCTGGAGGTGCTGGAGCCGGCCCGGCAGGCCGGCAACGTTCCCCCGGCGGATCTGTATGCGCGGTACGGCCTGCCCAGCGACATCTCCGACCCCGCCGCGTTCGGCCAGCAGGTCCACGAGGTCCTCGACTACTGGCGTGAGCTGAGGAGCAGCCGGGTCTACGCCCGGCTCGCCGACGCGCTGATCGCGCGGCACGCCGAGCTGGCGCCGGACGGGCCGCTCACGCTGGAGAAGTTCACCCAGCGCCACGCGCAGGCGCACCGCGAGCAGACGGACCAGCTCGCCCGCCTGGCCGACGCCGAGGCCGGCGCGGCGACCCACGTCGGGCCGGCCACGGTGGCGCGGCTGCGCAGCGCGATCGGCCGGTCCGTCACCGACGCGGAGGTCACCGAGGCGCTCCAGCGGGCCGGGGTCCGGGTGGTTGCCGCGTTCCCCGAGCTGCCCGCCGCACCGCACCCGAAGCAGGCCGACCTGGCCCAGCATGTGCGCCAGCTCAGCAAGCGGCTGTCCGCGGAGGTTGTCTTCGGCGATGCCGTCCGCCCTGGCTTCCTCGTGCTGGGCGGGTTCCGGCTCGCCGACTCCAGGCGCCTCGACGAGGCGGCGCTCGACGAGGCGCGCCGTCAGACGGACGCGCTGCCCTACTCCGCCCCGGGCAAGGCGACCACCGAGAACGTCCTGGCCATCCTGCGCGGCGCCGCGCGCACGCCCGGTGATCTGGATGCCCTGCTCCTGTCGGAGGTCGTCGAGTGGCTGCGGCAGTTCGCGGGCCGGGGCTTCGTCCAGCGGGCCATCGCCGGGCAGGCGCGCGAGCTCGGCCTGGTGGAGGACGAGGCCGGGCTGATCGCCGCCGCCATGTTCGCCGGCGGCGCGCTCGAGCCCGCGCGCCAGCAGGTGGAGGAGGAGCTGACCGCGGGCCGGCTGCGCACCGCCCAGCGGCTGGCCGCGGGGCTGCCCGCTGGCGACCCGCTGCGGGAGCGCGTCGCGGCACTGGACGCCCAGGTCACCGCCCTCATCCGCCGCGCCGACGCCGAGCTGGCGCAGGGACGGCGCGAGCTGGCCGCCACCAGGCTGGCCGAGGCGGCCAGGATCGCCGCCGACGACGCCGGCCTGGCCGAACGGCTGGCCGCGCTGCCGCCCCCTCCGCCGCGCAACGCCACCGCCCGGGTGGACGGCGACCACGTGCTGGTCAGCTGGGAGCCCAGCCCGGCCCTCGCGGGCCGCGTCCGCTACCGGGTCAGGCGCGGCCAGGACCGGGCGCCCGTCTCGCCCGCCGAGGGCACGGCGGTGGCCGCGCAGACCGGGCGGAACGACGTCACCGATACCGAGCCGCCGCTCGGCGCCGACCTCATCTACAGCGTCTTCGCCGACCGCGGCGGCGAAGCCTGCTCGCCGCCCGCCGTCACCCAGTCGGTGGTGTTCGCGCCGGACGTCACCGGCATCTCGGTCACCGCCGCCGACACCTCGGTCGCCGTCTCCTGGCGCGCGCATCCCGGCACCGACGCCGTCCTGGTCGTGCGGGGCGAGGGCCGCCCGCCACGCGGCACGGACGACGGGACGGCGGTCGAGGCGTCGCTCGCCGGTTTCACCGACGCCGGGCTGCGCACGGGAACCGAGTACTTCTACCGGATAGCGGCGTCGTACCGGGCGCCGGGCGGGCAGCGCCGCCAGTCGGCCGGGATCGTGGTGCCGGTGGTGCCCGAGCCTCAGCCGCAGGCGGTCACCGACCTGGACGTGGCCGTGCTGGACGACGGCATGCCCCTGGTCGTGGCCAGCTGGACGCCCCCGCCGCATGGCCAGGTGCGGCTGGCGATGAGCGATGAGCCGCCGGCCTGGCCGGAAGGCGCCCGCATCACGCGGGAGGACGTGGCCGGGCTCAGTGAGATCTCCGCGCTGCCGCGGCGCGGCGGCGACGGCCGTGACTCCCTCCAGCTGCGCCTGCCCTCCGGGCGCCACCACCTGGTCGCCCTGACCTGGGGGGCCAGCGCGATCGTGGTGGGCGCGGCCGCGGAGGTCAGCCTGGTCGGGCCCGTCCGCAGCCTGTCCGCCGCCCGGATGCACGACGCGGTGCAGCTGGCCTGGGTGTGGCCCCCCGACGCCACCGACGCGGTGATCCGCTGGCCCGGTGGTGAGCGTCGCTGCTCCCGGCGCGTCTATGACGACGAGGGCGGCGTCACGATCACCGTCGGGCCGGCCGAGACGTCGATCGAGGTCCGCGCGGTCTACCCGCATCCCGGCGAGCGGCTCACCGCACCGGCCGCCCTGGTCCGCGTGGCGGGGCGGGGCGTCGCGGTCAGCTACCGGATCCGCCGCCCGGGCCCGCTGCGCCCCCGGCAGCGGATCGTCGAGCTCACCTCCGAACGGCCCACCCAGCTGCCCCCGCTCGTGCTCGTGCGGACCACCGGCCCGTACGCCCCCGACGACCCGTCCGGAGGCGAGACCGTCGGTCGGATCGAGCCGCAGCCCATCGTGCCCGGCCAGCCGGTGGCGGTCACCGTCGAGCTGCCCAGGGGGCGGGCCTGGCTGGCCTGCTTCGTCGACCCGGGCGCTCCCGCCGCGGACGCGCGGGCCATCCTGCTGTTCCCCCCGCCCGCCGGGGAGATGAGGATCCGGTGATGCCCGCATCCGGCCCGCGCCTGTACTGCCCGTACTGCTACGAGGGCTTCACCGAGCAGGAGATCCGGTTCCGGTGCACCGGCCGGATCAGCCGGGACGGCCGGCACTGCGACCCGGAGATCGACGAGGTGCTGCGCAGCCGCACCGGGTTCAGCGGCGCGCTGCCGCCGGCCTTTGCCGCCAACGGCCGGCTGACCTCGGCCATCTGCCCACGGTGCGGGGCCGAGAGCACGACCAGGGTCTGCCCCGCCTGCCACAGCCAGCTGCCCGTGCACTTCGGGAAGGTCCGCAGCCGCCTGATCGTGCTGGCCGGCGCGAAGGAGTCCGGCAAGACCGTCTTCATGACCGTGCTCGTGCACGAGCTGATGCACCAGCTCGGGGAGCAGCTCAGGTCGGCGATCAGCGGCGCCGACGACAGCACCCGCCACCGGTTCGCCAGCGAGTACGAGAAACCGCTCTACCGCGAGTCGCAGCTGCTGGCCCCGACCACGACGGCGGGGATGCGCAACCGGGTGCCGCTGGTGTTCCGTTTCACCACCGCCGGCCGCGGCCTGTTCGGCCTGGACGGCCGGGTGGGCCGGAGCTGGCCGGGCCGGGGCCGGCCGCAGCACACGCTGCTCTCGTTCTTCGACCCGGCGGGCGAGGACCTGCGGTCTCAGCAGTCCGTGGAGCAGAACGTCCGGTACCTCGCCGCCGCCGACGGCATCGTGCTGCTGCTGGACCCGCTCCAGATGCGCGGGGCACGGCAGCTGGCCGCCCCGGGCAGCCGGCTGCCGACGCCGGGCACCACCGACGACGACCCCGCCACCGTGCTGGAGAACATCACCGATCTCGTTCTGGCCACGGGGGGGAAGAAGCCGGACGAGCTGATCAGCAAGCCGCTCGCCATCGTGTTCTCCAAGATGGATGTGCTCCGGCACGACCTGCCGGAGACCAGCCCGCTGCGGCGCCCCCCGGTCCAGGCGCCGTACTTCGACGAGCGGGACGGCCAGCAGGTGCACACCGAGATCCAGCGGCTGCTGGCCCGGTGGGAGGGGTCCCGGATCGACCAGATCGCCCAGCTGCACTACCGCAACTACCGCTATTTCGGGGTGTCCGCGCTGGGGGAGACGCCCACGCACGACAACCGCGTGTCGGCCCGGGGCATCCGCCCCTACCGGGTCGCCGACCCCTTCATGTGGACCCTCGCGCAGCTTGGCGCCATTCCGGTGAAGCGGGGCTGACGTGGCGTTCCAGCAGCTGTACTACACCTCCTGCGAAAACGGCCTGGGCGGGTACGGCGGGTACCAGTTCAATGCCATCACGCCCGGCGTCTCGGCGGCCGTCCTGCGCGAGGTGGAGGACCGCACCGTGTACGAGCCGCCGAGCTGGCTGCTGGCCGACCCCTGCCCGGACGAGCCCGAGGCCTACCCGATCGCGTTCTCACACGGAACGAGCGAGGCGACCGGCGCGGCCATCACCGCGCGGGTGGTGTTCACCGGGACCGACTATTCGGGCCGCCCGGGCAACTATTTCGTGCACGCCCTCGTCACCGGCACGCCGGAGCAGGATTTCGGTCAACTGCTGCCGGTCGAGCTGTGGGGCGCGGAACTGTGGCGGGCCAGCCCGGCCGACGGCACCGACCTGCCGGAGCTGCCCGGCCCGCCGCCGCGTGGCGCCATCGACCGCCCGGGCGTCCAGGCTTTCCTCGACGCCCGCGGGGCTGACGGCGTTCTCCCCGAGTTGCTGACGGCGGTCGGCCGGGCGATGGCCGGGGACCGGCCGGTCCTGGTGGCGAGCCACGACGTGAGCGAGAACATCTGGTGGATCGCCGCCGTCTCCTACCTCCTGGGCGAGCACCTCGGGCGCCGGATGACGTTCACCACCTACAGCCACCGGCCCGGTTACTCCCGGTACCACCTGACCGGAATCCTGCCGGAGACGCTGCCGCCCAGCGCCGACGCGAGCTTCCAGCTGTTCGATCTGGCCACCGGGCAGACGCCGGGCGGCGATGTCCACCCGCTGGCCGCCATCCTCGCCGGGGCGGGCGTGATGGCCGCCCCCGGGCTCTGGCGGCAGGCGATGGTGCTCGCGTCGGGGGCGGAGGAGAGCCTCGACGACTGGCTTCCTCCCGTCGCGGCGGCGGCCGGGCTGCTCGGCCAGGGGCTGTCCCCGGCCGAGACGGACGCGGTCGCCGGCTGGCTGCTCGGCGCGGCCGCCTGGATGCCGGCGCAGCTCGCCGACGCGGTCCTCGGCGTTGCCCTCGCCCAGCCGGACGGGACGCTCACCGACCAGCGGCTGCTCGACCTGCTCGACCTGGCCTGGCGGCTGCCCGCCCCGGCCCGGGTGGAGCGGCTGGAGCTCCTGCTGGCCGAGCGGGCCATCACGCATCTCGCCCACGGTGAGGCGGCCGTGCCGGTCCGGCTCACCAGCGCGGCCGCCGAGGCCGCACAGGCCCGGGCGGCCGAGGTCCTGCGGGTGGCTACGCCAGCCACGGCGCTGGCGGTGCTGGAGTGGGCCGCGGCCTCGGAGGTGGTGCTCCCCGACGCCGAACTCGAAACATACGGCCGGACGCGCCTCGACCCGGCCACGCCGGAGCCCGAGCTGTCGGGGATCGTGGGCAGGAGCCCGGCGGTGCGGCGGGGGCTGATCGACCGGCTGGCCGATGAGTCACCGGAGGTGGCCGAGGCGGTGCTGGCCGGCCCGGCCGGCACCCACATCCGGCGGAGCGACCTGGCCGCCTACCCGGTACTGACCGAGCTGTGGCTGCTCGAGTCCGCGACCCGCGGCGGCCTGGCGCCGCTGACCGCCTTCGATGAGATCGCCGACGTCCGGGCCCAGGCGCAGCGCTCACCGCGCGTCGATGCGGCACTCCTGCGCCGCCTGTGGCCGGGCGAATGCCCGCCGGAGCAGATCGCGGAGCTGCTGGGCGCCGTGACCGGAGAGGAGCCCGCGCCGGGCGTGCTGGACTGGTTCGCCGCCGAGATCGGTGCCGTCGCCGCCAGCGGCGCGATGAACGATGGCTCGCTGGAGCTGGCGCGGGCGCTCGCCGGCCATTGGGTGCTGGGGATGCTGCCCGAAGGGGACGCGCGGATCATGCGGAACGCGGCCCGGGTGGAGCCGCTGCTGCGACGGGCGTCCTCGGCCACGCCGCCGGGAGACGCGGACGTCTTCGCCGAGCTGTTCGCCGCGTACCTGGACGTGGACGACGACACCCGCGGCCTCCTGGACCGTCACCTCCCCCCGCTGCTCGGCGAGACCGAGCCGCTCGGCCCCGCGCTGCGCGACTGCCCCGACGGCGTGACGGCGGCCCTCGGCCGCGAGCTCGAGGCCAGGCTGACGCCGGCGCCCGCCGACGTCGCGCTGGCCAGGAGGGTCTTCGTGGCGCTGGCCGACCCGGATGTGTTCGCCCAGCCCGCGGTCACCGAGCGGCTGACGGCGGCCTTCGACCGGGTACGCGAGTGGCGCCGCCGCGACCTCGGCACCCTGGCCCGCGCGCTGGCGGACGACGAGGAGATGGCGCAGCTGTTCCAGGCGTGGCGGGAGGAGCAGCGCAGCGGGCTGGCCCGCAGGCTCTTCGGCGGGGGCGCGGGGCGCCCGGCGCCCGCTCCCGGGACGGGGCAGGGGGAAGCCTGACCCATGTGGCTCGGCATGGCCCTCGCGCTCTTCTACCTGATCTACCTGGTCATCGTCGTGCCGGCCGCCGCGCTGGCCGCCGCCGTCACCTACGGCCTCGGGGTGCCGGTCAGGTACTTCATGGCCCTGGGCCGGGTGCTGGTCGTCCGCCCGCCCGGGCTGCCTGCGCCCCGGCGCCCGCCCCCGCTGCCCGCCGGCGCCGATCCCGCGGTGCTCCAGTACTTCTCCGGCCCGGCCCGGGCCGACGCCGAGCAGGTGCTGCAGGCCGCATACGACGACAGCCGCATGTTCTGGAACGCCGGCGCCGCCCGGATCCGGTCGTTCTTCCGCAGCGACAGGCCCTGGATCACGCGGCCACTCGGCGTCGGCGGCGCGGCCGGGATGGCCGTGGGCACCGCCTTCGGGGCGGTGGTCGCGGGCGGCTGCGCCCTCATCCAGCTGGTGGCCGTCGTCGTGTCGGCCGCGCTGGTGCGGGCGGCCGGCGCCACGCTGCGCGGCGCCGACTCCGCCCTGCTCCGGGTCAAGAACATCAGGATGGTCTGCCCGGCCTGCTCCGAGCGGGTGCCCTACCCCGGGTACGTGTGCCCGGACGCCGGCTGCGCGCGCCGTCACCGCGACGTGCGGCCGGGCCGGTTCGGCATCGGCCGGCGCCGCTGCCAGTGCGGCACGCGGATGAGCACCCTGCTGCTGTTCGGCTCGTCGCGGATGGCCGCCTTCTGCCCGCACTGCGGCCACCCGCTGGAGCACCGCCCGGGCGAGGCGCCGGAAATCGTCCTGCCGTTCTTCGGTGCCACCGGCGCCGGCAAGACCCGGCTGCTGTTCAGCATCGTCACCCAGCTCCAGGTGTGGACCAGGGAGGGGCAGCTCACCGCCGAGTTCGCCGACTCCGTCACCACCCGCGAGCTCGACGCCGCCGAGCGCGTCCTGCGCTCCGGCAGCGCCACCGCCAAGACCCCCGTCCAGCTCCCCCGCGCGCATGTCATCCGAGTCAGCTCCGGGAAGGGAATCCGGATCCTGCACATGTTCGACGCGGCGGGTGAGCGTTTCTACCACTCTGACCGCACCCAGGAACTGGGGTATCTCGGCCAGGCGCGGACGTTCATCCTCGTCATCGACCCGCTGTCGGTCGAGGCGTTCTGGGCCCGCCTGCCGGGCGGGCGCCGGGCCGAGCTCGGCCCGGCCCGGTCGACCGCCCCGTCGCCCGAGCTGGCGTACCAGCAGACCCACCAGCAGATCGAGGCGATGGGCGTGCCGCTGCGGAAGGCGCGGCTGGCCGTCGTCTTCAGCCGCGCCGACCTGATCGGCCCGCCGGAGGGCGATGCGGCGGAGTGGGCCCGCTGCGAGCTCGGGCTCGGCAACCTGATCCGTTCGGCGCATCACAGCTTCGGGGAGACCTGTTTCTTCCGCACGGCCGCGGTGATGGACTCCGGCGGGGCCATGGACGAATCCGTCGCGGCGCTGATGCGCTGGGTCCTGGCCGGTGACGGCGTGGCGCTGCCGGGGGACGGGACATGACCGGCCCGCTCGAGGAGCGCACCTACCGGTGGCCGCGCCGGTACGTCTTCGCCGTCACGCTGGCCGTGATCATCCTGCTGCCCCTCCTGTGGCTCGTGCTCTGAGCCGCTGCGGGCCGGCGGATATCGTCGGTGGGTGATCGACCTCGACCGTGGCTGGCGCACCGAACGGCTTGACCTCGAGCCGCTCGTCGTGGCCCACGCAACCGAGCTGGCGCCACTGCTGGACGACCCCCGGCTGCACGAGTTCACCGGCGGCGCGCCGGTGAGCGCGGCCACCCTGGCCGACCGCTACCGGCGCCTGGAGAGACGCCGCTCGCCCGAGGGCGACCAGGGATGGGGCAACTGGGTGATGCGCGTGCGCGCGACGGGCCGGGCGGCGGGGACGGTGCAGGCGACGCTGCCCGCGGCCGGTCCCGCGGCCGGCCCGGCCGAGGTGGCCTGGGTGGTGGCGCGAGAGGCGCAGGGCAAGGGCTACGCCAAGGAAGCGGCGCGCAGCCTCGTCACCCGGCTGCAGGCGGCCGGATGGACCGTCGTGGCCCACATCCATCCCGGCCACCTGGCCTCCCAGGGCGTCGCCCGCGCCGCCGGGCTGTCACCCACCGGGGACGTCTACGACGGCGAGGTGCGCTGGGCCGGATCACCGGCCCCGGCCCGGTAGACCCGGGCGGTGGCTCAGCGCGGCAGGCGCAGGTACTCACCGGCGAGCCGCTTCGGCGCCCGGGCGAGCCACGCCTCGGCGATCAGCTCGCCGAGTTCGGCCACCGTGATCCGGTCGAGGCGCACCAGGATGGCCGGGTAGCCGTTGAAGTGCGGGGTGGTGAAGTAGACGCCCGGGTCGTCGGTGAGCAGGGCCTGCTTGACGCCCAGGTCCGCCACCCGGGCGGCCAGGATGGGCCCCTCCGGAGCCGCGGGCCCGAGGGCCTCGACGTCGCCCCGCCGGAGCGGCCGTTCCCAGATGAATCCCTTGTCCTTGACCCGCCACTGGGGGATGCCGCGGGACGACTGTTCGGCCGTCCCGGGCAAGGCCAGCGCGATCCGGCGGACGTCGTTCCAGGTAGCCACGGCTACCACTCTCTCAGAGCCGGGGCCCGGCCTGGCCCCTGCCCTTCCCGGGGCGGCCGGGCGCGTCACCCGTCCCCCGCGCGACGGCCACCACGCCGAGCAGCGCCGCCAGCGGAACGGCCAGCGCGATGAAATCGGAGGTGGTGAGGCTGCCGAGGGCATCAAGGGCCCCGGCGAACCCGACGATCAGTATCGCGACCGCCACCAGTCCCCACCCCTGCAGGAAAAGCCGCAGCGTGAACGGCGGCCCGGGATCGGTCACGTCCGCGACGGCGGTGACCGGCTTGGTCGCCCGGCGCTCCGCCATGCCCTCGCGCACCCGGACGATGATCGTCAGATTGCCGGGCCGGTCGGCGATCAGGAGCAGCTCGTCGGG
>Ga0207700_10002125_pt1 | contig 11328 bp, 9 predicted proteins | sample LARL82metaG_FD_184348 | JGI IMG/M metagenome (GOLD analysis project Ga0207700, IMG submission 184348) | Corn, switchgrass and miscanthus rhizosphere microbial communities from Kellogg Biological Station, Michigan, USA - LAR L8-2 metaG... | ecosystem: Host-associated > Plants > Roots >...
ATCAATTCGCTCACGACTGTAATAGTTGAATACCAAGTTCTTGTCATTCAACTGCTCTCGAACCTTCCTCACCGATTTGGACAAACATTCGCGGCGATCCAAGCTCCGCTCGACTTGCAGAAGCCAGAACCGCGTCAGCGTCTCGTGATAGAGCCGGGGCACGTCATGATGTGCCGCAAAGCGTTTCAAGCTGGCGCGCATGCGGCCCATTGCCGTTTCAAGATCGGATGCGTATAGATAGACCACTGCGACCGTGAGATGGTCGCGATGATGAAACTCTTCTTTTCCCAACAGGCAGCGCTCCAGACGGTCGACCAGCGTAAGGATCTCGGCATCAGTCATTTTTTACTCCAAAGAAAAACGCCCGCCGGTAGATATACCGACAGGCGTGATTGTGTTCCTATTCAGAGTAGCCGACAAAGCCGGCGGAAATCAAGGTCGCCAGACGCCAGGAATTTTTCAGTCTTTAGATTTCTTGCTTTCAGACTTTTTGGGTTCCGACTTTTTCGAGCTGCTGTCCTTGTCTTTCGACTTGGTTCCATCCTCTTTGGCGGAATCTTTTTTCTCTGAACCGGCTTTCTCGGAGCTGCCTTCGGCCTTGGACTTTTCCGACTTGTCCTTGCCGCCGTAATCGGTCACATACCAGCCTGTGCCCTTGAACTGGACGTTTGGAGCATGCATGACCTTTTCGACCGGGCTGCCGCACTCCGGACATTTTCTAACTGGAGGATCGGAAAACTTCTGTATCTTTTCGAATTTATGTTTGCACTTCTTGCACTGATATTCGTAAAGAGGCACTGAAAGACACCCTCAATTGTAAGAGTTTGCTATGTGATTTTAGCAGAGAGCCGCCTGGCGGATGCTATTCTTAGCGCCGGAAAGCAAACGCATGACCGAACAGAAAAAACCGGGCACGCTGTATGTGGTGGCGACTCCAATTGGCAATCTGGAGGACATCAGCTATCGAGCCGTGCGGGTGTTGAAAGAGGCCGACCTGATTGCCTGCGAGGACACGCGCCACACCGCCAAGCTGCTGCATCACTATGGGATCGACAAGCCGACTGTAAGCTACCACGAGCACAACGAGGCTGCGCGCGCGGAAGAACTGGTGGCCAAGCTTACTGCGGGGCTGAACGTTGCGCAGGTTTCCGACGCCGGGATGCCGGGGATTTCCGATCCCGGCTATCGGGTGATCAAGCTGGCGATTGAGCGCGGAGTGCCGGTGGTCCCGATCCCGGGTGCGTCGGCGCTGGTGGCGGCGCTGGCTGCCAGCGGCTTGCCGACCGACAGTTTTCAGTTTTTGGGCTTTCTGCCCGCGCGATCGGGTGAGCGACGCACGCTGCTGGAGTCCGTGCGCGACGCACAGCAAACGACTGTGGTTTATGAAGCGCCGCACCGCATTGCGGAGACGATGAAAGATATCGTCGAATTGCTGGGAGCGGAGCGGCCAGTGGTGCTGGCGCGTGAGCTGACGAAAGTGCATGAAGAGTTTATTCGCGGCAGTGCAGCGGAAGTGCTGCAAAGGTTCCAACAACATGAGTTGAAGGGCGAGATGACGCTGCTGATTGGGAAAAATGAGCGCGCCGCCGTGTCTGCTGCCAGAAAGGATATTGCATCGCGGGTTGAGGAAATCATGCGCGAGGGAAGCGTTGACGAGAATACTGCCCTGAAAGTGGTGGCGAAGGAGCGGGGCATTTCCAAGAGTGAAGCTTATAGAGAGCTACAGCGGGTGAAGCGTAAGAAGTAAGCAAAACAAAAGGTCCCTCACCCCTATTCAGGCGCTGAAGAAAGCGCGCCTTCATAGACGGGGTTCGGGATGACGAGCGGTGTGTTTATTCCGCCGCTGACGTATGATCGTGCACAATCCTCCAGCCTTCCGGCGGAATGCGTTTGAAGATCAGTGTGAACAAGCCATGTGGTTGTTTGCCATCTGACATCGTGAGATGCCACTCGCCGGTTACCACTGCGGACCTGCGGCTCAGCAGATCGATATTTAACTTCTGAAATTCAAGTTTGCCCATCTCCTTGCCTTCAGCCTGGTAGCGCTGGCGGTACCGGGCCAAAGTGGGCTCCCATCCACGGGTTTCCGTGGCGCCGGAAAAGAACGTGAGCTCGGGTGAGTGCCAGTAACCCTGCATAAACGCATCCAGCTTGCCGTGGTTCCAGGCTTCCACCTGGGAGAGCAGCACGTGCTTAATGCCTTCTTCAAGATCGGCGCGCTGGTCGGCTGGAGTTTCGTCCTGCTGGGAATTATCCACAGGCTTTTGCGGAGGCGGCGAGGATTTGTCTGGAGCAATTGTTTGGGCAGACAGGACGAAAGGCAGTAGAAGCAAGGCGATCAATTGAAGGCGCATGGAAAACATTGTAAGGCGATGGGAGCGGCAAAATTAAGGTATTTCTCCCTGACGGTATCGGCAAACTAAAGTCACATGCCCAGAGTAGGCGAGCATTGACCGGGAGTAATGGAATGAGATATTTTCGGGTCACTCGGAGTGTGTGTCCTCCAGCAATAGTTTTCGATCAAAATTTGAATACGTCTACTCCCCCAAGACAGGCAAGGGCGCCACTGAGTCACAAAAGATAAGCCCTCATGATGTCTATTCAGACGGTTGGCAGATACGAGATTACCGGTGAGCTTGGTCGCGGCGCCATGGGCGTTGTGTACAAGGCGCTGGACCCTACGATCGGGCGGACCGTAGCGCTTAAAACGATGCGGCTCGACGTCCACGGTCTGGACGCGCAGGAAATGGTGCGCCGTTTCCAGAATGAAGCGCGCGCGGCGGGCGTCCTCAATCATCCCAACATCGTTACCATTTACGACGCCGGCGAGCAGGACGGAATCTTCTACATCGCCATGGAGTTCATTGAAGGCACCACGCTGCATGAACTGCTGGCGGAAAAGCGTGTCCTGGCGACAGAAGAAGTTTTGCAGCTTACGCGGCAGATTTGCCGCGGACTGGATTACGCGCATTCGAACAGCATTGTTCATCGCGACATAAAGCCGGCCAACATCATGATTACCGGCAACGGCACGGTAAAGATCATGGACTTTGGCATTGCCAAGTCTGGCGGGCAGGTAACGAATACCGGGCAGGTGCTGGGCACGCCGAACTATATGGCGCCCGAGCAGGTCAAAGGCCGCCAGTTGGATGGCCGGTCTGACCTCTTCAGCCTGGGCGTAATTCTTTATGAGATGCTGACCGGCGAAAAACCATTCGTCGGCCAGAATGTTACGACGATCATTTACAAAATCGTCAACGAAAACCCGATCACGCCACGCGATCTGGATGTAACTGTCCACCCCGGTTTGAGCGCGATTGTCACCAAGGCACTGGCCAAAGCGCCTGACGATCGTTACCAGACCGGCGCGGACCTTGTCCGCGATCTTGAAAATTACAAACTGGCAGGACCGGTGCGTACTGGCTCAACTTCTGCAATTACACCTGCGCCCTCAGCTCCGGAAAAAACTCTGGTATTACCGCTGAGAGTGGTTGCCGGAAACACAGCCCGGGCAGCCGCGGCCGCACCGGCGCTGGCGAAAAAGCCTATTCCGGTAAAGCGTCCTACCACGGCTATTCTTTCCAGCAAGCACAGCGTTCTGATCGCCACCATTGTCACTATCGTGGTGCTGGGCGTTGCCATGGGTGGTTATGCGTATCATCGGACGCGCGTAAAGATGCGGCAGCTTGCGGAAGAAGCAAAGATAAAAGAAGCGCAGCAGGCGGCGCGCGAGCCGATTGCCATCGCCATACCCGCGCCCACGCCAGCGCCGAAAGAAGAAATAGCTCCGGACACGACGGTTAAATTTTTTCCGACGAAAAAATCTACGCCTGCGCAAAAAGCAGCACCAGCGCCAGCACCGTTCAAGGCGACCAGTTCTCCGAATAAAGTCTTTGTCGCACAAAGCGAGTTGAAGTTGCTCTCACAGCCGGACGGCGCCAAGGTGGAAATCGATGGATGGAGCGAGCCGAACTGGGTGACGCCATTTACCGCGTCGCACCTGGCGGCGGGCACGCATACCATCGTCTTCAGCAAGTCCGGCTACTTGCAGCAGACAAAATCCGTAGAGTCAGTGGCCGGCAAGAGCATTGACGTTTCAGCACAACTGTCGCCGTCAGTTTCCACGATTGTTGTTACCAGCAATCCGCAGGGCGCAAACGTTTGGGTGGACGGCAAAGACAGCGGCCTGACCACGCCAACGCAGCTTACCGTGGAAAAAGGGTTCCATAAAATTACGGTGCGCAAAGCCGGGTTCAAAGAAATGTCCATGGAAGATACGGTGGCTGAAGGCCAGACCATGAGCTTCTCACCGGTGCTGCTGAGCACTAACGTTCAGCCTGAGGACGGCAAGAGTTCAAATCCGCTGCGGCGGTTCTTTGGCACGGATACGATCCCTGAAGGCAAAGGGCTGGTGCATATCCGGACGAATCCAGAAGGCGCGACGATTCTTGTCGACGGCAAAGCCGCTCCCAAGAAGACGAATGCGCGGTGGCCCGCCGATCCCGGTGTTTACAGCATTGTGTTGCAGATGAGTGGCTACAAGCCGGTGCACAGAAACATCAAGGTGCAAAAAGGTAAAGTCGTTAACATTGACGAGCTCCTGGAAAAACAGTAACCATGGAATATGGCCCGCCTCATTATTTCGTCGCCTGACGGGAAGAACGGCATTCTTGAGCTCAACAAGCCGGTCATTACCGTGGGCCGGGGCAATGCCAATGATCTTGTCCTAAACGACGCCAGCGTCAGCCGCTTTCATGCGGTCTTTAAGCTCAGAGACAACTCCATTTTTGTTGCCGATCGCGGCAGCACGAATGGCATTGTGCTGAACGACGAAAAAATCAGCAAAGAGACGGAACTTAAAAACGGCGACGTTGCGCTGCTGGGACTTTATCGGCTGCGACTGGAAAACGTGGACGATAAGGGCCTTCAGGTCCGCCGGGGCGAGTGGCCGTCTACGCTGAACAACATCATGCGCGACCGCACGCAGCAAGCCGCGTTGCCGCGCAGCAGTGATACTCACAGCAATGAACTTACCGATCTCGCCGGCCGGGTAAAAAAGCTGGAGCGGGAAAATTACCTGCTCACCGTGCTCTATGAAGCGGGCAAGGCATTGAGCTCCAAGCTGGCGCTGGAACATATCTGCGAGCAGGTAATTTCGCTGGCTTGCCTGATTGAAGGCGTGGAGCGCGGCTTTGTGATGCTGTTCGACGAACGCGGCGAGGTAGCGAAGCAGACCGAGGTACGCTATCGCGATCCGGCAAGCGCCAGCAGCAGGCCGCAGATCATCCTGAGCAAAAGTGTTTTGGAATTGATTCGCAAGGAGCGGCAGCCGATCCTGATTGACGACGTGAGCGCCGACGAACGCTTCAGCGGCAGTGAAAGCCTCAAGATTTCCGGCTTGCGCTCCGCCATGTGCGCGCCGCTGGTGGGCAAAGAGCAACTCTTTGGCGTGCTGTATGTGGACAATCTGGAGAAAGCCTCAGCATTTACTCAGGATGAGCTCAACGTTTTTGCGCTGGTGGCGGCGCAGGCAGGCGCTGCCATTGACAATGCCATAGCGCATGAAAAGATCGCGCAGCAATCATTGCAGCGGTCGGCGCTGGAGCGATTCTTGTCGCCTGAAGTCGTGGAAATGGTTGTAGCAAATCCTGACATCAGGCTGGGCGGCGTGAATCAGGAAGTCACCGTGATGTTCGCTGACATCCGGGGCTTTACCACCATGAGTGAAACCATGGAGCCGAGCCGGGTGGTGGAAATACTGAACGAATATTTCACCCGCGTTACGGACGTGATTTTTGATAATGGCGGCACGCTGGATAAATACATTGGGGACGCGGTGATGGCAGTTTTTGGAGCGCCTATTTCCAAGGGAAATGACGCGGCAGCGGCAGTGAATTCGGCAATGCAGATCCAGCGGCTTCTGGTCGAACTGAACCGCGACGCCGCAGCGCGAGAGTGGCCGGAACTGCGCGTGGGCATCGGGATCAATACGGGAAATGCCATCGCGGGCAACATTGGATCGCCACGCAGGCTTGACTATACGGTAGTGGGCGATGCAGTCAACACTGCGCAGAGGCTGATGACGAATGCCGCCGGGGGACAGATTTTGATTTCTGAATCGACGGCAAAAAAACTGGGCAAGACCGGAAAAACGATTGACCTGGAGCGGCTGCCGGAGTTGAAAGTAAAAGGCCGCAGCGAAGCCGTTCCCGTCTTCAGGGTGAATTGGGTGGAGGAGTCGGCAGAGACCGTGGTGTTGCCAAAGAAAAAGCATGTGAACAGAGGCACCGCGAAATCACGCAAACTCGCGGCAGGAGAGAAGCCGTGAGTTATTGCTGCTAGACGACCGGCTAAAAATGCCAGCTCAGCCCTGTCAGGGAATGAGCAACTCTGCGGCTCCACTCACATTCGATACTTGATGAGTACTGGGGCATCCATCTCAATAGGCTCTCCGTTCAGGATGTAAGGCCGGTATTTCCATTGCTTCACGGCTTTGACGGCCGACTCGACCAGCATTGCGTCGCCTTTAACGGCATACACCTCTGCAACGTTCCCTTGCTGATCAATGATGATCCGAAGAAACACATCTCCAGTGATGGAATTCTTCCGAGCCTCCGAGGGATAGACCGGGTCGACGTTGTGGCGAAGCTGCTTTTCGGCCACTCCTGAACTAACACGGATTCTTTTCGTCCCCGGAGCAGGGCCGTGGGGCGATGACGATGGAATGGCCGTTGGGGATGGAGTCGGGGTGGGAGATGGCGAGGCAGACTGATCCTGGCCTGCAAACCCCCATGAAGATCCAGCAAGCAGTACAACCACGGCGATTATGGCTTTCATGCCGACAACGATACTATTAGTTTCTGAAAGCCGCGATAGAAATATGTCCTTTGTAACCTGGCAGCCACTTCATAAACGGCGCTAGAACGCAAAGAAAAAGCGCCCCGCCAGGAGCGCTTCAAGGTCACGCAAAGCTTCTACTTAGGTGTGGCTGTGGCAGAAGCGCCTTTTTTGCCACCCTTTTTGTCTGTAGAACCCGCAACATGGTGAGCAATGATCTTATCTTTGATCTGGTCATAGGTGGCCTGGGGCACGATCTTCTTGGTTACGAGATCGCGCTTGGAGTTGTAAGGGCGGCCATCAATAATCTTCTGGCTGTACGCGTCGCCAATGCCGGGAAGCGCGGTGAGCTCTTCTTTGCTGGCGGCATTGATGTCAACCAAGTCAGTTTTTTTGGTTTTCTTTGTGCTGGCATCGGACGAGGCCGCTTTCTTGGCTGCGTCTTTGCTGCCGGCAGTGCCGCCTTGGGCAAAGGCACCTGTGGCAAAAAGCGAGAGCATAAACAGAACAGCTAGGGCCCGAGTATTTTTGTGGAACATAGTCAGGAATCTCCTCCAGAGCTAAAGAAGTACAGGTGAATTCACTTCAAGACTTTACAAGTCTAGGTTGGCGGATGCTGATTTGTCAAAATGACAATTAGGCAGTTTACGGGGATTTGGCCGCAACAAAAAAGACCCAAGATCGAATGTAACTGAAACCAATAAGGCCACTTGAAAAGGCTATATCGATTTCATATCTAATTTCTGGAACGGTGAGCTTATGCAGGCTTGCGGCCGGTCTTCTTCTTCCCTTCCCAGGCGCGTTGCGGGCGCTGGGATTCAGGCAGATCACGGTTTTCCACGCGATCATACGTATAGCGATCACTCACGGTACCGAGCGACTGGTTATAGAGGCTGGTGGCCCCGGTGGCTTCAGTGAGTTCTTCAGAAATCTGGTGAATAGCCTGGAGATGGTCCGCGGTGGCCGGAACTTCGGCCTTGGTTGTCTTCAGAAATTTCTGGTATCCCTTGTCCACCAAGCGGGAGATTTCCCCGCCAATCTGGATTCCGGGCTTGGCAAAGAGACGCGCCGCGCCATCGTCGCCGCGCTCAATGGCCGCGGAAACGCCGGACTTCTTCACGAAGACGCGGTTCTTTGTGCCCGGAGCTTCGAGAATGTCAAAGCCATGATCGCGAAGCCAAGTCACGGCTTCTTCGTACGTGCGTTTCTCTGTCGTTGTCGCCATAAACCACCTGACCGCCGATTCGATTCCAAACAGGATTGCGATGTTGCCCTGAAAGCAGCGAATGGATAATGTCGCACACGGAGAGCCATTACAGCAACATTACTGTTGTGCAAAGGGTTACCCCCGCCCTGCGGGCAAAGGCAGGGCTGAAAAGCTCCTTAGCTTTACCTATGGCATGAGATAAGCAGTCAGAGTAACGACTGGAGGGGTAGGAGCCGCTGAATAACAAATTTCTTTCTTGAGTATCTGCGGATAACGCCATATTGTTCCAGCTACAAACTTGAATAAAGTTTGCCTGAACTTCAAGAAGGTGTTCATCGCACTTTTCTGTTCTCTACATTTATGTGCCAGCCGTTTTCACAATGGACTTGTTTGGGGGGCGATAGAATGATGCCGACATTCTTTTCCACGAAGAAACAACCCGCAAAATTGCGCGAGCTGTTTTTCTTTTTGGCTGCCGTGGTCATTGCTTGCGGAAGCAATTCGCAGTCACAAGAGCTGAAAGTGCGGACGCAGTTTGCCTCTTACCCTGCCGCGCCCCCGACGCCGCGCGCTCTTGCCAATGTTGATCCCACGTATCTCAAGCTGCGGGCCGTCACGCCGGGGCAGGCGGTAACGGTCAACGGCCTGCGGCTTAGGAAGGATGCGGGGATATTCACTTTTAAGAATGGGACTTTTTATCTGCTGGAACCAATCAATGGCGTCTGCACTGGAGCAGTTTTTATCGGAGACGCTTCTTTCAGCCTTACTCCACCGACGGAACTGGAACAACGGTATCTATCCATTTTGGCAAAGGACCACGAATTTGTGGAGCAATTTCAGGAAGCTGTATTTCGATTCACGGATGGGACGGATGCGGACATCCGAAAAGCGGCGACGCCCGCATCTCCGGCCTCGGGAAATCCTGCCGGCGTGTTCAAGGAGGTACAGCAGCAGCTAAGGACCAGGCTCAAGGAAAACCTCGACGTACGTCTGTTGCAGGACCTCTTGAGTTCCCAGCCAGGAGGAAAATTCGTCGCTTTTATCAAAGGCAAGAGGTATGGCGGCAAGTTGATTTATGACATTGATCCCCAAGGCGTAGTTTCGTATTTTCCTGATCCGCCGGCCCGGGAACGAGCGGGCCCACGGGTGCAGGATTTCTTCTCGCTGGCCCCCGAAGAAGTAGCGCTGATCGCCTGGGACTGGAAAGACTCGGGCATCTGGACGTCATTTCACCTGGCCCACGAATATGCGGATGGCACGGCCAACAGCAACGAACAGAATGGCCCAGTCGTGGTAACGCGGCAAAAACTGGAAACAGCTTTCGCCAAGAATGGCAAAGTGGATGGTGTTGCAGAAACCACAATCAAGGCTACGCACGACGGAGTCCGGGTGGTTGCATTCGATCTTTTTCCGACCCTGCGCGTTGCCTGGGTGACCGGGCAGACGGGCGAACCGCTGTCTTTTATCCAGGAAGGGGCGGAGGAGGACGCGAATTTTGCAGTGATCCTGCCCAAAGAGCTGAATAAAGGCGAGAGCTATACCGTCACTACAAGCTATGCGGGCAAGAATGCCGTAATTGATGAAGGCGACAAGAACTATTATGCGGTGGCGCGAGACAACTGGTACCCCTCAGTGGGGATGACCGGGCACAATGATTTTTCCATGACCTTCCACATTCCCAAGGGGCTGAAAATGGTAGCCACGGGAAAGCTCCTGAAGAGCATTGATGAAGGCAAGGAGAACATCACCGAATGGGAATCTCATGCTGTGCAGCCGGTAGCGGGTTTCAATTTCGGCGAGTTTAAGAGCATGGAATCGCCTGACCTGAGTAAGCGTTACGTGGTTGAGACTGACGTGAACGAAATGGGTCCGGGAGGCATGGGAATCCGGCTCAGCTTTGTACCGATGATGAAAAAGGCAAACGCCGAAGGCGAAATTGCACTGGACCTTTTTACCGATTACTTTGGCGAGCAACCCTACAAGCGGCTCGCCCTGACACAACAGGACGCCAGCAATTTCGGGCAGTCCTGGCCGGGGCTGGTCTTTCTGCCGCTTCCCTATTTTCTGGATGCCACGTACCGGCACATGTACAGCCCTCATAACGAGCACCAGTTTTTTGATACCGTGGGACCACACGAGATTGCGCACCAGTGGTGGGGACATCTGGTAGGGTGGAATTCCTATCGTGACCAGTGGATGAGTGAAGGTTTTGCAGAAATGTCCGCGTCGCTCTTTCTACAGGGCGCCTACAGTGAACATGGACTGGCGGATTTTCACGAGTTCTGGGCGGAACGGCGCAAGCGGCTCACCGATACGAACGGAGAAGGAAAGAGGGCGATTGACGTGGGCCCGGTGACGCTGGGCTATCGACTGGCCACAGCCAGGACGGGAGTGAACATCCCGCAAGACCTGATCTATCCCAAAGGCGCCTATATCCTGCACATGGTCCGTTGCATGATGCAGAACACGGCAGCGAAAGACGTGGATGGTCGCTTCAAGGAAATGATGCATGATTTTACGCGGGCATATGCCAACGGCAACGCAACCACGGAAGATTTCAAGGCAGTCGCGGAAAAGCATATGACGCCGGAGATGGACCTGATGGGCAATCAACGGCTGGACTGGTTCTTTAACGAATATGTCTACGGAACCGATTACCCCAGTTATCAATTTGAGCATTCATTTTCCGCGGGAACAGATGGCTCCTTGATGCTGAATATGAAGCTCACCCAATCACACGTGAGCGACAGTTTTGCGATGCTGGTGCCGGTGTATGTTGAACTGGAAAAGGGCCAAGTGGCCAGGCTGGGAAGAATTCCTATTCGGGGCAATACCACCGTAGAACGGCACGTGAAATTACCCAATCTGGGACAGAAGCCTAGGCGCGCCATGATCGCCTACATGGACGATCTTCTGGGAAAAGTGGAGAACAAATAGGGTTGACGACGGAACAAACAGGCTGCAGCGGCTCGCCTGAAGGACATCCATTGCCTCGCATCGCTCACGCCCGCAGAGCGGCTCTAGAGTAGATCCTGCGCGCACACCAGCGCTCAGGATTTCGGCAGGAAGCGCCCGCTTGCTGTTCGACAAGCTCAGGGCTCGCTCACGACCGCAAGGCAGATCCTTCGACTCGCAGTCGCTCGCTCAGGATTTCGCCTGCGGGCTCCCGCTCGGCTGACGCCTCGGCTTCACGCCCGCAAAGCGGCTCAATATAAAACCGGCGCCTATTCTCCCCCGAGATTTTCAGCGCCGGTTTTAAAGGGTCTCCCGAAACCGGGAGAACC
>Ga0207700_10002127_pt1 | contig 11327 bp, 8 predicted proteins | sample LARL82metaG_FD_184348 | JGI IMG/M metagenome (GOLD analysis project Ga0207700, IMG submission 184348) | Corn, switchgrass and miscanthus rhizosphere microbial communities from Kellogg Biological Station, Michigan, USA - LAR L8-2 metaG... | ecosystem: Host-associated > Plants > Roots >...
ATGAACCAGACCGGAGTGGCCGACACCGGCTCACGCCGGCAAGCACGCAGAAACAGCGAATCGTCGGCGGCGCCCGTCACGAGGAAGATCCTCTCACGGTGTTAGCCCAGGGGGTCGCTCCCCCGGGCCAACAGGGCGCGCCTCCCGCATCCTGACGGCGGCGCGTGCCACCATCGAAACAGCCGGGTTCTGGGTATCCGCCGCTACGGCGCGGCACGCCCCCCGGCGGTGGAGGAGGTCACCATCATGGGCCCGATGTTCCGGCCTTGCCAGGACTGTGGCGGGGAGCAGCTGTTCGAGCAGCCGCACGCGATTGCGGGTAGTTGCCCGGACGCGCCCGACGGGATGTGCCCCGAATGGTCCTGCACCGAGTGCGGCGCGGCCATGCTCGTCCTGGTGCTGCCGCAGCCGGCCAGGCCAGCGGCCCTGGCGGAAGTGGCCGGCCGGGTGGCATGAGGAGCGCGCAGCCACGGCGTACGCTCGGACTATGAGGCAGGTCGGCAGCGGCACGGTACCGAGCGAGGAGGAGTCCGCTACGTTCAGCGCCGCGGTCGCCGGGCTGCGCTCGTGTCAGGATCAAGTACGCCAGATCCGGCCTGAGCTGTGCTTCGAGGAGGTACCCGCCCCGCGGACGCTTGCGCCCTTCGCGACCGCCGTCGGCGCGGCCGTCCGGGTGGACGGGGCTGAGATCGCCACGGGCCGGTTCGTGCTGCTCTACGATCCCGCTGGGCAGCGCGGCTGGGTCGGCCCGCTGCGGGTCATCGTGTACATCCGCGCCGAGCTGGAGCCGGAGATCGCCGAGGATCCCATGGTTGGTGAGGTCGCCTGGTCCTGGCTGACCGAGGCGCTCGACGCCCGCACGGCGGGTTACGCCGAGCCGAGCGGCACAGTGACCCGTGTGGTCACCGAGGGTTTCGGCGCCAAACGGGCCGAGCCCCGTGCCACCGGCTTCGAGTTGCGCGCCTCGTGGTCGCCGCTCGGTACCGAGGCGGCCGGGGCGGTCCCGGAGGACGGTGTGGATGGCGGCCTGGCCGGGCACATGGCCGCGTGGTGCGGGACGATGTGCGCCGCGGCGGGGCTGGCGCCGCTGGCCGCGGGGGTCAGCGCGCTGCGCCCGGCCACCCGGCGGCGGAGCCCATGACGGGCAGCACGCGGGCACGCGGGGGCGGGCCGGGGGCGGCAGGAGGTGCCGCGCGCCCGGACGGGCCGCCCTTCCCGGACGGTGCTCGGTCCCCCGACGGAGCGGCGGCAGAGGTTCACGCGCCGCAAACCGCCGACCCACCCACTCCAGTGCCGGCCAAGCAACCGCAGGGCAGCCCGGCCCGGCAAGCTGACGGCGCGGACCAGCCAGGCGGCGCCCCAGTCCCGCTCCTCGAGCCCAGGGACGGGCCAGCGAAGCTGGTGGCCTCGGTCCCCGACCTGGACCTTGCCGTGGCCGCGCTGGCCGCGGGCCACGGGCCGGTCGCCGTCGATGCCGAGCGTGCCTCCGGGTTCCGCTACGGGCATCGCGCCTTCCTCGTCCAGTTGCGGCGCGACGGCGCGGGCACCATGCTGATCGACCCGATGGCCTGCCCGAATCTCACCGGGCTTGACGAGGCACTGGCCGACACGGAGGTGGTCCTCCACGCCGCGTCCCAGGACCTGCCGTGCCTGGCCGAACTCGGGTTCCGCCCGCGGTCGCTGTTCGACACCGAACTGGCCGGGCGGCTGCTCGGCTTCCCGCGCGTCGGCCTTGGCGCGCTGGTGGAGTCGGTGCTGGGCTGGACCCTGGAGAAGGGCCATGCGGCGGCCGACTGGTCGGTGCGCCCGCTGCCCGGCGAACTGCTCCGCTACGCGGCCCTGGACGTGGAACTTCTGGTGGAACTGCGCGACGCGCTGGCGGCGCAACTGGTGGCCCAGGGCAAGGCCGAATGGGCGGAGCAGGAGTTCGCCGCCGTGCTGGCCGCCAAGCCGCCGGGCCCCCGCCCGGATCCATGGCGGCGCACCTCGGGTATCCACCGGGTGCACAGCCGCCGGGGCCTGGCGATCGTCCGCGAGCTGTGGCAGGAGCGGGACAAGATCGCCAGGCGGCGCGACCTGTCTCCGGGCCGCGTGCTCCCCGACACAGCCATCGTCGAGGCCGCCAGGGCACTGCCCGGCTCCCAGGCCGGCCTCACCGATCTGCCGGGATTCCAGGGCCGGGGCGCGCGCAAGCACGCCTCGGCGTGGCTGCGCGCGGTACAGCGGGCCCGTGGCCAGGCCGATACCGAACTGCCCGGCCCGGCAATGCCGCCGCTGGACGGGCCCCCGCCCACTCACCGCTGGCAGGAGCGGGACCCGGTCGCGGCGCAGCGGCTGGCAGCGGTGCGGACGGTGGTGGCCGCGCTGGCCGACGAGCACACGTTGCCCGCGGAGAACCTGCTTCCGCCGGACGTCGTCCGGCGGCTCGCCTGGCAGCCTCCCGACCCAGGCGGCCCGGACGAAGTGGCCGCCGACCTGGTGGCGCACGGTGCGCGCCCCTGGCAGGTCGCGCTGACCGCACTGCCGATCAGCCGCGCCCTGACCCGCCTCGCAGAGAAAGCAGTGACCGACGAATCGCCAGAAGCTGCAGGCGAGGCGCAGGCCGCCGACAGCTGAGCCAGACGGCAGGCCCACGCCCAGAGGAACTGGCCGCCTGTGCCACCAGGGCCCCGGCGGTTCCAGCGGGTCGCTCCCCTGGGCCAGCACGCGCGATGGGGCCTGCCGGCTTGCCGGCCAGGCGCCATCGGCGCCCCGGGGGTTCCAGGGGGTCGCTCCCCTGGGCCAGCGGGGCCACGGCCCGGTGACGAAGGAACCGGGCCGCAGGCCACCGGGGGGTTCCAGGGGGGTCGCTCCCCTGGGCCAGCACTGTCAGAGGCTCCGGGCACAATGGACGACGTGACAGAACTCGGTTGGGGTTGCCTGGACACGCCCGTGGGCCAGGTCTCCGTAGCCTGCACCGATGCGGGGGTTGCCCGGGTCGCTTACGGGCCGCCGCCCGGTCCCGGGCCGGCTGGAGGCTCGCTGGCGTCCGTGCTGCTGGAGGCCGCGCTCGAAGAGCTTGCCGGCTACTTCGGCGGCCACCTGAAGAGGTTCAACGTGCCGGTGGACCTGGGCTCCGCGCAGGAGGCCCGCCGCGCCGTGCTGACCGTATTGCACCAGACGGTGGGCTTCGGGCAGACCATCACCTACGGTGGCCTGGCCGCCAGGGCCGGCCTGGAAGCCACCGCAGAGCCTGGGAACTTCGTGCCACCGGCCAGGGTTGTCGGCCAGATCATGGCGTCCAACCCCATCGCGCTCATCGTGCCGTGCCACCGGGTGGTCGCGGGCACCGGGCTCGGCGGGTACAGCGGTGGCACCGGTACCGACGTGAAGCAGTGGCTGTTGGTGTTCGAGGGCGCCATTCCGGCGACCCTGGACTGGGACGCGGCCGGCCTGCCGGCCCGGACCGGCGACGCCCGCCAGGCTCAGCCGACGGGGTCCGCCTCCAGCTGATGCTGCTCGGCTGACACCAGCCGCCCCCCGCCGAATTGCAGCACCCAGAAGGCGCTGCGCTGCAGCGGCGGCCCGTCCGGCACCGGCGCACCGGCTATCTCGCAGATCTCGGCCAGCATCCAGGACAGGTTCTGGCGGTGCGCGCAGATGACCACGGGCCGGCGGGAGCGTACCACCGCGGCGATCCGCAGCCGCGCGTCGCGGGTGACGGTCCAGTCGTCCCCGCCATGGTCTTTGGCCCTGCCGTCCACGGTGAACGCGGGCTCTTGTGTCACCGGGGCGCCTGCCTTCTCGGCGTAGGGGGTGACGGTGTCCAGGCAGCGGCGCGCCGCCGAGCTGATCACCCGGGCGGGCGCGAACGTGCTCAGCAACTCACTCAGCGTCCTGGCCTGCTGGTGGCCCACGTCGGACAGCGGGCGGGCCAGGTCGTCGTAACCAGTCTCCCGCCACACCTTCTTGGGGACCGCGGCGGCGTGCCTGAGCAGGATCACCGGTGCGGTGTCGGCCGGGCCAGCGGTGAAGCTGTCAAGCAGCGAGACGTCCCGCGGGTAGCTCAGCCGTTCCCTGGCCGCGGGCAACGGCAGCCAGGCAAGGTCGTCCACCTCGTCCCCCGGGGCGAACGGTTCCGCCGAGACGGGCCGCGCGGCCCAGTACTCCACCTGCTTGGGCTGGCCTTCCACGGGATAGGTCTGGGTGGCGAGCCTGCGGCCGAGGGCGGCCCGCACGCCGGTCTCCTCTTCGACCTCCCGGACCGCGGTCAGCAGCACATGCTCCCCGGGCATGCTCTTGCCCTTGGGAAAGCTCCAGTCGTCGTAGCGGGGCCGGTGCACCAGGACGGTCTCGATGCCTCCCGCCCGTGCTCGCCACAACACCGCGCCCGCGGCGTGGATCACGCCGGTTGCGACGTCAGCCATCGGCGGGCCGGCTGCGCCTGTTGGCGATCAGAGTTTGCTGCAGGTCACGGAGCGAGTTCCCGTCGGCGTCCAGGTGGTGCCTGGTCCAGGTGCCGTCCGCGTCCAGCCACCAGGACGCGGTGCCCTCGTCCATGGCCAGATCGATGAGCGCGCGCAGTTCGGCCTGCTGTGCCGGATCCTTCACACGCACCAGCGCTTCGACCCGGCGGTCGAGGTTGCGGTGCATCAGGTCGGCAGAGCCGATCCATACCTCGCTGTCCGGGTCGTCGCCGTGGCCGAACGCGTAGATACGGGAGTGCTCCAGGAACCGGCCGAGCACGCTGCGGACCCTGATCGTCTCCGACATCCCGGGGACCTGCGGCCGGAGCCCGCAGATGCCGCGCACCCACAGGTCCACCGGCACCCCCGCGATCGAGGCACGGTACAGCGCGTCGATGACCGCCTCGTCGATGATCGAGTTGCACTTGAGCTGGATCCGGGCCCGCTCACCGCGGACGTGCCTGGCCTGCTGCTGTTCGATCCGTTCGAGCAGGCCTGCCCGCAGCGCGGCCGGGGCGACCAGGAACCGCCGGTAGGCGCTCTGGCGGCTGTACCCGGTGAGGTGGTTGAACAGGTCGGTGGCGTCCTCGCCGACGGTGCGCTCGGCGGTCAGCAGGCCGAAGTCCTCGTAGAGCCGGGCGGTCGTGGGGTGATAGTTGCCGGTGCCGATATGGCAGTAGCGGCGCAGCGCGCCGTCGGGTTCCTCCCGGACCACCAGGGCCATCTTGCAGTGGGTCTTCAGGCCGACGATCCCGTACACCACATGGCAGCCGGCTTCCTCCAGCTTGCGGGCCCAGATGATGTTGGCGCGCTCGTCGAAGCGCGCCTTGAGCTCCACGACCACCACCACCTGCTTGCCGGCCTCGGCCGCGTCGATGAGCGCGTCCACGATCGGGGAGGTGTCGCTGGTCCGGTACAGGGTCTGCTTGATGGCAAGCACACCCGGGTCGGCGGCGGCCGCCTCGATCAGCCGTTCCACGCTGGTGGTGAACGAGTCGTAGGGGTGATGGACCAGGACGTCCTGGCGGGCGAGGGTGGTGAAGATGTCGATGTCCTGCGGCAGGGCCGACTCGGAAGGGACGAACGCCGGGTATTTCAGCTGGGGCAGAGCCAGGTCGGCGATCACGGTCAGGCCGGAAAGGTCAAGCGGCCCGGGCAGGTGGTAGACCGCGCGGTGGTCGATCCCCAGTTCGGTGACCAGCTTGTCGAGCACGTCGCTGGACATGGAATCCTCCACCTCCAGCCGGACCGCGGGCTCGAAGCGGCGCTTCTGCAGCTCCCGCTCCAGGGACTGCATCAGGTCCTCGGTGACGTCCTCGTCCACTTCGAGGTCACGGGTACGGGTGACCCGGAACACATGGTGCTCCAGGATGTCCAGGCCGGCGAACAACTCGGTGAGGTGCGCGGCGATCACGTCTTCCAGCGGGACGAACCTGTGCTTGGCCACGGTGAGGAACCTGGGCAGCAGCGGCGGCACCTTGACCCGGGCGAACATGGTCGCCCCGGTACGGGCGTCGGCGATCATCACGGCCAGGCTCAGCGACAGGCCGGATATATAGGGGAAGGGGTGGGCCGGGTCCACGAGCAGCGGTGTCAGCACGGGGTAGATCCGCTCGCGGAACAGGCGGTGCAGGTCCTCCTGCTCGGCGGCGGACAGTTCCTTCCAGCGCAGGATCTCGATGCCCTGGTCGGCCAGGGCGGGCTGGACCGCGTTGCCGAAGCACTCGGCGTGCCTGATGCTCAGCTCGCGGGCGGTTTCCAGGGTGTTGGCGAGGATCTGCCCGGGCGCCAGCCCGCTGGCCCCCTCCACCGGCAGACCGGTGGCCATCCGGCGGATCCGCCCCGCGACCCGGACCATGAAAAACTCATCCAGGTTGCTGGCGAAGATCGACAGGAACCGCACGCGTTCAAGCAGTGGGATGCCGTCGTCCTCGGCGAGTTCGAGTACCCGCTGGTTGAAGCGGAGCCAGCTCTCCTCGCGATCGAGGAACCGCCCGGCCGGGAGTTCCCTTGGCTCTGTACTCGCCGTGCTGCTGGGCGCCGTCGGGGCAAGAGTGATTTGCCCGCTCTGCCGCGTCCCGTCCTGTTCCATGTCCACGCCTTCATTGTCCCCAGTGCCCCCGGTCGTACAACGTGCGGGATCCAACCCGGCCGAGCGCCAGATCCGGCTGACCGCTGACTGGCTCATCCCGGACGCTGCCGCCATGGTCCGGGTGGTCCAGTGGCGCCGCCCGGGCGGCGGCGGCTCGCTCAGGGTCCGGGCGAGCACATCGCGGACCTGCGCGTCGGTGATCTTCCGTGGGGTGCCCGGCCGGGGCATGTCCCGCAGTCCGGGCAGCCGGTCCGCCGCGAACCTTGCCCGCCATTTGGCGACGGTGGCGCGGGAGATCCCGGCCTTGGCCGCGATGAGGGTGTCGGGCTGGCCGTCCGCGCAGGCCAGGATGATCGCGGCGCGCATGGCGTGCCGCCCGTTGCCCAGCGCCGCCCATTCCGTCAGCCGGTCCCGCTCGCCGGTGCTGAGCACCAGTGGTTCGTGTGCTCGGGGCGCCATGCGCAAAGCCTAAGGGGCAAAAGCTATTTTCGACTCACCCGGCCGGCTCTGACGCAAACCGGGCCAACGCCCCGCTACGAAGTGGTTCCAGGGGGGTCGCTCCCCCGGGCTAGCACTACTCGGCGCGGCAGCGGGCGTCGATGTCCTCGCGGCTGGCCAGCTTCACCCGCGCCCCGCGGCCCAGCGACGCGGCGAGTTCCGCCTCGGCCCGCTCCACCTTGAGCCAGTCGGTGTAGCTCACCGGCGCCACCGCGCGGCCGGTCAGCAGGGCCGCCAGCGCCCCGGGGTCCGCCGGGTCACCGGCTCGCACGCCGCCCGGGCACAGGTCGGCCAGCAGCGCACGGACGGTCTGTGCCGCGTCGGACTTGTTGGTGCCGATGACCCCGGTGGGGCCGCGCTTGAGCCATCCGGCCACGTATTCCTGCGGCAGTGGGTTCCCGTCCGGCCCGAGCACGCGGCCTTCGGAGTTCGGCACGGTGTGGCTGCGCTCGTCGAACGGCACGCCCGGCAACGGCACGCTCTGGTATCCCACGCTGCGCAGCACCATCTGCGCCGGGATCGTCTCCAGCTCCCCCGTGCCGGTCAGCGTCCCGCTCTCGTCGATCCTGGTGCGCTCGACGGTCAGCCCGGTGACATGATCGGTGCCCTCCACCCGGACCGGCCGCAGCCAGAACCGGACCACGAGCCGGCGCGCGTACCCGGCGGGCGCCCGGGCCGCCCAGTCGCCGATCACGGCCAGGTTGCCGCGCACCCGGCGGTCGGACTCCGCCAGCGTGGCGCTGCCGCCGGTGGCGTCGAAGGCGCCAGGGTCGGCCTCGCTGGCGCCGACCACGATGTCGACACCGGCGAGTTCCCCGAGTTCGCGCAGCTCCTTGGTGGTGAACTTGGCCTGGGCCGACCCGCGCCGGCCGATCACGTGGACCTCACGGACCTTGCTGGCCATCAGCGTCTCCAGCACCGGCTGGGGCACGTCGGTGGGACGCAGTTCTTCTGGGTCGCGGATGAGGATCCGGGCCACGTCCACCGCGACGTTGCCCACGCCGACCACGGCAACCGACTCGGCGTCCAGGCTGAACGAGCCTGAGTCGGTGTCCGGGTGGCCGCAGTACCAGTTCACGAAGTCGGTCGCGGCGTAGCTGCCGGGCAGGTCCTCGCCCTCGATGCCCATCCGCCGGTCGCGCATCGCGCCGGTCGCGTACACCACCGCGTCGTAGCAGTCGAGCAGGTCCTCCCTGGTGACCTCGCCACCGAGCCGCACCCCGCCGAAGAAGCGCACGTCGTCGCGCTCGAGCACGCCGCGCAGGTACTCGGCGATGGACTTGATCGACGGATGGTCCGGGGCGACGCCGTAACGGACCAGGCCGTAGGGGGTTGGCAGCCGGTCGAGCACGTCGACGGAGACCTGGCAGGGCGGGTCCAGCGCGGCCGCCTGCTTGACGAGCGCCTCGGCGGTGTAGAGCCCGGCCGGGCCGGAGCCCACAACCGCGACGGACAGGGTGGCCATTCGTGAGAACTCCGAACTGTCAGGCTTGCGGATGGTCCGCAAGCTCCGGCGTGAGCCGCGCCACGGCCTCGGTGATCCGGCGGGCGAGGTGCTGCGGGACGAGGCCGACTTCTTCGAGGATCTCCTCGCGCTTGGCGTGCGTCAGGAACTCCTGCGGCAGGCCATAGGTCTGCACCGGGGTGGCCACGCCCGCGTCCCGCAGCAGGCGGCACACCGCGTCCCCGAACCCGCCCACGCGGCCGTTGTCCTCCACGGTGACCACGAGCCGGTGCTCCGCGGCCGCCCCGGCCAGCGCCGGGTCCACCGGCTTGACCCACCGCGGGTCCACGACGGTCACGCCGATGCCCTGGTCGGCCAGCCGGGCGGCGGCCTGCACGCACATCACGGCCATCGGTCCCGCCCCGGCAAGCAGCACGTCACGGGACACGCCGGCCGGGGGTTCGTAAAGCATGTCCATCCCGCCAACCCGGCCGACGGCCTCCGCTTCCCCGCCGACCGTGCCCTTGGGGAACCGCACCACCGTGGGGCCGTCGGAGACGGCCACCGCCTCGTTGAGCAGCTCGGCGACGCGGGCAGCGTCGCGCGGCGCCGCGATCCGCAGCCCGGGCACCACCTGCAGGATCGAGCCGTCCCACATGCCGTGGTGGCTGGCCCCGTCGGGGCCGGTGACTCCGGCGCGGTCCAGGACCACGGTGACCGGGAGCCGGTGCAGCGCCACGTCCATGAGCAGCTGGTCGAAGGCACGGTTGAGGAACGTCGCGTAGATCGCGACCACCGGGTGCATGCCGCCCATCGCCAGGCCCGCCGCGCTGGTCATGGCGTGCTGCTCGGCGATGCCGACGTCGAACACGCGGTCCGGATGGGCGCGTGCGAACGTGGCCAGCCCGGTGGGGTGCAGCATCGCCGCGGTGATCGCCACCACGTCGGGCCGCCGTTCCCCGATCGCGGCAAGCTCGTCGCCGAACACCTCGGACCAGGTGCGCTTGGTCGCGACGCTGACCTGACCGGGCGAGTACAAGGGCGGCACCTGGTGCAGGCAGTCTTCCTCGTTCTGCTCGGCGGGCGGGTAGCCGAACCCCTTGCTGGTGATGACGTGCACGATCACCGGGCCGCCGAAGTCGCGCGCGCTGCGCAGCAGGTGCTCGACAAGCTGCTCGTTGTGGCCGTCGACCGGGCCGAGGTACTTGATCCCCAGATCCTCGAACAGCACCTGCGGCTGGAGTACGTCCTTGAGGCCCTTCTTGATGCCGTGCAGCGTCTCATACAGCGGCGGGCCGAGCAGCGGCGCGTGTGACAGCGAGGTCTTGATGTACTCCAGCACCTGCTCGTACCGCTGCGAGGCGCGGACCGCGGCCAGGTTGGTGGCCAGGCCGCCGATCGTGGGCTGGTAGGAGCGGCCGTTGTCGTTGACGACGATGACCAGGCGCGAGTCCTTGGCGACCGCGATGTTGTTCAGCGCCTCCCAGGCCATCCCGCCGGTGAGCGCGCCGTCGCCGACGACCGCGACCACGGTGCGGTTCTCGCCGCGCAGCCGGTAGGCCTTGGCCAGCCCGTCGGCGTAGGACAGGCTGGTGGAGGCGTGCGAGTTCTCCACGATGTCGTGCTCGGACTCGGCCTGGGACGGGTAACCGGACAGCCCGCCGCGCTGCCGCAACGTGCCGAACTCCGGATACCGCCCGGTGAGCAGCTTGTGCACGTACGCCTGGTGGCCGGTGTCGAAGACGATCCGGTCCGCCGGCGAATCGAAGACCCGGTGCAGCGCGACGGTGAGTTCCACCACGCCGAGGTTCGGGCCGAGGTGGCCGCTGGTGCGCGATACGGTCTCGATCAGGACGTCACGGATCTCGCTGGCCAGGGCGGGGAGCTGGTCAGTGGTGAGTGCTTTCAGATCTCGCGGGCTTGCGATGGACTCCAGCATCCTCACGTGAGCGGCTCCCTTAGGTCGGCCCCGGGAGCGCGGTGCGGCCCGGGGCAGGGGCGGGACTTCAGCCGAGTCTATTTCCGCCCCTGCGCTCATCGCACGAAAGGTCCGGATCTCCGCGCGCCCGGGCTACGCCGCCTGCGGCTCCGCCACGGCCTCGGGTGCCTGCGCGTCGACCGCCGGCCCCGCGCGCATGTGCCGCACCTCAGGTGCGAGCAGCGTGAGCCCCGAGGCGACGACGATCAGCGCCGCCGCGCCGTACTGGGTCGTGGATACACCGACCGCCGCGGCGATCGGGCCGACCACGAGCGCGCCGAGAGGCATCGCGCCCACCGCCCCGACGATGTCGTAGGCGGACACGCGGGCCAGCAGGTCCGGCGGCACGTTCCTGGCCATGGTGACCGTCCACTGCACCATCATGACCTCCAGGGCGATGCCGAGGCCGACCGCCGCCACGCAGATCACCGGCAGCGGCCACAGCGCCGCCAGGGCCAGCGGCGAGATCGCGCAGGTCGCGCCGATGAGCACCACGAACCGGATCGGCCGCTGGACGGTGAGCCGCAGCGCGATCAGGCCACCGATGATCAGGCCCACCGCGTCGGCCGCGGTGATCAGGCCCCAGGCCGCGGGACCGCCCAGATGCTCCTTGGCGACCACGGGCCCGAGCACGTCGAACGCGCCGTACCAGGCGGCGAGCACCACGCTGTACTGGATCGTGGTGGCCCACAGCCACCGGCGGGAGGCGAACGCCGACCACCCGTCCCGCAGTTCCCGCAGCACGCTGGGGGACTGCGTCCGCTCGGCGCCCGGCGCCCGGATGGCCAGCAGCAGCGGCACCGTGCCGAGCATGCCGATCCCGCAGGTCAGCAGCGCCCAGCCTGGCCCGGTCGCGGCCACGAACACGCC
>Ga0207700_10002129_pt1 | contig 11322 bp, 8 predicted proteins | sample LARL82metaG_FD_184348 | JGI IMG/M metagenome (GOLD analysis project Ga0207700, IMG submission 184348) | Corn, switchgrass and miscanthus rhizosphere microbial communities from Kellogg Biological Station, Michigan, USA - LAR L8-2 metaG... | ecosystem: Host-associated > Plants > Roots >...
CGTTAGCTGATCAATTAGCAGAAGGGAAATGGCCACCGCCGCAACCAGCGGCTGCAAGCGTGAGCATGACTGGGATGAACAACCACAACTTTTCCACGTGTGCACCTCGGTGGCATCCAGAGCACAATCCGGGCACACGACCGCCTGAGCGGAAAACCTGGGGCTATACAGGAAACCACGGAGATGGAGCCCGAAAAGCCCTGAGATGCAGAGCTGTTCGACGGTAGGCTAGCCAGAGCTGCTGCTGAACGCAAGTTCATTCCAGCCAGAAAAGCGGAAGCCGCCACACGGCACGGTAAGCTTCGGTACTGTAGCAAACAAAAGGCGCCCGAATTTTGGGCGCCTGCTTGGCGTGAAAAGTTAAATAACGAACTTAGGCGGCTACGCTCCTTACGCTCGCATGTGCTTCCGTTGCGGCAGACGACAAGATGCCGCGCGTATCGGACGACGGCCAGCAATCATCGGCACCGATGTCCAGGGTGCGGGTCCACATTTCTTCGTCAGCGACGCGATGATTACAAATAATGCGCGTTCCTCCGAATTGCTGCTTCAGGGATTCCACATCGGAAAACGATGCTTTCTCCAGGTCCACGATCATGACGTGGGGACGAAGTTTCGCTGCAGCATGGCGAAGCTCGTCGATGGACTTCGTTACATGAACCGCGTGGAAGGAATTCGCCAGGGAACAGGCGAGAGTCCGCGCGATGTTCGGGTCGCTCTGGAGAAGAACTACATTGGACGGCATACAAATCCTCCTGAACGCTCAACCATGCAGCAGTTATGAGTTCGTAAATGCAGGCTTAACGCTCGAATGGTTCGGCTTGCACTTTCCCGTTTTGCTTGAGCAGAATTTCCACCTTGCCTTCCGCTTCCTCGAGTTCTTTCCGGCAGGATGCGGACAACTGCATTCCTTCTTCGAACAAGGTCAGAGAACGTTCCAAGGGAACTTCGCCCTGTTCCAGCTCTCGAACGATGCCCTCGAGGCGCTGAATGCAGTCTTCAAATTTTGGCAAGGAGGTCAGCTCCTGAGCGAAATATACACCCGATCGTCTTACAGTCCATAGGGGAAATGCTGTAGCAAAAACGTTCTGGTGGGTAAAAATTTGAAAAATATTACAGAGCAAACGATTACTGTTCTTTCAAGCACGCGCTGCGCTGCCGCCGAGTGCTTCCAGCACGTCAACTGCTGAGGAATAACGTCCCTGAGGTGCGCTGATCTGTGCGCCCTGTACCATTTCGCGTACCGCGATCAACATCTCGCGCGCGATGGCCACGCCTTCATGTCGTGCCGCTTCGGGATTCGGAGCACGCGACATCCGTTCCAAAATGGAATCAGGAACAGAGACGCGAAGTTCATTCTTCATGAATTCTGCGTTGCGCGCGCTAACCAGAGGCCATATCCCTGCAACCACTGGGATCTTGAAGTGCTCGATTCGGCGAATGAAGTTTTCCAGCAGCGACAGATCGAATACCGGCTGGGTGACTGCGTACTCCGCTCCAGCCTCAACTTTGTATTCAAAGCGACGAATCTCTTCCTCGATGTTGGGCACTCCCGGATTGGCACCAACGCCGATCACGAAGCTGGTTCCAGCGCCGATCGGATTTCCGCCAATATCGAGCCCGCGGTTCAGGTTATGAACAATGTTCACCAGTCCGATGGCGTCGACGTCGAAAACCGCCGTCGCATCGGGATAGCTGCCCATCTTCGGCGGATCGCCGGTGATGCAGATCAGATTTCGTATTCCGACGGCCGCCGCTCCCAGCAGATCGGATTGAATGCCAAGGACATTCCGGTCGCGGCAGGTGTAGTGCAAAATGGCCTCAACTCCGGCCTGCTGTTGCAACAGAATTGACAGCGCCTGGTTGCTCATGCGGGCCGAGGCGCGAGGGCTATCGGGGATGTTGATGGCATCGACCCCAACCGATTTCAGAAACTTCGCCCCTTCAAGTTCTTTTGCGATGTTCATGCCCTTGGGAGGAACAATTTCAACCATCGCGACGAATTCTTTGCGCGCGAGTTTCGCGCCCAGCTGCGACTTTTCCGCAATCGGGAGTGTGGGAACGGCGTGAAGAACCTCCGCTTTGACGTGACCCGCAGCCGTCTTCGCCCGCGCCTGGTCCACCCGAAGCTCCGATTTCATTTGGCGGATGTGTTCGGGAGTGGTGCCGCAACAGCCACCCACCAGCCGTACGCCGGCACCGACGAACATTCTCGCGTAGTTAGCCATGTATTCGGGCGAGCAGAGATAGATGTTGCGCCCTTCGACAGAACGCGGAATGCCGGCGTTTGGCTGTGCCGAAATGGGACCTGTGACTGCGGCGCGCAGGCGCTCCATTGCCTCCAGCATCGCCACCGGGCCGACGCTACAGTTGCAGCCAATCACGTCGGCACCCCATTCCTGAATTCGTGGTCCAAAGACTTCCGGGGTGGATCCGTCCAGGCAGGTCGCATCTTCGTCCACGGTAACCTGCGCGATGACGGGAATGGACGGGTCTAGTTCCCGCGCTGCTTGGTAAGCCTGATGCAACTCTTCAAGATAGCCAAAAGTTTCCAAGATAAGCAGGTCAACGCCGCCCTCGATCAGTGCCGCAATCTGCTGCCGGAAGGCGTCGCGGGCTTCCTGAAACGAAGTTTTTCCCAGCGGCTCGATGCGAATCCCTAACGGCCCCACTGATCCTGCCACCCAGGCGTCGAAACTCTTCGCCGCTTCCTTGGCGAGCCGAGCGCCGGCGACATTGATGTCCTTCACTTTGTCAGCCAGACCGTGGCGTTCCAGCCGGAAGCTGTTCGCCCCGAAAGTGTTGGTTTCGATCATCTCGGCGCCGGACTGCAAATATTCGTGGTGCAGGCCGCGAATCAAGTCCGGCTGGGAAACGTTCAGCTCGTCATAACAACGATTGATGAAAATGCCTTTGGCGTATAGAAGGGTGCCCATTGCCCCGTCGCAAAGGACAGGAGCGGCCTTCAGGCGTTCGGTCAAATTACCCGGCATGCTATTGAGAATACAGTAGAAATCGGGAGCCGGTATTGGTTTGGCCGGAACCGCGCGGCGAAAAATTCATTCGAGTGCTCTGATATAATCCGCTCTTCGCATCTAACTCTCTATCCATCAATGCTCTCGAAATTCCCAGGGTTAAAAAGGACCTCGCGCAGTCTTATTGTCTTTGCTGCTGTGGCCGTGCTTCTGTCTTGCAGCTCGAGTTACAACAGTGGAGGGGGGGCCCAAACCGGTCTTACATCCCGGGCTTTTGTGTCTAACCCTGTTCACCCCACAGTTTCAGGTGGAGGAGCGCCGGCACTTGAAATCATGGATGCGAACCGGGACCTGCTGTCTGGCTTGACCGTTCCGCTGACGAGCATTACCGCGAGCCTAGCCGACCCCGGCATGATGAGTGTGAGCCCCGATCACGGTTTTACCCTGGTGATGAGTCCCAGCGATCACAAACTGGGACTCGTGGACAATAGCCGGGAGACTCTGGCCGGTACAATCACGCTTCCGGGAGTGAGCGACAGCTTTTTTGTGTGGACGGACAACAAGACGGCCTTTGTGGCGGTTCCCAGTGCTCCCATTGCCGGTCAGGCTCCTGGCGCGGTGGAAAAGTTCGACATCAACTCAGCCGCCATTACCGCAACGATTCCGATCCCTGCCGCGCATTACGTGGTGCCAAGCCCGAATGGCAATCAGGTACTGGTTTTCTCCGACAACATCAATTCCGTAGTCTTGCTGACGCCAAGCTTGATAGGAGCCTCTGGGCAGCCAACGACCATCTCGCAGTGCACCACGACACAAGTTCCTGCCTGTATCTTGCCCGTGACATTCGATCGTCCCATCAGCGCTGTGTTCGATCCGAGCAGCACGACCGCTTACGTGCTGAACTGTGGCCCTGAATGTGGTGGCACGTCCGCTGGAGTTACTGCCATCGATATGACCAACCCCGGCAACCCCGGTGCAATCGTCTTGGCAAACCAGTCGCTTTCCGCAGCCACTGCCGGGTGGCTGCAAGGTACACAACTGTTTATTGCCGGGACCCAGATTGGAACCGGCGGGGTCCTTACGGTACTGAATCTGACCTCAGGGCTCTCCAATGTGAACTGCACCGCAGCAACTCCCGTCAATTGCCAAACCTTTGCGATCACGGACGGCTACCACACCGGGATGCAGATGGGTTCCAATGGGCAGCTGTTTATCGGTTCGAAGGCGTGTTCTGGTCTCAGCGGCAATGGTGTTTGCCTCTCAATTCTGAATACCGCCAAGATGCAAGTGGTTCCCACGCCGAATAACAGTCCCATCGGCGATGTGACTGGCATGGCGCCGATTCCGAATCGAAACGTTGTCTACGTTTGCCAGGGCGGAATACTTCGGATTTATGACACGACCACCGATCAGCTGGAAGTTCTGCCGGCACCCGAAGCGCAGCCAAATGTAATCGGCCAAGCCGTCGATGTAAAAGTGATTGACTTCTAGTGCCCTCCGCCATGGTTCCGCGTGCGGAAGTCATCCGAAACCCAAACACATCCCCAATTGATTTCATCCTGAGATGTCTTTAATCGTCGGTGCTAGTCCTTTCTCTGCGCCCTTCTTGCCAACAACGCTTAAGTCCATGATTCCATTGACATAGCCCTAAAGCGACCTCCAGAACTGTTTACATCCTTGACCGTATGGAACTTGTGTCCTGTGACTGTGTTTAATCAAGATGAAAAGAGTTTCAGCGGCCCGAGTTGCCGCAAAGGAAACGACAATGAACAGACGCTCAGGATTTGTACTTACCGCTGCAATCTTGATGCTTTTAATCGCGCTGCCTTCGATCGCGCAAGACCGCGACGATCAGGATCCGCCGGCCCGCGCTGGCCGCGTTAGCTATACCAGCGGATCAGTCTCATTTCAGCCTGGCGCTCAAGGCGACTGGCTTGACGCCGTGCCGAATCGTCCGTTGACCACGGGCGATAACCTCTGGGCGGATCGCGATTCGCGCGCTGAAGTGCAGATTGGCTCGACTTCGATCCGTCTCGGCTCCGAGACCAGCGTCACCATCTCGGACCTTGAAAATGACGTCACGCAATTGCGCCTTTCGATGGGCACACTTTTCTTCCGCGTGCGCCATGTCGGCAACGATGACACTGTCGAGGTGGACACTCCAAACCTCGCCTTCAACGTGACGGAACCTGGCGAATATCGCATTGACGTGAACGAGAATGGTGATCAAACCACCGCTACTGTGTGGCACGGTTCTGCAGAAATCACGGGCGGCGGGAGTTCCTACCGCTTGGCCGATGGCCAGCAGGGGACCTTCTCGGGCGTCGATCAGTTGCGCTATGACGTTGGTGAAATCGGTCGCGACGACGACTTCTCGCGTTGGTGCCTGGACCGTGATCGCAAGTATGACCGGGTTCGCAGCGCCGAATACGTTTCGCCTGAAGTAACCGGCTACGAAGATCTCGATGAATACGGCCGTTGGCATTACGAGCCAGGTTACGGTAACGTTTGGACTCCCGTCGGTGTTGCGTACGACTGGGCTCCATATCGCTACGGGCACTGGGTCTATGTGTCGCCCTGGGGCTGGACTTGGGTCGAAGATGAGCCTTGGGGATTCGCCCCTTTCCACTATGGACGTTGGGCTTTCGCAGGAGGGGGATGGTGCTGGGTCCCCGGGCCCGTCGCCGTCGTGCCAGTCTATTCGCCAGCCCTTGTGGCCTTCGTTGGTGGTGGCGGATTCCGTGTAGGAGTTGGCGTCGGCGTGGGGTGGTTCCCACTTGCGCCGGGCGAAGTTTTTGTCCCCTGGTATCGCACCAGTCCGCGCTACGTGCAGAACGTCAATATCACCAATACACGCGTGACCAATATTCAGGTCACGAACGTTTACAACAACGTGACCGTCAACAAAGTCACGAATGTGACCTACATCAACCAGCGCCAGGGACGCGGCATCACCGTCGTCAATCAGCAGACCTTCGTGAACGCGCGGCCTGTGCGCAACAACATCATTCGAGTGAACGCCCGCGACTTGCAAACCGCGCCGGTAACGCACGAGGTGGTGCGCAATATGCAACCGGATCGTCAAAGTCTATTCGGGACAGCGCGACCGGTTCGCTATGCGCCTCCACAGCAAGTGATGGCGCGTCCGGTGATCGCTACACGGCAGCCGGTGATGGTTAACCGCTCGGCGCCCGTGCAAGGCGCTGTGCGCTACACACCTGCCACGCCTCCACCGGTTCGAACCGTGCAGGCCGCTCCTCGCGGCGACGCGCAAGTTCTGCAGCGCGGCGCCCGCGGAGCAACGCCGGGATTCCGCAACGGTCCTGCGCAGGCAGAGCGCCCGCAGCCGCCGAACAATGGCCCGAATAACCATGGCCCTGTTTCGCCGATGAATGACATCAACCGCGGTGGCAATCCGGATGCGAATCGTGGCGGCAATCCGAACATGAACCGCCCGAACGTTCCGCGTCCGGGCGCTCCGCAGGGTGCTGGGTCGCAAGGCGACATCCGACAGAATGGTCGGGGTGTTTATGAGAATAACGGTAATGCGCGCGGAGAACAAAACTCTCCAGCGAATCGCCCGAACAATGCTCCTGCGCCTCAGAACAATGCGCCGGCAGCCCGGCCGAATGCGCCTGACGTGAACCGTCCCGCGCAGGACAACAATCGGCCAAGCGTGCCCGACAACAACCGGGACATGCGCAATGTACCGCGTCCGCCGTCAGGTAGCGAGCAACCGCAGTCGCGGCCTAACCAGCCAGACGTACGGCCGCAACCACAAGGAAACACGCAGCCGGAGCCGCCGAGGTCGAATGCTCCCTATACGCGTCCGCAGCAGCCCGACAACAATAACCGCAATGTGCCGGACGCACGTCCGAATTATCGGAACTCGCCCGACAACGTGCGTCAGGATTCAGCGCCGGCCCAAGTGAGACCGCAGGCTCCGCCGCCGCAACGTGAATCGCGTCCGGAACCTCCGCGGCAAGAGAACCGGCCGCAGCCGCAAATGCAGAGAGACAACACGCCGCCACCGCAGCGTGAGTCGCGTCCGGCAGAATCGCGGCAGGACAAAGGCGGCTCGCAAACTAACCAAAGCAACAACAAGGACAATCCTTCGAAGGGCCGCTAGAGCAATTCTTTGATCAGAAGGCTCGAGTTTTGATGACTCGAGCCTTTTCTTCATCGTGGCTAAAATCGCGTGGTCGCAAATGGGCTCAGATCGAATCCCGGGTTCTTCCCCATCACTACGTCGGACATCAGAGCAGCAGTGATCGGCGCCAGCAGAATGCCATCGCGATAGTGCCCAGCCGCAATGAAGTACCCAGAGACGGGGGTCTCGCCGAGAATTGGCAATTCGTCTGGTGTGCCCGGTCGCAGTCCTGCCCAAGCTTCATGACGAAGTGACTTCGCAATTCCGGGAACGAGTTCGACGGCAGCCTCGAAAAGACGCTGCAGCGTACTTACGTCGGTCTGCTTGTTGTAGCCAATATCCTCGAGAGTAGAACCGATTACCAGCCGTCCATCACTGCGCGGTACCAGATACACTTTCTCGGACCGAATTACGTGCTGCAGTCGAGGTGCCTCCACCACGGCCAGCATTTGCCCTTTGATTGGCTTGACCGGAACTTCGAATGGAGCGATGGCCCCGGCCCAAGCTCCAGCGCAGTTGACGACAGTTTGCGCTCTGTATTTGGCTTTGTCGGTCTGCACACCAACCGCTCGCCCGCCTTCGACCAGCAGAGAGTTGACCTCGGTGCCCGAGGAAATATCTACTTGGCGGTGTTGCACCGCCTTCAGCGCTGCAGATACTAGCGCCCGCGGATCGATTGATCGTTCGCGAAGATAGGCTGCACAAATCTTTGCAGGTGTTTGTGGAAGAAGTGGAGATGTATCGATATTCGGTTCCAGCGACTTCAGCCGCTGTGGCGAAAGCGGCTCAGCGCCTTCAGGAAATTCACCGTGACGCGAGAGGAGGATGGTCCCATGTTCGCGCAGATCAACTTTCAGTCCTGATTCATCTTCGATTTCGTGGACAAACTCCGGATACATCCTCGCGCTTTCGTGCGCAAGGGGCTTGAGCGGGGCAGGGAATTCGTCTCCAGCGTCGGCCAACATTCCGGCCGCCGCATGGGAAGCTTCGCGGCCCGGTTCGCCGCGCTCGACGATCAGAACGCTCATGCCCTTCTTGCGCAATTCAATCGCGAGCGACAGCCCGATGATGCCCGCACCGATGATGATGACGTCGGAAGACTTCATGTGGGAGTGGCTAGTGGTCAGTGGTTAGTGGCTAGTAAGCGGTGATGGTTTCGCTAGCCACTAGTCACTAGCCACTGCTTCACAGTCTGCTCAAGTACTCCACGATCTCAGGCTGGGTGAAATTCACTGCCCCAATCAGCTTGCGGCGAACCATGCCGCCGCGGTCGATGATGTAGGTTTCGGGAAATTGATAGGTGCCGTACTTCGCCGAGACTTCAGCGACCACTTCGGTTGGAGTTCGACGGCCGGGATCGAGAGCGGTTATGAAATTCACGTTGTGATCTTTGAGGAACTTCTCATAATCTCCCGCATCCGAATCGACGCTGATCCCCACAACCACAACGCCTTTGTTCTGCAACTCCGATTGCATCCGCATCAGCGAGGGCAGCTCTTCGACACAGGGCGGACACCAGCTCGCCCAAAAATTCAGTACGACGACTTTGCCTTTGAATTGATCGAGGCTGACAGTGTGGTCCGAGTCTTGGACTTTAAACTCGGGCGCGGGGCGGTCAATCGCCGTCGGCTTGGAGCCGTGATAGCACGCGCTCACCGTAACCGTTAAGAGTAGGAGTAGGACGAAGCTATAAAAACGCACGTAGATATAATAAACAACCCGAACCTGATTTCCGAGATTGCTCCCAAATACCGATCGTGGCCAGCCATGACTCCATCGCCGTCTCCGTCATTGTCCCCGCGCGAAATGAAGAAGCCTGTCTGGGCGCCTGCCTTGAATCTCTGGCGACGCAGACTGGAATCCGTTTCGAAATCATCGTTGTTGACGATGCTTCTACGGACCGCACCGCCGAAATCGCCGGATCCTTTGCCGATGGTGCGGGGGCAGCATTCGATGTCCACCTAGAACTTTCAGCCCCGCAGGCGCGCGCCACCTTAGCCCACGACGGCAGTCCCGGGTTGCGTCCACCACAGCCTTCTAGTCCCGGAGGGATGGCCGAACTTTCAGGGACCCTTGTCACATCCCACCTCACCGTGATGCCGGCTCCGCCACTTCCCGAAAACTGGACCGGCAAGAACAACGCCATGTCCGCGGGCGCGAAGATCGCAAAAGGGAAGTGGCTGCTCTTCACCGACGCTGATACCTTCCACAAACCCGGTTCCCTGGCTCGGGCTGTCGCCGAGGCGGAGAAACATGGGGTTGCACTGCTCTCCTATTCTCCCGAGCAAGAGGTGCGCACATTTTTGGAACGAGCTGTCATGCCGGTCATCTTCGCCGAACTGGCCTCGACCTATCCTCCTGCCGAGGTCCGCGATCCCAATTCGCCCATTGCGGCCGCCAACGGCCAATACCTGATGATCTCGCGCGAGGCTTACGACGCCGTCGGAGGTCATACGAAGATCGCGAGCGATCTTCTCGAAGACGTCGCCATGGCGAAACTGGTGAAGTCTTCCGGCCGGCAGATATGGTTCCGCTACGGCGGAGATGCTGTCCGCACCCGTATGTACCGCTCCTGGTCGCAGATGAAAGAAGGCTGGACGAAGAACCTGGCCCTACTGTTTAAGCGCCCGACGGGTCGGGCGATGATCTTGTTCCTTTTTTGGGCGTTCTCCTGGGCAACTTTCCTGCTTGGAGCAGCGGCAATCTATTCTCGCTACTGGAAGGTTGCATATTGCTTTTGGCTGATGGCCATCCTGTATGTGCGAATTGCTCGCGCGCGGTTTAGGGTGCGTGACAATCTTGTCGCGATCACAGTGGGAGTGCCTGTTGCTTTGTTCCTTTTGTTGAGGTCTTCGCTAACCCGCGACCGCGTGAGTTGGAAAGGACGAAATTATTCAGTGCGGTCTTGACGTCATTCGCACGTTTCAACTCGCAAAATGCTTGCCTTTCTGCTCCGAAAACGCTTTTGCCTTGTTGATCTCTGATATAACGTTGCCTCCGATTGCAGTTCAAGGGAAAGGGATTGAATTCTGATGAAGAGCGTTCGATGCGTCCGCGAATTGGTAATGGCAGGCGTCGTACTGGGAACGACAATCTACGGCGTCGCACAAACCGCTAGTCGCAAGCCGACGGCAGACGCCGCCACCGTCAAGCCGGAATCCGTCGGCTTCTCCAGCGAGCGGCTCGAGAACCTGCACAGGCTTATTCAGGACGAAATCGATCAGAAGCAGCTTGCGGGCGCCATTACCATCCTCGCGCGCCACGGCAAGATTGTGGATTACCGCGTTTACGGCGAGCGCGACATGGCATCGCACACGCCCATGACCAAGGACACCATTTTCCGCGACTACTCGATGTCTAAGCCGGTCACCGGCGTCGCCATGATGATCCTTTACGAGCAAGGGAAGTGGCTGCCGACCGAGCCCATCGCAAAATACATCCCCGAATTCAAAAACCTGAAGGTTTTCGCCGGAGTGGACAAAGAAGGCAAGCCGATCCTGGTTGAGCCTGATCACCCGCCCACCATGCGCGAGCTGATGTCGCACTCGGCGGGATTTTCGTACGGGGGCGGCAATACCGTCGTGGATGCCATGTACAAAGAGCTCAAACCGTTACAGTCGGCCAACCTGCAGGAAATGATCGACAAGGTCGCAAAGATTCCACTGAACTATCAGCCCGGGAAAGGCTGGATGTACAGCCTCTCGATGGACATCGAGGCCTATGTCGTCGAGAAAATCTCGGGGCAGTCGCTGCCTGACTTCATGCGCGACCACATCTTCACCCCGCTCGGCATGAAGGACGCCGGCTTCTTCGTTCCGAAGGAGAAGCAGTCACGCTTTGCCACCGACTACGGCATAAAAGATGGCAAGCTAGTTATGGTTCCCGTAAGCGGTCAACTCGGCCTGGACTACACCAAGCAGCCCACAATGCCTTCCGGCGGCGGAGGCCTGGTTTCGACTGCTGAGGACTACTACCGCCTGGCTCAGATGCTCGGTAATGGCGGCGAACTCGACGGCAAGCGCATTCTCGCACCTTCTACGGTCAAGCTGATGGGCTCGAACCATCTGCGGGAAGAGGTGATCAATGGAGGATTTGGGATCGGCATGCACCAGATGCGGCCCGGGTTCGGCTACGGATACAACGTCGCCGTCGTGTACGATCCGCCGGAGGCGAACGAACCTGTCGGGAAGGGCACCT
>Ga0207700_10002130_pt1 | contig 11321 bp, 6 predicted proteins | sample LARL82metaG_FD_184348 | JGI IMG/M metagenome (GOLD analysis project Ga0207700, IMG submission 184348) | Corn, switchgrass and miscanthus rhizosphere microbial communities from Kellogg Biological Station, Michigan, USA - LAR L8-2 metaG... | ecosystem: Host-associated > Plants > Roots >...
GCTACGGGCTGTATGCTCGACCCACATTCCTGTTAATGCCAACGGACCCAAAACACATCTGGAACTCACTGAAGAGAGGCAGTAGTGCTGAAGGCGGACTCGGGACCCCGAGTCCCACTGGTATGATTTCAGAAACCAGCGGCCGGATCTTACGGCAGTCCTGAAAGGGCCATAAGACTCCTTCGACTATAACAACCGCTCACTACGCTGTCAAACGCTCCAAAATGGGAAAATTGGCTTAGAACCCTAGTCCTCTCTGGTATCTTTTGAAAGCTCATGGATTACCTGTTTACGCCCTGGCGATACGCCTACATTACCGGTGCAAATGCCCCCGGCGACTGCCTGTTTTGCACTCTTCTGCAGACCAAAAATGATGAGCAGGCGCTGATCGTGCATCGCGCAAAATATTGCTTTGTAATGCTCAACGCTTTTCCTTACACCTCAGGTCACGCGATGGTTGTGCCGTACGACCACGTCGACGAATTAATCAAACTTTCACAACCCGCAGCGCAAGAGATGATGGAGCTGACGCAAAAGCTGGAAGGCGTGCTGCGCGAGCGCTACCGCCCCGATGGCGTCAACCTGGGAATGAACATCGGCAAAGCCGCCGGCGCCGGCGTGGCTGGTCACATCCACATGCATATCCTTCCGCGCTGGTTCGGCGACGTAAATTTCATGAGCGCCGTCGGAGAGACACGCGTGCTGCCGGAAGACTTGCCGACGACGTACAAGAAATTACGATCCAAGTTCTGATCCTTGCGGGCTTTGTGTTACGCCTTGATCTTTCCAATCACACACGATGTCGGCTCTCACCGGTTTTCAATTACCGATTTTGGCAATCTCGGCGATTTTGGCAATCTCGTTTGCAGCCCTCTGCCTGTGTCCCTCAGCTACGACCCCACCCCCCATAGAGGTTTTGTTGAAAACAAAAGCCAAACCCCAATTCGACCGAACGGTGACCGACCGGTCGAAGTCCATTTTCTGTCTATTTCAGCCCTCCAATCGCGATCAATTTTCTGCCACTTTTTCCCGTTTTTACTGTTCGATCGGCAGAGGGTCGCAAATGCAAGGGGTTGGTTTTTCTGGCTAATTGCCAGTTGCCAATTGCTAGCTGCTAGGTTTTCAAAGACCCACCCGCATAGGCGGGCCCTCGCTTGGAGGACAACCCACTAATTTACCATTTCTTCGCCTATGTGTCAAGGACAAAGCGGTGGATATCGCCGCTAATACGCTAAAGTCTGACGGCTGCAAATATAGTAGAGCAGGCTTGCGTTTCTTACTATTCCAAGCCACGGACCAAGTAGTTTCCATAAATCTTTCTGCGTTTCTCCTTAGCGAGAATCAGTGAGCAAATTTCCATTCAGGATGGGCTGCCTTCAAATGTTGAATCAAGAAGTGATAGCGCTCCTCTATGTCATCACTCGCATCGGAATCGATGGCAATCCGATTTCGGTTAATCCAAGAATGAATTTCTTCTGCATTGCTAGCGATTGCTACGTAGAAAGCAAGTACCTCCCGCCACCAATTGTCACCACCAAGAAATTGCCTCAGAACTCGCTGTGGTCTTCTGCCAGAGGGATCAACAAGCGCTTTCGCCGCGAGATATTCTTGAAAGGACAGGTGTACATAGGCGTAAGCGTCCCCGTTCTTCTGCAGCAAACCGTCTTCCAAAATCTCATCAACAATACGCTCAGACTTCTGGTCAAACACAGAGCCTAATGATTCTCCTACGTGAATCAAATCGCGTTCTGTGAACTCCCGCTTTCTCGCCTCATGCATTTTAGAGGCAAGAGCCCGAAGAAAAACTAACTTTGGAGCTGATCCAAATTGAGTATCCCTCCGTATATTTTTGGCTAAGTCCCAACCGCCTGACATGAGGTCGGTAAAAATTTCATAAAGCCGCAGGCGGTTTTCGGGTAACTTTTTGGTTCTTTTGTAGACTGCTACGATGAGAGTCCCAAGCAGCGGAATTCGCATTAGTGGCCGCAGACTAGGGACTTGCGAAAGCTCGTCAAAAAAACCTCTTATCATCTGTCGCTTGCCTTCGACAAGATTTTGCACCAGTACTTCGACTTGGCGTTCATCAAACTCCCTTATGTCAACTCTGGGCAACCAGTCTAACCAAAATCCTCCTACGTGCGTGCGCGCCGTGAGCACAACTTGTATCCGTTTATCCTCTTCAACTGCGGTTCGTGCCAAATTGACGAGTTCATTTTGACGAATGACACTCGGGACTTCGTCAAGGCCGTCGAGATAAAGTCTAATCTTCTGAATTCGTCCGGCAATCGAACTCTCAGACGCATTCACCAAATCACGTAACTCGGGAGCTTGAAGAAACTCCTCATAGTATGAACCAATTTTCTTTGAAGCCAACCGATGTAGAGGTACGTATACAGGAAGCGTTGACGATTTCTTGTCCGCCAAGGAGTCTATGTCTTGCAGGGTATGCCACTTACAAAAAGATGTCTTTCCGTAGCCGGCTGAGCCGGTTATCAAAATAGAGCCCGAGTATCGGTTCAGCATATCGTCCGGATATGTAGCGATCTCTTTCTCGGGAGTAACGCTGAATAGGGTTGGCACTAAGCGAGCTATTTCCTGGACTTCGCGATATGAGGAATATCCCTTCCGGTCAAGGGCGTCTCTCACCGTTCCTGCCTGACGCACAAATGTGTTGGCGAGGTCAATTTTCTTCTTCAGGTTTGACAAAGCCTTGCTTACAATTGAAAAGCAGACTTCATAAGTTTCGCGCTGTGACTCCAAATTAACAAATCGCTTGGAATTTGAGAGCAATTCTCTAATGCGCGTTTGGAGGCTCTGCGGAGCTTGCGCTTTCCATTCCCGCTCGATACGTGTTCCTAATTGCTTGACCAGCTTAGAACTCTTCGCTACGCTCGTTTTATCGATCGCCAGATCTGTGTAGACTGCTGGTAGCTGAATTAAGCTCGCAAAAGCCGACATTTTGCGTCTCAGATCGACGACCTCTGATTCCGAGAGGGGGGCCTTCAGTTCATCAAGTGTCGGAAATTTTGCTGCAACCTTCACAGTTTGTAGCTCCTGCTTAAAGCCTTGCTTGACGTATACTCGGCGAAACGAAGCTCCAGTTTTTGCTAACAAAATATGCTGCTCCGCTAGTGCTGCAATTGGATCATCCCCTTCGATTTCCTTATGTAAAAAAGCGACATAGCTGCCAAGAATACCGGACTCAAAAACTAAGAAATCAGGCCAATGGCTTTTGAAAAGCTCCAACAACAAACCGCCGCAACAAAAAGTGGCTTGGCCGGAGCGCCGCTGCAAACTGCCTTCGATTGACTGCATCGCAGTTTGAGTTATCTGGAACGGGCTCATAATGTAGACCAAAGAAATTTTCTCTCGCTGGCCATCTGGGCCAATATACGGGTTGTCTAACGCTTGCAATACTTGGTTCAAGACGTTCATTGCCCCTGCATTCGAATCAACTGATCCGGAAATCTTTGAGTTCTTTATTACACAGGCATTCAATCGGCGTTCGCCTAAAGGTCCGGAAGAATAAAAGACGATATCTTTGCCAATTTCTTGCGGCCCATGTGTGAGTTGCACGCCAGTGATACCAGGGGTTCGGCGTAGAAGCGAAGCAATGGCTTTCCTGAGATTGTTTTCATTCTCAAACAATGATTCAAAACGCTCTAAATCACTGACCATAAGCTGTCCATGTAGGGGTGTCAAAAATGTTTGTGGCTGGTTGCAGACCATCATAGCTCACTACCTAGCCTGCGATACTACTTTGTGCAAGAGTTGGTTCTTGCACACCACTGCCGCGAGGGGTTAAAACAATGGGTGCATCCGCGTTGAGGCTGGTATCGCGCAGCGCAAACTGACGCCGCCGATTAATTTCACGGTATTCTCTGTGGCCTACTCACGCCCAAAAGCCGCCTACGGTGGATGTGGGCGTAGTGGTCCTGCTCAGGGGTAAACCAAAATTATTACGCAACCATCGCCTTTTCACGCTTTCTGCGTACACCCTCCTTTAACTCCCGATTGATCTACTCAACGACCTCGTCGCGAACCCGCCGAAATATGCGTAATTGGTACAGAATTTTTCCGGATCACCGCGGCTTCAAAACAAAGCAGCCGCGAACTGTACGAAAGACGGAACCATCAATGATGGATTTATCCCTCGTAAATTCGCAGCTGCCGTGCGGCTACTTCTGATCAACCGCTATTGCACTGCTACAGTTCCCTGCGCAGTGTTGTTGGATTTGTTCAGGTCCTGCGTGCGAGCCGAGACCGTCACCTTGTTGGTAATGTGCGAGCCGGAAGCGGCAATCGCCTTCAGGTTGATCTTCACCCCGAAGCTTTGCCCTTTCTCCAGCCGGGTTTTGTGGCAGACAACGCTGCCTGTGGTAGCGCCCGCCGCCGGCACAGAGCACGAACTGGCCGTGCTGTTGGAGATGCTGGAAAAGCTGAAGCCCGCCGGGATTGTGTCAGTCAGCACCACGGCATCGCTGCCATCGGGGCCAAGATTGCTGACGGTTGCGGTGAAGCCGACGATCGTCCCGCGCGGAACCAGCGTTGCGCTTTGCGTCATCGTTACCTTCAGGTCTGCGGCAATCACGATCTTGGCGAAGAAGGCGTCGCTACGGCCTTTGAGTCCTGGCTGGAAGGCGTCCGGAGTTACCGGGAAATCGGTGTCCTGCGTATTGCCGGCCACCCAGGCATTCCACGCGGGATCGACGAAGATCGGCCCGCCGGTGGTATTGCTGCTTCCACCGAGCAGGGTTGAATAATAAAGAGAACTTCCGCTGGGCTGCAGGACTTCAACGTAGGCGTTGGTGGCGCCTGCGGGCAGGGTCCTTTTAAACGCATTGGGGGTGGTCGGAAAATCGGCGGAGTTGGTGCTTCCGGCCACGAACGCCATGCCGGCGCTGTTCAGGGAAAGACCGCCGACAAAATTAGCGTTGCCGCTGCCGCCCAGCAAGGTTGAGTAAATCAGCGAGCCGCCGCCCGGACTGAGCTTGCTAACAAAGCCTTCCGGGCAAGGAACGGCGGGGCCGTTGAGTTGTTGGCAATTCGTTCCGGTCAGCGAAGTCCGAAATGCCCCTGTGGTGGTATGAAAACCTGTCTCCGCTATTCCCGCGACGTAGACGTTATGGCTGGAATCAATCGCGATCCCTTCCGGCGCAAAGGCGCCGTGAAGGAGAGTGCTGAAAACCAGCGCCGATCCGGCCGCGTTCAGTTTGGCGACAAACACGCTGTTATTGCCGGTACCGAACGCTGCTCCATGAGGAAAAGTGCCGCCGCCCAGCATCTCCCCGGCCAGGTACGCATTGGCGGAGGAGTCGATGGCGACGGCGTCAACCTCAGAAGTTGAGCCGGAGCTGCCCATGAAGGTGCTGTAGACCACAGAAGCCGAGGGCGCCTGGTTGGTGTCAAACTTGGTCACAAAGCCGCTTCCGTTCGTGCTCGGCAAAGTTTTTTGGAACGCTCCGGAGGTCACGGGAAAGCAGGGAGCGGAGGTGGAGCCCACCAGCCAGACGTGGCCGGAATTATCCGCCGCCATGCCGCGGGGAAAGGAGTTTGCAAACGTCTGGCAACCAGTCGCCGCAAACTCCCGCGTAAAAGCCAGCTTGGAGCCATCCAGGCTGAGCTTGTCCACATGCATTCCCTGGTCGAAACCAGGGCTTGGCTCCAGGTCCTCTTCGGAGATCGCCTCAGCGCTGTAGACGTGGCCTGCCGGATCCACCGTCATGGCGTTAACCTCGATGCGCAGAAAAGTAGAGTAGATCAGGATCCTTCCCGTGGGATCGAACTTGGAGACAAAGCCGCTCTCGGTAAAAGAACCCACATGAAATTCCGGCTGCATGCCCGGGGCGCGGTCGAAAGCGCCCGCTGTGGTGGGAAAGTCCGTGGCGCTCGTGGAACCCGCAACGTAGACGTTGCGATGGCTATCCAGCCCGATGCCCCTGATGCTGGTGTCAGCCGGGAAGGTATTGCCATCCTGGTCCTCGCCGGTGGTGCCGCCCAGGTGCGTGGCATAGACCAGCACAGGATCAATAGTGACCGGAAGATTGCGGTCGTATTCTCCCAGTGTGATGCCCAGCCGGTTCTCGCCCAGCAGCTTCCACTTCGCCGCAACGGGCTTTGTCGCGCCATTCACCATCTGCCAGGCGACCGGCGTCGTCTCGCGCAGGCGGAATTTGCCCAGCGTCAGTTCCGCATCGCCCGCGGGCGTTAGCGCCACGCGGTCCAGTCCCTCAAAGCGCAGTACGATCTGCTGCGGGTCGGCTCCCGGCGCAAGCACAAAGTCGTGTTCCACGTGCCGGTCGCGACCGTAAAAGCGCACATCAATGCCCGGATACAGGCCGGAGTAGCGAATGGCACCGAAATTCTCAACATTCGTGATCGACTCATTTCCATCGCGGCCAAGATAATTGCTGCGAGTGATCAGCTGCTGGTCGGCCGAAATGGCAGGCGTCGCGGCGTTCTCAAATTCAACACGGAACGCTCCGGTGTGCGGTACGGACACGGTGAACCCTTCATTGGTAAAAAACAAAAGGCCTTCCCGACTGCGGGCCAGGTATTGGACCTGCGGGGCTGTCTGGCCTCGATTGACTTCAAAGGTGAGTGGAAAGCTGACCGGTGCTGAACCGGGAGCGGCCTGCCCAAAGCAGAGTACCGCATTAACTAATAAGTAAACACAGAGTGCAGAGCGGAGTGGCTTGAACATGGAGGGTCCTCGTGCATCATCGCGGATTCCGTCCAGGGGGTCCGGTGGTGGGGATGTGCTTGCCTCACACTGATGTGGGCTGCTGCTGCTCAGGTTGTCTGCTGCAATTTTCCCCTCAGAGTTCTCTCACGCCGCAAGCGCATTCAGCCGCGGAATCTCATGAAAAGAGCGCGAGAAAGGGCATTGTTCCTGGAGCTGTCGAGCAACCGGAATCGCCTGTCTTTATCATGACTGGAAACGAGCGGACCATGACTCGAACGAGCGTATCGCCGCCGAGTGTTATGCGCGAATGGAGCTTCGTCTATTCTGCTTAAATTTTTCTACCGGAAGTGCTAGCATAGTCCGCTTCTTACCAGAATTTTGGGGACCACTGCTTTATCGCGAGGGTCAAACAAATGGCTGCATCGGCGTTACGGGCTGGTTTGACGCAGCAAAGTTTCGCGCAGCGCAAGCTAGCGCTGCTGCTTGCGTCCATTTTGATTCTGCCGATCCTTGCCCACGCCCAAAAGCCGCCGATGGTCGACGTGGGCGTAGTCCTGCCGCAGGATGTGATTACCGGCGAAATAGTCTCAGGCAGCGTCATCGTCAATCCCAGCGATTACGCAAACATTCCCGGCCTGCACGTAGTCAAAGGACAGGTTCCCGGCATTGCGGGCTCCACTCCCGCAAACCTGCTCAGCAATTACTCGCTCCAAATTGGTTCTGCCGCAGCGGCACCTGCCGATCATCCTTTCAGCTTTACTGTCACCAATGAGCTGCCGATTCATCTCTTTCGCGCAGGCGGCCGTGCCGATGAAGGCTGGAGCACCACGATTCCTTTATCGCCCACCAGCGGACAGAACTTTCCCACTCCCAAAAATTTCAGCCTGCCTCCGTTGAATCTGGCGGGAGCGCTCCAGCGCATCCATGGTCCGTTTTCCGGCGACGGCAATAAGACCGTGATACGCGTGAATAATCTTCCGGCCAGGCTGCTGGTTGAATCGCCCAGAGGCGCTTATTGTTTTCTTCCTGCCGATTTGAAACCCGGTGCTGCCGACTGGACCATTCACGATGAGCAGCGCAGTGTGCGTCTGCGAAGCTGGGTGCTGGCGCTGCAAATGTCGGCGGACAAGCTCAAGCTGATGAAAGGCGAATCCACGGCTTTTCACGTGGTGATCAAAGGCGTTGAAACAATTCCGCAGGAAGCATGGTTCGGCAGCGGCGAGGTGCCGGACTTTGTTGATCCAGCGCTCATTCGAAAATTCCTGCCCGACTTCAAGCCGCCCTCGCCATCGCAACCCGGCGTGCTGGTGCTGACCCTGGAAAATATGTCTGTCGGGACGGTGGTGATGAGCGGCGGAAACAAGGTCGCGCTCACCTTTGGCTACGGACAGGGCAAGTACGAACATCACGGCACTATCACGGCTACGCGCGCGGGCAGCTTTGATATCGACGGAACGCTGATTCCGTTTTTGCATGACCAGCCAGAACTGGTGGACAATACTGTCTCCGGCGGCAACAACAATGACAAGGTTGAGAATCCGCCGATCCACAGGTCCTCGCCCACGCCCACGCCGGTTGACACGACAGAGAAGAAGAAGAAAGAGGAAGACTGTCCACAGCGCGGCAAAGGCTGCGTGGCGCTGGTGATCGACTTCAGCCACAACGTGACCTGGGAATTTGACATGGAGAGCCTGAGCAAGAAGCTCACCGCTGCAGGCTGCGATACCGATTACGTCGCTCCTGATCTGATGGAGATACCGCTGCCGCAAACATACGGCTATGGTTCGGCTTCTTACACCACCAAGCCCGATCCCAAGGACCAGGATGCAGCGCGCAAACACAATGACCCGGAGTGGAAGAAAGTCCGCGATGCGGTGGCTAAGCACCAGGAAAAAGTAGCCAAGGGCGTTGAACTGGCTATTGAGATCGTGAACGGCCACGGCGGGCCAAAGACCGGCTCAGATATTCTGGCCTGCGGTGACTGGGAATGGAAAGAGTACACCGGCGACTATCTCTATCGCGCGCGCTTTCATGAAGGCAATTACCGCGCCGCCAACAAAAATGTCTGCGGATGGTTTACCTCGGATTTCAGCTGTTACGGCGGGCTCACGCCCAAAGTTGTGGACGAGTTGGAGAACCTGACGACCGCTAGCTGCTCGCAGGCCTCCGCTGTTGCCTGCCCGAACCATGCGGGCTGGGAAGCCGATTCCTCAACCTCTACAGCGACGAACACCGAAACGTGCAGCAATGCCAGCATCGGCTGGCAGAAGAGTTACATTGGCGATCCGCTGGATGCGGAGATTGACCGCCGCAAGGCGCTGCCCGCCGGGTCAGCCTCCAGCTATTCCGGCTTGATCGATGCGTTGCGCACCAAGGCCGGCGAATCCTCCACCAGTCGCTATGCTGATCACGGATACGCCAAAGACAAACCTCCAGCGCACACGCACGGAGGTTACGATCAGCCTTAGCGACGCTGGTTAGTGATGAAAAGCCGATGAGAAAGCCGCCGAATGAGAACTTTGAGAACATAACGATGCCGATCAACCGCAGCGCCGCTGTTTTACTGCTATGTGCTACCGCTTTGTTCTTTGTAATCTCTGCAGCGCAGCAGAAGAAGCTTCCGCCCGACTATGAGAAAAAACGTGCGGCCATCAGCAACTTTGAAGCTGGCGTGGTCCCACTATTTGTTCTGGGCGACCTGAATGAAGACGGTGTAGTAGATCAGGAAGATTTGAAGCTGCTGCGCGCTTATGTCGCTCATCCGGGCAGCGCGGGCATCTCCTGCCTGGCTGCCGCCGATCTTGACGACAACGGCTCAATCAACGCTCATGACGTTGCCGTATTGGAGGAGGTTCTAAGCAAAGGCGCGGTAAAAGCGCCCGCTCTTTCTGCGCATGCGCGCCTGGGTTGCGACTTCAAACATTTTTTCATCGCGGCCTTGCCACAAGGCAGAGCAGGAAGCGCGGTGCCCATTCACTCTCTTGATCCGCGTTTCAACACGCAGAACTCAACCGCCACCATCTTCACTGGACCCGCTACGGTCATTGGCAATCAGGGCGCTTTTCTGGTGCAGGTGGCAAAGAGCGCGCCCGCGGGAGCCATTGTTACTGTTTCCCTCACCCTGGCTGATAAGCAGAGATATTTCTATTCATTTAGAGTTGCGCCTGCGCCGGGCCAACCGTGAGCGATTAATAAGACGAACTGCGCTGCATGGCTTGCGGAATCATGAGAGTGCTTTCATGCGCGTTTATTATTACTTGACTGCAAATCTCCACCGATGCTCTGGCCTTACATCACGCTCGCTTCCGCCGCCGCAGCCAGTTATGCCGGATACGCCACCATGGCGCCCGCGTCGCAGCTTTATGGGCGCACACTCACGCACGGCAGCGATCCCAGCCAGATGGCGCTCACCTTTGACGATGGGCCGAATGATCCGCACACGCTGCACCTGCTGGACGTGCTGGCCAAGCACAATGCGCGCGCAACATTTTTTCTTATCGGCAAATATGTGCGCCAGCGTCCGGATATCGTCCGGGCCATTGCGGCGGCAGGCCATGAGATTGGCAACCACACGGACAGTCATCCCAACCTGATTCTGGTTTCAGCAGCGCGCCTTCGCCAGGAATTAAGTGACTGCAACAAAGCACTGGAAGACGCCTTGGGAACAAAGGTGGCGCTTTTTCGACCGCCTTTTGGCGGCCGTCGACCCAATGTGCTGCGAACCGCACGCAGCATGGGGCTTAGCCCTGTAATGTGGTCGGTGACCGGCTATGACTGGAGCGCGAAATCGGCAGCGGAGATCGTGGGAAAGGTCAACCGGCAGGTTAACTCCCGTCCCAAGGCGCAGGGGGAGATTGTCCTGCTGCACGATGGAGGACACCTGGCCTTTGGTACAGACCGGAGCTTCACGGTGGGAGCCACCCGTCTGCTGCTGCAACGCTACTCGGCCAAAAAATTTGTGACTGTTACGGACCTTAGTGAGACAACCTGAAGCATCTGTAGCACTAAAGGATTAGGGTAATTTTCCCCTCTCTGCCAACTTCTGCCATCAGCTAAGTCCACGTATAATGAGGGCTGTGCGCCGCCTACTCTGCTCCTTAGTTCTCGCGAGTTTCACCTTCGGCTTGCATGCGTCAGTTCCGTCAGTGAACAGCCCTGCAACGCTGAATCGTCGCGCGAACCCGCAATTTGAGAGTTCAACACAGGTTTCGAGTTTAAGAATCACCGCGGCCCCGGCTGACGCTTCTTTTTACGAAGAGTTCTATCCCTTGACCACTGTCCACCAGACGCAAGCTAAGACAGGCATGTTCCACTGGGTGGGCAGCCTCATCAAAAAAGGCCGCCAGAAGATAGCGCTGCTTTCGCCGCAAAATTTGTTCTAAATACCCGCCATATATTCCTCAAAGAGTGCTGGTAGAGCACTTCGTCACAACCAGCCTTTGTACCGCTATTCCAGTGTCCGCAGCCTTTCTTCGTAGCCCTTCATTTCCAGCAACTAAGGTAAAATCAAAACTGAATTTTTCCCTTGGAGAGTCTCTTGCGTACGATTCGCTGGTTCTTCCTGACCCTGTTGATCCTCACCGCGACCTTCTGCGTCGCGCAATCCAGCATAGAAGGCGTGGTAAAAACCTCTGCT
>Ga0207700_10002132_pt1 | contig 11319 bp, 15 predicted proteins | sample LARL82metaG_FD_184348 | JGI IMG/M metagenome (GOLD analysis project Ga0207700, IMG submission 184348) | Corn, switchgrass and miscanthus rhizosphere microbial communities from Kellogg Biological Station, Michigan, USA - LAR L8-2 metaG... | ecosystem: Host-associated > Plants > Roots >...
CGTTCCACGTCCCGGACATGGAAGAACAGGTCGTCCTCCTCGGGCCCGGGGTCGATGAACCCGTACCCCTTGTCCGGGTTGAACCACTTGATGGCGCCGCGCATCACAGCCCCACCGCGCTGGGCTGCAGCTGCGGGATGACCGACACCCCGCCGGAGTCGTGGTCCAGGCGGAGCATGGACCGGCGCTGCCCCTTGTCCTCCCCGAGCCGGAACGCGCACACGGCCGCGGGGTGCACGCGGAGCATGGCAGCCAGGTGCTTGTGGTTGACCGTGATCACCCGGCGGCCGCCGGGCCAGCTGGCCGCGATGACCTCCTCGGCCCGGTTCCCGTCGTCGTCGCGGGTCACCACGGTAACCTGCCCGGCCTCCGCGATCAGCGCCATGGCGCTGGTGGTCTCCTGGGCGCTGATGGACACCCGGCGGACCGCGGCGGCCAGCTCGTCCCGGTCGGCGCTCAGCTGGACCTGGTACGCGGCAGTAGGCTCCAGCACCAGGCTGTCCACCTTGGGGAAGGGCGCGGTCGCCTGCTGGCAGGCCAGCACCGTGTAGGCGGCCCGGACGGCCAGGGACGTATCCTCCTCGCCGACCTCCACCTCCTCGTCCTTGGTCCCGGTCAGCAGCTTGACCAGGTGATCGAGCATCGCAGCCGGCACGGTGGTCTCGAACGGGAAGCCCGGCACCGGAGCCCGGCAGGTCTGGCTGCCGTCATGGGCCACGGCGAACACGGCCTCGCCGTCCTTGGCGATGCGGACCTGCGCGAACTGCGGGCGGCTGGCGTCCTTGCTCGCGGCGTGCCGGACCGTCTGCAGGGCCTCCAGCAGCGCCGTGCGGCTCACCTTGGCGAAGGTGAGTGCCTCCGGGGCGATCAGCTCGGGGTAGTTCCGGGGCGGCGGCAGGCGCACATCCCAGAACGGCTTGCCGGCCGTCACCTTCGCCATGTTCCCGGACACGGCGAAGGTGACGTCGCCCTCCGGGGCCTCGGACAAGATGGCCTTCAGCCGCCGGGCGGGCACGAACACCTGCGCGGTGTCCCCGGTGACCACGGCCCGGGTGCTGGCCAGCACGGTCAGCTGCGAGTCGGTGGCGGCCAGCTGCAGGAGCCCGGGCCTGACCGTGACCCGGAAGCACTCGTACACGGCCAGGCTGCCCCGGGTCGGCACGGCGGGCAGGGCCTGGTCGGCCAGCTGGGCCAGCACCTGGCGCCGGACCCGGAATGTGCAGTTCTCGTAGCTTGTGCCGTTCACGGCTGCTCTCCTCCTGCCTGCTTCAGCAGGCCCCTCACCCTGGTGACTTCCGCTTCCAGGGCTTGCTCTATCCGCCCGGCCTTCTCCCGGGCCTGCTCGACGGTACTCACGCCGAACTCTGACAGCTCGCCGCGCAGGGCCTCGACCCTGCCGCGCGCCTGGGCCAGCCGGGTCTCGGCTGTCGCCCGTTCATTCGTCCGCTCGCCCGCGAGCGCGCGCAGCAGCTCGATCTCGGCCCCGATGTCCGTCACGTGTCCGTCCTGATGATGTCGCGGGTCATCATGAGGATGCGCCCGAGCCAGTTGAGCCCGCTGCCGATGTGCTGGTCGCACCCGCAGGCCCCCCAGTAGTTGTCATGCCAGTCGTTGCCTTCCTCCAGGTAGGCATCGCCGGTCTCGGCCAGCATCTTGCCGAGGTCGGGGTTCTCGGTGAACTTGGCGATCACGACCAGCAGCATGACCTTCTTCTTGACCCGCTCCCAGTCCGGGCGGATCGTGATCAGCCGCCCGGCCCGCTTGGCCTGGCCGGGCGTGGCCAGCGCGGCCACCTCCGCGCGCTTGGCCCGGTCCAGGGTCTTGGCCGCCTGGTAGGCGTGCTCGGAGCTGGGGAACGTGATCCCGCTGATGGTGACCGGGCACGCCCAGAAGTTGGACAGGAACCGCCAGGGGCCCCGGAACTCGGTGATCTCGCTTGCCATACCCGTTACTACGCCGTCAGCAGCAGCTGCCCGCTCGCGGGCACGGCGAACAGCGGGCAGGCGTGCTTGACCTCGCACCGCGGGCACCAGTCATTCGGCTTAGGGTCCAGGCGCCCTGCCCAGATGTCGCCGGCCACCCGCTCGATCCGGGTGGCCATCTCGCGGATGGCCTGGCCGCTGCCGGCCATGATGTCCACCATCAGGTCCGGGGTGGCGCACATCGGCTGCAGCAGCCCGGCCCGCACCGGCCAGCGGCCCAGCTTGCCCTCCTTGCTGGCCTTGATGGCGATGGCGTAGAAGGCCAGCTGCCCCAGCACCTTGCGGTAGTACTCGTTGTCCTTCGTGGCCTTGAGGTCCCAGATCCAGACCCGGCCGAATCTGTCGAACACCAGCAGGTCGATCTCGCCGGTGATCGTGATCTCGCGCAGCTCGCGGCCGTAGTGGATCGTCAGCGGCACGCTGAACCGCCACGCCGGCAGCCAGTCGAACGGCAGGCAGTACTTCACCAGCAGCGGCTCCAGCCGGGTGACGCACTCGCGGCAGAACTCGCGGGTCTCGTCCCGGTCGTCGGCGTGCCGCCACCTGACCACGCCGTCCCCGGTGGACCTGGCCTTCTCCACCGACTCGTCGAACAGCTCGTCCACGTGCCGGGCCATCCACCCGGGCTCCTGCTCGCCCATGGCCAGCCAGCGGCGCATGGCCAGGTCGCACACGTTCCCGTGGATGAAGTTGCGCACGTTGGCCACCGGCGACTTCTGCCTGCGCGCGAGCAGGTCGCCCTTGGCCGGGCACTCGTCGTGCGTGCGCAGCCGGGACCAGGACAGCTTGACCTCCCGGTACTGGGCCACGGTCACTCAGGCACCTCGCAGTCCTCGTGGACCTGCCGGCCCGTGCCGTCATAGAGCACGGTGTCCCCCGGCTCGATGATGCCCGTCCCGCACTCCGCGCCGGCCTGCACCCGGCAGGCCGGGGAGGCGCAGGTGTCGTAGTCCGGCGCGAATCTGGGCCTCCACTCCATCAGCGATCCGCCTTCCCGTGCTGGGCCTGCTCCAGCAGCTCCTCGGCCAGGGCCAGCTCGCCCGCGCCGGCCCCGCGCTCGCGCAGGCTGGCCAGCACCGAGCCCGTGGTCAGCCGGGGCAGCACCGCGGTGCCCAGCTCGGCCAGGAACCCGTCCAGGGACCGCTGCGCGGTGACCTTCCGGCCGTGCTCGGTCAGCCGGAACACCTCGCTGGCCGGCCGGGCCCGCAGCGGGACGAACTCGAACCGGGGCTCGTCCTCGTGCCACAGCGTGACCCCGACCTCGCGCTCCAGGTTGTGCTCGTCCAGCGAGCCGCGGCTCAGCGCGCCGTTGTTGCAGAAGGTGACGGCCCCGCGCTGCCAGGTTCCGTGCGGCTCGTGGATGTGGCCGTAGAACACGTTGTGCGGGATGCTGCCGTCCTGCAGCGCGCGCACCCACCAGTCGGCCGGGGTGAACTCCGCGCCCTCGTAGCGGGGCTCTGAGCGCGGCGGGTAGATGGGCGCGTGGGTGACGATCAGGGTATTGGCGAACACCTGCTCGGCCCACGGCCGCAGGCACTCCGCGATCCCGTCCCCGGTCCAGCGCTGCTGCCAGGGCACGCCGAACACCGGGTGGTTCTCGCCCATCCAGCCGTCCAGGCAGTACGCGGCCTTGTGCCGGAACAGCACCCCGAGCGGCTGGGTCCTCGCGATCGAGTCGAACCGGTCGTGCTGCATGTCGTGGTTGCCCGGCACGACCCAGGTACCGAACGGGGCGGAGAGGAAGATCTCGCCCAGCGTCCCGACCAGCCCGTGATCACTTCGCGTCGGGGCCTTGTGGTGGAACAGGTCCCCGGCGATGATGGCGGCGCTGACCTCGCGCTGCGCGAACACATCGTAGGCCTGCCTGAGCAGGTTCAGGAGATCGGCCAGGTACGTCTCGGTGCAGCTGGCCGGCGCGCGCCGGGTCGCGTGCACGTCGGAGATCAGCCCGTAAAGTCGACCCACACCTAATATCTACGCCCGGGCGCTGACATTCAGCCGAAGCCGAGCATCAGGTGCTCCCAGGTGCGCGGGCCGCACTCCCCGCCGCCGCCGGTGATGCCGTAGAAGCCCTGGATCTCCGACACGGCGTCCTGCGTGGCCTGGCCGAACGCCCCGTCCGCCGTCAGCCCCTTCGACTTGGGCAGGTTGTTCAGCGTGCCAACGTACTTGATCAGCGCCTGCATCTTGCCGATGGCCGCGTTCTGCCCGGGCTGGTCCCTGTCGCCATAGCGCAGGGTAGGCAGGTCGTTCACGATGGCCTCCGTCCAGTTGGGAACGCTCGGGGCGAGCCAGCTGTGCAGCGCGGCCCGGTCCCCGTTGAACCGGTTGGTGTCGCCGCCGCCCTGCCCGCCGTGGTCACTGTTCTGCCAGAACGTCCACCTGCGCCACGGCGAGATAGCCGACGGCGGGCTGGACGAGTAGCTGGCCATCCACAGCGGGTACTTCACGCAGTCACCCACGTTGGACCGGAACGAGGTGTAGGTGTACAGCAGCACCGGGCACTGCGGCCCGACCAGCTGGGCCACCCGGTCGCAGAAGGCCCGCGCGGTGGACCCGACCGAGGCCGCCAGCCGGTGCTCGGGCACCCGCAGCAGCTCGGCATGGAGCCGGTGCGCCCGCTCCGGGGCGATCTCCTCCATGCCGTCCGCCCCGACGGAGATCTCCGCATCACAGGCGAACATGTCGCCGGGGCCGAAGCCGCCGCAGGCCTTGACGTAGCCGATGAAGTAGTTGGCCTGCGCGACGCCGGACACGGCCGGGTGCAGGAAGTGGTACCCGCCGCGGGCCACGCCCTCGTGCTTCATGCTGGCCCAGTTGCCTGCCGCGGTCCTGGACTTCCAGTTATCCGATTCAGTGAACTTGGTGAACCCGAAGTCATTGGCGCCCCAGGGCTGGCCGCCACGCTGGAAGTCGGACCGGTCCTCGCCTACCGCGTAGCTCATGTCCCCGCAATCGTCTCCTAGGCCGCGACCTCCTGGCCGCACACCGGGCACTGGCCCGCCGCCCGCAGCGCGTCGTGCACCGCCTGGCGGGCCTGCTCCTCGCGCTCGGCCGCGCACTCGGCCTCCTGGGCCCAGAACTCTACTTCCTCGCCCGCGTCGCCGTGAGCCGAAAGCAGCGACTGCAGCCGCCGCAGCGCTGCCAGCCCTCTCTCCAGCCGGGCCAGGTCCGGCGGCGCGGCCGCCCGGGCGGCCGCCTCGGCCTGCGCGGCCTCGGCCTGCGCGGCCTCCAGCCGGGTGGCCAGCTGACGCAGCCGGGCCGCCTGGCGGGCCCGCTCCTCCAGGCCGGCGGCCAGCCCGGCCGCCCGGGCGGCGGCCGCGCGCCGGTCCGCCAGTCCCTCGTACGCCTTCGCCTGGCTGCGCAGGTCCTCCACCCGGGCCGCGGCGGCCCGCGCGTCCCGCTCCAGCCGCTTGCGGACCTTGCCGGCCTCGCCCGCCGCGCGGAACACCATGGCCACGTTGGTCAGCTCGCCCAGCGTCCGGGCGATGTCGGACCCGGAGGCGCCGAGCAGGAACGGGGGATCGAGCTGGCCGGCGAAGTTGAGGTCTCCCATGCGCAGCAGGGCGGCCACGTCCCCGGGCACCTGCCCGCCCAGCTTGGTGTAGTCCCGCTGCCCGCCCGGCCCCCTGACCCGGTACAGGTCCCCGGCGGTCCCCCGGGCGCCGCGCCGGATGGCCACCGTGACGGACTCGCCCGTGGCCGGGTCGGTGTCGGTGAGCGCGACCACGGCCCGGGCCGACCCGCGGCGCACGTAGTCCGCGCCCTTGGCGTTCCGGGCAGCCAGCTGGGCCGCGCGGATCACCGCGGACTTGCCGGACCCGGTGGGCCCGACCACGACCGTGAACAGCCCGAGCGGGATGCGAGTGCGGCGGTGCGACTGGTAGTCCGCGATGGAGATGCCGGTCAGCATGCCCTTTACTACGGCCTCACCCGGCCTCGCTGAAGAACGCGAAGCCGGGGTACTCGACGGTCTGCACGTGCCCGGCCGGGCACGTCTGGTCCGCCACCGGCGGCCCGTCGGCGTCCTGGTCCGGGGCCGGCCAGATGCCTTCCGTTTCTTCCCCTCCGCAGTCCTCGCAGCGATATACCGCGGTAACAGCAGGGATCAGGCTCATGATGAATGCCCCCGTCCGTGCGCCAGCGCGTGACGCACCCTGGGATTGAGATCGGACTTCAGCACCGGGAACTGGATGTCGCTGTTCCGGGCGCACACGAACAGGTAGTGCCGGCCCGAGCCGGTGCGGAACACCCGGAACCGGAAGCCGAAGTCGCCCTCCACCTCGGCCACGTACTGCGTGACCTGCAGCTCGGGAGCGAATCCGCCCCGTCCGGGCGGGCTCATGCCGGGTGCTCGAATCCTGGCGGCAGGGCCCGGTAGCACGGGCGGTCCTTGCTGCAGCGGCCGCCCTCGGCATGCACGATGTGGCCGGCCATGGCCATCAGCTGCGCGCGGGCCCGCCACTTCATCCCGTCCATGTTCGCGGCCCGGCCCGCCAGCGCGGTGATGGCGTACATGGTCAGGTCGCCGGGAGCCTCCTCCAGCAGCGTGGTCAGCCGCTGCACCTGGGCCTTGGGCACCCGGAACTCGTGCGCCAGCGACTCGACGAACCCGCCGGGGTCGATCCCGACCTCGCGGTGCGCCAGCTCGCCCAGGTTGGCGTAGGCGATCTCCAGCGCGTCCAGCACGTCCCGGGAGGCTTCCCCGGCCCACTCGTAGGCCTCGGCCGGGGTGGAGTTGAGCCGCTTGAACCCGCCGGCGGTGTGCGCCCCGTCGAGCGCGACCGCGGAGGACTCCAGCCGGCACAGCAGGCCGGTGACAGTGGTCTGCTTGAGCCCGATGCAGCTGTTCGTGATCTCCACGCCGGGCGCCCAGGCGTCCCCGCCGATCTCCTGCGCGGCACCCGGGACCACCAGCCGCAGGTCGGTGTGCTCCAGGTCGTGGTACAGGGTGAAATGCGCCTCGGCCGCCACCGCGGCACCCTTGCCGTACACGGCCTCGATGACCTTCAGGGCCTCGTCCAGCAGGGCCAGGTTGGAGAACGGCTGCACGGTGGCCCGGGTCTGGGCCACCGCGAGCGGGACCCTGGCCCCGTGCTCGTCGGTTCCCTGGCCGGCCAGCAGCAGCTTGAGCTGGCGCTCGCCCAGCCCCTGCCGCAGGAACCAGTTGACCAGGCTCTCGACGTACTCAGCCGGGACCGACACCTGCAGGTCCTGCGGGATGCGGCAGGTGGACCCCAGCTGCCGCGCGGCCTGGAAGGTGAGCTGGTACCGCTGGCCCAGCTGGGGGACGGTCAGCCAGACCGGCACCGGATCGGTGACCGGGGCGTCCTCGGGCCGCTTGCGCCACTTGTCGTCGTAGGTGGCGTACGGGGCGGCCCGGCCATCCTCGGCCAGGGTGGCGAAGGACACCGCGGCCAGCGGCTCGGTGGTCGCCAGGGTGCCGCGCACCTCCGGCAGGGTGAGCAGGTCGGCCATGGAAACTCCCTCTTATCGTAGGCTCGTCACCCGGTACTACGGTCGTCCTCCCAGGGCGCGGTCTCGGCCTCCTGGGGCGGGCCCTTCCCGGCCAGCGGCCCCTTGGCGATGACGTCCTCGCGGATCTTCTTCTGCTCATCGGCCGCCAGCGCGGCCAGGCCCTCGGCCGCCCTGTCCCGGCCCTGTCCCAGCTGCTCGCCGCCGTAGGTGTACCAGGCGCCGGACTTGCGCACGATGCCGCGCTCGACAGCCAGGTCCAGCAGCTCGTGCCAGGGCGCGAACCCCGACGCGAACAGCAGGGTGAACTCGGCCTGCTTGAACGGCGGGCTGGTCTTGTTCTTGGTGACCTTGACCCGGACCCGGTTGCCGATGGCATCGGTGCCGTTCTTCAGGGTCTCGATCCTCCGCACGTCCAGCCGCATGGAGGCGTAGAACTTCAGCGCCTTGCCGCCCGAGGTAGTCTCGGGAGAGCCGAACAGGACCCCGACCTTCTCGCGCAGCTGGTTGATGAAGAACGCGGTGGTCCTGGTCTGGCTCAGGTGGCCGGTCATCCGGCGCAGCGCCTGGGACATCAGCCGGGCCTGCAGCCCGACGTGGCTGTCCCCGACCTCGCCCTTCAGCTCCGCCTCGGGCACCAGGGCAGACACCGAGTCGATGATGATCAGGTCCACCGCACCGGACTGCGCCCACATGTCCGCGATGCCGAGCCCCTGCTCGCCGGTGTCCGGCTGGGACAGCAGCAGGCCGGGGCCTTCGGAGTCCTCTTCTGCCTTGACGCCCAGCGTGGCGGCCCATTCCGGGTCCAGCGCGTGCTCGGCGTCGATGAACGCGACCAGCCCGCCGGCCCGCTGCACCTGAGCCGCGTGCATCAGCGCGACCGTAGTCTTGCCGGACGATTCCGGTCCGTAGGCCTCGATGATCCGGCCGCGGGGCAGCCCGCCGCCGGTCACCTCGTCCAGGGCGATCGAGCCGGTGGAAACCCGGCTGACCGGCTCCATCTCGTCCACGCCCAGCCGCATGACCGAGGCCTTGCCGTACTGCTTGCGGATTCTGTCCAGGGTCTCGGTCAGGTTGTCAGCAGCCACCGGCGATGTCCTTCGGCTCATAGCCGGCTTCAGCCAGCTGCTTGCGGATTCCCTCGAACTCGGTCAGGTGAGCCAGCCGGACCACTACGCCGGGGATGTTCATGACGTCCAGGCCGCAGCCTGGCTCCCCGAGCTGGAGCATGTACGCCGCATCCTCTCCGACGTACAGCGGCTCACGCGGCGGCCCGCCGGGCACCGGGTAACTCTTGCTGACCACGGCCCAGACCACCTGAGCGTCGTCCCTGTACGCCCCGCCGTCCTTCAGCCCGTCCGAGATAGCCCGGGCCAGCTTGTCCCAGTCCGGCTTCTGCCACGGCCAGGTCGGCTTGCGCTTTGGCGCCGAGCTGGGCTTATCCCGGGTGAACGTGATAACCAGGACGACCGGGCCCTGCATCGGGTCCCGGCCGCCCATGGCCCGGCGCGTCTCGTCCCGGACGTTGGCCCGCCACTCGTTCTGGGACTTCTCGTTGTCTTTCTTGACCATGGGGCGCCCGGTGCTCCGGCTCACGACAGCCTTGACACTGCCCTGGGGCTTCGGCGCGCCGAACGCCACGATGGTGAGCATGGCCTACAGGTCGTCCAGGATCGCATCGAAGCTGGCCGCGTCCTCCGGGGCCGCGGCCGTGGCGGCCGCCCCCGAGCCGGCGGCCGCCGGCGGGGCGGAGTCCTCCCCGAACAGGTCATCGCCCGGCCCGTCCGCTGCGGCCGGGGCCCCTGCGGACTCCCCGGCGATCAGGTCCTCTCCGGTCTCGGCGTGCCCGTTCCCGGACGCCGCCTCGCGCGGGGCGAACTCATCCAGCCCGGACAGGTCCCCGGTCCCGGGCCCGTCGGCCGGGCCCGCGGGCAGGTCGTCGCCCAGGACGGAATCCAGGTCGTCCAGCTCGGCGCTCAGGCTGCCGCCGTCGGCCTGGGCGTGCTCGGCCGGCTGGCCGCCGCTCCGCTCGGTGCGGCCGTTCCCGCCGGTCTCGATGGACTTGACCAGGGCGTAGGCGTCGACCACCTCCTGGGTGTCCTTGGACATCCAGCGCAGGTCGCTGATCCGGCCGCAGGCCAGCTGGAGCTGGGTCTCGGTGGGCCGGTTGCCCGGGTTCTTCCACAGCGCGCCGATGTAGGCGTTCAGCGCCGGGTTCCTGGTCTTGGCCCAGCACGGGCGCTTGGGCGTCTTCCAGTTGAAGCGGCGCCAGTCGCCGTCCTCGCACTCCAGGATCAGGTCCGCGTCCGACGGCTTGACCGGGTGGGCGGGCGGCCAGTCGTACAGGTCCCGGATCGACGCGATGGCCTTGGTCAGCGCCGTGTACTGGCGCTCGGTCAGGCTGAGCACGTAGACCTTGGCGTTCGGCGGGTCCTGCGGCTCCAGGTTGCGGTCGGTGGACACCACGATGACCGGCACCGCGTAGCGGGGCTCCGGGATCAGCTCCGCGATCCCGTCCTGGGCGGCCTGGCAGGCCGGGCACGCCCGCGGGTCCAGCCCGCCGTGCTTGCTCTGGTACTCCGGGTCCCCGAGGCAGATCTTCCTGCCCAGGAACCGGGTCTCGTAGACCCGGTAGGTGCTCTTGTCCTTGCGGTTCTTGGTCTCCCACTGGATCACCCCGTCAATGACGACCGGGGCCTCCAGGGTGTGCACGTACACGCACTCCACCCGGGTGGTCGGGAAGATCAGGCGGAGGGTCTGGCCGGTCTTCGGCTTCAGCTCGTCGAAGCGGTCCTCGCTGGTGCTGCCGGCGGTGTCCGGGGCGGTGTCGCCGAGGGTAGTCTGCATCTGCTCTCCTGCGTCGCGGTTTCCTGCGTCACCCTGTTATACGGGTCAGCGCCGGCAGCCGAGTCAGGTAACTCCGCGGGGATGAACCGGTAGGCCTGGGCGCCAGGATCGAACTCGATCCTGGCGATGTCGTACCACCAGGCGTCCTCCAGCTGATCCGGGACCTGGCACTTTCCCGGCCCGAACTCAGTCTGGAGACGGTCCAGCTCCTCGATAATCTCGTGCGACTCCACCGCGCAGATCCTCCACCTCGCAGGTCTCCGGCTCACGCCAGTCACTGGCGCGGGCGGATTGCCCGGAAGGATCGGACGACCTCGCGGCCAGCAGGCGGTTCCGCTTGACCTGGGCCCACCAGCACCGGGAGTGGTACAGCCGGACCAGCGGGCCCTCAGCCGCCTCGATGGGGCGGTTCCGGATGCCGGGACCGAACGCCACCTCGGCCTCGCCGACCTGGTGCACCTCGACGACATGCGAGCCGGTAACCGCCTTGCGGCACGGGTCGAACCCGCAGATCATGCCGGCTGGCATCAGCGCTCCATGGCGGTCTCGAACTGCAGCTCGCGCAGCCGCGCGATCAGCTCCTCGCGGATGTTGAGCAGCCCGAAGAACATGTCGGTCAGGGAGTCGAACATCTCCTCGACCCGGGCCCGGGCCGCCTCCGCGGTGCGCGCGGCCCGGGTCAGCTCCAGGACGGCCAGCCGGGCCCGGGCCTCGCGCTCACGGCCGCTCTCCCACTCCCGGCGCATCGCGCCGTCGCTCAGCTTGTCCAGCCGCCTGTCGTACTCGTCGTCGCGCTCCTGGGCGCGCAGGCGGGCCTTATCGCGGAACTCGCGGCGCAGCTTGCGGGCGGCCAGCTTCAGCTCCTCGGCCAGGTCCAGCCGGGCCCGGACGTCCAGCAGGGCGCCGTGCACGACCTCCCCGCCCGCGCCGCCCGCGGGCAGGTCGAACGGCTCGGCCGCGTTCCCGAACCGGAGCACGCGCATGGCGTCCTCCAGCTCCGCGCACCGGGCCTCGC
>Ga0207700_10002137_pt1 | contig 11309 bp, 19 predicted proteins | sample LARL82metaG_FD_184348 | JGI IMG/M metagenome (GOLD analysis project Ga0207700, IMG submission 184348) | Corn, switchgrass and miscanthus rhizosphere microbial communities from Kellogg Biological Station, Michigan, USA - LAR L8-2 metaG... | ecosystem: Host-associated > Plants > Roots >...
ATGCCCGTTACCGTTAGAAGTCATGGGCCTGTACATCGGCCGCGCGGGCTGGTTTCCCGGTGTCAGGCCTGGAATGCCCGGTGCAGCGCGACCGCGGCCGCGGTCCGGGCACCGTCGTACTGGCCGAGCACGGACAGGATGGTCATCGCCTGCCGGCCCGTGATCCCCTCCACCCAGCCGGCCTCGAACTCGACCCACCGGTCCGCGGCCCGCTCGGCCGCCCAGGCGCGCAGCTGCACCGTGGCGTCCGCGTCCCAGCTGCGCATGACCGCCTCCAGCACGCCGGCGTGCCCGTCCCGGGCCGCGCGCAGCGCGATGCCGACCGCCTCCCGGGCCTTGTCCTGCTCCGGGCCCGCGCCGGACGGGGAGCCCTCGGCCTGGGTCATCACCCGGCACCGGGACACCACGGTGTCCAGCGGCGGCATGGTGGCGGACAGCAGGAACCGGACCGATTCCGGCGGCTCTTCCAGCACCTTGAGCAGCATGTTCTGGGCAGCCTCAGCCGCGCCGTCCAGGTTGATCAGGATCACCTTCAGGGAGCGGCCGAACGGCTTGACGGCGGCCTGCCCGACCACGTGCCGGGCGCTGGCCGCGTCCAGGTACTCCACCTTGGTGCTGAAGAAGGACCGGTTGTGCTCCCAGGCGGCCAGCGCGGCGTCCCACGCGCCGGGGCCGAGCAGCAGCAGGGCCGGGGGCAGGTCAGCCAGCGGCTCATCCGGGCTCACGCGGGCTCCAGGTCAATCCAGGCGTCATACTCGGCGGGCTCGAAGTAACCTCCGTGCTTCTCCACCCGGAAGCTGACGGTCACCGGGCCGCGCCAGCCGTAGGTGAACGGCTCGGGCTCGTGCCAGGTGCTCGGCGGGTACCGGTCGTTGACGATGACCCGGCCCTCGTCCAGCTTCAGCACGTAGCCGGGGTAGACCTCGAACTCGCCGGCCAGCATCAGCCCCGGGTCGTCCGGGCACAGGTCGAAGACATCGGCGTTACAGCCAGTGCAGAACAGCGTGGTGCCGTCATCCGGGCAGATATCCAGGAACCACCAGTGCCCGCCGCGCTCCTCGCAGCTGGCCAGCTCCCACAGATGCCAGGCGTGCGCGATGGCGGCCTTCCGCAGGTACTCGTCGTGCTCGCGCACTTCTTCCGGGGTCAGCACACGCAGCGCGAGACTCATCCGAACACCCTCCTGGCCAGCATCAGCACCTCATCGACCTTGTGCGCATCGCTCCCGGGGATCTGCCACAGGGCCGCTTCCAGCGCCTCGAAGTGCTCATCCTGGACTACGGCCGGGCGGCGGGGCGGGGGCGGCACCTCCCCGGTGGCCATCCGGCGCAGCCAGTGGACCAGGCCGCGCTTGACCGGGCTGCCGTGCCCGCCCTCGTAGTGGCCGCCCTTGGCGCCGCGCAGGTAGGCGAACCGGGCCAGCTCGGCCTTGGCCGGCTCCAGGTACCAGGTACGCCCGTAAGCGGCCAGCGGGTGCCCGGCCCGCTGCCAGACCTTGACCACCTGGTTGCCAGCGGAAGCCTCCAGCGCCGCGGCGGCGGCCAGCACCACGTCCGGGGGCAGCTGCGCCACCCCGAGGTCGACCAGGGGAGCCGGCGGCTCGCCGGCGGCCGCGGCGCGGATCTCGTCCCGCAGCATGCCCAGGTAGCCCGCGGCCTGGCCGGGCCGCATCCCGAACCGCCTGCGCACCGCGGTAACGCTCACCGTCTGGCCGGCCTCCACCCGGCCGCGCAGCTCGTCGAACAGCTCCAGCAGGCCGGGCTGGCCGGGCTCGGGCGGGCGGGCGGCCAGCCGGGCGCGCAGCTCCTCCAGCGCCACCTCGTCCTCGACGAAGGCGTACCCGTCGGGCCCTCCGTCGGCCACCTGCTCGATCCAGCTGGAAGAGCCGTCGCCTACCTGGACATCGGCGGCGTACACCTCGCGGCCGTACCGCGAGGCCAGCGCCTGGGCCTTGCCCCGGCAGTACAGCGCCGCCTTGGCCAGGATGAACGCCCGGAACGGGTCGCTGGCCCGCTCGCTGGCCAGCTCCGGCCTGAACTGGGTGATGACGTCGTTGGCCACGAACTGGCCGAGGATGTACTGGACGGTCTCTTCCCGGTCCTCCGGGTTCGCCCACGGGATGGCCCGGCGCACGGCCGAGCGGATGTCTGAGGTGTAGCGCCGGGCCATCTCATCGAAGTCCGCCGGTGCCACGGAGGATGCTGAAGCCAACCGCGTTCTCCCACTTTGTTGCGGCTCCTGCCAACAGGAACGATCATATCACCCACCTGACACACGTCAAGTTGACTCGGGTCAGGTTTGCCCGTCTGTTCCCCGGCAGGCATCTGAGTCATTCACATAGTGCACGTCCGGCTGCCTCCTGTCAGGAGAATCCGGGAGCGGGCAGCCCGCGTGCACCACGACCGACCCCGGGCGCGGCCCCCAGACCATGATGGTGCCGGCGCAGCCGCCCGCGCACGGCTCGGACCACCACCGCGCGCTCACCAGACCGCCTGGAACTGCTCGCGGGCAGCCTTGACCGCCGGCTGCCCGACCGCGATCCGCGACCCCGCGATATCGTGCGCTCCGTCCGGGTCGGTCTCCTGCAGCACGACCCCGCGCAGCGCGAGGTTCGTCGACAGCGGGGAGGCGTAGGCGTGCCCGCCGGTGACAACCTCGAACTTGCCGCGGCGGAAGGCTACCTGCGCGCCGTCCTGCACCACGGTGCCGGAGGCCTCCTCCAGCACCCGCCACTTACGGTGCTCGAACAGCTCCTGCCACCGGCCGGTCGTGCTCATCGTCTGCTCCCAGGAGGTCGGGCTCGGTGAACCTGTTCACCGATGCGGTCCTGCGAGCGACGGTATCGTCCACGCGGCGGGCCAGGTCCGCGGCATGCTCGGCCTCGCGGTCCTGCTCGGCCCAGCGGACGTACTCCGCCGCGGGCCCGAGCGGGTCCCTGCCCTCCTGGAACAGCACGGCCCACGGCCCGCAGCCGGCGATGTGCCGGTCGATCTCGCGCACGGGCCCGGTCTGCTCGCAGCCGGCGCACCGGCCCTGGGGGGCGGTCACCGCGGCGCGCCGATCAGGCCCTCGGGCATCGGCTCGTGGAACACGTAGTCAGGCCGCTCCCCGTGCCCGGTGCTCTCCGGCGCGGCCTTGACGCACACCTCGATGCCGTTCGCGTCGGTCCAGTACTCGCCGCGGCGCCACAGCCCGGTACCGCAGCCGCGGCAGGAGGCCTCCGGCGCGGGCGGCAGCGGCTCCATCCAGAACGCCGTCATCAGGCCACCGCCAGCCAGGGCCACTCGGCAGCCCTGCTGTCCGCCGGGATCTCGGCCCCGTCGTAATCTCCCCGGTACGAACCCTGTTCCAGCACCATAGCGTCTTGCAGGCACAGGATAATCTCGTAGCTGCTGCCGCCGCGCTCGACGACCTTGCGGTATCCGGGCACGTCATGATCCAGGTGGCAGATGTCCACGGGAGCAGCCAGCTCCCACCCCCTGGCTGCCAGGAACTCAAGGTCCGGCTCCATCAGCGCTCTCCCGCTAGCTGCCCCCGCATACAGGATACGACCGGTCATGCGACGTCATCCATAGTGAAAGGAGCGTCCCATTCCGCGCGCTGGCGGTCGGCGTGCTTGCAGTGCTCGTGGTAGCGGAACCCGGGGCAGTTGCAGTCCCAGGACCCGGCCGGGGTCCTGGTCACCGTGTAGGTGATGGCCCGGTCGGAATCCGACCGGACCGTCCAGGACCCGGCGCCGTGGTTCACCAGCGGAACCGATGTCGGCGCCGGGTACAAGTTCCCGCAGAACCTCATACCCGGTATTACGCCAGCACCGCCTCGTGCTCTTCCGGCACCGCGATGTCCGCGGCCACCCGGTGCTCGCAGATCTCCGGCTGCCGGCCCGCGTTCCGCAGCTTGCGGCACTCCGGGCACGACTCGGCCGCCTTCCTGGCCGCGATCAGGTCATCGACCTCGGCCGTCCGCATCACCAGCGCGGCCGGGCGGGCGCCGGTCCCGCGCACCCTGCGGACGGTCCGCAGCTTGCCGGTGTTGGCCATGTCGGACAGCCACTGCCGGGACAGCCCGGTCTGCTCGGCCGCGACGGGGATAGCCGTCCAGCCGACCAGTTCCTTGATCTCGTAGGTTCCTGCTCTGGGACTCGCCATGTTCCCCTCCTCTCCTCGTAACGGGGATACCCTGACTGCCTACGATGTTAACTCAAGTCAGGTGGCTTTGCCAACCGACCTCAGCATGACCTGCTCACACCGGTCCAGCCACTCCGCGCAATCTGCCTCCGTCCGCACGTAGGGCAGCTTGCCCAGGCAGGCCGCGAGCACCCCGGCCGGGCGCCGCTCGTACTGCAGGTCCTCCCAGCCGGGGATGTTCGCCGCGCACCAGGTGCGCAGCGCCCGGGCCAGCGCGGGCCGGTCCGGGTCCGGGTCGCGCTGGGCGTGCTGCCAGGCCCCGGCCCAGTCCACGGGCACGAACCCGATCTCGTCCAGCGCCCGCCGGGCGGCGTCCTCGGGCTCCATCTGCCACACCACGGACAGCAGCCGCACGGCTGAGAACCGGGTCCGGCAGCTGTGGCAGAAGCCGTGGTCGGTGTAACCGCGGAAGGCCTGCTCCGACCCGCACTCCGGGCAGTCAGCCCGGCTGCCCCGCTCGGACACGTGCAGGCCCGCCCAGGACGCGGCCAGGCCGAACCGGACCTGCTCGTTAGCGATCCGGGCCAGCGACTTGCGGCGCTGCGGCATGAGGGCTCCGCTCGGGGCGCGGGGGAACGGGAGGCTGGGTGAGGACGAAGAACCGGCGCAGCTCATGACCGCGACGGCACACCACGGCGTACTCGGCGCCGTGCCGCCTGATGCGGAACCACCGGCACCGGCACCGCGGGCAGCGCGCCAGCTCAGGCACCGACAGCCTCCAGGTCCAGGTCCAGGGCCACTTCCTCGGCCACGTCGCGCTCGGCGAAGTAGCAGGTAGCGTAGTCGGCCTCCAGGTAGAACCGCTTCCCGCGGGCCCCGTCGCGGACCTTCAGCGCGGTGGCCTCCAGCGGGGCCCGGCGGCCGCCGGAGGTGTCCTCCTCGCGGTCGACCAGGCTGAACACCATGTCCGGGGTCTTGGCCGCCTCGGTGGTGCCGTGCGCGTCCTCCAGGCCGTACCCGCCGGCCGCCTTCATGGCCACCCGGCCGTTCTTGTTGACCTGCCAGGGCGAGATGAAGGCCACGCCCTGGCCCTTGTTGGCACTGGCGCACCACCGCTTGGCAGACTTCAGGATGCCGGCCTGCTCCCCGCTCTCCGAGCCGTCCTTGCGGGTCCGGTCGGGCAGGAACAGCTGCAGGTAGTCCGCGATGCACAGCGCGGGCCTGTACTGCCGCTCGATAGCGGCGTGCCGGGCACTCAGGCCGGACACGGTGCAGTTCTCCGGCATCTGGATGACCCGCAGGCGGCCGTAGTCACCGGTCTTGAAGTCCCGGATCACCGCGGCCAGCGCGCGCTCCTCGGACGGGCTCAGCCGGCCGGCCCGGATCTTGCGCGAGTTCAGCCCCTCGGCCAGCCCGAACTGCGGCAGCCGGGAGTGCCGGGCCACCAGGTTGATGCACACCTGCGGGCGCAGCGTCTCGGTGGTGAAGTAGACCACGTGCTTGCCCTGCACCACCGAGGCGTGCCAGGCCTGCTGCACGCACATCCGGGACTTCCCGACCGTGGTCCAGCCCAGCCAGAGCCCCATCTCACCGGGCCCGATGCCACCCTCCACGTAGGCGTCGATCGTGTCGATGCCGAACAGCACGCCCGGTGCCTCACCGCGCAGCTGCAGCTCCTTGGCCCGGGCATAGGCGGCCAGGATGTCGTCGGCGTCGTCGCGCGCATCCCCCTCCGGGGACTCGGCCATGCCAAGCTCGCTCTCGATGGCGGCCAGCCCGGCCAGCACGTAGGCCCGGGCGTCCTCGTGCCCTTTCAGCAGGGTCTTGTCCCGGTCGTCCTCGTGTGCCCCGTGCCGCAGGATCTCCAGCCCGGTGCTCAGCACGTCCCCGGTACCGCGGATGGCGGCCAGCTCGCGCAGCTGCTGGACCGAGTGCAGGAATGCGTGCTTGTCCGGCAGCGGACGGCCCGCCAGCGCCTGGTAGTAGGTCACGTAGTCCAGCCGCGTGCCGGCCGCCTTGTCCCGCAGCAGGTCCTCCAGCGCGGCCGCGGACATGATGCCGTGGGTCTGCTCGGCGTACCGGCGCAGCAGCTCGATCAGCATCTGCTGGCGCGGGTCCTCGAAGTGCTCCGGGGTGATCCGGGTCAGCGCGAAGTCCAGCGCCCGCAGCGACCCGCGGCCGCCGATGACGGCGGCGAGCACGATCTCCCCGTGCTCGGCGGTCCCGCGCATCAGGCAGCCCGCTGGGCCGACAGGAAGGCGCGGGCGTGCTCGGCCACGTAGGCCAGGTAACAGGCCGGGGCGGCCTCCACCAGCCGCTCGCGCGGCATCCTGCGGGTGACGCCCATCAGCTCCCGGGCCTTGGCGATGTTCCCGACGTGCCCGGCGATCGACATGGCCGTGCCGGGCACCCAGTGCCCGGCCTTGCTGGCCGGCAGCAGGTGCTTCGGGTGGTGCAGCGGCGGGACCCGCAGCCCGCCGCCGGTCTCGATCCTGCGGTGCCGGTACAGCTCCTGCTTGCCCCACATCGTGCCGCACAGCATGATGGTGCGCTCCGGGCGCAGCACGTCGCAGCGCTCCACGTTCTCGATGACGTAGGGGACGCCGTGCAGCTCGGCCAGCTCGTCGAGCACCGGGCGCATCGGGGTGATCAGGTCCGGGTACTTGTCCCGCAGCCCGGGGCGGCAGGCGCACATCGCCGACCAGCGCTGGCACGGCGCGCCCAGGTGCACCAGGTCATAGTCCTTGAGGTCATCGGCAGTCAGCGTCAGGATGTCCAGGCGGCGGAACTCGCCGGGGTAGTACTTCTCGCACCCCGGGTCGTTGTCGAACCCGGTCACGGACATCCCGGCGCCGACGTACCCGTCCCCCGAGATGCCGACGCCGCAGCACAGGTCGGCCACTCTGAACATGGCCTACTCCGCCAGCCGGTGCGCGTGCACCTTCTCCTGCAGATCGAATGCCAGCACGTTCCCGCCCTTGCCAGTGAGGATCACCTTCATACCCACTGCTACGTCCGAGCGGCCTGCCACCGTCTCGTGCCTGCGCACAATCTGCCTGTGCTCCACCTCGCCGACACCAGGCACGGTGTCTCCCACCTGGACCTTCTCGGCCGCGACGTACTGCCAGGTGCGGCCGTGGCGGCTGACCTCGATCCGGTCGCGCCGGAACGGCGCCGGCTTCACCCGGCGGGTGACCGGCATGCTCGGCAGCGTCTGCCCGTCGAACATGGTCCGGCGGGCCGCCTCGGCCTTGCTGATGGGCACCAGCGCCTCCGCGGGCACCGGGGGCGCGGCGGCGGCCGGGGTGGTCCGGGCCTCGATCTGCGCCAGCGAGGCGTCGCTCAGGAACGCCTCGGCCGGCGGGGCCGGCCCCTTCCCCTCACGGAACCGGTCGACGTCGCGGCCGAGCGATTCGGGGATCTCGATGACGTGCTCGGGCGTGTCAGGCACGGACTGGCTTCTCCTGTTCCGCCGGCCGCTCCGCGGCCAGCACGATCTTCCCCCGGGCACTGCGCAGCACCAGCCCGCAGTCAGCGCACCGGCCATCCTTCCAGATGAAGGCCAGCGGGCCGTCCTGGGCGTAGTGCTCCTGCAGCGTGATGCCGGTGCTGGCGCCGCCGCGCTCCGGGCAGTGGTGCCGGACCACCCGCTGGCCGGGGTCGACCTGTCCGCCGGGCGGGACGAGGCTGTTCCTCGCGTCCAGGGCGGCCTGCTGGGCCGCGGCGAACACGCGCCCGGCCTCCTTCTCCTCCGCTGTCAGGCTCATGTCCTGTACTACTCGCCAGTGAGGTACCGGGCGATCGACAGCTCGGCAGCGATACGGTCAGGCACCGCGACCTGCATCCCCAGGTCACTGACGAACTCGCGGGCCTCCTCCATCGCCTTGCGCCGGTCATCTATCCGCACCGGCGGGCGCTGCGCCACCACATGCTCCTCCAGCCGCCCGAACTTGCCGGCCAGCGCGGACACTGCCCCGGCCAGCTGGGCCATCTGCCGTTCCCGGGCCTCATCCGGGGTCTCCAGCAGCCGCGAGGGACGCGGGCCCGCCTGCCCGGGCACCGGGATCTGCGCCGGGTCGTCGACCTGCATCGCCCGCTGTGTCATGAGACCTTCTCCAGCATCGCGTCGTGAATGGCCAGGATGGCCGCGGAGTGCCGCCTGGCTGCCTCGCCGGGCTCCATGCCCAGCGCGGCGGCCGCCTCGGCCAGGGACCTCCCGGCGTAGTACCGCAGCGCCAGCAGGACCTGTGCCTCCGGGTCCAGCTGGCGGGTCACGGCGGTAACCGCGGCCAGCACCTCGGAGACCACCGCGGCGGACTCCACGTCGGCCTCGTCGGCGACGTCGTGCGGCTCGGCGTCGATCGAGACCGGGCGGGCCGACACGGCGGCCATCGTCGACCGCACCTCCGCCACGGACATGCCGGTGGCCGCGGCCAGCTCGGCCTCGGACGCGCCGCGGTCCTGCCCGGCGTCGCGGATGGCCTTGGCCCGGGTCCGGTCGCTGCGGGTCACCCAGTCCTGGGAGCGCAGGTTGTCCAGCATGGCGCCGCGCATCCGGGCCAGCACGTAGGCCGGGAAGTACTCGAACGCCCGCGGGTCATGACCCCGCTCATGGCAGTACCGCTGCCACCGCGCGGCCGCCTCGGCCAGGCCCTTCAGCGCGATGGCGTGCAGCTCGTCCAGCTCCAGGGCGTGCGGGGCCCGCTGCCACACCTTCCAGGCCTCGCCCCGGGCCTGCGGCATGATGTCAGCCACCAGCTCGCTCACCCGGGCGGCAACCTCAGGGTCCGTCATGAACTCAGGTCCCCTGCTCGACCTCGCGCCGCGCCGGGACGATGATGTCCTCGATGAGGGCGCGCGGTATGGCACACTGCTCTGCAATCTGGTCGTCGGACCAGTCCCGGTGAGCCCGGAGGGCCTGCTTGGCCCGGAGGAACATGTCTGTTCGCGTGCTGGGCATGCCGTCGCAATCGTCATGCCCTTATCACCGGCTTGGGCCCGGCTCCTTACGCGGCTGCCGATCCGGGGCGGCCCTCGGCGATCATCCGCATGAGCTGGCGCGGGGTCAGCGCGGTGAAGATATCGCTCTTCTCGTCCCACACGATGTCGGCCACCTCCTGCTCGCGGCGCAGCAGCGGCAGGTAGCCGTCCTCCTGGGTGCCGCGGGCCAGCAGGTGGTGGAAGAACACCGTGGGGTACCGCGAGCCCTGGCGCCGGATGCGCCCGGTGAGCTGGGTCATCCGGGCCGGGTTCAGGATGGTGTCCACGCCGATCATGTGCCGGGCCGCCTGCAGGTTCAGCGAGGCCTCGATGGTCGTGGTACCGACCAGCACCCGGGCCCTGCCCTCCCGGAACAGGTCCAGGCGGCGCTTGCGGCGGAGCTTGTCGGTCATCCGCGACCACATCAGGACATGCGGGATCTTCTCGGCCCTCAGCCGCGCGGACAGCGCCTCGACGTTGCCCTGGTGATAGACGAAGCAGACCACCTGCTCTTCGGCCAGGTCGCCGGTCAGGGCGTCCATCACCCAGTCCAGCTTGACCGAGCTGCCCGGCGCCTCCGGGCCCTCGTCGAGCGCGGCCAGCCCGCCGCAGATCTGCTGCCCGCGGGTGAACGCGGCCGCGGCGACGGTGTAGGTGACCTCCTCCCCGCCGGCCTTCAGCCTCCGCAGCACGCCCTCGCGCAGCTCCTCGTACCGGCGGCGCTGGCGCGGCAGCAGGTCCAGGAACACCGGGTTGACCTGGATCTCGGGCATGGCCACGTCGTCCAGGTCCTTCGCGGTGCGGCGCAGCACGATGGGCGCGATGGCGCGGCGGAACTCGGCCACCAGATCGGGGTTGCGGACCATGCCGTTGTCCACCCAGATGGTGCGCCGCTCGCGGGACTTGCCGGCCGGATCACCCCGGCGCGGCACCAGGATGGTCTTGCGGGTCTGGGTCACGTACCGCTGGCGGCACCGGGACTCCGAGCCGAGCCGCTTACGCCCGCCGACCGGCTGGGTGAACGCCCACAGCTCCATCAGCCGCTTCTGCAGCGGGGTGGCGTGCATGCCGTGCACCCGGGAGCACTGCCCGGCCAGCGCGCAGATGGCCCGGTAGGTGCGCGAGCCGACCGAGCGCATGGCGTCGGTGTCGTCGTAGAACAAGATGTCCACCGGGCGCCCGGCCAGGAAGTCGACGTCACCGGGGCGGCTGGCCTTGGCGCCGGAGGCCGGGGCGAAGGTGCGCTCGGAGACGACCGCGACCTCCCAGTCCCCGGCGTACAGCCTGCGGCGCTTGGGCGGGGTCCCGTCGGCGATGATCACCCTGAGGCCGGGCGCGAGCCGGCGCAGCTGGTCGCCCCACGGGTCGTGCAGCGCGGCCGGCTTGCACACGATGACGGCCCGCTGGTCCAGGCTCAGCGTCCCGGCCTGCTTGTACATGGCCAGCACGGCGATGGCCTGGGCGGTCTTGCCCGAGCCCACGGTGTCGGACAGCAGCCCGGGCAGCCCGAGGTACATCCAGGTGGCGCCGACCCGCTGGTGCCGGCGCAGGACGATGCCGCACGCCATGCACAGCGGGTCCAGGTCGGGTGCGTGCCGCGGGCACGGGGCGGAGTTGAACCACTCCAGGTCCGGCCAGGGCATGATGTCGCGCAGCGTCTTGATCCGCAGGGACGCGGCCTCGCGCTGCTCGTAACTCAGGCAGGCGGCATCAGGCAGGGTCACACCCTGTACTACGCCCGGCCTCCAGCTGGGCGGTCTGCTCCTCGGTCACCCGGTCCAGGTGCCCGGTCAGCTGGGCGGTCTGCTCCTCGGTCATCTCGCGCACCCGGCCGGTCTGGGCGTGCGTGAGCTTCGTGACATGCCGGCGCAGGCTGCGGTGGGAGATGAACAGGCCGATGACGAAGACGGGCAGCGAGGCCAGCGACTCGCCCAGGACCTGCAGCCAGAAGTCACTCCCCATGCTCCCCCGCCCCGGTCGCCCGCGCGATGTCGTCCAGCGTGCGCAAGATGGACAGCTGCTCCTGCTGCAGCTGCACCAGCTTGTCGGTGTTGGCCTCGGTGTGCAGGGCCACCCGGGCCGAGATGCGGTCCCCGCGGTTGGCTGAGATCTGGAGGATGATGCCCTGCACCGCGGCCAGGCAGGACAGGCACAGGTTCAGCAGGATGTACGGGTAGGGGTCCCAGCGGGCCCCCGTCCGCT
>Ga0207700_10002139_pt1 | contig 11305 bp, 7 predicted proteins | sample LARL82metaG_FD_184348 | JGI IMG/M metagenome (GOLD analysis project Ga0207700, IMG submission 184348) | Corn, switchgrass and miscanthus rhizosphere microbial communities from Kellogg Biological Station, Michigan, USA - LAR L8-2 metaG... | ecosystem: Host-associated > Plants > Roots >...
CATTTGGCCGATTGAGCGAGCTCGGTTGGCCACAATACGCACGGCGGCGCTGGCCGCCGGCAGATTGTTGTCAGATGGTCGTTTTTGCATAGTCACCCCCGGCTATTTCGAAGCATATCACTGTATCAACAGAGGGATGCAGTGATGCACAGCTCTGCGGCGATCGATCGTCCGGATACTATGTTCGACGGCATGCTGCGGATTCCCGGCGGCACGTTTCGCATGGGATCGGACAGGCACTATCCGGAGGAGGCGCCGGTCCATCGCGCCACCGTCGATGAATTCTACATCGACCGCACGCCGGTGACGAACCGGCAATTCAAGCAATTCGTGAAGGCGACCGGCCACGTCACTTTCGCCGAAATCCCGCCCGACCCGAAGGACTATCCCGGCGCGCTGCCTCAGATGCTCTATGCCGGCTCGCTGGTGTTTTCGCCACCCGCGCGGATCGTCGATCTCCGCGACTGGAGCCAATGGTGGCGATTCACGAAGGGCGCCGACTGGCGACACCCTTATGGCCCGAAAAGCAGCATCAACGTGCTCGACAATCATCCGGTCGTGCACGTCGCCTATTCCGACGCGCTCGCCTATGCGCACTGGGCCGGCAAGGATCTTCCGACCGAAGCGGAATGGGAATTCGCCGCGCGGGGAGGGCTTGATGGTGCGGAGTTCGCCTGGGGCGACGAGTTCGCGCCCGGCGGCAATCACATGGCCAATACCTGGCAAGGCGAATTCCCGAAGCAAAATCTTTGCAGCGACGGTTTCGATCGCACTTCACCGGTCACGGCCTTCCCGCCGAACGGCTACGGCGTCCACGACATGATCGGCAATGTCTGGGAGTGGACCTCCGACTGGTATTCGCAAAAGCATGAAGCAGACGCGCCGAAGGCGTGCTGTATTCCGGAAAATCCACGCGGCGGACGGGAGGACGGAAGCTTTGATCCCAACCAGCCGCACATCCGGATTCCCCGCAAGGTGCTGAAAGGCGGCTCGCATCTATGCGCGCCGAACTATTGCCGCCGCTACCGGCCCGCCGCACGGCACGCGGAGCCGGTCGATACCTCTACGAGCCACGTCGGCTTCAGGTGCATCACCAGGAAAAGGACCGCATCATGAGTAAGGACCAAATGCTTGGAAAGCCCGTGGATGGCGTCACGCAAAATAGCGGCGGATTGAAACGCCGTGATCTCTTGGTGAGCGGCAGCTCGTTGTTGGCCGCATCAGTGCTGTCGAGCACCGGCTTGACAACATCTGCGCAAGCGCAGCAACAGCCGGCGGCGCCGGCCGGACAGCGGCCCAACATCGTCGTCATCATGGGTGACGACATCGGCATGTGGAATATCGGCGCCTACCACCGCGGCTTGATGGCCGGCCGGACGCCGAACCTCGATAAGCTCGCCGCCGAAGGAATGCTATTCACCGATTACTACGCCGAGGCGAGCTGCACGGCGGGCCGCGCCAACTTCATCACCGGAGAGCTCCCGATCCGCACCGGCATGACCACGGTCGGTCAGGCCGGCGCATCCATAGGCATACCGGCGCAGGCGGTCACGATCGCAACCGCCCTGAAAGGAATGGGTTACGCCACCGGCCAGTTCGGCAAAAACCACTTGGGCGACAAAAACGAATTTCTGCCGACGGTGCACGGCTTCGACGAGTTCTTCGGCTACCTCTATCACCTCGACGCGATGGAGGATCCTGCGCACCCTGGTTACCCGCAGGATTTGCTCAACAGGGTTGGCCCTCGCAATATGCTCCATACTTACGCGACCAACGTGGACGACCCTACCGTGGATCCCCGCTGGGGCAAGGTAGGCAAACAGAAGATCGAGGATGCCGGAACGCTCTATCCCAAACGAATGGAAACGGTGGACGACGAAATCCGTGACCTCGCCCTGAAGTTCATCGAGAAGGCCAAGGCGGACAACAAGCCGTTCTTCCTCTGGCTCAATCCGACGCGCATGCACATCGTCACGCATCTGTCGGCCAAATACGAGGCGCTGCGCAACTCCCAGAACGGCTGGTCCATCCACGAAGCAGGCATGGCGCAGCTCGACGACGATGTCGGCATCGTGATGCAGAAACTCAAGGACATGGGCGTCGACGACAACACCATCGTGGTCTTCACCACCGACAACGGCACTGAGGTATTCACCTGGCCGGATGGCGGACAGACACCTTTCGCGCAGAGCAAAGGCACCGTCATGGAAGGTGGCTTCCGCGTACCTTGCATGATCCGCTGGCCGGGCAAGGTGCCGGCCGGCAAGGTCGAGAACGGCATCATCTCCGGGCTGGACTGGTTTCCGACCTTCCTAGCAGCGGCCGGTAACCCGAACATCGCCGAAGAGCTGAAGAAGGGCAAACAGATCGGCGACACGACCTATAAGTGCTATCTGGACGGCTATAACCAGATGGACATGATCACCGGCAAGGGGCCGTCGAACCGGCACGAAATCTTCTACTTCGGAGAGAGCGAACTGGGCGCCGTGCGCATCGACGACTTCAAGTACCGGTTCATCGACCAGCCTGGAGGATGGCTGGGTGAAAAAACCAAGCCTGACGTGCCCTACCTGATTAACCTTCGCCTCGATCCCTTTGAGCGAACGGGCTGGCCCGATAGCGGGACCAAATACGGTGCGCAACAATACTTCGACTGGTTCAAATACGAATTCTGGCGCTTCGTGTTCGTTCAGCAGCAAGTGGAAAAGCTGGCGATGACGGCGATCGAGTTTCCACCGATGCAGAAAGGCGCGAGCTTCAACCTCGATGCCGTGAAAGCGAAGATCGAGGCCGCGAGGGCCGCGATGGCCAAATAAGGATTTACTGATCGTCATCGCGGACGGCCTTCGTGTGGGCCGTCCGTTGTGAGGATGCATCCGGTGCCAATGATGAGAGATCGTCTTGCGCGAAGGGCGTCGGGACGCAATCAGCCGTGCTTCATCGCATTCCTCTGCCAAGGAGACGACAAACCCAAGCTCCGTTAGATTTGTCGCAAGACCGAAAAGCCGCCCGTTTTTGCATAGTCAGCCGCCGCTACTTCAAGAATTATGTCGGTACCTCGTCGCTAACTGTGTGGTTGCAAATGATCTGTCATCAGGGAGACGTTGCCATGAAAATCACTACGGCCCTCTCGTTAGGCTTTCTTCTCGGAGCAAGTTATTTGCCCGGAGTGATGGCCCAACAGACTACGGGCACTCCCGGCTCGCCGAGCGCCACGACCACGATCGACGGCAAGCAACTTCCGCCCGAGCCTCCGAAGTTCGGCGGCGTGATCAACGAGACTGCCAAGGATTCCAAGCCGTACTGGCCGCCCTCAGTCGTGCCGCCCAAGGGCGCGCCAAACGTGCTGCTGATCATGACCGACGACCAGGGCTATGGCGTATCCGGGACCTTCGGCGGTGTCATCCCGACGCCGAACATGGACCGCATCGCCAAGGCGGGATTGCGCTACACCCAGTTTCACTCGACGGCGCTTTGCTCGCCGACGCGGGCGGCGCTCATCACTGGCCGCAACCACCATTCGGTCGGGTTCGGCGTCATCGGCGAAATGTCCACCGGCTTTCCGGGCTATGATTCCGTGATCGGCCCTGAGAGCGCGACGATCGGAACAATTCTGCGCGACAACGGATATGCCACGTCGTGGTTTGGCAAAAACCACAACACCCCGACCTATCTGTACAGCGCAGCCGGACCGTTCGACCAATGGCCGGTCGGCATGGGCTTCGAATACTTCTACGGGTTCATGGGCGGCGAGACCGATCAGTGGACGCCCTATTTGTTCCGCAACACGACCCAGGTATTTCCATGGCTCGGCAAGCCCAGCTACAACCTCATCACCGACATGGCCGACGACGCCATCAGCTACATGAACGGGTTGAACGCGGCAGCCCCCGATAAGCCGTTCTTCGTCTACTACGTGCCTGGTGGCACACATTCGCCGCATCAGCCGAAGAAAGAATGGATCGACAAGTTCAAAGGCAAGTTCGACATGGGATGGGAGAAGTTGCGCGAGCAAATCTTCGCCAACCAGAAGCGGCTCGGGGTTATCCCGGCGAATACCCAGCTTACTGCTTGGCCGGACACCCTGCCGAAGTGGGACTCGCTTTCATTCCTGCAAAAGAAATTATACGCCCGGGAGGCGGAGGTATTTGCCGGCTATGCGGCCTATACCGACTACGAGATTGGCCGCGTCATCCAGGCGGTCCAGGACATGGGCAAGCTCGACAACACGCTGATCATCTATATCAGCGGCGACAACGGCACCAGCGCCGAAGGCACGCTTGAGGGCACTCCGAACCAGATGACCGCCTACAACGGCATTCTGAAACTGCCGGAAGCCGAGCTGATGCTGCACTACGAGAATTGGGGCTCCGACAAGACCTACCCGCACATGTCGGTGGCGTGGTCATGGGCGTTCGATACCCCGTTCAAATGGACCAAGCAGGTGGCGTCGCACTTCGGCGGCACCCGGCAAGGCATGGTCGTTTCCTGGCCCGGCCACATCACGGATGCCGGCGGCATCCGCACCCAATTCCATCACATGATCGACATCGTACCGACGATCCTTGAAGCCACGGGCATCGAGGCTCCCGCGACGGTCAACGGCATCGCGCAAAAGCCCATCGAAGGCGTGAGCATGGCCTACACTTTCGACAAGGCGAATGCCGACGCGCCCTCGAAGCGCGACACGCAGTATTTCGAAATGTTCGCCAATCGCGGAATCTACCACGATGGCTGGTATGCATGCACGACTCCGCCGGTGCCGCCCTGGCTTCTGGGAACGGCAAAGCTGCCTGAGATCAACGACTACAAGTGGGAACTCTACAACATCGCTGACGACTACTCGCAATACAATGACCTCGCCGCCAAGAATCCTGACAAGCTCAAGGAGCTGCAGGCTCTGTTCCTGACGGAGGCGGCGAAATACCAGGTTTTGCCGCTGGATAATTCGATCCTGCCTCGCCTTGTGACACCGCGGCCGAGCGCGACTGCCGGGAAAACGGACTTCACCTATTTCGGTGAGAACGCCGGCATTCCGCTCGGCAATGCACCGAGCATTCTGGATAAGGATTACACCATCACGGCCGAGGTGACGATACCAACAGGGGGCGCCGAGGGAATGATCGTGACGCTGGGCGGTCGCTTCGGCGGATACGCCCTGTACCTGCTCAAAGGCAAGCCGGTCTTCGTCTACAACTTGCTCGATCTGGAGCGGTACCGCTGGGAAGGCGGCGTCGGAGGTCGCGACTTGTTCAGCGATGCACTCAAGCCCGGCAAGCACACGATTGTGTTCGACTTCAAGTACAACGGCCCCGGCCCGGGCAAGGGTGGCACCGGTGTACTGACGGTCGACGGCAAGCTGGTGGCCGCAAAGACGATCCCGCACACGATCCCGATCCTTATGACGATCGACGAAACGTTTGACATTGGAAGCGACACCCGCACGACGGTGGACGACAGCTACAAGCTGCCGTTCCGCTTCACCGGCAAGATCGACAAGCTGACCTACAAGCTTGGCCCGGAGCAAATGACGGAAGATGAACGAAAGCTGATCCGACACACGCTCCAAAGAACGACGGATTAAATCCGGCGATCGCGAACGACATTACGGGCGTCGGTCGGCGCCCGTAATGACAACGGGTTTCGGTTCCTTGATCAGTTGCGGTTAACCGGCGGGCGGTCGGCGCTCTGCATCGCTGCATGGACGCCTTCTGGGCGTTCCGCCACCAGCGTGAAGGAGATGATGTCATGAGGCAGAACCACTTCACCCTCAGGTTTCCCCTGAAATCGCCTGCGGACGCAAAGGCGCTGGCGGAGCAGCTCCCACCAATGATGCCGGGGCTGTTTCGGGCGGCGGATACCATCGGCCGGATTCACTACTCGCGCTTTACGGTCTTAAGCGAAAAGACCTTGCTGTTTCTCGGCGACTTCGACGGCGAGTTCGGTCCGCTGATGGCCCATCTTGCCAAGCTCGCGGGGCCGGTGTTCGACGCCATCTTCCAGCACGTACAAAATCCGCCACCTGTTCCGGTCGCCGCCAATGCCGATGCGTTCGTCAAATGGACTGCGGTGCATCTGATCCACGCGGTGAACCTTTACACCGCCTATCCTAGTGTGACGGCCGGGGAAATCAAGGCGCTGGCGTCCGCTGCGGACGTCAGTGGAAGCGGCGAACTGAATCCGTTCCTCGTCATCTTGCCAATCAAGTCGTCGCTTCACTTTATCGCGGTACAGCTGATTTTGCGGGCGAGGGGGCGCGGTACGACGAAGGACCTGGACAAGGTCGGCACCCCTCATTTTGCACAGTTCGTGCCGCTTGAGGACAACCAGATTGGCTTCTTTACCGTCTATGACGGCTCCTTCGACAAATACATCGCCGACTTCACCAAAAATATCGGGGAGGTCTTCGATCTCATATTCAAGTTCACCAAGAACCCGCCGCCCTCGCCATGCCGAAAGCATCTCCAGGAGTTCATTGACTTTGCGGCGACGGCAAATCGCACGCCGATCGGATTTTACCAGGCCTATCCGGGCCTATCCGTGCAGGACATCCACGCGCTGATCGCCGACAGCAAGCCGCAAGCCGCCTCGGGCGCATAGTCGGAGACGTGCGATGGGTCAGGACAGCGAGGCAGAGGCGGTGGAGGCGAAACAAAGCCAGGGATTTTTTCGCCGTCTGTTCGGGCGAGTGGAAAATGAAATGCCTCGACGCGATTCCGGCTCCAGATCCGCTTCAGGGCAACTACTCGACCTCGGTGATATTCAAGGCTTCATCCTCCGCGGCTACAAAATGCCGATGGTGCGGCATTTCCTGCTGACGGTCGGTGTTGCCGCAGAGGCCCGCAAGTTGCTCGGTCGGTTCGTCAATGGCAACGAATCCGACGTGCCGCAAATCACCACTGCGGAGGATTGGCACGTCGGGTTCGAGCCGGGGCCGGGCGACAATCCCGCCGACGCCCCGCGCCGCAAGCCCGACTATTGCCTGAACCTTGGTATCACATGGCCTGGGCTGATCGCGTTGGAGCTCAAGCAGCGCGTCCCGGACCTCTCGTTCAAATCATTCGGCGCGTTCATCGCCGGCGCCGCTGCGCGCGCGAAACTGGTAGCCGATACCGGCGAGAACGACCCGCAGCACTGGATTGGCGGATTCGGGAAGGGAAGCGATCACGTCCTGATCACACTGCACGCCATGAGTGCGCAGGCGATGACGAGTTACACCGATAGGCTGGTTGCTCTATCTGCCGAAGGCGGCGCCTTTCGGGAGATCTGGCGTGCCGACGGGATGGCGTTGATGGAAATGAAGGACGGCGAGCCTGTGCCTACCTTCAAGGTTCACTTCGGCTACACCGACGGCATCAGCATGACCACTATTCGCGGCGGGCCGGAGCGATATCCGCCGGATCACCAGCAGCCTTGCGAACCCTGGCTATTCGTGCTGCGGGACGAAGCCGAGAATTATTTCGTGCCGGAACCCCGTGAACTTGGATTGAATGGCAGCTTTGCCGTCTTCAAGATGATCGAGACGGACGTCGTCAAATTCGAGAACTACCTTCAATCGAACAAGGACAAGATCGACCCCGAACTGCTCGCCGCCAAGATCTGCGGACGGTGGCGCAATGGCGTTCCTCTCATGTTGTCGCCGGCAACCGACAATCCTTCGGGCGGCATTCCACCGGAGCAATTGAACAACTTCGAATACGTGAACGCGGACGGTTCTGGCGATCCCAGGGGTCTGCGCTGCCCGGTCGGGGCGCATATGCGCCGCATCAATCCACGGGGACAGCCGGTCACCGGCCAGGGTCAACCCGGCGGCAGCAACAATACCCACCGGTTGATCCGCCGCGGCCTGCCGTACGGTCCAGCCTATGATCCTTCGCAACCTGGCGACGGCATCGAGCGCGGACTGCTTGGCTATTTCATCAACTCCAGCATCGAGAACCAGTACGAGTTCGTACTCGGAAACTGGGTCAACGATAGCGAGTTTGCCGGCGCGGTAAGGCTTCCCCCCAAATCCAAAGACCCGCTGATCGGGACGCAGGACGCAGCGGAGAGCATTTTCGTCATTCCGCGGGCGGACGGCGCGCCGCCGATCAAGCTCACGGGATTCTCAAGCTTCGTTACGACGAAAGCCGCCGCGTACTGCTTTCTGCCAAGCGTCACGGCGATCAAGTTTATCGCCGGCTTGGGACGAGGCGCGTGATCCGGCTTCCGCTGGGAGACTTGCAATGGTGTTCCTGACCAGGTGGTTCGGAGTGACCGAGAGCGATGCGGACCGGAACCCCGCGCGCGAAAAGACCGACATAGAGGCGATCGCTCAGAAATCTCTCCTCATGCAGGCGAATGCCGCCGCGAAGCAGCAGAGATCGCTTTGTCGTGGAACCCATGCAAAGGGTGTCTGCGCCCGAGCCCAATTCGAAGTCTTTGACCTAACCATCGGACGCGAGCCTGCTCTGGCGAGGCGACTTGCCCAAGGGATTTTCGCAAAGCCCGGCGTTTATCCCGCGACGGTGCGTTTTGCCAACGCGGACGCCAGTGTAAACTCGGATTTCAAGCCCGACGTCAGGTCTTTGTCTTTCTCGGTCGACCTTGCTGGGGACGGCACCGCAGGATCCGACGCAGTGCCTGGTCGGCAGGATTTCTCGATGCAAAACGCAACGACCCTGCCCATCAACGACTCGCCCGCTTTTCTGGCGACCATCAGTGTGTTGACAGCATCAAATCCGGTCCGTGCTCTGTGGTCGCTGCCGTTTCGGGACAAGATGAGAGTGGTGAGGACGCTCGCTTTAGCGGAAATGCAAGCTCGCCAGGCCATCAAGCCTTATCAACAACTGCGCTATTGGAGCACCGTTCCGTTTCGTCACGGGCCGACCGACGCCGTGAAGTTTTCGGCCATACCGTTGACGACTAACCCAGCGCGGCCGCCGCAAGAAGATAACCCGAAAGGACTGCAGGACGAGCTAATCCGGCATCTGAAGGAAGACGGCAGGATGAGCGGGTTCGATTTTGCGGTTCAGTTTCTCGATGCCGAGAGGATGACGTACTGGGGTAAGCGTTACGACGCCGATTTCTGGATCGAAAACGCGAGTGTCGAGTGGAAAGAGGCCGAAGCGCCGTTCCACACGGTTGGACAACTGACCCTCTTGCCTAATTCGCAGCTTTCATTAGCAGCGAGCGAAGCGGTGTATTTCGACGTCACAGGAAACTCGACGCCTGACAGCACGCCTGTTGGGAGCATCAATCGTGCTCGCTGGCCTGCGGAAGTTGCAAGCAGGAACGCGCGAGCGCATTACGAACTAACCAATCTATAGGGGGCGCATGGACGGAGCACGGTTGAGCGGTGTGACCGGCGGATGATGATACGCGCGATCGCGCTTTCGAAGGAATCTGGCGAGGCCGGCGAATATCTGTCGCGGCGACGCGGGGTGGCACAGTCCATAAGCCGCGTCAAACATGACTCCTGCACGCATGTAGCCCTCGACCAAACACGCCCTGACACGCTCGTTCACCCAATTCGTTGCGGCGTCCTCTGTGAGAACAAGGTTCAGCGCGGCAGCTGTTCTTACCGCTGATGACCTAAGCCAATGCCCAGTACGCGCGCCTTCTGTCTCAGAGAACCTTCTGACCTCTTCATCAATTTCGAAACCCTCACAACGGGCATCCGGGCCTTAGAATGAACCCTGAGCAACTTCACATCCTCTTTCGTGTACTCTCTTCGCTTATTTTTTGTCCTTTTAGCCATTCCCGTCCTCCGGCATTGTTGGAGCTCAGCTTGTTAGCATGGCTAACCCGCTGTTCAAGTAAACGGATAGTAAGATAACTGACGCAGTGGAGATATGTCTGCGATTAATGCTGGACGACTGCAGTTATTCACTGTTGAGCGACAAGGGCCTAGCGATGCGGACGCTCCGCGCTGCGTGCGGAACCGCGTGAGCCGCCGATCTAATAAACAGGATTTCTGACTTGGGATTGCTTAGACGCATAGGGCTCTCGGTCATACCTCTGTGAGACGTGCGGGACACTTCGCGTGGATACGCGTCGACCTTGACGCGGCGACTATGCTCTGTGTGGTTTCAATTTTGAAAGGTTTGTGTCATCTTGATGATGTGCGTGTCGATAGAAGGCATGTGCATGTTCATCAAGCTATCTAGTCGAGAGGACGACATGGCAAAGAAGGCGAAAAAGGCAAAGAAGGCTGCAGCGACGAAGAAGGTCGCCAAGAAGACGAGCGCCAAAAAGAAGAAATAACAGGCGCGATCTCCTCCGCGCCGCTTGCAGCCGTATCGGCATCTCAAGCGCGGTGGCAAGCGATCCCGATTGTCAGACCCGCGTTTCTTCTGGCTGAACGATCCGGCGACAAATACCGAGACCTGGCCCCATGTACAACCGGCTAGGCGGCGAGCAGCTGCTGCACATGGGTCCAGTTTTTTGAATCTGCGGGCGGCCCTGCTTCGGGCTTCTCGTTAAGAATCCGCACTTGTCAAGCCTTTGCCTAATCGGGTGGGTTGGGCCAGTGCCTATTCTACCATCCGCGTCAGCGCCGAGAGAATGATCATCGCGGCTGACGCTTGATCAGCTCGATCACCGGGACCCGCTCGACACGCGTCTCGGCCACGATGCGCCGGAACACCGGCGTCTCCACGATGCCGAGCCGGATGTGGAGCCCGATGGCCACTCATCACAAGGCTGAGCAGGAATGGGATGCGCCAGCCCCAAACCAAAAACTGGCCGCCGGAGATCCGGCTGAAAACGGACACCGGCGCGTTTGACAGCAGCAACCCGGCGAGACCGCCGAGCTGCGGCCGCGAGGTGATGAAGCCGCGGTGCTGGTTGGTCCGCGCCTACTCCATCGAGAGCAGCACTGAAGGTCGCCTTCTGGCCCGACGCAGACGCGCTGAAACTTGCCGTCCGGCCGCTGTTAGGGCCATAGCTGAAGCGAACGTATAAGAGGTTGTTGGCTAGGCTGACCTGCGCTGCGGCTTTGATGCGGTCCTCTTGGCGGGCCCTTCCTTTCAGCTTCTTGCCCTCGATCGGCAGGAGCATCTCCTTTCTGGTCCGCCGCCTCCTTCTTCTTGGCGGACTTGGGAGGTTTCCGGGTAGGGATAGCCTGGACCAAGGACCATATGTCGCGCGACACGACCGCGCTCGGGTCTAGCTTGACCTAGATCAACCGTCCGGCGCGGTGCCTTGCGGGCGCCTTTCCTGGCGCACCGGATGACCCAGTGACCGAATACCCCACGAGAGTGACGTAAACGGCGGAAGCAATCACGTTTGAAGCCGCGACCACCGTAACGTTGAAACCTACATG
>Ga0207700_10002140_pt1 | contig 11304 bp, 8 predicted proteins | sample LARL82metaG_FD_184348 | JGI IMG/M metagenome (GOLD analysis project Ga0207700, IMG submission 184348) | Corn, switchgrass and miscanthus rhizosphere microbial communities from Kellogg Biological Station, Michigan, USA - LAR L8-2 metaG... | ecosystem: Host-associated > Plants > Roots >...
CGAGGATTGCTACGTGATCGCAGGCACCTACGGCTCGCTTTCGATACCGACGATGCGGCTGAAAACCTACGCGAGGGCCGAGGACCGCTCCTGGTGGAAGCCCTTCGCTGTCGATGTCGCCGACATGGTGCGCGACGACCCGCTCGCGCACCAGATCGAGCACTTCGGTCGCGTGGTCCGTGGCGAAGCGCAACCGCTGGTCAGCGCATTCGACGGGCTTCAGAATCTTCGTGTCACCGAGGCGATCGCTGAGGCCGGGCGCAGCGGCGTGATCGTCGATATCACCCGCCCCGCTTGACGGCGGACCATACCGCGTGAGGGAAAGGAAGGTCATGAAAACGTTCTTGATGCTGCATGGCATAAATCACAACATGTTCGGCAAGCGCGATCCCAAGCAATACGGGACGATCACGCTGGATCAGATCGATGCTCAACTCAAGGCGCTGGCCAAGGAGCTCGGCGTCGAGGTCGTGAGCTTTCAGACCAACAGTGAAGCCGAAATGTGCGAGCACATCCACCAGGCGTACCGCGACGGCGTTGCGGGCGTGATGCTCAATGCCGGCGCGTGGACCCACTACAGCTACGGCATCCGCGATGCGCTTGCGATCCTCACCGTACCCGTCGTCGAACTCCACATGTCCAACATCCACGCGCGCGAGGAGTTCCGCCACAAGTCGGTGTTCGCCGAGATCATCCTCGGCCAGATTTCTGGATTCGGTGTGGACAGCTATCTGCTGGCGCTGCGAGCCGCGGTCTCGGCCGCGGCACGCGCCGTGAAAACCTGACTTCGTCGCAGCTGCGGTCAGGCGAACTCTGCCGCCTTCAGGAGCGTTTGCGTGTACGGCTGCTGCGGTGATGCAAACAGGGCTTCCGCGTCGCCCTGCTCTACGATCACCCCGTCTTTCATGACCAGAACACGATGCGCCATCGCGCGCACGACCGCAAGGTCGTGACTGATGAACACATAGCTCATCGCGTACTTGCGCTGAAGATCGCTCAGCAGCTGCAGCACCTGCTGCTGCACCGACACATCGAGCGCTGAAGTCGGTTCATCGAGCACCAGCACCTCGGGATGAAGCACCACCGCACGGGCGATCGCGATGCGCTGGCGCTGTCCGCCCGAGAATTCGTGCGGGTAGCGTCCCAGCAGATTGTCGAGACCGCGCGATTCGACCAACCCCACTTCGCCGAGCATGTCGATGATGCGCCGGCGCCGCATGTCAACACTGAGTTCGGGAAAATGCACCTCGAGACCTTCACCGACGATCTGCTCGACTGTCATACGCGGGCTTAGCGAGCCGAACGGGTCCTGAAACACGACTTGCATGCGCCGCCGCATCGCTCGTAGCGTCGTCCGATCGGCGCCGTCGAGCCGGCCCTGGTCGAGATAGATCTCACCGCGGCTGACTGGCTGCAAGGCGAGCAGCGCCATACCGAGCGTGGTCTTGCCCGAGCCCGATTCGCCGACGATGCCGATGGTCTCGCCGCGGCGCAGATCCAGCGTCGCATCGCGCACCGCATGAAAGCTTCGACGCGAGAACCATCCCTGCGACGTCACGAAATTGACGTCGACGCGGCGCATCGCCACCTGCACCGGCGCGTCCTCTCCCAGCGCCTGGACCGCGCGGCGCGGGCGGCTGTTGATCAGCCGCACGGTGTACGGATGTTGCGGATGCGCAAACACCTCCTCAGTCGGTCCCTGCTCGACCAGCTTTCCGCGCTCCATGACGCCGACGCGATGCGTGAAGCGTCGAACCAGGTTGAGATTGTGGGTAATGAACAGGATCGCCATGCCGAATTCGCGCTGCAGGTCGTCGAGCAGTGCGATGATCTGCGCCTGCACAGTGACATCGAGCGCGGTCGTGGGCTCGTCGGCGATCAGCAGCTTCGGGTTGCACGCCAGCGCCATCGCGATCATCGCCCGCTGACGCTGCCCTCCGGAAAGCTGGTGCGGGAAGGCTTCCGCGCGCCGCATCGGCTCGGGGATACCGGTGCGCGCCAGCAGCTCGACCGCCTTCGCTCGCGCCTGGTTGGGCCGCAGACCCTCGTGCAGCTCGAGCACTTCGGCGATCTGGCTGCCCACGCCGTAGAGCGGGTTGAGAGCGGTCATGGGCTCCTGGAAGATCATGGCGATATCTTTCCCGCGCAGCCCTCGTAGCTGGCGCTCGCTGCGCGAAAGCAGGTCCACACCTTCGAAGCGGATGTGGCCTTCGAAGCTCGCTCCTTCGGTCAGCCTCAGGATCGACAGCGCCGTCACCGACTTGCCCGACCCCGATTCGCCGACCAGCCCGAATTTCTCACCGATGCCGATGCTAAACGACACACGATCGACCACGCGATCGGGGCCGAAGCGCGCGCAGAACTGGTCGAGCGCGAGCAACGGGGTGGTCATGTCGGCGGACGACGGCATGGTCAGGACTTCCGCGTGTCGAACGCGTCGCGCAAGGCGTCGCCGATGAACGTGAGCAACAGCAAGGTCAGTACCAGGACCACGAAGGTCGGCGCGGCGATCCACCACGCGTCCAGGTTTTCCTTGCCCTCGCGCAGGAGCTCGCCCAGCGAAGGCAGCCCGGGCACGCCCAGTCCGAGGAAATCCAGCGACGTCAGCGCCAGAATCGCGGCGCTCATTCGAAACGGCAGGAACGTGATCACCGGCGTCATGGAATTGGGCAGGATATGGCGCCGCATGATCTGCCAGTTGGACAGCCCCATCGCCCGCGCCGCGCGCACGAACTCGAGGTTCCGGTTGCGCAGGAACTCGGCCCGGACGTAGTCCGAGAGATTCATCCACCCGAGCAGCGCCAGCACACCAAGCAAGAGCAGCAGCGACGGCTCGAAAAGCGACGCGATGATGATGAGCAGGTACAGCTCCGGGATCGAGCTCCAGATCTCGATCACGCGCTGCGTGAACAAGTCGATCCTTCCGCCGAAATAGCCTTGCACCGCACCGATGGCGACGCCGAGCGCCGTGCCGACGATGGTGAGCGCGAGTCCGAAGAGCACGCTGATCCGGAAGCCGTACAGCAACTTGGCCACCATGTCGCGACCGGCTTCGTCGGTGCCGAGCAAATGACCGCCGCCGGGTCGTGCAGGATCCGCATTGCGCGCAAGCACGTCGATAGTATTGGCTCCGAACTCGTTCAGGGTGAACAGCGCCCAGTTGCCCGGCTTTGCGAACTGCTCGCGAATCAGCGGATCGTGCCAGTCGGTGGGGGTGCGGAAGTCGCCGCCGAAGCGTATTTCCGGCGGATTGCTGATCACCGGAAAAAAGAATTCTCCCTGATAGCGTGCGAGCAGCGGGTGGTCGTTGGAAACAAGCTCGGCGAACACGCTTCCGAGCAGCATCGCGACGAAGATGAACAGCGAAACGTAGCCGAGCCGGTTGCGCCGGAAGCGCGCCCATGCGCGCTGGTTGGGCGACAGTGACCGCCTTGCCCGCGCCGACGATGCGGGCGCTAAATCGTCGACGAGGATCGAGGTCCCCGCGCCAGGGATGCTCATTTCGATACCGCCGCGAACTGCACCCGCGGATCGACCACGACGTAGAGCAGGTCGCCGATCAGCTTGACCACCAGCCCGATCAGGGTCAGGAAGTAGAGCGTGCCTAGCACCACCGGATAGTCGCGCTGCAGGAGCGACTGATAGCTCAGCAGACCGAGCCCATCGAGCGAGAACAGCGTTTCGATCAGCAGCGAGCCGGCGAAAAATGCGCCGATGAACGCAGTGGGGAATCCGGTCACCAGCGGTATCAATGCGTTTCGGAATACGTGGCGATACAACACTCGCCGCTCGGACAGTCCCTTGGCACGCGCCACCAGCACATATTGCTTGCGGATCTCTTCGACGAAAGTGTTCTTGGTGAGCATCGTGACCACAGCGAAACTGCCGATGGAGAAACAGGTGAGCGGCAGTACCAGATGCCAGAGATAGTCGCGGATGCGCGCCGGCCAGGAGAGCTCCATCCAGTTGTCCGAGATCAGCCCGCGTAGCGGGAACCAGTCGAGGAACGTGCCGCCGGCGAACACCACGATCAGCAGGACACCGAGCACGAAGCCCGGAATGGCATAACCGATGAGCACGAACAACGTCGTGATCGTGTCGAAGCGGCTGCCCTCGCGCACCGCCTTGGCGACTCCGAGCGGAATCGAGATCAGATAGGAAATGAGAAAGGTCCACAATCCGAGGCTGATCGAGACGGGCATTTTTTCCTTGATCAGCGGCCATACGTCCTTGTTGCGCATGAAGCTCTTGCCCAGATCGAAGCGTGAGAAGCTGCCGAGCATGTCGACGTAACGCTCGAGGGGCGGCTTGTCGAAGCCATAGAGCTTCTTGAGGTCGGCAATCTGCTTCGCATCCAGGTCGCGCCCGCCCCGGAAGCCACCCGTGTCGCCGCCTTTGCCCGCGCGCGACTCGGCGATGATCTGATCGATGGGTCCTCCGGGAACGAACTGGATCAGCACGAAGGTGAGCGTGAGCACGCCAACCAGCGTCGGCACCATGAGCAGCAACCGCTTGCCGATGTATGCGAGCATCGTGGCTGCTCAGGAACCCTGCTTGGCGGCCGCAGGCGTCGAAGCGCGTGCCGATTTTTCCGCGTCCTTCGACCACCACGCCGTGATGGCCCACGGCCCCCAGTCCCCGTTGGGCGACGCAATGGTGAAGTACTTGGGCATCGTCGCGGGAATGCCGAACTTGTCCCATCGCGACACCCGATCCGCGGAGAGGTACAGATCGGGCACCTGGTAGAAGCCGAAAATGATCACGCGATCGAGCGCGCGCGCTGCGTCGCGCAACTCGTCCATCGACTTCGCCTTATCGATGCGCTCGATCAGCGCGTCGACCGCAGGATTCTTTAGTCCGCGGTAGTTGCCCGAGCCCTGCGTGTCCGCGTTGGCGCTGCCATAAAGATCCTTCAGGTCCGCTGCGCTCGGCAGAGTGAAATCGGGAAGCCTGATCGTGACCATGTCGAAATCGAACACCTCGAGGCGCTTGCCAAACAGCGCGAAATCGACCAAGCGCACCTTGAGCTGGATTCCGAGCTTTTCCAGATTGCGCTGCCAGACCGCTTCGGCGAGTCCCGCCGCTTCCCCCGTGCGCAGATACTCGAAGACGAACGGGTCGCCCTTGTCGTTTCTGAGGACCCCGTCCGGCGCAAGCTTCCAACCCGCTTGTTCGAGCAATGCTCGCGCCTTCTTGAGATTCTCGCGCAGCGCATTGGGCGAAGTATCGTTGCGCGGCGGCTGCCACGCCGGCCCGAAGACCTCGGGAGGAAGTTGTGCGCGAAAGGGCTCCAGCAACGCGAGCTCACCCGGACCGGGCATGCCGGTGGCGGCGAACTCGGAGTTCGCGAACATGCTGTTGGTGTGCTTGTACTGCTTGTAGACGTTCACCGCTTCGAAGTCGTAGGTATAGACGAGCGCCTCGCGTACGCGACGATCCTGGAACAGGGGGCGGCGCAAGTTGAGCACGTACGACTGGAATCCGGCGCCGAAGCCGTTGGGAAATACCTGTTTGACGATGCGGCCGTCGTCCCACTTCGGTCCGGCGTTCGCGCGCATCCAGCGCCGCGCGGAATATTCGACGTAGAAATCGAATTCACCGGCCTTGAATGCCTCCATGCTGATCGCGTTGTCCTGGTAGTAGCGATAGATGATGCGTTCGAAGTTGTACAGTCCGCGCGTCACGCCCAGGTCGCGTCCCCAGTAGTCCGGGTTGCGGACGAAGTCGATGCGCCGCCCGGAATCGACGCGCTCGATGGTGTAGGGCCCGCTGGTGATCGGGTAGTCGTTGATGATCTCGTCGAAGGCCTTAGGCTTGCCGTCTGGGCCTTGTCCCCACTTGCGCGAGAACACCGGCATGCCGCCGACGTTGAATATCGAATCGTTGGTCCGCTCGGCGAGGTCAAAGCGTATGGTGCGACCGTCGAGGACGGTCGCCGATTTGACGCCGGCGAGGCTCGTGCGAACGCCCGGCGCTGCCGCCTTGCTGGTCAGCATGTCGAAGGAGTACTTGACGTCCTCAGGTCGCACAGGATCGCCGTTGCTGAATCGCGCCTTCGGGTTGAGCCGAAACGCGATCGATGACTTGTCCGGCGCGACCGCGATATCCTCGGCCAGCAACCCGTACATCGTCATCGGCTCGTCGCCCGAGCGCACCACAAGCGTCTCGAACATGAGCGTCGTCGCGCCCGCGGGCGACTGGCCCTTGATGGTATAGGGGTTGAACTTGTCGAAGCTGCTGCGGCGGTCGGGGTTGGCCAGCCTCAGCGTGCCGCCCTTGGGTGCGTCCGGATTCACGTAGTCGAAGTGATCGAATCCGCGCGGGTACTTTGGGGATCCGTACGCGGCGTAAGCGTGGGTCCATGTCGTCGCGGCACGTGGATCGGTCGTTGACGCCGCGGCGAGCGCGGCACCGATCGACGCGCTCGCGAGCCACAGCGCGGCAGCGGCTACGGCACCGCACTGCCAAGGGATGGGGCGCCGGGGAATTCGAGAGAGGTTCAGGACCTGCATGGTGGACAGGGCGAGGATCGAGACTGCCTTGGAGTGCGGAACGTCCGATTGGTTGCGCCGCGGAGTATCCCCGTTTCGAAAGGTGTGCGCAACGCGACGTGCCCCGGCCCGCCCCGAGTGCTCGGCACGGCGGGGCCCGGGTGGCGACGTGCGTTGGAGGTAAGATTCGACTTTTCGCCGCCGCCATGCAACTGCCGGTCCTGAGTCTGCGCGAAAACGCGCTGCTTTACGTCGCGAAGCTGCTGACCGGGTCGATGATCGTCTGGTACGGCCTGCGCGCGGTGGGCATTCCCGAGCCGCTATGGGCGATGATTTCGCTGATCGTCGTCACCGAGCCCGACGTCAGGATCGCCAAGACCAATTTCCGCGCCCGCGTCATCAATACCGTCAACGGAGCGATCGTCGCCTGCGCGGCTCTGCTCGTGTTCGGCGCCAATTTCGCGGCAATGCTGGTGGCGATGACCGTGTCGGTGCTGATCGCGATGTCACTGCAAAACTATCCGCCCAACTGGCGCCTCGCGCCGAATACCACCGTCGTGCTCATGGCCGCAGCGTTGACAGGCCACGGCCTGTCCGAGGAAATAGGGCTGGCGATGATGCGAGTCGCCGAGGTCTTGACCGGCAGTACCGTCGCGCTCATGCAAACGCTCGCGTACGGTTATCTGCTGCGCCGCTGGCGCGCGTGACGCTGCTCAGCCCTTGGGCTTCCCCTGGTTGGCGACAGCCTGCGTCGCCGCGGCGATCTTGTCGGGGTCGCCGAGGTAGTAGTGGCGTAGCGGCTGCAGCGCATCATCGAGCTCGTAGACCAGCGGAATGCCTGTCGGGATGTTGAGCCCCACGATCTCTTCGTCACCGATGCCGTCGAGGTGCTTGACCAGCGCGCGCAGCGAGTTGCCGTGCGCGGCGATGATCACACGCGCGCCCGAGCGCACGCTGCCTGCGATGACGTTCTCCCAGTACGGCACGAAGCGCTCGACCGTGTCCTTGAGGCACTCGGTCAGCGGCAACTCGCTGCGCGAGAGGCCGCGATAGCGCGGATCGAGAGCCGGATCGCGCTCGTCGCCGACCTCAAGCGCCGGCGGCCGGATGTCGTAGCTGCGCCGCCAGATCAGCACCTGCTGCTCGCTGTATTTCTGCGCGGTCTCTGCCTTGTTGAGACCCTGGAGCGCGCCGTAATGGCGCTCGTTGAGCCTCCAGTCACGAACCACGGGTACCCACATCAGGTCGAGCGCGTCCTGCACCAGCCACAGCGTGCGGATGGCGCGCTTGAGCACCGACGTATAGGCAATGTCGAACCCGAAGCCGTTCTGCCGGAGCTGGCGCCCAGCCTCGTTGGCCTCGGCGATGCCTTGAGCCGTAAGGTCGACGTCGGTCCAGCCGGTAAAGCGGTTTTCACGGTTCCATGCGCTCTCACCGTGTCTGAGCAACACGATCGTTTTCATCGACGATCCTTCATCCGCTTCCAGTGCACGTCATGCTTCGCCACGGCACGCGCGCCAGACACGCTCCGAAGTAAACGGCATCTGTAGCGCCTGGGCCTGCGCACCGAAACCACCGCGCGTCAGCGCGTCGACGACGGCATTGACCACCGCCGGCGTCGCGCCGATGGTTCCAAGCTCGCCAACGCCTTTGACTCCCAGCGCGTTGTTGCGGCACGGCGTCGATTCATCCATCGTGGTGTTGAAGTTGCCCACCATGCTCGCCCGCGGCATCGCGTAATCCATCAGACTGGCGCTGATCGCCTGCGCGGAGCCGGCATCGAAGCTGAACTGCTCGTACAGCGCTTGTCCGATGCCCTGCACCGCGCCGCCGTCGAGCTGGCTGCGCACGATCAGCGGATTGATCACGCGGCCAACATCGTTGACCGATGCGTAACTTGCGACGGAGACGACGCCTGTCTCCGGCTCGATCTCGATTTCGCAGATATGGCAGCCATTGGGCCATGTCGCGTCGTCGACGCGGCTGGTCGAATCGAGCAGGATTTCCTGGCCCGCCTGTCGCTTAGCGAGGTCGAACAGTCCAATGCGCCGATCGGTCCCGGCGACCACGAACACGCCATCCGCGTAGTCGATGTCCGCGGCTGCGGTTTCCAGCGCTTGCGCGGCAAGATCCTTCGCTTTGACGACGGTGCGCTCCGCTGCGACCCGCACCGCCGAGCCGCCGACGAAAAGCGAGCGCGATCCGGCGCTACCGAATCCGGTCCCGCGATCGGTATCACCCTGCAGAATACGAATGCGGTCGATATCCACCCCGAACACGTCGACGGCAAGCTGCGCGTACGTGGTCACCAGCCCCTGCCCCATCGCCTGCGTCGCCGAGAACATCTCGATATAACCGTCGCCTGAAACCAATACCGTGACTCGCTCCTCGAACAGGTCGACCCCCGTCCATTCGAGGAACGCGGCGATGCCACGACCGCGCAAGCGTCCCCGCTTTCGCGCTTCTGCCGCGCGCGCCTCGAAGCCCTGCCAGTCGGCGAGGACCAGCGCGCGGTCGAGCACGCCTTCGAAATTTCCGCTGTCGTAGGTCTTGCCCATGGGATTCGTGTACGGCATCTGCGCCGGTCGCAGCATGTTGCGACGACGCAGCTCCGGCGGATCGAGTCCGAGCTGGCGCGACGCCGCGTCCATCAGCCGCTCGATGATATAAATGGCTTCGGGCCTGCCGGCTCCGCGATACGGGCCGGTGGGCGTCGTATTCGTCAGTACCGCCTGGTAGTGCAGGTCGATGACGGGTATGTCGTAGATGCTCGTCGAAACCCACGGCCCGATCATGAGCTGGATGGCGACGCCCGCCGGCGTGGCATAGGCGCCGACGTTGGCGATCGTGTTCACGCGCAGCGCCAGCGCTTTTCCATTGGCGTCGAGCGCGAGTTCGACGTCACTCTCGACGTCACGGCCGTGCGTCGCGGCGAGAAATTCCTCCAGCCGTTCCGCAACCCACTTCAGCGGACGCCGCAACTTGCGCACGCAATACGCGATCGCGACATCCTCGGGGTAGATCCCCGTCTTCATCCCAAAGCCACCACCGACGTCGCCAACGAGGATGCGCACCTGGTCGACCGGAATCCCGAGCACTTCGGCACACAGCGTGTCGCGCAGCCCGGTCGGCGTCTGGCTGCTCGCACGCAGGACGATGCGCGCGCCCTCCTCCTCGTATTCCCCCACCAGCGCGCGCGGCTCGATTGGGCACGCCACGACACGCTGATTGACCAGATGCAGCTTGACGATGTGCGCCGCCGCTCGAAACGCCGCTTCGGCTGCCTTCGCGTCACCATGGCGCGCCTGGCACGCGACGTTGCCTGCCGCGTCCTTCCACACCCGCGGAGCGTCAGGAGCAATCGCGTCGCGCGCCTGCGCCACCGCGAGCAGCGTCTCGTAGCGCACGTCGATCGCTTCGGTCGCGTCGCGGGCTTCCGCGCGCGAGTTCGCGACCACGACGGCCACGGCTTCTCCGACAAAGCGCACGGTGTCGACAGCCAGCACCTGACGCGGTGGCGTCGCCGTGGGCGAGCCGTCGGCACGCTTGAAATCCGCCGAGTTGGGAATTGGCTTGACGCCGTCGCGCTGCAAGTCGGCACCGGTATAGACCGCGATGACGCCGCGCATGGCGCGTGCCGCGGCGACGTCGATTGCGATGATGCGCGCATGCGCATGCGGGGAGCGCAGGAAGCAGGCGTGGAGGTGACCCGGCGGCGCGACGTCGTCGGCAAAGGTGCCGGTACCGGTCAGCAGGCTTTGATCTTCGAGGCGGCGCACCGGCTGGCCACTGCCGAAACGCGCATGAACGGTGTTGGCGGCCACGATTCGATTCCTTTAGTGAGACTAGATCTTGAAGGCTTCGAGCGTTTCCGGCGCGAACAGCGCTTCCGGCTGCATGCGTTGCCTGGAAAGGCCCTGCTCATGGTGATAGCGCAGGAACGTGTCGAGCACGTGGCGATTCGCCTCGAAGCCGTAGGGCCACCAGTCGTCGCCCATCTCGCGCCGTGCGGTTTCGACGTGCTCGACCTGCCAGGGCAGCATCGTCGTCAGTGCGGAAGTGGTATCGAGATTTTCGATCACACGGCGCTTGGATTCCTCGAACGCCTTCATCAGCGAGCGCGCGATCCAGCGATGGGCTTCGTAAACATCGCGGCGCAATACAATGGTGTGCATGATCGGGAAAATGCGCGTTCGCCGGAAGTAGTCGCGCTCGACGTCGGCGTAGCTGTCGAACAGCCGCCGCACCGCGGCGGGCTCGGTCCGGAACGTCGACGGGATGCGCGCGGTGTAGAGCGCATCGATGTCTCCGTCGGCGAGCATCCGCGACAGCGTCTGCGTCGCGCCGATGCGCCGAAGCCTGAAATTGGAAGGCAGCTCCAGTGCGATCTTCTCGTCGCGCCCGGGCTCCTCCTCTCCTCCGGTCCAGTATTCGACGCTGTCGGCGGCAACGACGTATTCGTCCTGAAGAATGCCGCGAATCCACACGGGTGCGGTCATCTGGTATTCCGGCGTTCCCACTCGCTTGCCCGCAAGATCGGACGGCTCGCGGATGCCGCTGCGGTGAGACACGAAAATGCACGACTGCCGAAAAAAACGCGACGGAAAGACCGGAATCGCGATGAAAGGCGAATCACCACGCGACGCAGACACCGCGTACGACGACAGTGACATCTCGGCGACGTCGAACTCGCGGTGGCGCAGCATGCGATAGAACGTCTCCTCGACGTGCAGGTTCAGACAGTTGAGGTCGATGCCCTCAGCCCGCACGCTACCGTCGGCGAGCGCGCGCGTACGATCGTATTCCCAGCAGG
>Ga0207700_10002143_pt1 | contig 11300 bp, 9 predicted proteins | sample LARL82metaG_FD_184348 | JGI IMG/M metagenome (GOLD analysis project Ga0207700, IMG submission 184348) | Corn, switchgrass and miscanthus rhizosphere microbial communities from Kellogg Biological Station, Michigan, USA - LAR L8-2 metaG... | ecosystem: Host-associated > Plants > Roots >...
AGATACATACGCAATATATGTCGTGCCCCTCAGGGGGCCGTCATTCGAGAAGCGGCTTGTGGTACGGCTGAAGCCGTACCCTTCCCAAAAACCTGGGCCCAGGATGTGTTACCTCAGGGGCTGAAGCCCTATTGATGTGAGAGCAGGTTGCGGCACGGCTGAAGCCATGCCCTTCCCATGACCTAGACCCAGGATGTCTTGCCTCAGGGGCTGAAGCCCGTCATTCGAGAAGCGGCTTGCGGCACGGCTGAAGCCGTACCCTTCCCAAAACCTAAACCCAAAATGTCTTACCTCACAGAGCTGAAGCCCTTTGATTCGAGCGCGGCTTGCGGTACGGCTGAAGCCATGCCCTTCCCAAAAACTATTTACTACATCAAAGACCAGTTACCTCATCAATGAACTTCGGACACGGAATCCTTACTTTATGTTGTCGAGGATGGAGCCGACGATGCCTCCGACGACGCCACTCTGCACGTTTTCGCGGCGGGTTTCCTGGGGCATATATTCCGCCAGGGCGTGGGCCAATCGGGCGATGGGCAAGGTCTGCAGCCAGATGCGTCCGGGGCCGGTGAGGGCGGCGAGAAAGATTCCGTCGCCGCCGAAGATCATGTTCTTGATGCCGGGAACGGTGGTGATCTGGAAGGAGACGCTGGATTGAAAGGCGCCGACGTGGCCGGGATGGACGCGAAGAGTTTCGCCGGGCTGCAGATCGCGGACGACGAGTTCTCCGGAAAGTTCGAGCCAGGCGGTGCCCTGTCCGCTGGCCTTTTGCAGGAGGAAGCCGTCGCCGCCGAAAATTCCGGCGCCTAAGGATTGCTGAAAGGCGACGCCGATTTGAACCTGTGGAGTGGCGCAAAGGAAGCCGTGGCGGTGAATCATGTATTCGTGACCAGGGGAGATTTCGACGGGGACAATGTGTCCGGGAAGCTTGGTGGCGAAGGCAAGTTCGCCGGGTCCACCGAGGGCACGGTATTCCGTCATAAAGATGGAGCCGCCGCCGGCCACGCGCTTGAGCACGCCGAAGAGTCCGCCGCCACCGCCGAACTGGGTGTGAGTGGTCATCTGGATGTAGCTGCTCATCCAGGAGAGTTCTCCGGCTTCGGAGATGATGGAGTCGTTGGGCTCAAGGGCGAATTCCAGGACCGGCATGGTGGTGCCGGTGATGCGGCTCTGCATTGGCGGATCTCCTTCTTCAATTAAGGTTGGCTGGACGATCTGATTGAATGACCTGCCTGCAACCCGAGGAAAGCAGAGAGTATACAACCAGCGAGAGCGCGTGAAGCTAGTGGAAAACCGCACCCAGATGAGGCGGTTACGAATTCTCAGAAACCTCTAACTATCGTAACTAGTAGCAAAAGGCTTACTTGATCTACCGTAATCTGGCTAGAGAAAACCCAGGAGTGAAACGATTGCAGCGTATGACGGTCGCCCCGCACCGCCAGTTAACCGCGTCCACAAATCGAGCCCCTAGAACAGACGGGGCTCATCCAACCGTCCGCAGAAACACTTGTGCCATTCCAGCGCGCCAGAACACGCGAGGATTTTCGTTACTGGAATTGATGATCGTGGTTGCGATCATGCTCATTGTTGCGGCATACGCCGTTCCGATGTGGACGACCTCCAGGCGATTGGCAAGCATCCGGGGATCTGAAACTGCTTATGCCGGGCTGTTGCAGCTGGCACGCACCCGGGCCGTCAATGATGATCGCTTTTACTCGGTGTATGTCAAGACGGCAACGACGACCACTCCGCAGATGGCGTATGTGGATATCTATCCGCAGAACGTGAACGGGACTTCGGGCAACGGTCCGACAGGAAATTTTGTGGCAGGGCCGCCGGCTGATCCCATGGTCCAGCTCTCGACCGAGGCGGTTCCGCAGCCGGCAGGATCAGCTCCGAACACGGCAAATCTTTACACGCAGTTTTGCAGTTCTTGCGCTACGGCAATTATCAAGAACACGGCCCCGACCTGGGGACCGGATGGACTGCCCTGTACGCCGATCACCTCAGCAGGAGGAACCGGATTGGTTTGCAACAGTGCGGGCGGACCTATCGCGTACGTCGCGTTTTTTCAGTCTTCGTCGAACAACGAATGGGATGCGGTGACGATTAGTCCCGCGGGCAGAATCAAGACTTGGTACTACACGGGAACCGTGTGGGCTCCGTTCAATCAGTGACAGGGGGCCAAATGCAGAGGATGAAACGAGAAGTACCGCGGAAGCAGAGCGGCGGATCGGGCTTTACGCTGATCGAGCTGATGGTTGCGATGGTGGTGCTGGCGGTGGGTTTGGGAGCACTGTCGACACTGTTCATATCAGCGACTCTCTCGAACAACAAGAACAGCAGAAACGCGACGGCAACCTTGCTGGCGCAGTTGGTGCTGGAGCAGATCAGTTCGCAGAGTCCCAATTCTACGGCGACAATTTTCTTGACGGATTGTGTGGGAAACACGTGGGCAGTTGCTACCACAGGCGGGGCAGTGCCTAACGGCGTGGGAGCGGCGCTTGACACCGTTTCGACAGACTATAGCTATGGCGGGATCAATCCAGCCCAAGACTACAACTCCATTCCGCCGGCGACGGCCGTGACTCCCGGTTACGCGATGAAATACGTCGACTGCGGCGCCGCAAATACGCAAAGCATTTACGACGTGCGGTGGAATGTGATCAACATCGATACGTACACGCGTCTCATTACAGTTTCGGCGCGGCAATTGAGTCCTTCGAACCAACTCGGAGGTGCGGTCTACTCTTTGCCGGTCACTGTGCGTGGCATCGGAGGAGTTTAATGATGAACGCGACAGAAGAGGCTGCCAACCCTGAAGAAGGCCAGCAGCGGGGATTTTCGCTGCTGGAGTTGCTCATCGCCATTGTGATTCTGGCAGTCGTAGTGGCCGTGATCGTGAGCGGCGTCACCCAACTGCAGAAGACCAATACGAACCAGGCGGTGAATGTGGACCTGACCCAACAGTCCCGCCAATTTATGGACCAAGTGGTGGCGGATCTGCACCAATCTGGCTTTCCCAGCGTGGCGATGTTCGACCTCGCGACGTCTACGGCGAATCCCAATCTGTACGCGGTTGGGCTGGTCAGCGTCACCGCGACCTCGATCCAATACGAAGGCGACGTGGACGGAACGGGCGTGAGCGAGGTTTTTGTGCAGCTGACTCCCTCCGGGGGGCCGTGCCCTTGTACATTGCGGCGAGGAGCGGTCTCGAAGGCTCTCTATGCGGGCGGCACCACTCCAACGTACTACACGGAAGTGGATGGGGTCGCCAATCTCAACATATTCACGGCATACGACAAAGCGGGGAATGTGATTCCCTTGCCCTGTGCCGCGACAGTATGCGCAGACGGGAGCTCGATGAACAACATCAAAGACATCGGCATCCTGCTCAACGTCCGGTCAAACACACCGAATCTGACGACGGGTGCTTACACCAACGTGACCATGTCAACGGAAGCTCAGATCCAGTAGGCAAATGTCTCGCGATGGGGGTATGTCAATGAAGCGTCCAAAAACGAACCTGCAAAATGGAATCGCATTGGTCTCGGCGCTGTTGATCCTGATATTGCTGTCAGCCATTGCGGTCGGCCTCGTTTTAACGGCGAACACGGAGACGGCGGTCAATGCCAACTACCGGCAAGAGCGAACACTTGATTTTGCCGCCCGTGCGGGAATTGAAGAGGTTCGGGACAGGCTGGCGGCTGCCTCCGCCCATACTTTGATGGCTCCTGCCTGCACACCCGCGTCGGCGTGCGTGGCAGCTACTGCTGTGGTGCCTTCGACCAGCAACAATGGAATCTTGTACGTGCTGGGTGGAGCGACTCCGGCCTCCGTGGCTCCCTGGACCGCAAACACAATCTATACCGACGACGAACTGTGCCATGACGGCTATGGCTTGGTAACAGTTCAGAGCTCCGATGTGCATTGCAGTGCGGTGCCTACGGGTTCGTCATGGTATGCCAGCACCACCAGCAACGCTCCCTGGGCGGGCACGACCGCAGCGCTCCCGTTTCAATGGGTACGTGTCTCCTGGAAACTGAATGGATCCGTGCAGAATTATCCGGTGAACGCGACGACATGTCCTTCGGCCGGGGCCTCTGGGTGCAGCACGCCGGTCTGCTACAACGGAGCGCAGGAAGTCTTGCTGCCATCCACCAATACTGCCTGCAGTCAGATGACCCCTACAGCGAACCCGGTTTACCTCTTAACCTCCATGGCGGTCAATACGACCACAGGAGCACGAAAGATGGTGCAGGCGGAAGTCGCCTTGCCTCCTCCGGTCGTGACGAACCTCGCCGGGTTCTTCGCTACGAGTACAAACTGCGGGGCCTTCGTCATGCAGGGTGGCGCGACCACTGATGGCTTTTCCAGCAGCGGCGGCGGATATGCTGCAACCAGATCTACAACCGAAGGGGGCATTGGTTCGAACGGAAGTGTGAGCTTGGGTGGTAGCCCGACCCAGGTCGGAGGCAACGTTTACGTACCGAACGCCACTGTCGGCGCTTGCCCGGACGGGGTGCAGGAAGCAGGCGGCGCAGGGCTTCTCGCGGGGAATAACGTAATCGCGCAGCCCGCTGTGTCGGTCGCTACCCCGCCTGTGCCGAATCCTCTTCCACCGACAACTGGTCTGAGCAATCCCAGCAGTCTCGTTCCTGGTAACTATGGGAATATCAATTTGACCGGTCACAATAATCTGGTCTTGGCACCGGGCGTCTACAACATCAATAGCATCAGCCTGGCAGGACAATCGACGATCAGCATCAGCCCACCGGGCGCAGTCGTAATCAACATTGCCGGACAAGGTCAAGCCACGCCGGTGGATCTGGAAGGCGGAGGTCTCACGAACACCTCCGGAATTGCGGGTAACTTTCAGATCAACTACGCAGGAACAGGCTCAATGAAAATCGCAGGCGGGTCGGCAGCGTACGGTGTCATCAATGCTCCGAACGCCAGTCTCCAATTCACAGGCGGGTCCAACTTCTACGGATCGGCGGTAGCCGCGACAGTTACCGATGCCGGCGGCACCGCTTTGCATTTCGACACCACTCTGTTAAACAACACCACTACACCGGCGGCCAATTTAAACGAAATCAGCATGCGAGAGGTAGCTTACTGAGCAACAAGAGCGCTGACCTGCCCGTGGCTCCGTCAACGGTGAAGAACGATCAGTTCTTCACCTGGATCAACGTCAGTTCGAAGGGCACGATCGGAGTGATCTGGCTGGAGCGTCGCAACGACGCCTCGAACATTAACTATGATTTGTTTGCCACTTTCTCCAGCAATGGTGGCTCCAGCTTCTCAACCACCTAGAAGCTGACCAGCGTGATCTCGAAGCCACTCGACCTGTTAACGAGAGGAAATGCTATCTATACTGGTTTTTTCCTAACGATCAAGCATATATTTTTAACGTGGATTTGAAACGCGATCAACAAGAGACACGGGTAGCAACGCTGGAGCTTATGCTTGTCACTGCTCGCGCACGGCCTAAGCCTAACGAAGACGAGATTGCCAAACTGGAACAAGAGCTGAAAGTGGCGACCGCGGCACTGGAGAAGTACAACCGAGAGCACCCACGAAGCTCATAGAGTAATTAGGGGAGAAGGACGGTACGCCGCTAACGCGGGAGCAGGCAAAGCCGAGTGACGCAATTCAAGAAATCTGGTCCGTCGCTGATTTTATTGTCGTTACCGACGCAGCAGTTTCGTCCTATCTAAACGGCAGCGGCATAAATGAAACGGGCCGCGAAATACACAAGCGGACCATCCTGCACGTAACTGTGAGAAATCACCAGTACACTCATTGCCTCCCGCACGGGGTTCGAGTGTCATCGCTGTTTTCAGCAGTTGACTTCCGCATAGCTCGTTACGCAGCCACTATCGCTACCTCAGAAATCTTCTCCATACCCCGGAAAGGACATTGCGAGTGAGGGCCTTCCCGTGAAGCCAACCCGTCCTTTGCGAATGAGGCTGGAGAAGTCAGGAGAGTCGTCGGCAGCTCTCGCCGCCGCGTTGATGTGCGCTTGCTCCTTCAACGCTGCCAGCGGTATGCCGTCGCTGACCAAGCCACCGTGCTCGTACATCATTTCGTCCATTTTGCCGTTGAGCAGGATGCGCCAGTCGAAGCGTGTGCGCACATCGCGGGCCTCGGCCGCGGAGACCGCGATGTTCGTGGTGCAGTTGTTGGTCAGCGCGTTGTACCACTCGGGACGCTGGTGCAGGTTGTTGGCGCGCTGCAGGTATTCGAGGAAAAGGTTGCGCACAATCGGTCGAACTGCGGTGGTGCGAAACAAGTACACCTCTTCGTCCTTACGGTAGTTCGTCCGCAATCGAATGACATCGCGCTCGTCGCTGGCTATGTAGGTGAGCGCGTACTGGCGAAAGAAACCGCGGATGGCGGAATAACCCTGGCCCATGACGTCACGCGTCTCGATGGACATGGCAACGTGGCCCTGTTCGCCGAAATCGAAGCTGACAATGGGATGCGCGATCCAAGGCGATCCCCACCAGGTAATAAAGATGTCGACGCCACTGAGGTTCGCCAGGTTGTAGGAACGAGGCTCCCATTGGCAGGTGTAGTCGTTCTCGGTGCGGTAGTCGCAGTTGCGGAAGTCGTGAATAACGACCTGGTCTCCGTTGATGTCGGCGTAGGCAGTTTTCGCGTTGTCGGGTTGCCAGTCGCGATCGTTCGAAGGCTTGAGCGATAGCCACCAGAGAGCAACGATGGCAAATCCGGTGAACACAGCCGTCAGCCTGCTGCGAGCGTCGCGGAGGTACTGCAGGGCTACCAGCACGAAAAGGAGGTACAAGACCGCGGCGGGTATCCGCAAAGGTGAGAACGGCAGGTCGAAGTACAGCGCCGCAGCCGCCCAAATGGTGAACAGGAAAGCGATGATACTCGCGAGAGCCAGCGCAATCCTATGTCCCATAAAGCGCGGCTAGTCCCTTCTGCCAAATGCTTGGAGCCACGTAGGGGAGAGCATAGCAGATGCGGACCTCGCGTCCTGGGGCCTCACCTCTAACGAGAACAGCCTGCGAAAATGTATCCGGCCTCTAAGTGGAGAGTGATCTCCGGGCGCACGATGATGATCCGCCTGCCGCGGTCGTGAAAGACCTCGTTACGCCACAGGTTTTCAGGCACGTCGTTTGACCGTGTTTTCGTCATTCCTATCTGCTGCAGACTCCCGAGAAAAGAATTTCAAACCCCACTTCGTCTAGTTGGAAAACACGCCCGCCTTGTGCAGAGGCTGATTGTCGTTCCCGCTCGCTAAGACTGCCCAACTGATCCTGGCTAACTTGTTGGCCATGGCGATGCTCCAGAAAATTAGGGATCATCGAGAGGCCTCCCCCTCGAGCGAGCGGGAGCCCAATCGCCGCTCGCTAGTTTCAATCTTCCCGCCCAAGGGCCTGCCTCGCGCAGCACGACGTTTTGCACAACCAAAACAATGGTTACAGCAGTTGGGGCTAAAATTGAGGGCTCGCACTTCAAGTAGCGAGGACAAATTCTCAGTGAGTAGTCGGCAAACCGGAATCAATGCTTTGGTTCAAGGATCTGTCAGTCCGACCCACGTCCGTTTGCTTCCGGTTTGATCCGTGTGCTGCGGCGACCTGGCTGCGCAAGATGTAATGAACTTACACAAGGTAATCAGTTATTTCGTGGATCTCCGTTCTTCTCATTTCAGACTCGGGTTCCGAGTAATCCCGCCGGCCGCTTGAACATTCACTCGGCTGTGGCCACTCTAACGCTCGGTCACGAGCGATTAATTCTGGCGCAGCGCTGGCATTGGAATTGGAATATTGAGAGCTGTTGCACCCGCTCCTACACCCCCTTCGCAAGTGTCCGGCGGGAAGGTGCAGACCGTCCCGTTGCCTTGGCAGCCTCCACCCCAGAACATGTATCCCAACATGCCCGGTGTCGTCCCGGCTCCCGCCGGGGGAATCGTATCCACAAAGTTCGCGGCGACTTCCTGATCGGAACTCCCATAGCTGTTGCAGTTCGGGATGACATTGTTCCCTACTACCCAAACACTCCCAGCCAGCTTTGCGGGTGCCAGCGGCGGCACCGAGCCCGAAAGTCCGTCGATATGCTGTTGCCAGAACCCCTCGGAAGTCGAGATCGACGTCCTCTGCGAACTCACCATCGCATTCGCGTAATCCAAGACTGGCCCAGTAGTTTTCAGCCAGTTCATGGTTGCGTAATTCGCCAGCGCAGTGAGGTAGGTATCACCGTCTCCGAGATCGATCGTCAGCCGGGCCGCCTGGTTCGCGCCCGTCGCATCGTACGGAAGCACCGATCGGAACGCAGTTACGAATGCCTGCAATCCCGTCACGTTGGGATTGCTGCTCTTCTCATAATCAATTTCGATTCCAACATTGAGACGCTTCGCCGCATTCGCCGCGTTGATCCCAAGCTGTGTGGGATTGCTGCCCAGCGCCTTAGTCCAATCCTTGGTGTAGCTGATGCCACCAATCGATAACATCACGCGCACGCCCTTACTCTCGAAGTAATTCACCACCGCTGTGGTCATGCCATTCGGAATTCCGTTGGTAGTGGTCGAATCGGTGGTGAGATTCATCAGCTTAGTTGGATTGACGAAGCTCAGAACCACCAGATTCACCGAAGGCGAACCATTGCCGCGATCGATGATCCAGTGATTCTGCGTGTCGAACGTGGTCATATTCGGTGCCGCTGCCCAACTGCATGCGTCCGACGAGCAATGCCAGAGTCCATATACCTGTATCTGAGTCTGCGCACTGGCGCGGGGGAGCGTCCCAAGCAACCCCGATAGCACCACGATCGTTATCCTGGCATAGACCAGTGAGACCTTTTTCGTCATAAGTATCTCCTTGATTGTTACGGCCGGGCCGAGCCGCCAAGCCTTGCCGGCGGGCAAATAGAGGGGGCGGGGAGCGGCGCGTCATCCTTCAGAGGCGCTCCGCGAATCGAATTACGGAGTACCCGACGGCGTTCCCGCAATTTCCCACGCGAACCCAAGAAACGAAGACGCCGTTAGATCGATTGCAGGTTCCACCGTGGAAAACGACTGCACATTATCCTGGTAAACCGCCTTGTTCCCGTTGAAGGCCGCAAACGTATCCACACCGTTCGGAGGACACGCCACCATCCCGCTCAGGGATCCTCTCGCCGCAAATGAGTTGGGACCTTCCACCGCTGCGCCTAGAAGGAACGGAGGCCCGTTCGGTGGCACCGGAACGATGTTGGTCACCTGATGCTGCATGCACAGTGGAAACGTAGTGCCATCCCCCACGATCAAAGATGTGCCCCACGCGTTCGCTCCCAGCACATTGGCCTGCCAGCGATTGCCGTACGCCGCATACACCGTCGAACTGGTCAGGTAGTCGTATTCGTTTGCCATGACCACCAGTCCGCCGCCGTGCGACGTCGTGTCATACGTAGCCCAAGGAAATCCAAAGCCGAATGGGTCGGTGCCCGCTTGCGCCACAGCCTTATCCAATTGTTTCTTCAAGTCCGCCAGCAAAGCGGCCTCCGTCGTGGCCAGTCCTGTGGGATTGCCAGCCAGCACCATCGCTCGATACAGATCAAAGTGTGCCAGGCCGCTCACGTCATAAAGGTTCAGCGTATCAGCAGCGTCGCTCGGCCCCGTGATGTAGGCATTGGCCCAAGTTGCCGCCAAGGGCAAATAGAAGTTCGGATCTGTATGTGGCAGTCCCGCGGGCAGCCCGGTTGCCCCATGCAGAGCGAGGTACAACTCGGTCGCCGCAAGTTCCATGTCATCCCGCCACTCGGTTTCCGGATAAAAATCGAACGGTCCAACCGTCAGTAGGTTTCCTGATGGTGCTGTATTCGCCAGATCGAAAACATGTTCGGCGGAAAGCAGACATTGATTGGCGTATGCCGCATCGCTCGCGGCAAACACTTTGTAGCAAAGCGCAAAGTCTGCGGCCAATCGTCCCGCTAAATTAGGACTGATCGTCGCTCCCGCGCCTCCCGCGGTGTTCTGAAATACCGGACGATTGCAGATGTACCGAACACTCGCGGAGCATCCCTGATAGGTGTCATCGGCCTGCGGCAACCGCCAGATATCGTGATCGCCCACATAGTTGTGTCCGCCCGACGCTACCCCAACCTGGTAATACAGCGTCTTCGAACTGTCGACCCACATCTTCTGCAGCCAATCCAAACCGAACCGCGCTTCGGCGGTAAAGTTCGACGCGCTCGATCCTGATCCCATCTGTCCCGGAAAATCGCGCACGCCTACCAGCATCAGTGCGACCGTGTAGGTGTGCGTCTCTACGAACTTCAGATAATCGCCCGCGTCCCACCATCCGCCAGATGCGTCGACGACGGCTCCCGTCGCCGTCAGCGGGCCCGCACTGTCATTCTTGTTGAAGCTTGGAGTGAAGTAGACGCTGGCATTTTGGTCATTCAGGTGTCCGGGCGCTGTGCGCAATGCATTCGGAATGTAATTCGACCCATCCCGCGAAGTTTCGTAGTAGAACAAAGAGTTCGCAAGGGGCGTTCCGTAGAGGTTCGCGGCCGTGTCAATCTTGAATGCCGGAGACGTCGCCGCGATCGGCGAGGCAACGGAAATCGTATAGGTCCCCACAGTTGAAACCGAATCGAAATCGAGCGCATAGACGCCCGTAAATGTTCCCCATGCTCCCACGCTTGTCCCGACCGGAGCCGAGTAGACCGTCGTGCCGCTCGAATTTTTCACCGCGAATGTCGCACCCGTCTCCGCGCCGGTTGCCATCAGATACGCTCTCTTCGTGGCGCTGCCTGCGTAGCCAATCTGATTCACGCGGATGAAAGCACTACTCCCTCCTCGCGCTGGCGCTGCAACCGCCATCGTGCCTAGCAGAATTAGAATTGAGAAGTGAGCCAGAATGCGGACAGAAGTGGAATGCCCAAGAGGATTCGACATGAGACGCCCCATCTGGTGAACGGTTTTAATAAATCGCATGAATAGTGATACTGCATGTCCATCCTGTCAATCGGGAAAACACCGCAGCCGGAGTCTTTCGGCTCTACAAGGCGGGCCCGTGGCAGTTAGCGACGACCCGCTGCCTTAACAGTTTGGCTTCGGACTTCACACCGTCGTCCTGATTTTCGCAACTGGCAATAAGGTTGATTCGCCACATGGCGTGGCAAGATGTAGCAGTCGGCCGTTCTTGTGGAGGACTGGAGCACTCTCTGATGAAACAGAGACTATGGTCGGTTCTGCTGGCCCGATCGGGCATCATTTCCGAATTGCCAATCATCCGCCCGCAAACTCTTCCAGTGTCGTTCCCCAAAAAAACTCTTCCCTAATATCC
>Ga0207700_10002146_pt1 | contig 11291 bp, 8 predicted proteins | sample LARL82metaG_FD_184348 | JGI IMG/M metagenome (GOLD analysis project Ga0207700, IMG submission 184348) | Corn, switchgrass and miscanthus rhizosphere microbial communities from Kellogg Biological Station, Michigan, USA - LAR L8-2 metaG... | ecosystem: Host-associated > Plants > Roots >...
CGACGACTACCTGCCCAAGCCGTTCGCGTTCACCGAACTGCTGGCCCGGGTGCGGGCGCGGCTGCGCCCCGGGCCCGCCGGGGGCGGGGTGCTCCGCGCCGGCGGCATCTACCTGGACGTGCTGACCCGCGGTGTGACCGTCGGCGGGCGCACGGTGAGCCTGTCGGAACGGGAGTTCTCCCTGCTGCGGGCGTTCGTCAGCCACCCCCGCCGGGTCCTGTCCCGCCGGGATCTGCTGGCCATGGCCTGGGACATGGACTTCGACCCACAGACGAACCTCGTCGATGTCTACGTGGGCTATCTGCGCCGCAAGCTCGGCGGGACGGTGATCGAGACGGTCCGCGGGGCCGGGTACCGCCTCCCGATCGACGGCACGTCAACCTCCCCCGCGGCGCCCTAGCGCGGGGATACGCCCTGGTGTCGGGCAGACTTACCCTCGTGCCTCAACCTGCTCTTCCGTTGACCGATCCGCGCGATCCGCTCGGGCTGCGCGCCGACGCTCCGCTGCTGGACGGCTGGCTGGCGTCCACCGACGCGGCCGATCGCGGTGCCCTCACCCCCATGTGCACGCCCGGGCACAAGCAACGGCACGACCTGACCGGTGCCGTGGTGGCCGGTGACACCCCGCTCTACGGCGGCGTGGACACGATCAAGCATGCCGACACGCTGCTCGCCGACGCCGAATCACGGGCCGCGCGGCTGTGGGGGGCGGACTGGTGCCGGTTCTCCGTGGCCGGCTCCACGCACGGCAACCAGGCGCTGGCGCTCGCCGTCGGCTCCCCGGGCCAGGAGGTGATCGTCACCAGGTGCCTGCACCGGTCGCTGCTGCTCGGGCTGGTGCTGGCCGGCCTGCGCCCGGTGTGGGTGCTGCCGGAGCGCGATGCGGACTCGGGCCTCCCCGGCGCTGTCGCGGTCCGGACAGTACGCAGCGCCCTCGCTGACCACCCCGGTGCCTGCGCGGTGTTCCTCGGCGATCCCTCCTACGTGGGCACCACGGGAGACCTCGCCGGGCACGCGGACGCCGCCCACCAGGCGGGCGTCCCGCTCATCGTGGACGCCGCCTGGGCGGCCTACCTGGGCTTCCACCCGGACCTGCCGCCGCACGCGATCGCCGCGGGCGCGGACGGCATGGTGACAAGCGCGCACAAGACACTGCCCGCCGCCACCCAGGGCGCGCTGGTGTTCGCCCGCACTCAGTTGCTCGACCGGGCCAGGCTCGACCGCGCCTTCGAGGCCACCCACACCACCAGCCCGGCGGGGGCGATCACCGCGAGCGTCGACGCGGCGCGGGCGCTGCTGGCCAAGGACGGCAAGCAGTTGTGCGCCCGCCTGCTGCACCTGGTGGCCACCGCCAGGCGGCGGCTGGCCGAGGTGCCCGGCGTGGCCGTGCTCGACGGGCCCGGCGTGGACCCGGCCAAGCTGGTCGTGCTGCTGGCCGGTGCCGGGGCCGACGGTTACGCGGTGGAGGCCGATCTGATCGCCGCCGGGATGCCGGTGGAACTGGGCGACCGGGACATGATCATCCCGATCGTCACGCTCGCGGACACCGAGGACACGGTGGCGCGGTTCTGCGACACGCTGGCGGCCTCGGTCGAGCGCCGCCGCGGCCCGGCCCGCCGCCCCGAGCCGTCCCCCGCCTGGTCGGTGGTGCCGCAGATGGCCATCCCGCCGCGCGAGGCGTTCTTCTCGCCGAACGAGACCGTCCCGGCCGGCGCCGCGGTCGGCAGGATCAGCGCCGAGCTTGTCGCGCCCTATCCGCCGGGCATCCCCGTGCTCGCCCCGGGCGAAGTGATCACCGGCGATGCCCTGGCGGCGCTGCGCACCGCCAGGGCGCAGGGCGGCAGGATCGCCTACGCCGCGGACCCCTCGCTGGCCACCTTCCAGGTGATCACGCGGGCCTGACCGGCTCCCACCTGGCCACTTTCCACTCCGATTACCAGAAGTGATCATCACGCCAAGGGTAAAGTTTCCTATCTGGCGGGATTTCGAACTTTTTTCGCAAAAGGTAACCCTTGCTGGCCACTCGGGCGTCTTGTGAGGGACCACCGACAAGGGGAGCAAATGAGACAACGACGTTGGGTCACGGCTGCGTTCGTAAGCGTCACGGCACTGCTGGCAAGCGGAGGACTGCTCGGCATGAGCGCGCCCGCTGCCGTCGCCGGGCCCGCCGCCGCTACCTCGCGCGCGCTGTCCAACTCGTCCATTGTGTTCCCCGACCTGGTCTCACAGGCCCCGGTCAAGTGGACGCCGAACGTGTTCCCCGGGAGCCCGTCCTGCAACCCGCAGTGGTTCGGCCCGGGTAACCGGCTCTGCAAGCACCACACGATTTACAGCCAGGTCGTGGTCAACGGCGAGGTCGTGGTCGTCGGCGCGTTTACCCAGGCATGCCAGACCGGGCCCGCGGCGTCCGGGCACTGCGTCCCCGGCACCCTGGTGACCAGGGACGACATCTTCGCCTACCAGCTCGGCACGGGGGTCATCGACCCGGACTTCGCGCCCGTGCTCGACCAGGGCCCGGTGTACACGGTGATCGCGGGCCCGGACAACACGGTGTACGTGGGCGGCAGCTTCACCACGGTGAACGGGGTGAGCGAACCGGGGCTGGTCCAGCTCTCGGTGACCCCGGGCCAGCCCACCGACGGCCAGGTGGTGCCCGGCTTCGCCGCGCCGCTGTCCGGCACCGTGCACGCCCTCGCGCTGGGCGGGGACTCGCTCTACGTCGGCGGCAACTTCCGGACGCTGATCAAGAACGGCATCCCGAAGGAGAAGGGCATCGCCCGGCTGGACGCCACCACCGGGTTCCCGGACGGCTCTTTCACGTTCACGCTCGGCGACCCGATCCCCGGGGACGCGCTCCAGGTCGAGTACATGTCGCTGACCCCCGATGAGAACACGCTGATCATCGGCGGGACGTTCCTGCAGGTGAACAGCCTGAACATTCCCCGGGTCGCGCTGCTGGCAACGGGCGGCGGGCTCGGCGGGCTTGGGACTCTGGACAACTGGTCGGCGCCGGTCCTGGCCAACGGCTGCTCCAGCGAGCACGACGAGATCCGGTCCATCGACTCCTCACCGGACGGTTCCTACTTCGTCGTCGCGACCACCGGGTACCGGTCGGCAGGCGGCCCGAGCATCTGTGACGCGGCGGCCCGGTTCGAGACCGGTGCCACCGGTACCGACGTCCAGCCGACCTGGGTCAACTACGCGGGCGGTGACTCGCTGTACGCCGTCGCGGTGTCCGGCTCTGCCGTGTACATCGGCGGGCACAACCGGTTCATCAACAACGAGTGCGGCAACAACGTCGTGTGCGAGGCCAACGCGGTCCTGGTCAACGGGCTGGCCGCGCTGGATCCGAACACCGGGCTCGCGCTGCCCTGGTGGCACCCGCAGACCTCGCGCGGGTACGGGGTGGACTCGCTGGTGCTGTACCCGGCCGGCAGTTACGCCGGATCGAACGGCGGCCTGCTGGTCGGCACGAACGTGAACAGTATCGGCGGGGTCTACCACGGCTACAACGCGATCTTCCCGCTGACCGCCACCGCCCCGCAGGTGCCTGGTGGGTCGATCATGTCCGGGATCTTCAGCCAGGGCAGGCTCGGCGGCCTCGACGAGACCACCAACGGCGTGGCGGCCATGTGCGTGGATGACGCGGGCAACAGTTCCACGCCGGGCGCCAACGTCCAGCTCACCACCTGCCAGAACGACGCCGAGCAGAACTGGGTCGTCGAGCCCGACGGCACCATCAGGATCAACGGCCTGTGCCTGGACACCCAGGGCGGCGGCACCGCGCCGGGGACGCCGGTGGTACTGGGCACCTGCAACGGGAGCGGTACTCAGACCTGGAGCCAGGGAGCGGCCAGCAGCCTGGCCAACCAGGGCTCCGGCCTGTGCCTGGACGACCCGGGCGCCAGCACCAGCAACAACACCGCGCTGCAGGTCGCGACCTGCGCCGGCACCATCGAGCAGGCCTGGCCGCTGCCCGCCGCCCCGCAGTCACCCGCGCCGCCGCCGACCGGCTCGGTGTACCCGACCGAGGAGCAGCACAACGGCAGCGTCCCGTGCCTGGACGCCGCGGCCGGCGGCAAGGCCGTGCTCCAGGCCTGCGTGGGTTCCAAGCCGCAGCAGTGGGCCATGGAGGCCGACGGGACCTTCCAGAACGCCAGCCTGTGCCTGGACACCGCGGGCGGCGGTGTCACCCAGGGGACGCTGACCGTGCTGAGCACCTGCAACGGCGGCAACAGCCAGATCTGGACGCCGGGACCGAACGGCAGCCTGGTCAACAAGGCCTCGGGGCTGTGCCTGGACGACCCGGGAAGCAACACGGACAATGGCGTCCAGATGCAGATCTGGTCCTGCAACGGCGGTAACAACCAGCGCTGGTGGCTTCCGGAGCTTTAGCGGCAGAGGTGGCTTCCAGAGCGTCAGCGAGCGTTAGCGGCGGGGGGAGACGCCGGGCGCGGCTGCCCGCCGCGCCCGGTCAGCCCCGCGATGCCTGGTCCTGCGGGGAACCGGGCAGGCGGGCGGTCTGTGCGGCCAGGTCGGCCGCGTGGGCGGCCAGGTGCGCGGCGCGGGCGGGCCCGGGATCATCAGGCGTCTCCGCAAGGTTGATCTGCACCAATGCCGCGGCCGCCTGCGCGCCGGCCGCGGCAAGCTGGGCGGCCGCGAGCGCGTCGCCGCGCACGGCCGGGTTGCCCCGCCCGGCGACGTCCGCGGCCAGCGCGGCCACCCTGCCGCCGAGTTCGGCCACCTCCAGGGGCACCTCGCAGGCCCGCGCCAGCGCGGCGGAGACCTGCTCCGCGCGCGGCCGGCCGTCCGGCTGGCCCGGTGCCCGGCGCGCGGCGAGCACGCCGCCGTAGGCATCCGCGTCAGCCTGGGCGAGCGGGGCCGCCCGGCGCAGCAACTCGCGCGCCTGCGCGGCAAGCGCGGGGGCTGGGGCCAGATGGCGCACCGACAGTTCCGCCGTCATCGCACACAGCGCGGCTGCCAGGGCGACCGCGAGGGCGGCGGCGGAGCCACCCCCCGGGGCCGGCCGGGCGGCGGCGAGTTCGTCGAGGAACTCGCCGACCTGCATGCCCAGGTACCCGGCCCGGCCCGTCCCGGGTCCAAGCAGGTCATCCGGCTTGGCCGCGGGCTCGCGGGCCCCGGGCTCGCCGCTCTGCCGCGGCCCAGGCTCGCCGGGTCCGGTCACGATAGCCGCCGCCTTCCGCGTCGTTGGGGTTGCCGCGATGTCACGTGCGGTACCGGGGTGCCGGGTAGACGACGGTCTTCGGCTCGGTAAAGGTCTCCATCGCGAACCGGCCGCCGACCCGGCCACGCCCGCTCACCGAGCCGGACCGGCCGCCGAACGGCAGGTGGGACTCCCACAGGTTGGTCGAGGCGTTGATGTTCACCCAGCCGGCCCTGGCCCGCTCGGCGAACGCGAGCCCGCGCTCCAGGTCGCCGGTGAACACGGCCGCGGTCAGCCCGAACGGGGAGGCGTTGGTCAGTTCCAGTGCCTGCTCCGCGGAGCCGATCTCGATGACCGGGACCACCGGCCCGAACGTCTCCTCCCGGGCGATCTCCATGTCCGGGGTGACCCCGTCGAGCACGGTCGGCTCGGCGAACAGGGTGGTGGGGAACCCGGCCGCCCGGGCGCCACCGCAGCACACCCGCGCGCCGTCCGCCAGTGCGCCGGCCACGTGCCGGTCGAACTTGACCGCCGTGGGCTCGTTGTTCAGCGGGCCCATGGTGGTCGCGGGGTCGAACGGGTCCCCGAGCCGGATCTGATCCTTGGTCGCCGCCACCACCCGATCCACGAACTCCGCCCGGACGGCGGCGTGGACAAGGAAACGCTCTCCGGCGGTGCAACTCTGCCCGGCGCACAGGTACGCGGCTTCCAGCGCGGCCTCGGCGGCCAGGCCGAGGTCGGCGTCCTCCAGCACCACCATCGGCCCGTTGCCGCCCAGCTCCAGCAGTTGGGTCTTGCCCGCTGCCCGGGTGGCGACGCTCGCGCCCGTGGCCACCGAACCGATAAAGCCCACCGCGTGCACGCCGGGATGACCGGCCACCGCGTCACCGACGACGGGGCCCGGGCCCGGCAGGAAGCTGAACACCCCGGCCGGGACGCCGGCCTCGGTCACGATCTTGGCAAGCAGCGCGCAGCACGCCGAGGTGCTCGGCGCGGGCACCCAGATCACGGCGTTGCCCGCCGCCATGGCCGGTGCGAACAACTCCGCGCCCATCGTGTACGGCCAGTTCCACGGGCTGATGACGCCGACCACGCCGAGCGGCACCCGCAGGGTCAGCACCCGCCGGGCCGCCGAGGTGGACGGCGGTGCGCCGCCTGGCAGGCGTATCGCATCTTCCGCGGCCATCCGGAAGTATCCGGCCAGTTCGGCGACCTCGTCACGCGCCTCGGCGGCAAGTGGCTTGCCCTGGTCCTCGGTGAGCGCGCGGGCCAGGTCGTCGGCGCGCTGGTCGATCGCGGCCGCGACCGCCTGGCAGCAGGCGGCGCGCTCGAACACCGGCAGCGCGGCCCAGGACGGCCAGGCGGCGCCGGCGGCCGCCACCGCGTCATCCACGTCGGCCGGGCTGGCCACGGCCACCGAGGCGAACGTGGCACCGGACGCCGGGCTGACCGCCGTCATCGTGCCCGCGCGCCCCTCCCGCCACGTGCCACCCACGCAGATCAGATACTCACGCACGGGGCTGCCTCCTGCCGCGTGGTCGGGGGTTCGGGTGCCGGGCCGGGTTCAGGCACTCGCGCACAAGCGGCCCAGGGCATCGAGGGTCGCCGGGAGCATCCGGAACTCGGGGCCGGTGATGGACAGCGCCGCGACACACGTCCCGGCCGGGTCGAAGACCGGCGCGGCGACCGCGACCAGTCCCTCTTCCAGTTCCGCCACCGCCGTGGCGTAGCCGTTCCTGCGCACCGCGACCAGTTCCGCGTCGAGCGCATCGAAGCCGGTGATCGTCTGCGCGGTATAGCGCTCCAGCGCCTGCGGCCGGGGCAGGGCGCCGTAGGCCAGCAGGACCTTGCCGTTGGCCACCGCGTGCGCCGTGGTGCGGCGGCCGATCCAGCCGCCGGAGCAACTCAGGATGTAGGTGCTCGGCACCTCCGCGACGTTAAGCACGTCGGCACCGTCGGGCACGGCGAGGTTGACCGTCTCCCCGGTCCGCTGGGATAGCTTTTCCATCGCGGGCTGCATGGTGGCCACCAGGTCGAAGCTGCGCAGGGCGAGGGTGCCCAGCCTGATAACCTCCACCCCGAGCCGGTAGCGCTTCCCGGCCCGGGTCAGGAAGCCGGCCCGCTCCAGGGCCGCGGCCAGCCGCGATGCCGTGGATTTATGCACGCCGAGCGCATTGGCGATCTCGCCAACCCCTTGTTCCACCCGGGTGTCATCGAAGCTCCTGAGCAGTGCCAGCACCCGCTCGGCCGATTGATAAGTTGCGTTGGCTGCAACCTGGGCCTCGGTCATGCAACAAGAATGACGAGGCCGTCCGGGCCCGTCAACAGGTGATCTATCGTGACATACTCGCTGAACAGTAGAGGGGCCGGGCGGTGCCGGCGCGGGTGCCGCCGCGATGTGAGGGCAGGCTGGCATGACGACACCTGGTGCGGCTGGGGCACCTTCACCCGCCGACGACCCGCTGCCCGAGGCTCTCGGGCTGGCCCGTGGCGCGGCGGACGCCTCGCTGGGCCTCAAGCTTCTCGGCGGCCTCGCGGTGCGGGTGCTCTGCCCGCAGTTCCCGCCGCGGCAGCGCTCCGGCCAGGACATCGACTTCGCCTGCGTGGCCAAGGAGCGCAAGAAGGTCGCGGAGCACCTGGCGGAGGTGGGCTGCGAGCCGGACCGCAGGTTCAACAACCTCAACGGCGACCGCCAGATGTACTTCAATGCCCCGTCCGGCCGGCCCATCGATGTCATGGTCGACAAGCTGACCATGTGCCATGTCCTCGATTTCCGGCCCGGCTTCTCCCGGCAGCCGTTCACGGTCGACGCGGTGGACGTGCTGCTGTCCAAGCTTCAGATCGTCGAGTTGAACGAGAAGGACGCGCACGACATCGTCCACCTGCTGTCCGGGCTGCCCGTCGGCGCCGGTGGCCAGGCCGCCATCGACACCGACCGGTTCGGCAAGCTGCTCGGTGCGGACTGGGGCTGGTGGCGGACGGTGACCGGCAGCCTGGAGAAACTGCCCGCACTGGTCGCCGAGCGGCCCGGGCTTGTCCCGGATGGCGCGGCCTACGACCCGCTGGCCCAGGCGCGGGAACTGCTGGGCGTCGCCGAGAGCGCACCCAAGTCGATCAAGTGGAAGCTCAGGGCCAACGTGGGCGACCGTGTCCGCTGGTACGAGCTACCGGAAGAAGTCGCACACTGAGGATCTGTCCTGCTTGACGCCGGTTTCCCGCTAGTGCTAGACGTTGCACAGTGCGCACGATGGTTGCGCAGGGTGCGTTGCGGCAGCGTGCGTTGCGGCAGGGTGCGCGGGAAGGCATAGGTGGTCCCGGTGCGAGTCTTCTTCGCCACCGACATTCACGGCTCGGAAATCTGCTGGCGCAAGTTCCTCAACGCGGCCGCCTTCTACAAGGCGGACCTGGTCGTCCTGGGCGGGGACGTCACCGGCAAGGTGATGGTGCCGATCACCACCCACAACGGGTACTGGGAAGTGGTGTTCGGCGGGGAGCGGCGCCGCATCGAGTCCAAGGAAGAACTGGAGAGGATCCAGACCCAGATCCGCAACCGCGGGTCGTACCCGGCGCTGATGAGCCCGGACGAGCTGGATCATCTCAGCAGGGAAGAGGGCGCGGTCGACGCGCGGTTCGGCACCGAGATGCTCTCGTCCCTCGACCGCTGGCTGGATATGGCCGACACCAAGCTCGGCGGCGGCAAGGTGCCGTGCATTCTGAACGGCGGCAACGACGACTTCTTCGAGATCGATCCGGTAATCGAGTCGTCGCCTTGCGTGACATTCGCCGAGGGGAAACTGCTCGACCTCGAGGGGTTCCACCTGGTGTCGATGGGCTGGACCAACCCGACCCCGTGGGACACCTTCCGCGAGGCGCCGGAAGAGGAATTGGCGCCGAAGATCGACGCGGTCGCCGAGCTGGTGCCGGACATGGAGCGCGCCATCTTCAATTTCCACGCTCCGCCGTATGGAACCGGCCTTGACGAGGCGCCGGCCCTGGACGCCACGCTGCGCCCGGTTCACGGCGGAGCGGTCATGAAACCGGTGGGATCCAAGGCCGTTCGGGACGCAATCGTTCGCTATCAGCCCATGCTCTCCGTTCATGGCCACATACACGAGAGCCGTGGTGTAAAGAAAATGGGCAGGACGCTCGCCATTAATCCGGGCAGCGTCTATGGTGATGGCGTCTTGCAGGGAGCGCTGCTGGAACTGAACGCGAAGAAGGGCAAGGTCACTAAATATCTTCTCGTGAACGGTTGAGCGCTGCCCCCGGCCCCGTATCGCCGGAGCCGGTCATAGCACGCCCCGGATCAGCCCGCATGGGAGGCATGTAGATGGCGACTGAAGCACTCGGCGAGGAGAGGCCGGCCCTCTTCCTTCGCAAAGCCACGGGTCTGGTCCGTGGCTGGTCGGTCAGGGACTCGATGATCTATGCGGTCCTGGCCACCAACTTCGTAACCCTGGGAATCTACGAGTTCACCTTCGCCCAGCCGCCGTTCCCCACGGGCCAGCTGATCACCGCGGTCATCATCTCGGGAATCTGGGTCTCATTCCTGGTCATCGCCTACACCGGGCTCATCGTCACGATCCCGCGGGCCGGCGGCGACTACGTCTGGCAGACCCGCATCCTCGGCAGCGGCCTCGGCTTCGTCATGGCGGCCACCGGCTGGTGGTTCATCCTGTGGCTGTGGGCGCCGATTTATGGCAACATCCTCGCGGTCCAGCTGTTCGAGCCGCTGTGGGCGACGCTCAAGTGGACCTGGCCCGCGGGCGGCGCGGCATGGTTCGGCACGAAGAACGGGATCTTCGTGGTGACGCTCATCACGATCGCGCTGGCCGGCCTCCTCGTGTCGATCGGAATGGCCGGCTACGCCAAGATTCAGCGGTGGTGCATCGTCGGCGGCTTGCTCGGCTTCCTCGTCGTCGTCGCGCTGCTGCTGTTCAACTCGCACGCCACCTTCGTCAGCGCGTTCAACCAGGAGGCGCACAACCTGTTCGGCGTCAACAACGCCTACGCCGCCACCAATGCCGCGGCGGTGAAGGCCGGCTATACCACCCATGCCCTGGGCTTCGGGCCGCTGGGGCCGACCATGCTGCTGGTCCCGTACATGATGTTCTTCCTCCTGTGGCCGAACTGGGGCGCCACGCTCTACGGCGAGATCCGCGGCGCCAGCGACTTCCGCCGGGTCTTCACCGGCATGTTCGGCGGCCTGTGGATCACCGTGATCTTGACGGTCATCTTCCTGCTGTTGGTGTACAAGACCATCGGCTGGGACTTCTACCAGAACGCCAACTCGCTCAGCTATAACCTCACGCCGCAGTTCGGCATCTGGCCGTACCCGTTCATGTTCGCCGGCTGGCTGGTGCACAACACCGCGTTCCAGGTCGTGCTCATTCTGCTGCTGAGCTTGTGGTTCTTCGGCTGGGTGGGCACGCTCTTCCTGTCCTCGACCCGGGTCATCTTCGCGGCGGCGTTCGACCGGGTGCTTCCCGACCGCGCGGCCGAGGTGTCGGAGAAGCGGAAGGTGCCGTTCTACTCGCTGGTGCTGATGCTGCTGCCCGCGGTGGGACTGGCCGCGATCTACTCGTACTCGACGACGTTCCGGACCTACACCCTGGACGCGGTGCTGGTCATCGCGGTGACTTACCTGTTCAGCTCGATCGCGGTGGTCATCCTGCCGTGGCGCAAGCCGGACCTGTGGCGCGCGTCGCCGGCCAGCAAGGTCAAGGTGTTCGGGGTGCCGATCGTCCCGGTGGCCGGCGTGATCACGATCGGGCTGCTCGGGTTCTGCCTCTACGAGTGGCTCTTCAACAACCTTTACTACGTGAACAACAGGTCGTCGCTGATCTACATGGGCGCCATGTACGTGCTGGCGATCGTGGTGTTCATAACCGCCAGGGTGATCCGCAGTCGGCAGGGCATCGACCTCGGCCTGATCAACAAGGAAATCCCGGTCGAATAGGAAACGCTACAGTCTCGCACGGCGTGACACCGGCCCCGCCGCCAGCAGTCCCGGCGGCGGGGCCGTGTCCTGCCGGGCGGCATGGGGAGATAGTGCGGTGATACGAGAGATTGGCGGGTAGCAGCGGCATGACTGAGACTCCGGCCAGGGCTAGTGCCGTCGTGATAG
>Ga0207700_10002151_pt1 | contig 11285 bp, 12 predicted proteins | sample LARL82metaG_FD_184348 | JGI IMG/M metagenome (GOLD analysis project Ga0207700, IMG submission 184348) | Corn, switchgrass and miscanthus rhizosphere microbial communities from Kellogg Biological Station, Michigan, USA - LAR L8-2 metaG... | ecosystem: Host-associated > Plants > Roots >...
GCGTGGAGTTCTTCGAGAAAGAGGGCTATCAATCGCACATGAATGGGCTGCGTGAAACCAAGCGCGGCACGTCTGATCCAACCTATCTTTATTACACGCTGGGCAAGCTGGAGATCCTGAAACTGCGTGAGGACTATAAAAAGAAAATGGGCGCGGCCTTTTCTCTTGAGAAATTTCACAATGAGGTGCTGAAGCAAGGGTTTCCTCCCATCAAACTGCTGCGGCAGACGATGATGGGCGATCATAGCCCGGTTTTGTGATTGTCCGGGCGTGGCCCGAGAAAGCGGATGCTAGAATTTCTGCATCTCACCATGCGGTGCTCAGGAATCAATGATGAAGATGAAAGTTCGCAAAGCCGTTTTTCCCGCTGCCGGTCTGGGCACGCGCTTTCTTCCAGCAACCAAGGCGCAGCCCAAAGAGATGCTGCCGCTGGTTGACAAGCCCATTATCCAATATGGCGTGGAAGAGGCGCTGGCCTCAGGTTGTGACCAGATCATCATCATCACCGGCCGCGGCAAGAGCGCGATTGAAGACCACTTTGACGTAAGCTACGAACTGGAAAAAATGCTGGAAGAGCGCGGCAAGACGGAGCTGCTCTCCATCGTTCGCCAGATTTCAGACATGATCCACGTGGCTTATGTGCGGCAGAAAGAAGCCATGGGACTGGGCCACGCCGTGCTGATGGCGCGTGAGTTGGTTGGGAACGAGCCGTTTGCCGTGCTGCTGGCGGATGATGTGATCGACGGACAAAAGCCGTGCTTGCGGCAAATGATGGATGTATTTGAAGAATCGCAGTGCTCGATCATCGCCACACAGGAAGTGGACGGCCCGGCGATTTCATCTTATGGCGTATTGGACGCGCAGAAAATCGAAGGTAAGTTCAATGGCCGCGCGTTCGATGTCCGTAGCATGGTGGAAAAACCCAAACAAGAGGATGCGCCCTCTAACCTGGCGATCATTGGCCGCTATATTCTCACGCCAACGATTTTTGAAACCCTGGAACGGACTCCGCTTGGGGCCGGTGGTGAATTGCAACTTACAGACGGACTCCGTGGGCTGCTGGGCGCAGGCGAAAAGATTTACGGATACACCTTTGAAGGCAAGCGCCATGACGCGGGTGACAAGCTGGGCTTTTTAAAAGCGACTGTCGAATTTGCGTTAAAGCGCCCTGATCTGGGGCCAGAGTTCGCCGAATACCTGCGTAGTCTAAAGATCGATTCGCCGGTGGAAGTAGCGTAACACCAATGCCAAGTTCGCCGATTACTGCACATTAGTCAATCAACAGCATGGGAATCCCATCCTTGATGGGGTATGTCCGTCCGCAGGCGGTGCACTGCAACGCGGATTCGTCTTCAGCCAGCGTCAGCGGCTTGCGGCATGATGGAACCGGGCAGGCCAGCGCATCCAGAATTTGCTTAATCATCATTCTTGCTATTTTAGAGCACACGCCATGGAATCTGCCCGGGTGTACCTTTGCGATTTTTGTGGTTAAGATAAATATTCCCATGAATACTATGGCTGCCACCCTACTTGACGGTAACAAAATAGCCGCGCAGATCAAGGCGGAAGTCGCTGAAGAAGTGCAAAAACTGAGCGCCGCTGGCATTCGTCCGGGACTCGCTGTGATCCTGGCGGGGCACAATCCGGCTTCAGAGATCTACGTCCGTAACAAGGTCAAATCCTGCCAGCAGCTTGGAATGCTGAGTGAGAACCTGACGCCGCCAGACTCAGTTACAACGGCTGAACTGCTGCAAATGGTCAACGAACTGAATAATCGCGATGAGATCGATGGCATTCTGGTGCAATTGCCATTGCCATCACAGGTGGATTCAAAGAAAGTGCTGCTGGCCGTTTCTCCAGAAAAGGATGTGGATGGGTTCCATCCCGTGAACGTTGGCAATCTTTCCACGCAGCGTCCGGGGCTAGTGCCGTGTACGCCTGCCGGCGTGATTGAGATTCTGCGGCGCAGCAACATTCCCATTGAAGGCCGCAATGCTGTGGTAATCGGGCGAAGCGACATTGTGGGCAAGCCGGTAGCCATGCTGCTGTTGAACAATAACGCCACCGTCACCATCTGCCACTCCAAGACAAAAAATATCGCGCAGATTGCGCGGCAGGCAGACATTCTGGTGGCCGCGATCGGCAAGGCCGGTTTTGTGACGGAGGACTTCATCAAGCCGGGCGCTGCGGTGATCGATGTGGGCATTAACAAAATCACAGACCGCGCCGAGTTTGAGAAGTTTTTTGCTGGCGATCCTGGGCGTGAGAAATCTTTTTCCGAGAAAGGCTCGACTCTAGTTGGCGATGTTGATCCCCATGTTGCGGCAGTGGCGGGCGCGATCACACCGGTGCCGGGCGGAGTTGGTCCTCTAACAATCGCCATGCTTATGGCGAACACAGTTAAGGCGTGCAAGATGCGTCGCGGGTCAGAGCGGCAGGCACGGAGTTAACCGGTGCTGCGTGTCGGGCTTACTGGCGGAGTGGCATGCGGCAAATCCACCGTGGCCAAAATGTTTGCCGATCTGGGCGCTAAGATCACCGATGCCGACACTATCGCACATGAGCTTTATCGTCCTGGCCAGGAAGTATTGCAAGAGCTGGTCAAGCATTTTGGCCCAGAGATCCTTAAATCAGACGGCGAATTGGACCGCGCCAAGCTGGCCACGCTGGTGTTTGACGGCGGACGCGTTGAAGAGCTAAATGAAATTGTGCATCCTGCAGTGATACGCCAGCAGGAGCAATGGATGCGCGCTCTGGGCGAAAAAGATCCTTATGCTGTGGCCATTGTTGAAGCAGCATTGATTTTGGAAGCCGGCGTCAAAGATCACTTTGACCGGATCATGGTGGTGACCTGCAAACCAGCGCAAAAGGTGGCACGGTTTGCTCAGCGTACCGGCATGAGCGCTGACGCAGCGCGCGCGGATGTTGAACGACGCAACAAGGCGCAGATGCCCGACGAAGAGAAAGCGCGGCGCGCTGATTTTGTGATCGACAACTCCGGTTCAGTTGAGGAGACGCGGCATCAAGTGCAGCGGATCTATTCCGAGCTAAAAGTCCTGGCCAAGCAGCTCAGTTTTTGATAGGTGAGATATGAAGTCTTTACGTCCAATTCTGCTCGCATTTTTGTTGGTTCTTACTTTTTACTTTGTAACTACGCGCATGAGCGGCCCGGATGGCCCATCCTGGGTAACGCGCCCCTCGCATGTTGAACTTACTGAAGCTGCAGGCCCGTCGAATTACGACGCAGAAGAGCAAAACAATATTGCCGTTTACAAGAAAGCGCTTCCCGCCGTCGTGAATATCACGTCTACGGCCGTGGCCTATGATTTCTTTTACGGCGCGGTGCCGCAGCAAGGCATGGGATCAGGGTTTGTGATCGATGCGGAAGGCCATATCCTCACGAATTATCACGTAGTGGAAGGCGCGCGCCAAGTTGAAGTCACCACCAGCGATAAGAAGAAATACAAAGCCCAGATCGTCGGCACCGACCCTGTGCATGACTTGGCGGTAATTCAGATTCCCAATAAGTCCGTGCCGCAGGCGGAAATCGGCGACTCCAAGAGCCTGGTGGTGGGGCAGAAAGTTTATGCCATCGGCAATCCATTTGGCCTCAGCGGCACCATGACGCGCGGCATCATCAGTTCCATTCGCTCGCTGAAGGGCCAACGCGGATTTATTGATGAAGCCATTCAGACCGACGCCGCCATCAATCCCGGAAATTCCGGTGGGCCGCTTTTGAATGCTCGAGGTCAGGTTATCGGCATCAATACCATGATTTTGACTGGTGGCGTAGAACAGAGCGCCGGGATCGGCTTTGCCATTCCCATCAATACCGCCAAAGCAGTATTGGATGATTTGGTCCATCTGGGACGGGTCCGCAGGCCGGAACTTGGCGTTCGGACCATTCCGATAGGCCCCGAGCTGGCCAACCAGTTAGGACTTGCAGCGGATTCTGGTTTGTTAGTTGTGGATGTGGTGCCGGGAAGCGCGGCCGACCGCGCCGGTCTGCGGGCAGGCACCGAGCGGGCTTACGTGGGAAATTATCCCATCATGCTGGGCGGCGATCTGCTGGTGGCTATTGACGGCCAGCCCATTGAGGACCAGCAAGACCTTTCCCACGTGATGCAGAACCATCGGTCAGGCGATACGGTTACGCTTACGATCTATCGCGGCAAAAAGCGTATGGATATCAAAGTGGTTCTGGGCGAAGCGCGAGTGGTCGCCTAAAATGCCCTAACCAGGCTGAAATCCATCCCTGAAAAGGCCTTTTTGGCCGAGTTAAGCAATTAGTTTTCTTCCATTCCGGCACAGGAAGTAATAAGCTGTACCGCAACAGGAACTCTTTAAAGAGCTTACTTTCAGAAGGAGATGAGGGGTATGGCATTTTGTGCAAAGTGTGGGGCTCAACTCAATGCGGGTTCGGGCTTTTGTGCGGCATGCGGAACTGCGGTTGCAGGACAAAACGTAACGACACCATCGGGGGCGGCTGCGGCCCCGGCGCAATCATCGGCGGGCGCTCCAAGCGCGGGAATGACGAACAATGTGGCAGCGTGTTTAAGCTACCTCTTCGGCTGGATCACTGGCTTGATTTTTCTTGTGATTGAACCATACAAGAATGATAAGTTCGTGCGCTTCCATGCGTTTCAATCAATATTTTTGAGCGTTGGGGTAATCGCTCTTTGGATTGGCGCAATGATTTTGTCAACGATCCTGGGCTTCATCACACATGGACTTGGATTTTTCATCATGGGCCCATTGATGATGATAGTTTGGCTGGGCGTTTTGGTTGCTGTGGTTATCTGCATGATCAAGGCATATGGCAATCAGCAGTTCAAGCTGCCGATCATTGGCGAGCTGGCGGCAAAGCAAGCGGGTGTGTAAACCGCTTCGCCTCGGCTACAACGCGCGTACCGTAAAATAGGGATTCCGGCTCATTCTTCGCGGGGCAGCTGCCCTGATGAATGCTCGCCAGAAATCCCTTGCTTTTTTGGAGCGTTCCCCAGATGAAATATTGCCGATTTGCCTCCGCCGATGGGCCGCAGTTTGGGCTGATTGAAACTGTTGCTGGCGCTCAGCAAATTACCCAGACGACGACCGGCGGCGTGCTGCCTGATTTTCCCAGGGCGAAGAAAGTCTCCCCACAGGCTCTATCTTCCGCCAAGCTGCTTTATCCGGTCGAGCCATCAAAGATCGTTTGCGTGGGCAGGAATTACAGTGAGCATGCAAAGGAACTGGGAAATGAAGTTCCGAAGGAGCCGCTGATTTTTTTCAAGCCGCCAAGTTCATTAATCTCGCCGGGAGAAAAAATTGTCCGTCCCCAGCGTTTTTCGCAACGGGTGGAGTTTGAGGGTGAATTAACGGTAGTGATCGGCAAAACGTGTCGTAACCTGGGTCAAAATGACGATGTTCGCCCGTATATTTTCGGCTATACCGCAGCCAATGACGTGACTGCGCGCGATCTGCAAAAGAAAGATCCGCAGTGGACCCGTGCCAAGGGCTTTGACACGTTTTGTCCCTTGGGGCCGGTTGTGACCGATGAAATTGATCCCTGGAAAGGCGTCCGCGTGGAAAGCCGCGTAAATGGCGAGATAAAGCAGTCTGAAAGCACGCTGGCATTTATTTTCCCTGTCGATGTGGTTTTGCGCTTCATTTCACGGGTAATGACCTTGCTGCCGGGCGATTTGGTTCTGACCGGAACGCCGGCCGGTGTGGGTCCGCTGGTGGCGGGGGACGAGGTAAGCGTTTCTGTTGAGGGTATTGGATCGATCAGCAACCCGGTCGTCGATGGCGATTGATTTCCTGGTGCTTTAGACATCTGTAAGCCGCATTCATGCTGCTGAGATGCTTTCAAGCACCCCGCCTGCGTCCTAAAACTATGGTTACCTTGTGATTTTGTGCCCCACAGGTGATTCTGGAGGGGGGCAGATTCATTTCCCGAGTTATTCAAAGACCTGAGGGTTAGGCATAAGTGTTCCTGCGGATTTTCTGTGAGCCCAAGTTGGATTAAACTCATCTATAGAATTTTCCAACGTTCTGGTGTTTGAGGACGTTATACGTATGAACGAACTTCGTCTATATTCCATTATCGCGATAGCCGGCGCCGGCTTGTTATTTGGCGCGAATGCGTGGGCCCGCAGCCGGCGCAAAACGCCTGACCAGCGCGAACGCGAGCGCCGTATGCGCATCAGTGAGATGGGCCGCATCACCGACGGGACTGTGATCGACGTAAATGAAATGCAGATGAACGGTTCCGGCGAGCTACAGCTCTTGATTTATCACTATGACGTGGCAGGCGTCAGCTATGAGGCTTCGCAAGATGTAAGCAGCCTTCGCCACATGGTTGACCTGCATTCCTGCCGTGCCGGATTGATGACTTCAATTAAGTACGATCCAGGCAATCCCGGCAATTCTATTGTCATCGCAGAAAACTGGACTGGCCTGCGGCACTAGATCGCGGCAGCAAACCGTGGCAAAAATAGTTTCGATGAACCATGAAGTCGCTGCCGAACTATATCGATAGTCATCAATATAGTTTACTTCGCTGCCAAAGCTTCCACAATGCGGTCAAAATCTTCCAGCGATCCGTACTTCAGGATGATCTTGCCTCGGCCTTTACGATCATGAATCTCAACCTTGACGCCCAATGAGCTCTCCAGGCTGCGCTGCGCTTCACGGACATTGGGATCCACTGGAGCTGCCGGCTTTTCCTGCTTTTGCTCAGCTGCTTGCGGGTTCAGCAGTTTGGTAACAAGTTCTTCTGTCTGCCGAACCGAAAGCTGCTTTTCGATAACCTCGCGCGCGGCCCGCTCCAGGTGTTCCGGAAAGCCAGCCAGCGCTAATAAAACCTTTCCGTGCCCAAAGCTTAGAGCACCCGCTTCCAGTGCGTTCTGCACATCTTCCGGCAGCTTCAACAGACGAATAAAGTTCGCGATGCTGGCGCGATCTTTGCCGGTCCGCGCAGCGATCTGTTCCTGCGTAAGTCCGAATTCGCGGCTCAGCCGTTCGAAGGCCCGCGCCTGTTCCACCGGATTCAAGTCCTCGCGCTGCAGGTTTTCAATAATCGTGATCTCCATGGCTTGCTCGTTAGAGATCTGCCGGACCACCGCGGGTATCGTGGTTTTACCGGCGCGTCTTGATGCGTGCCAGCGTCGTTCGCCCGCGACTAGCTGATATCGTCCATTCGCTACAGGTCGCAGCACCACAGGCTGGACGACACCGCTAGCCCGGATCGACTCAGCAAGTTCTTCCAACGCGGCTTCATTGATCCGCCGACGAGTCTGGTAAGGATTGGGATCAATGCTATCGATAGAAATTTCCTGGGTCGACCCCGTCGCCTGCGCTGCTGGCATGGCAATCGGTGAAACCGCGGGCCGGGTGGGCAATAAGGAGTCCAGCCCACGTCCAAGGGCTTTGCGCTTGTCGTTGATCATGATTCATTTACTCGCTTGAGTTCAGTGCTGTTAGGGATTTCTTCCGGTTGCTCAGGCACGGTGGCGCTTGCAGCGTGCGTGATTTCTGTAGCAGCTCCGAGGGCCACAGGATTCATTCTGCGATGCATGATTTCCTTGGCCAGGCGTATGTAGCTTTCGGCGCCACGGGAGCGGACATCGTACAGCAGCGCCGGCTTCCCGTAGCTGGGTGCCTCGGCCAGCCGGATATTGCGAGGAATTATCGTTTCCAGCAGCTTGTTACCAAAATGTCGCTTCAACTCCTGCGTTACCTGCTGGGCCAGGTTCGTGCGATCGTCATACATGGTAAGAACAACGCCTTCGATCTCCAGACCAGGATTAAAGCTCTGGCGGAGCCGCTCAATGGTGTCCAGTAGCTCGCTAACACCCTCTAATGCGAAGTATTCAGCTTGCATAGGAACAAGCACCGAATCGGCTGCGACTAACGCATTCAGGGTGAGAAGATCCAAAGCGGGAGGGCAATCCAGAACAATAAAGTCGAATTGGGCGCGAACGGATTCCAAAGCATTGCGCAGGCGGAATTCCCGGTTTTCTGCTCCAACCAGCTCAATATTGGCCCCGATCAGGTTCTTGTGGGACGGGATCAGGCTCAGACCTTCGAGTTCCGTTGAGATCACTGCTTCGCCAGCAGAAGCTTCTGCGGTAAGCAGGTGGTAAGTGCTGATCCGCTCAGGATCGCGGGCAAAGCCCAAACCGCCGGTAGAATTGGCTTGGGGATCACAGTCAATTAGCAGGGATCGAACCTCTGCAGCAGCAAAGGATGCCGCGAGGTTTATGGCGGTTGTGGTTTTTCCCACTCCGCCTTTTTGATTCGCTACGGCGATCACAATTCCCATGGTTTGGTGGAGACTCGTCTGGATGAATTTAGACGACTGCGTAGCGAAGCGCAACGCCGCAAAATGGTGCATTGTTCTACGTGGAACAGAGTTCTATTTGATGGCAGTGTTCCACGTGGAACACAATGTTACTGTTTTGATCACAGCCAGACAATTTCCCACTTTACCACTATTGCCAGGAACTTTACTGCCAATGAAGCGGAATAAAGGCCTGGACATCGCTGTCCGGATCCCACTTTTATAGTTTTGGTTCTAGGTATTGAGTTCTTAGACGAGTTTTGTCACTTTCCTAGGAAACTATGTTTACCATCATGGTTCTCATATATATTTTTCCCACTGAACCCTTTCGAAATAGATTCTTTCCCAAGATGCTCGCAACCTAATAAGCTCTAGCTGATGATTTATCCCACTTTTAGCGATTTGATACCTACCAGCAGCTCCCGCGAAAGACTGCAAGGAACTTCCACCGGATTGTCCCAAATGACTTCGGCTGCCAGTGTCTTGGCTGATTCTACCTGTCCGGAGCCAATCATCAGCGCGATACGGCCACCTGCGTTTGTCAGCTGAACTGCCATTTGCAGTGCTTGCTCGAATCTCTCGACCGCACGCAGCATTACCAGATCGGCTGTTCCTGGATGGTTTTCTGCCCGATCACTGAAGACTTTCGCGTTCTTTAGTCCAAGCGCGTGGACCAATTCTTTCAAGAACGTTGCTTTCTTCTGCTGCGACTCGATCAATGTCACCTGGACCTCAGGAGCGAGGAGCGCGAAGGGAACTCCGGGAAAGCCCGCGCCTGATCCCAGATCGATTGCCGTTTGCGGCAGCTTCTGTTCCAACAGATGTTTGGCGGCAAACAGAGACTCGCCGAAATGGCGCTGCACAATTTCACTGGGCTCGCGGATTGCGGTCAGGTTTATGCGAGCATTCCACTTCAGCAATAGATCGATATACGTCGATATAGCGCTGAGCCGCATTTCATCAAGCGCAGTGAATGGTTCCAGCAAACGCGCAATGGCAGCGGTTTCCACGCGTCCTATCGTAAATTAGTTGGGCTTTGGCTTGTTTACTAATCCAGAATCGGCCGGCAGCGCGTCCAACAACTGACGGGCTGTCCGTTTGAGCAGAGGATGCATTACGTCCGGCGCGATCTCTGCCAGCGGCGCCAGCACGAAGCGGCGATGTTGAATCGCAGGATGCGGAACGGTCAGCTCGGGCGTCTCCAATACCTCATCACCGAAAAACAAAATATCGATATCGATCGTGCGCGGGCCCTTGGGCTCGGATCGAATCCTGCCCATGGATCGCTCAACCCCGAGCATGCGGCTTAAAAAATCCACTGGCATCAGCTCCGTTTCTATAGCCAGAGCGCAATTCAGGAACCAGGGCTGCTCGCCCTGCACTTCAACGGGCTGGGTTTCATAAAACGCGGAAACCTGGTTGATCACGCCCAATCCCCCTAACCTGGAGATCGCTTCGCGCAGATATTTTTCCCGGTCGCCCAGATTCGATCCCAGCGAGAGGTAAACCAGCTTTTTCATAGAATTTAAAGCCTTAGATCGAAAGTGCTGTCACCCGGCAAAGCGCAGGTCCGTTACGTTGGTTACTTGGCCCTAATATGACGATTTAGATACCCTTTGCGGGTATGGCTCTACAAGCGCTTCTCCTCAGTAACGACCCTGAAGTCCATCGTACGATACGTCGAGTCCTGGATGCCGCAAATATCGATCTCGACCTTTCCAACAACGCTGACCAAGCCCGCCACATTCTGCTTCGGCGCAAGTATGACGCGCTGTTGGTGGACTGTGACGACATGCCCCATGGTCCGCTGGTTCTCCGCGAACTAAGGCTGGGAAAGTCTAACAAGAGCTGTATTGCGTTCGCCGTAGTAAACGGCAAAACGAATATCCAGCAGGCTTTTGAGATGGGCGCAAATTTTGTTCTGGACAAGCCAATCTCCCTGGATCGGGCCACCCGCAGCGTGCGGGCCGCACAAGGATTGATCATGCGTGAGCGCCGCCGTTACCATCGGCATCTGGTCAAAGCCACAGGGGCAATCCTGGTCGACCAGGGCGCAGAGCTTCCGTTGAACATTACAAATATCAGCCATGGCGGTATTTCGGTCGAGTGTTCGCGCCGGCTGGATGAAGGCGGCGCTGCGCGAGTCCGGTTACAGCTACCCGGTACCAAGCGTTCATTGGACATTAAGGGAGAAATCGCATGGTCAACGCCGGAAGGCCGTGCAGGAATTCGTTTTCAAGTGTTGTCAGCAGAAACGAAGAAAGAGCTTGATGCCTGGCTGGAAAAACGTGCGCTAACGCTAGGCGGCGGCGCTATGTTCATCAACGCCACAACAGTTTAGGTTCTAAACTCCACGTGACGTTTGCGCCGGAATGGCGGCGCTCTCAGCAGATTCTTCAGACTGGCTGACTTCAGTGGTTTCCTCCCAAAGTGAGCGGTCTTTCAATAGCCGCGTAACCAGCGCAGTGTGCATCGCGTGCCCGGCCCGGTCTGCCACAATGCGTCCGATAATCTGCTTTCCCAGCAATGCCAGATCGCCAATTAAATCCAGCACTTTGTGCCGGACAAATTCATCCTCATAGCGCAGCGGGCCGTTCTTCACTCCGTTGGCCGTCAGCACAATCACGTTCGCTTCTGACGCGCCGCGGATCAGGCCCATGTTCTTCATGGCCTTTTCTTCACTGAGGAAACCAAACGTCCGGGCCGCGGCCAGCTCCTTGCGATAAAGATCTTGTGAAAGATCAATCTCAAAGGCCTGTTCTCCAATAGGCGGAGCAAAGTTAATCTTGTATGCCACGGTGTAGCCTGACGCAGGATATGCGCCAATAAATTTATTGCCTTCACGGACTTCAATCTCACGCATGATGCGCAGATACGTCCGCTTTTTTCTCTGCTGCCTCAAGCCTGCTTGCAGAACCATATCGACGAAGGGTTTGGCACTGCCATCAAGGATCGGTAGCTC
>Ga0207700_10002154_pt1 | contig 11279 bp, 7 predicted proteins | sample LARL82metaG_FD_184348 | JGI IMG/M metagenome (GOLD analysis project Ga0207700, IMG submission 184348) | Corn, switchgrass and miscanthus rhizosphere microbial communities from Kellogg Biological Station, Michigan, USA - LAR L8-2 metaG... | ecosystem: Host-associated > Plants > Roots >...
CGCGCCCGAGCCCAGCGTGGCGAACTGGGAGATCTCGTTCGTTCCTCCCTTACCAGTGACATACACGAACGGCGCACCCACCGGCGACCCGGCCGCCGCCGGCGCGCCAGCCACCGTGCACCCGGCAGCCAGCCCGCAGGCCATCACCGCAAGGACCGCGCGGAACATCACCGCGGCCCCCGGCCGCGCAGACGTCTGCCTCACGACAGGCTCCCCTTCACTGCTTGGCTCATCCAGCACCCGAAGACCGGCCCGCCCGGCGCCCCGTGATCCGGCACCCTGATCGCTCCCCAAGTCACCCCTGCATCCTGCCGGCCAACCGTCCGGGTACAGCATGAATGCCGTGCGAACTCGATGTGAGCTGCCCTCAAACAACCGGCCTGGGTCGGCGGTCGCGGGTGCTCGAGGTGGGCTGCGGCACCGGCCAGGCAACGCGGTCGCTGGCACCGCTCGGGTGCGAGGTGACCGCTGTCGAACCCGGGGATGGCCTAGCCCGCCAGCGCCTCGCGGCCTTCGGCAACAGCCGGAAGATTAACTGGTAATGCGACATGTTGAGTAGAGACGAGTTGCCTACCGCCCGGCAGGCGCGGGCGGCCCGGTGATTGCTGCGGTGGCGGGGGGGAGCGGCGCATCCCCGCTCGGAGAGATGCCGCTGTCCGTGGTCGACAGCACCATCGGTGCCCAGCGGTAGCTAATACAGATTTGCGCTCAGCGTGTGACGCATCGGAGGCCAGCGGGGCGATCTGGCTGGCGAGCGATGCGAGCCTGACAGCTTCCGGATCCGGATGGGGAAGATCCAGCGCTGGCGCGACCGCGCGGTACAGCCGGCTGGCGATCTCGGCCACTTCGTGCGCGGTGGGCATTCGGCTGGCGGACAGCTCGCGGCGGCGCTGGGGGCTGTCCCAGTCGTATAGGGCCGCAGCCGTGATCGTCTCAGCGAACTCTGCGCACCGCGACGACACCGCGACGAGCTCTTCGGCGGCCGTGGGGCTGGTGCGCCCGAGGTGCGCGGTGGACGCGGCCAAGGTTGAGGCGGCCATGCGCAGCGCATACGACCTGGACGGCCTCCGGCCCGGCGACCATCTAGCCGCGCACGCCGCTGATATCCCCGTCACCCGCCCGCGGGAATTCCGCCAGCAGTGGTCAGACTGGAGGCGCTACCGGCAGGCCGCCGCCCGAAAATCCCACTACGTCCGTCGGATAAGAGATCACGAGGCGCCGTCGTAGCCTCTAGCCGATATCCCACCGGGCCAGGTGCCTGCCACAGTGACCCGGCCGCCACCGGGTCCGGGTAATAGCGAAAGGCCGGCACATCCACCCCCGCATCCTCCCAGACGCGAGGCACGTCAGGACCCCGGGCGGGCGAGAGGGCCACCGGCTGCCCTACGAGCCATTACCGGCACTCGGCCGGGGTGCCTTGCACCCATTCCGCGGGCGGGTAATCCGGCACCGTGACCTCCGCGCGCGGGCAGGCTGCCTGGTGCCCAGGCTCGGTGTGACGGGAGCGGAACAGGCGGGAGAGGCCGCGGGCGACCTCCCCGCGCGCCGTGTCAACGGCGCGCAACTCGGTGCGGGACAGTGGACGTTCTGCCTGGTAGATCAGGTATCCGTTGTTGTTCATGGCACCACGGTAGGAAACGCCTGTTCCCGCGGTGTTCCCGCAGGTGTGACAATAATCGGGTGACCACGGCGGAGGCGAGCACGGGGAGGCCAGCGCTGGGCTGGCCACCACTGCACCTGCGCGACCAGCGATGACCCATGTCCGCGTCCGCATGCTCGGGCCATTCACCGTGACCGCCGCGAACGACGCGAAGACCGCCGGCCCGTGGCCCCGCCCGACAGCGCGGCGGCTGTGCCAGCTCGTGCTGGTCAGCCCCGGCCGCAGGATCACCAGGGACCTTGCCTGCGAGACGCTGTTCCCGGGCACGGAACCGCGTGCCGCCGCGCGGGCACTGTCCAAGGCGCTGTCGATGGCCCGGGCGGCGCTCGCGGAACTCGGCGAGCCGGCGGCCTCGATGCTGCAAGCCGACCTCACCCACATCTGGGCCACGCCCGACGCGCAGGTGGACGCGGATGAGCAGCAAGCCGCGCTTGCGCGGGCGCTCGCGATGCGGCCCGGGCCCGAACGCGAAAGCGCCTTCGTCGACGCCCTCGCCGACGAAGGCGTGCTGCTGGCCGATGAGCCCTACGCCGACTGGGCGGTGCTGCCGCGGGAGCACCTGGAGTCGCTGCGCCAGGAGGCGCGGCTCGCGTTGGCCCGCAACCGTCCGGAGGGAAGCGACGCGGCCCTCGCCGCCTGGCAGGCGGCCTTCGAGCATGACCCGGCCTGCGAGGAGGCAGCCGGCGCGCTGTTGCGCGGATACCTGCGGCAGGGCCGCCGTGGGCTGGCGGTTCGCAGCTACGAGCGGTGCGCCGCCGCCCTGGCCGGCCTGGGGCTGCACACCTCGCCCTCCCTGGACGAGCTGTACGCGGCGGTGATCGACTTCAATGAGCCGGGCAGCGTCCCCGCGGGGCCGCCTCCCGGGTCGGCGGCCGCCGGGCGGCCACTACTCGGACCAGCACTGCCCGGGCCAGCATTGCCCGGGCCACCGGTGTCCGAGCCAGCGCCGCGTGAGGAACTGCGGCCCGTCACGGTGCTGTTCGCCGAGGTCAGCGCGCTCGGCGGGAGCGCAATGCCGGATCCGGAAGCCGTCCGCGAGATCGTCGGCAGCTCACTGGCGGCCGTGATCGCCGAGGTGGAGGCGCTCGGCGGCCGGGTGACCTCGGTGTCCGGACGTGGCCTGCAGGCGCTGTGGGGCGCTCCGCGAGCGCATGAAGACGATCCCGAACGCTCGATGCGCGCGGCCTATCGCTGCCTCGCGGCGGTGGCGGCCCTGCCCGCACCGGCCCCGGCACTCCGGATCGGCGTGGAGAGCGGGCCTGCCGTCGTCGGCCCCATCGGGGGTGGCGGGAAGGTTGAGTACGGCGCGCTGGGCGATGTAGTCGCCGTCGCGGCTTCCCTGCAGTCGCTCGCCAGGCCCGGAAGCGCCCTTGTCGGGCCGGCGACGAGGGCGGTGGCCGGCCACTTGTTCAGCTGGGCGCCACCGCAGCAGGCTTCCGATGTCCCGGACGGCGCCGGCTACCTCAGCGAGCCGCTGGCTCAGCCGGCCCAGGCAGGGCTGGACCACCTCGCGCACTCGCGGCCCGCGCCCCTGGTCGGCCGCCGGGCCGAGGTCGCCGTGCTCGACGCCGCCTTCCGGGCGGCGGTCGAGCACGGGCGGGGGAGCGTCATCCTGCTGCGCGCCGAGCCCGGCCTCGGTAAGACGCGGCTGATCCGGGAGGGCCGCGAGCGCTTCCTCGCCTGGTGCGGGGCGCGCAGCGGCCGCCTGCCGCTGTGGCTGGAGGGCCGCGCAGCCTCCTACGCCTCAGCCACTCCGTATGGCCTGTATCAGCAGCTCCTGGCAGGCTGGATCGGCGTGTCCCCGGACCAGCCCCGCCCGGTCCTGCGGACCGCCCTCGAACAGGCGGTCACCGCGCTGCTGGCCAGCACCGACCTGCTGCCGGCCATGGAGCACATCATGGGCCTTGGGCCGGCGGACGGGCAGAGCGAGATCGGGCCTGAAGAGCTCCGGCGAGCCGCCTTCGCGGCGCTGCGCACGGTGATCTCGCGCCTGCTCCCGGCCCGGCGGCCCGCGGTCATCGTCCTGGAAGACCTCCACTGGGCCGATCCGACCTCCCTGCGGTTCACCCGTGACCTGCCCGCGCTCGCCGCTGGCCGGCCGCTGCTGATCCTCGCGACGACCAGGCCCGATGCTGGCCCGGAGGTCGAAGCCCTGATGCACGACCCAGCCGTCCGCACGGTCACCCTCCGCCCGTTGCCCGACGCCGACGCCAGGGACCTCGCGACCGCCCTCATCTCCAGTGCCAGCACGGGCAGTGCTCATACGGGCAATGCGAGAACCAGCGCGAGCGCGGGCCAGCCTAGCGCGGAGGTCCTCGACGCGGTCCTCGCCGCCGTCGACGGCAACCCGCTGTTCCTGGAGGAGCGGCTGGCCGCGCTGCTGGAGACGGGAGCGCTCACCCGCGATCCGGAGGGCTGGTGGCTCACCGAGGCACCCGGGAGCAGCATCCCGCAGGTCCTCGACCGGCTCATCCGCTCCAGGATCGACCGGCTCGGCCCGGACGCCCAGGAAATCATCCGCGTTGCGTCCGTTCTCGGCCCGGAGTTCCCCGCCGCGGTCGTGTCCAGGATGCTCCCCGGTGCCGTCGGTGCGTCAGGCCTGGGTGACCTGCGGGCCAGCGGCATCCTGCAACGGGTGCCGGGCGCACGGGAGGAGGCCTACCGGTTCCGGCACGCGCTCATCCAGGAGGCCGCCTACTACGGGATGCTCCGCGCCGACCGGCGGCGGCTGCACGGGCTGGCCGCGACGGCGATCGAGGCGGCGCACGCGGGCTGCCCGGAGCATGCGGCCATCGTGGGTCGGCACCTGGCCGCCGCCGGCGACCGCCCTCGGCAGGCCATCCGCTACCTGGAACTGGCCGGCGACCATGCTACCGATGGCTTCGCCAACGACGAGGCGATCGCGGCCTTCACCGAGGCGCTGAACGTCGCCACCGCCGAAGGCGACCCGGACGCTGGGGCACGGCTGCAGGCCAAGCTCGCGAACGTGCTGTGGCGCACCGCCCGGCTGGACGAGACACGGGCGGCGTTCACCGAGGCGCTGCGGCTGGCCAGCCTGCTTCCCCAGCCGGACCCGGTCCGGACGGCACACCTCTATACCCGGCTCGGCCGGCTGGAACTGGTCGACCGCCGGGCTGGGTTTGAGCCGGCGGCCGAGGCGCTGGACGCTGCAGCGGCGCTGCTCGGCGACGAGCCGGGCGACACGCAGGCCGAGGCCGACCAGTGGCTGGAGCTCATGATCCACGGGCGAGCCAGCTACCTCCTGTGGCGCGACGACTTCGACGCCGCGGCCGCCGTGCTGGAGCAGGTCCGCCCTGTCGTGGAAGCCCGGGGCAACGCCAGCCGCCGGTACGCCTTCTACCTGTACTCCGCCATGGAACGGGTAAACCGCGCCCGGCTCCGGTCCGACGACCAGGCCGTCGCGGACATGCGACGCGCCCTGGCGGCCGCGCGGGAAAGCCACGATGCAAAGAGCACCGGGTACGCGACCTACTTCCTCGGCTGGGCCCTGGCGCTGCGCGGCGACTTGGCAGAGGCCCGCCACCAGTTCACCCAGTCGCTGGAGATAGCGGACCGGGTCGGGGAGTCCCACCTGCGCGCCAACAGCCTGGGAAGCCTCGCGATGATGGCGGTGAGCAGCCACGACGTCGGCACCGTGCGGGACCTGGCCCCCCGTGCCGCCGCGGCGGCCCAGGCCCTCGGCCACAACTACGTGTCCTGGGGCATTGCCCCGCTCGCCTGGCTGGCCTGGCAGGAGGGCCGGCCCGACGACGTGGTCCGCATCGCGGCGGAGGCGGATGCCGCCAACGAGGGGACGACCAGCGGCGGCAACCAGTACCGGTGGGTGTACCTGCTCCCGCTCGCCGCCGTGTACCTGGCCCGATCGAACCCTGGCCGGGCCGTGTCCGCCGTCCGGCCTCTGCTGGATCCCGGCCAGCAGGCATTGCCCGACCAGCTTGCGGCGGCGCTGGAGGCGACCTGCCGCGCGTGGGACGGCGGGCAACGCGGCGATGTAGCGGGCGGCGATGTGGTGGCGAGCCTTCAAGAGGCCCTGGGCATCGCTCGCAACCTGGGATTCTTCTGACTGTCGACATGCCTGGCAGGGAGCGCTCCGGCCCCCGAACACCACCACCGGACACGCTAATGTGACGGGCGTGAACGAATCGTCCGTGGAAGGGCCCGAACCGCGTTGTCGGGAGCGAGCCGAGCGCACTTTCGCGGTAGCGCACATCCTCCTGTAGGGCGAGGAGGTCGTGAGCTCCATGCCGTCTGGCCCGTGGCTGCGCGGGCCCGCCGGATTCCCGCCGGGTGGTGTGGACTATGCGAACACTGGTACACACTTGAGTGCCGATAATGTACATTATGTTAAGTAAGGCGGCGGCTAGCGCTCCCCGACCGCCAAGACCTGATACGGGAACTCTCCTGTCTCACTTGAATCTGGCCCGAACGGCGCTGCCGGAGCAGTTTCGAGGCTCTGGACCATGACAACGAGGTTCCCGGCCCTACCGAGTGCCTGGCAAAGATTGTTACGAACAAGTGTTTGAACGACGTGCTGGTGAGCGTTACGACGCCGACGCCGGCTCAATCGCGAACGAGTTTCAGTGCCAGCCTGGGCACGACAAAGGATGCCAGAAAGATCGGCAAGAACCTCTTTCCGGTGCATCGGAAGGCGACGATCTCTTCCTCGGCGGCGTCGAAAGTTTGAGTTCCGCTCGAGTTTCGTCCATTGCGAACTTGCAGGGTGTGACGTCCAGGCTCGACTGGTATCTCGATCGTGTGGTTCATTTCGACCGACCCGACCCGCTCACCGTCGACCACGACATCGTACGGGCCCCGACGAACCTCCGCTCCGGTTGCCTTATGCGTCAACTTCAGCGTCGCCGACATTTGCTGATCTCCTCTTGTTTCTGAACGGTGCTTCTCTGGCTGCTCGGCGACGTGCCGTCGGGTCGGGGCAGCAGGTCGACCTGGTGCCGGGTCGGGAGAGCGACAGTTCAATCAAACATTCTCAGCCGTGTTCCTCGGCCTTGAGCCACGGGTACCGGGCGGTGTCCCGGCCGGCGTAGTCCGGGTCGAGATAAATGAAGCACCGCTGGATCAGCCAGTCACGGATCTCAAAGACGTCGCACCAGCGGCCGGCGCCCGATTCGGGGACTCCCGCGCGCCACGGACCGTCCTGATGCTCGCCGTGGCTCGTGCCCTCGACGACCAGCAGATCACTGCCGGAGAAGATCCAGTTGAAATGCGAGTAGTGGTGAGTGATCGACTTGAGCGTCCCGCCCACGTCACCGAACATCTTGCCGATCTCCGCCTTGCCGGTCGCGAGTCCCCACTTCGGGAAGTAGACCTGCGCATCTTCGGCGAAGAGGTCGAGGATACTGCCACCGGTCGAGGTGACGCCGCCGTTGTCGAACGCCTTCAGGTACTCAAGGGCGACCGATTTGCGCTGCTCATCGGTCATAACGTCGCGCGACAGTGCCATGAGCCTGCCTCTCCCCTGTTCCGCACCGAACTGCTTCAGCATGTGATCGGGCGGAAGCGCATGTCAAGCAAACCGAGATTCAGTGGGAAGGGTTGGGACTAGAGGAGTCGACGGCCAGCCGCCAGCGGCCGTCGGGGTCCAGCTGCCAGATCACCGCGTACTTGGTTGTCAGCTGGGGACCTTGCGGAATGCGCACGGTGACGGTGCCGAGTGCATACCCAAGGCTGCCGGAGCTGATTACCTTATCCAGGCTGATGGTCCGGGCGGCGCCCGCCGCCTGTGCGCGCTCGATGGCATGGCGCCAGAACTGCTCGATGGCTGCGCGGCCCTGGATCAGCTCCGTGTTCTCGGCCAGCAGCCTGGCGTCGTGGGTGTAGAAGGCTGCCATGCCGGGCGCGTCGCCGGCGTTGAACAGCGCCTCGAAGTGGCGGGTGAACTGCTCAACCGCCTGCCGGTCCAGCGATGCCAGGGACATTGTGGTCTCCCTTCTGGTAGGCGGCGAGGACGGGGATAACCAGGTCATCGACCACGTGCCCGGCGAATTTCTGGCTGAGGGCGCCTCCGGCCGCTAGCTGCCGGAACAGGTGTGCCTCGATGACCTCGTGCGCTAGGCCGGCCAGTTCCGCGTCGGCGCCGACGGGCAGCTCGCCGCGGCTGGCCGCGCGACTGATGATGGCAAGGGCGACCGAATGCCCGACGCCAAGGCGCGGCCAAAGGACGGCGGCTAGCTCGGGGTCGGCCCGCATCGCGTGCACCAGGCCGGACATCATGGCCATGAACTCGGGGGTCAGATGGCCGGCCATGGCCTGCATCACCGCCATCAGGTCGCCCCGCAGGCTGCCGGTGTCGGCCCCGGCCGTCAGACGGCCCGCCACGTAGCGATCCACGGCGGCCCGGACCAGCTGCGCCTTGCCCGGCCACCGCTTGTAGATGGTCGTCTTGCTGGCGTGCGCACGGGCCGCGACGGCGTCCATCGTCATGGCCTCGTAGCCCAGCTCGCCGAGCAGGCTGATGACGGCGGACAGGATCGCCTGCTCGCGCGCCGCTCCCCTGGCCATATATGTACGATACGGTATCGTACACATATGTCAAATGCTCAGGGACTGGGCCACGCGGGCTGGCGTGGTGCATGATCGGGACATGGGATCCGACGCGGGATCGGACGCCGTTGCTGGCGACCCCGCCGATCCTGGGGCGGGAGGTATCATCGCCCGCCCCAGGCTGTTCGAGCGGCTAGGGACGACAGCCCGCGTGACCGTCGTATCGGCCTCGCCGGGCAGCGGGAAGACGGTCCTGCTGCGATCGTGGATCAGCCAGGCGGGCGCAGCGGGCAGCGCCGCATGGGTGACGGTCAGGCGCGGCGAGCGGGATCCACAGCAGTTCTGGCTGTCCGCGCTCGGCGCGCTGCGCCAGACAGCCCCGGGACGCGTGCTGATCCAGCCGCTGACCGCGGCGCCGGACCTGGACGGGTGGGCGATCACCGAGCGATTGCTCACTGACCTGGCGCCGTTGCAAGACCGGATTTATCTCGTGATCGACGACCTGCACGAGCTAGGCCCGGCCGAGGCGCAACGGCAGCTGGAGCTCCTGATGATGCGGGCGCCAGCAGAGCTGCGGTTCGTGCTCGCCACCCGGCATGATGTCCGGCTGGGCCTGCACCGGCTGCGGCTGGAGGGCGAGCTCGCCGAGATCCGCGACCCCGATCTCCGGTTCACCGTGCCCGAGGCCGGGGAACTGTTCGACGCCGCCGGAGTGAAGCTGCCCGATCCGAGGCCGCTGGTCGAGCGGACTGAGGGATGGGCCGCCGGGCTGCGGCTGGCGGCGTTGTCGCTGGCCGGGCACCCCGATCCGCGACAGTTCGCCGCCGAGTTCTCCGGCACTGAGCGGACGGTCGCCGAGTACCTGCTGGCCGAGGTGCTGGACCGGCAGCCCGAACCGGTACGGCGGCTCCTGCTGCGCACCTCGGTGCTCGAGCGGGTCAACGGCGAGCTCGCCGACCTCCTGACCGGCGATAGCGGCGGGGAGCGGGTGTTGCAGGACCTAGAGCAGGCGAACGCGTTCGTCGTAGCGCTGGATACCCGGAGGTCCTGGTTCCGCTACCACCACATGTTCGCCGACCTGCTGCACCTGGAGCTGCGCCGGACCGCGCCGGGAGAAGTTACCGCGCTGCACCGGGCCGCCGCCGACTGGTTCGCCGGGCACGGGTATCCCGTGGACGCGGTCCGGCACGCCCAGGCCGCCGCGGACTGGGGGCTGGCCGCCCGGGTGCTCGCGGACAACTGGTACAGCCTGCAGCTGGACGGGCAGGCCGCCACCACCCATCAGCTGCTCGCCGCGTTCCCGGCCGGGACTCTCACGGCAGATGCAGAACTGGCGGCGCTCGCCGCGGCGGAGGAGCTGGCGTACGGATCGCTGGAAGCTGCCGAGCGGTACCTGAGCGTTGCGGAGCGCGGAATGGCGTCGGTACCGGATGCCCGGCGCGCCCAGGCGCGACTGCTGTTGGGGATCACCCGGCTGGTACTGGCCCGCCAGCGCTGGAACCTGCAGGCGGTGGCTGAGGAGGAGCGGCAACTGCAGGTCATGATCGAGGTTCCGGACGCGGCACAGCCTCGCGTGGGCGAGGATCTGCGCGCCCTCGCGCTGATCAGCCTGGGCACCACCGAATTCTGGGCAGCCGGGGAGGACCCGGAGCGTCATCTGGAGATGGGCGTCGCGCTGGCACGCCGGATCGGGCGGCCATTTCTTGAATTCACTGGCCTGGCCTACCAGACGGCAGCGGGGATCTACCAATCCTTCACCCGGGCTACCGAGCGCGGCAGGCAGGCGATCGATCTGGCCCGGCGACACGGCTGGGCCGACGAGCCTGCTGCTGGGCTCGCCTACGTGATACTCGGAGCCATGCTGGCCTGGCAAATGCGGCCAGGCGAGGCAGAGCCATGGGTACAGCGCGCCGAACGCCTCCTGCGAGCGGAGACCGAGCCCGCGGCGGTGCTGGGGATGTGCCACGCCCGCGGAGTGCTCGAGCTGGCGCGCGGTCGTGACGCCGACGCGCTAGCCGCCTTCCAGGCCGCCGAGCAGCTGGGCGAGCGCCTTACCGCGCCGCATATGCTCCTCACGCCAGCGCGGTCTTGGCTGGTGTACACCCTGGTGCGCCTCGGCGACGTCGAGCGCGCCGAGCAGGCACTCGCCGGACTCGGCGAACGCGACCGCGGCCACGGGGAGATGCGCATCGCTGCCGCTGTGCTGCGGCTAGCCCAAGGCGAGCCGCAGGCGGCGATGGCCGCGATCGCTCCGGTCCTGGACGGCTCCGCACCGGTAGTCCGGTCGGGCTGGCTTGTTGAAGCGTTCTTGCTGGAGGCGATCGCCCGGGACGCGCTCGGCGAGCCGCGCGCGGCCGACCGGGCCCTGGAGCGGGCGCTCGGCCTGGCCGAACCGGACGGCACACTGCTGTGGTTCTGGCTGCACCCTGTGCCGGGCCTGCTGCAGCGCCACGCCCGGTACCGCACTGACCATCCCGCCCTGGTCGCCGACATCCTCAGCTTGCTGGGCGGCCAGGTGGCCGCGTCGCCCGCAGGGCCGCCGCCGCCGCTGGAGCCGCTGAGCGACAGCGAGATCCGGGTACTGCGCTACCTGCCGACCAACCTGTCGGCGCCGCAGATCGCCAGTGAACTGTTCGTGTCGCACAACACCATCAGAACCCACATGCGGCACTTGTACGCCAAGCTCGGCACGCACCGCCGGCTCGAGGCTGTCGAGCGCGCCCGTGCCCTCGGCCTGCTGGCACCCGCCCCGCTCCGGAGCCAGGCCACGCTTCCCGGCTGACCGCCAGCGACACGGGCTCAATCACATCAATGATGTGACGCCACCTCACATCCCCGGACGCGAGCATGGTCCCACCGGCAAGCAGCCCCGGATGCTCTCGTTGCCGGCGTTACGAACTAGCTGCTGGAGCACTCCTGCCATGCGATCCAAGCCCCTGATTCTTGTCGCTTTGCTGCTGGCCGCGTTCCTGGTGAACCTGGACACGACCATGGTGAACGTGGCGCTGCCTGCCATGGTGCGCGAGCTGCACGCCACCACCACCCAGCTGCAGTGGGTGGTCGACGCCTACAACCTGGTCTTCGCCGCGCTGCTGCT
>Ga0207700_10002156_pt1 | contig 11277 bp, 10 predicted proteins | sample LARL82metaG_FD_184348 | JGI IMG/M metagenome (GOLD analysis project Ga0207700, IMG submission 184348) | Corn, switchgrass and miscanthus rhizosphere microbial communities from Kellogg Biological Station, Michigan, USA - LAR L8-2 metaG... | ecosystem: Host-associated > Plants > Roots >...
GCTTTTATCCACCTGCATACATCCGAGACGATTCGCGCTACTCCGCCGGATCGTAGTTCAAATTCTGGCCGAGCCAGCGCTCCACCGCGTGAACGTCCATCCCTTTGCGGTGGCTGTAGTCGGCAACCTGGTCCCGCTCAATTTTGCCAACATCGAAGTAGCGCGATTCCGGGTGGGCAAAATAGAAACCGCTCACGCTCGATCCCGGCCACATTGCGAATGACTCCGTGATCTGAATTCCCGTATTCGCCTTGACGTCGAGCAAACGCCACAGCGCGCCCTTCTCGGTGTGGTCCGGGCAGGCGGGATAGCCGGGGGCGGGACGAATGCCGCGATATTTTTCGTGAATCAGTTCTTCGGTGCTCAAGTTTTCTGAACACCCGTAGCCCCACTCCTCGCGGACGCGTTTGTGCAGGCATTCGGCGAAGGCCTCCGCCAGGCGGTCCGCAAGCGCCTCCGCCATGATCGCGTTGTAGTCGTCATGCTTGGCGCGGTAGGAGTCGCACAACTCCTTCAGTCCGATGCCGCTGGTTACCGCAAATCCGCCGATATGATCGCGCAGCCCCGTCTCCTTTGGCGCAATAAAATCCGCCAGAGATCGGCACGGTTCGCTTCCTTCTTTGTTGGCCTGCTGCCGGAGGAAGTGAAAGCGCTCGCGCGTTGTGTCGCGCTTGTCGTCTGCGTATAGCTCGATGTCGTCACCGACCGCGTTGGCGGGAAACAAGCCGTAAACAGCTCTCGCCGTAACCTGCTTTTTTTCAATGATGAGATCGAGCAGCGCGTTGCCTTCTTGAAACAACTGGCGTGCTTGCGTCCCTTGTTCCTCGTGCTCAAGAATGCGCGGATATACACCTTTCAATCCCCAGGCGTGGAAGAACGGGGACCAATCGATGAACTCACGCAAGGTGGCAATCGGAAAGTTGTCGAGCACGCGCACGCCAGTAAAGCTGGGCGCAGGGATATCTTCGGCGCGCCATTCAACTTGAGTGCGCCGCGAGCGCGCCACGTCAATCGAGACGGTTGGTTGCTTCGGTGCGGCATGCGCTTTGCGGACAGCCTCGTACTCAGTGCGATGCTTCTCGACAAACGCCGGCTTACTTTCGTCGCTCAGTAGATTTGTCGTGACAGGTACAGCGCGGCTAGCGTCAACAATGTGAATGACGGGTTCACTGTAGTGCGGCGCAATTTTGACGGCAGTGTGCCTGCGGCTGGTTGTGGCGCCGCCGATCAACAACGGCAATTTGAAACCCTGGCGCTCCATCTCGCGGGCGACGTGCACCATCTCGTCAAGCGAGGGAGTGATCAGGCCACTAAGCCCGATCAAGTCCGCATTGATTGCTTTGGCGCGTTCGAGAATCTTTTCGCAGGGGACCATCACGCCCAGGTCAATCACTTCATAGTTGTTGCAGGCGAGCACGACTCCGACGATGTTTTTGCCGATGTCGTGAACATCGCCCTTGACGGTCGCGAGAATAATTTTTCCCTGCGATTTCACCACTTCGCCGGCCGCAGCCCTCGCTTCCTTCTCGGCCTCCATGTAGGGAGTGAGGTGCGCGACAGCTTTCTTCATCACGCGTGCTGACTTCACGACTTGTGGCAAGAACATCTTGCCCGCGCCGAAAAGATCGCCCACGATCCCCATCCCAGCCATCAGGGGTCCTTCAATCACGGCCAGTGGACGGCCCAACTTGACGCGAGCTTCCTCAGTATCGGCTACGACGTGGGTATCGATGCCTTTAACCAGCGCGTGCGCAAGGCGCTCCTCGACGGTACCGTTGCGCCATGCGTCGGAATGAGCTTTCTTTTCGCTGGCCTTACCGGCGCCTTTCAGCGTCTCGCCATAGTCGACTAGACGCTCGGTGGCATCTGCGCGGCGATTCAGCAGAACATCTTCCACCATCACCTTCAGCTCAGGCTCGATCTCTTCATAAACCTCGAGCATGCCGGCATTCACAATGCCCATGTCCATGCCTGCGGCGATGGCGTGGTACAGAAAGGCAGAATGGATCGCCTCGCGGACGACGTTGTTGCCCCGAAAACTGAAAGAGATGTTCGAAACCCCGCCGCTCACCTTCGCATACGGCAGGTTCGCCTTGATCCAGCGCGTCGCGTTGATGTAATCGACTGCGTAATTGTTGTGCTCCTCCATGCCGGTTGCGACCGTGAGGATGTTGGGATCGAAAATGATGTCCTCTGGAGGAAACCCGACCTCGTCGACCAGAATGCGGTAGGCGCGCTCACAAATTCGGATCTTGTCGTCGAAACCGGCGGCCTGGCCTTGTTCGTCGAAAGCCATGACAACAGCCGCGGCGCCATATTTCAGGATGGTCGCTGCATGCTCGCGAAATTTCTCTTCACCTTCTTTGAGCGAAATGGAATTTACGATGCCCTTGCCCTGCAGGCATTTCAGGCCTGCTTCGATGACCTCCCACTTCGAGGAGTCCACCATAATGGGGACCTTCGCGACTTCGGGTTCGCTCGCCAGCACCTGCAGAAAGCGAGTCACGGCAGTGACGCCGTCGATCATGCCTTCGTCCATGCAGACGTCGAGCACGTTGGCTCCGTTCTCAACCTGCTGGCGGGCGATAGCTACTGACTCCTCGTACTTGCCTTCCTTGATCAGCTTGGCGAACTTCGGCGAGCCGGCCACGTTCGTGCGCTCGCCGATCACGATGTAGACGCCTTGCTGTTGGGTGAAAGGCTGCGAGCCCGAGAGACGGAGAGGTCTCCAGTTGGGGATATCGGCGATCGCGCTGTCCGAAGCGCTCACACTCGACTCGCAATCTCGCTCGTGGGAGCGTAGGCGGCTTCGGTGAGTTGAGCGCCAAATTTGCGCGGCGGTTTCCCCTCGAGCGCTTTCGCGATGGCCGCGATGTGCTCGGGAGTATTTCCGCAGCAGCCGCCGGCAATGTTGATCAGGCCGCCGTCCGCAAACTCAGATAGATAGCGCGCCATGTCTTCCGGTCCCAGGTCGAACCCCGTTTCCGACAGAGGATTCGGCAGCCCGGCATTCGGATAAGACGAGACGGCTACGTCGGCTTTCTGCGCGAGCTCCTCCAGAAATGGATACATGAGGTCCGGGCCGAGCGAGCAGTTCAAACCCACGGACAGCGGCTTCACGTGCCGGACGGCATTCCAGAATGCCTCCGGCGTTTGCGCGGAGATCATGGTTTCGCCACCACGCCCTACCGCTGCGGAAATCATGACGGGGATTTCCTTCCCCAACTCATTCAGCACTTCGCGGATGGCAACGAGCGCCGCTTTGGCGTTGAGCGAATCGAAGATGGTTTCGACCAACAGGAGATCTACGCCGCCCGCGATGAGAGCCTTCACCTGATTCGCATAAGCGGTTTTGACCTGATCGAAGGTGACCACGCGAAATCCTGGATCATCTGCATCCGGAGAGTTCGAGAGAGAGACCGTGAGAGGCCCAATTGCGCCTGCTACGAAGCGCTGGCGCGAAGTCGCGGTTCCTACGCGATCGGCCCATTCACGGCACTGCTTCGCCGACTGTTCATTGATGTCCCAGGCCAGACCTTCGAGGAACGGATCGCCGATGATCTTCGAGTAGAACTCGGGATCCTTGCGACCCCCGTGCTCGCGTGGATCATCCACAAAGAATTCGCTTTGCGCGATGCTGGTGGCGCCGAAGGTATTGGTCTCGATGATGTCCGCGCCTGCCTCCAGAAAGCGCCGATGGATGTCTCCAATCATCTTCGGCTGGGTCAGCGAGAACAGGTCGCCATTATTGAGCAGGCTCTTCTTCGCGTCCTTGAACCGCTCTCCGCGGATGTCGGCTTCCTTCATCCCGTAGGTGCGGATCGTCGTACCCATCGCTCCATCAATGATGGCGATGCGATCCGCAAGAATCTGTTCGAGGGGATGGCGTGGCGTTTTCATGTAGTTATCTCACAGCCTGGCAGAAAATCCGTCGTTGGTCGTTCGTCGTTGGTCGTTGGCAAACCCAGCTATTAGTGGTTAGCTACCTCATACACAAACGCCGGCCCCGCACTTGAGGGGACCGGCGTGAAGTTGCAGCAAAACTGGTGAACTCTTCTCTCCTACTAAAATCTTTGAACCCTGGGCCCTGCGAACGACCAACGACGGTCTTTCCTACTCTCCCGGAGCCGCTTCGGCTGGCGCTCCGCCAATCACCTCGGCTGTGTTGAACACCGGATTCGATCCGAGGTGCGCCGGCTTTGCCGCCAGCAACTGCTCTTTCCGATAAATCAAATTCGTTGCGTTAAAGGTCGCCAGCTCAAATCCGTGACCGTGCGTTATGGCATCCGTCGGGCAGGCTTCCACGCAGTACCCGCAGAAAATGCAGCGGTTGTAGTCGATGTTGTAAACCTTGGCGTAGCGCTCGGCGCCGCTGACCCGGTTCTCAGCCGTATTTTCGGCAGCCTCGATATAGATGCAGTTCGACGGGCAATTGGCGGCGCACAGGAAGCAAGCCACGCATTTCTCCAGGCCATTCTCGTCGCGCTGGAGCACGTGCACACCGCGATAGCGCTCCTGAAACTTGGCGCCTCTCAGCGGCCCCGGGCCATCGGGATAGTTCTCCACAACCGTCGGCTGGAACATCTCCTTGAAGGTGATGCTCATGCCCTTGGCTATCGCAGCAATGTTCTCGAGGATCGGCATACGAGATTTAGTATAGCAAGGCGCCAGAGTTGAGCATTTTTCTGTTTAGCGCAGCGCTCTCAAGCCAGAAGTGAGGGATAATGGCAGCTTCCGTGAAGTCCCACCTGTCTATCTCCGATGTCCTGGCGCCCATCCTTATTACGTTAGCATTTGCATTTCCCCCCGGCGCCCTCTCCGAGTCGCAGGAGATCACCTCGTTGCCCCGCATTGCGGCAAATACAAATCAGCGCGCAGCTGGAGTTTTGTCTGAGGGCACACTCACACTGGAAGTCGAAATCCGAGAAGGCGCACTGTATCCGGAAGCGGAGTCGGGCCCGAACATCCATGTTTTCGCGTTCGGTGAGCGGGGCAAGGAACTGCAAATTCCTGGACCAATGATTCGGGTTCCGCAGGATACGAAAATCCACGTCACGATACATAACCTGATCGCCAGGGACGTCCAGATCCACGGCATGCATTCGCGTCCGGGCAAGAACGATGACACGGTTGAAGTGAAGATTGGTGCGACCTGCGACCTAACATTTTCTGCCGGTGCACCGGGCGCGTATTATTACTGGGCAACTGCGGGTGGCGACACGCTGTCAGGTAGACCATATAAGGAAGACAGCCAGTTGTATGGCGCTTTCATCGTGGATCCATCCGGCGAAGTAGCGCCGGATCGCATATTCGTCATTGGCACCTGGCGCGACCGGCGCCTCCCACAGGAATCGTTTGATGTTCCCGTGATCAACGGGAAATCATGGCCCTATACTGAGCGCCTGCAATATCCAGTGGACAGCGAAGTGCGCTGGGTCTGGCTGAATCCCAGCGGCCTAGTGCACCCGATGCACATCCATGGCTCGTACTTCCAGGTGTTAAGCACGGGCGACGCGGAGCAGAGCGCCCTGGTCCCTCTGTCCCGGATTCGCGATGTTTCCACCAATTTCATGGCAATCGGCGGAACCATGACCACGCAATGGAAACCAGAGCGCACTGGTCGGTGGCTCTTTCACTGCCACATCCTGACGCACATGTCCCCGGAAACATCGCTCTTTCACCACGACAGCATGCACGACGGAGGCCAGTACACCAATCCCCTAAACCACATGGCAGGACTGGTCATGGGAATCGCGGTTGTGGAACGCAACGGCGCATTAGTGGCGCATAAACCACCAAAACCGAAACGCAAGCTCGACTTGCTAATCGCGAAGGATGAGTCGAATCCAAAGAAATATACCTACTCAATCTTTGAGTCCGGACACGCAACGCAGACTAGCGGTGGGCCGGGGCCGACCATGGTGCTCACCCGCAATCAACCGGTCGCAATCCACATAACAAACCGGCTAGATGAAGCCACATCCGTGCATTGGCACGGAATCGAACTGGAGAGTTACTACGACGGTGTACCAGGATGGGGAGGCGATGGCGCGAAAATCACGCCCATGATCGAGCCCGGAAAATCATTCGACGCTGTGTTCGCACCGCCGCGCGCGGGAACGTTCATGTACCACACCCACATGAACGACCTGTCCCAGTTGAGTTCCGGACTCTATGGTGCACTCGTCGTCGTGCCCGAGGGAACGAAACTCGAACCTGAGACCGATAAGGTTTTTCTGCTTTCACGCAACGGCAAACGCAAAGACGGAGAGCTACTGCTGAACGGATTGACGGCGCCAGAACCGCTTGAATTCCGCGCTGGCACGCGGTACCGGCTGCGGTTCATCGACATTCTGGCAAATAATTCAATCGTGATCAACGCAGTTCAGGACGGAAAACCTGTGGAATGGATTCCGATCGCCAAGGATGGCGCCGACCTCGCGTCAGTCCAATCCGTTGCCACTCCCGCTTCCTTCACGATCGCTCCTGGCGAGACTTACGATTTCACGCTTACACCACAGAAATCAGGAACGATCGAATTTAAGTATGACCTGCTCTTGCTCGACGAACACGTGAGACAGATCGCCACGGTTCGGTAGTGAGCGAGCGGGCAGGACTGCGCCCTGCCCGTGTAGCACGCGACCTACCTGACTCCCGCCAATTCTCCCTCATACCGCTCCGCCATTTCGGAGATTGGGACTGGCTTGTAGTCGCCCGCGTGGCCAGCCTGGCCGAACTGTGTCATACGTAGGGCTACGACCTTCTTCATCGCCTCCCGCGCGGGCTTCAGGTAATCGCGCGGATCGAATTTCTCTGGCGTTTCGGCAAATACCTTGCGGATAGCGCCGGTGATCGCGAGGCGGTTGTCAGTATCGACGTTAATCTTGCGGACGCCGTTGCGAATACCCAATTGAATCTCTTCGACTGGCACACCCCAAGTTGGCTTCAGCTTGCCGCCGTATTCGTTGACGATGTCCTGCAGGTCTTTGGGCACGCTCGAGGAACCGTGCATTACGAGGTGCGTCTGCGGCAGGCGCTTGTGAATGGCAATCAGCACATCCATTTTCAGCACCGAGCCGTCGGGCTTCTTGGAAAACTTGTAAGCCCCGTGACTGGTGCCAATGGCGATCGCCAGAGCGTCCAGGCCAGTCTTTTCCACGAACTCGACTGCCTGGTCAGGATCGGTGACGTGCTCCAGACCGCTCCCGCCAGCCCCGTGTCCATCTTCGATTCCGCCGAGGACACCGATTTCGCCTTCCACGGTCACGCCTCTCGGGTGTGCATATTCGACCACCTTGCGAGTCTCGCTCACGTTGTAGTCGAAGCTCGAAGGAGTTTTGCCGTCGGGCATCAGCGAGCCGTCCATCATGACGCTGGTGAAGCCAAGGTCGATGGCGGACTTGCAAGTCTCGAAGCTGTTGCCGTGGTCCAGGTGCATGACCAGCGGAATCTCCGGGTAGAGCTCTGCCGCGGCCAGCATCAAGTGATAAAGAAATTTGTCTTGCGAGTAGGATCGCGCTCCGCGGCTTGCCTGGATAATGACCGGGGAATTGGTCTCGCGGGCCGCTTCCATAATGGCCTGAATCTGTTCCATGTTATTGACGTTGAATGCGCCAACGCCGTATCCACCTTTGGCGGCTTCATCCAGTAACTGCCGCATCGACACTAATGGCATATATGAGTTCTCCTGAGCATGAAGAATACGATTCTCTTTCAGTGTAAACTGATAGAGGTTGAACTCTTGTGACTCCAATCACAGACGCAAATCACTGCAAATAAAGCGTCAAGAAGCTTAATCATCGAAGTGCACTTGGGAGGACTTATGAAACTCACCCCCGGCAAACTGGCCGGTCTGAAGAAGGTGTCTGATAAGCGTGGCGTGATCGCCGCCGCCGCTATGGACCAGCGCGGCTCGCTGCAGAAGTCGCTGGCGAAGGAAAAGGGTGGCGAAGTCACCGACGCCATGATGGAAGAATTCAAGTCGCTGGTCACCGAGGTTCTCACGCAGCATGCCAGCGCCATCCTGCTCGATCCCGAGTGGGGATTGCCCGCAGCCAAGCGCCGCGCCAAGAACGCCGGCCTGCTGCTCGCCTATGAGAAGACCGGGTATGACAAGACTGGGCCCGGACGATTGGGCGATCTGCTCGGCCACTGGTCGGCGAAGCGCCTGAAGGAAGCCGGCGCCGATTGCGTGAAGATTCTGCTTTACTACACTCCGTTTGATCCGAAGGAGATCAACGACCAGAAGCATGCCTGGGTGGAGCGCATTGGCGATGAGTGCCGCGCTAATGACATTCCGTTTTTCCTCGAGTTCGTTGGATACGAAGATGGCGCCGACGAGAAAGGCCTGGAATTCGCGAAGAAGAAGCCCACCATCGTCACCGAGAGCATGCGCGAGTTCAGCAAGGACAAGTACGGTGTCGACGTACTGAAAGTCGAAGTTCCGGTGAACATGAAGTTCGTTGAAGGCGTAGCGTCATTTGGAGGACAGAAGGCTTATAGCAAGAAGGAAGCCATTGATCTATTCCACAAAGCTGCGTCGGTTGCGACCAAGCCCTTCATTTATTTGTCGGCTGGCGTCAGCAACGCCGAGTTCAGCGAGACCCTGGAACTGTGCGGCGAAAGCGGCGTGAAGTACAACGGCGTCCTCTGCGGCCGCGCTACCTGGAAAGACGGCATCGCCGTTTATGCCAAGCAGGGTGCAGGTGCATTCCGCAAGTGGCTCGAAACCGAGGGCGTCAAGAACATCAGCAACGTCAACGAGAAGCTGAAGACGGCGTCGTCTTGGTTCCCGATTTACGATGTGGAGCCGGCGCTGGTCGGCGCGTAGATTAGCTGCGAGCAGTGGGCGATGAGCTGTGAGCAACTTTTCGTTGCTCGCTGCTCATTGCTTGCCGCTAAATCCATGAAATCCCACACCGAATACCTGACGTTCCACACTCGCCAGCACCGCGAGTACATCCACATCACGCCGCAGATCGAAGCCATCGTGAAGAAGAGTGGGATTAAGGAAGGCATGGTGCTGGTTTCGGCCATGCACATCACGGCTGGCGTTTATGTGAATGACAATGAATCCGGGCTGATTGAGGATATCGATCAGTGGCTGGAGCAACTCGCGCCCTTCCGCGAGGATTATCGACACCACGACACAGCCGAGGACAACGGCGACTCGCATCTGAAGGCCTTACTCATTCATCACGAAGTGATCGTTCCGATCACGGCAGGTAAGCTGGACTTTGGCCCGTGGCAGCGAATCTTCTACGCGGAGTTCGATGGCCAGCGCGACAAGCGCGTCATCGTGAAGGTGATGGGCGAGTAACGTGGGAAGCTGAGGTGTCGCCTTCGCCCTCCGAAACGTAGTTTCAGAAATCGGTGTGGGTTTGGTTTGAAAGGGCGCGGCTTGCAGCCGCACCGTACGTCCAACACAAACGACTTACGGCACGGCCGAAGGCCGTGCCCCACCCGAGACCAACGGTTGAAACCAGTTTAGAATTCTCCGCATCGCATGGTGGCGCTCCTCACAATCGAACTGCGCATCGAGCATGCGCAATCGCTCAAGGACAAGCGCCAGGTGGTGCGCAGTCTGAAAGACCGGCTGCGGGTCCACTTCAATGTCGCTACCGCCGAACTGGAAGCCTCCGGTCTGTGGAACCGCGCGACGATCGGCGTAGTCAGCGTCTCGGACTCGCGCGCCTATCTCGACGGTCTGATGAAGAACGTTGAGCGCGAGGCCATGAAGATCGCGAACAACGCTGGAGCGGAAGTAGCGGATTCTTGGGTAGAGTTTCTGTAGGCTACCAAGTCACCCGCAAGAACCCATATCAGCAGTATCGATTTCCAGCATCATTCCTTTGAATCCTGACACCCCCATTTTCTGATATGCTCATTCGTTTTCCTCCGAGGTGAACTGTGGAGAAGCGAGGGGCAAAGTACCATCGGGAACGGCTGGGAGAGGCCCTGCGCGAAGAGATTGAAACCATCGTGGAGGGCGAACTCGGGGACCCTCGCATTGGACTGGTGAACGTCACCAGCGTAGAACTGGCCGAAGATTCACGATCGGCACGGGTGATGGTCGTTGTCGATGGCAATGACGACGAAGCCGGGCGCACGATGGAAGGATTGTCGGCGGCCGTGGGCTACATCCGACATGAGATCGCGGACCGGCTCCACCTGAGGAAGGCGCCGGAGCTGGTGTTTGTTCTCGACCGATCGGAGAAATACCAGGCGCGAGTGGATGAGCTGCTGAAGAGAACGCGAAGGAAGTAGAGATTTGGCGGGCGAGGCGCCCGCCCCACACAGATGCTGGACAAGGTACTCCAAGAGATCGATAAGCGCGAGCGCTTTGTATTGACCTCACACGCTCGTCCTGATGGTGACGCCGTGAGCTCGACGCTGGCCTGCGGCGAAATCCTGCGCCAGATGGGCAAGAAGACGGACATCGTCCTGCATGACGGCGTGCCGCGCGTTTATCATCATCTGCCGTTCGTCGACACGGTTACCAAGTCCGACCGGATCGAGAACCATTACGATGCCGCCATCCTGCTGGAGTGCGACAGCATCCAGCGAACCCGGGTCGAGGGTTTGGAAGACCAGTTCCTGATCAACATTGATCATCACAAGAGCGGCCACGATTTTGCGCATGTGAACTGGATCGATCCCACCGCCGTGGCGACCGGCGAACTGATCTACAAATTAGCGCGCGCTGCCGGCGTAAGAATTACACCGGAGATCGCGACCTGCATTTATACAGCCGTGATTACGGACACCGGCCTGTTCGTTTTTGAAGGTACCAATGCGCACACGTTTGAGCTGGCGAGAGAACTGGTGTTGGCCGGAGCAGAACCTGCGCTTTGCGCGCGTCCGATTTATTTTGGACACACGACTGCAAAACTGCGCCTGCTTGGAGCTGCGTTGTCGGCACTTCAACGTGAAGGCCCTCTCGTCTGGATTTGGGTCACGCAAGAGCAGATGGAGCGTACCGGAGCGATCGAAGAGGACTGCGAAGGCCTGGTAAATTACGCGCTTTCCATCGGAGACGCGGAGGTCGCGGTCTTTTTCCGTGAACTTCCCGACGGGCGGTTCCGCGTCAGCCTGCGCAGCAAGGGCGGTATGGATGTGTCTGCGGTGGCCGAGGAATTTGGCGGTGGCGGGCACACGTGCGCGAGCGGATTGTCCGTCGACGGCCCGTTGCATGCTGCCGTCGAGCAGGTCTTGGGAAGAGTTCGAGCACGGCTGCCGAAGGCTAGTGGCCAGTGATCAGTGGCCAGAATCCGTGCC
>Ga0207700_10002159_pt1 | contig 11268 bp, 12 predicted proteins | sample LARL82metaG_FD_184348 | JGI IMG/M metagenome (GOLD analysis project Ga0207700, IMG submission 184348) | Corn, switchgrass and miscanthus rhizosphere microbial communities from Kellogg Biological Station, Michigan, USA - LAR L8-2 metaG... | ecosystem: Host-associated > Plants > Roots >...
GCTTTACACGGATACGATCCTGCGCACCTTGCCGGAGGCGCCGCGCCGGCGTCGCGTACTGGTGCCGCTTGGCGCCGACCGCGAGCATGCCCAGGCTCTGCGCGAGGCGGGCTGGGTCACGATCGCGGCGCTTGCGCCCGCCAAGGATTGGCGGGCCGAGGCGCGGCGCCTTGGCTGCGATTATGTCATCGAGGACCGCGAGCCAAAGCCGCTCGCGCCCGCCACGAAGCGGTAAGGGGAGTGCGATGGGCAACGTCGCGGTGGTCGGCGCGCAATGGGGCGACGAGGGAAAGGGCAAGATCGTCGATTGGCTCTCCGAGCGCGCCGATGTCGTCGTGCGCTTTCAGGGCGGCCACAATGCCGGGCACACGCTCGTTATCGGCAACATCGAATACAAGCTGAGCCTGTTGCCCTCCGGCGTCGTGCGTCCGGACAAATTGTCGATCATCGGCAACGGGGTCGTCGTCGATCCCTGGGCGCTCCTCGACGAGATCGAGACGATGCGCCAAAAGGGCCTCGACATCTCGCCGCGGAATCTAAAGCTCGCCGACAACGCCGCGCTGATCCTGCCGTCGCACGGGCGGCTCGACCGCGCCCGCGAGGCCCGCCGCGGCGACAAGCGCATCGGCACGACTGGGCGCGGCATCGGACCCGCCTATGAGGACAAGGTCGGCCGCCGCGCCGTCCGGGTGTGCGATCTCGGCGATCCGCGCGCGCTCGAAGAACGGATCGACGATCTCCTGGTGCATCACAACGCGCTCTTGCGCGGCCTCGACGAGGCGGAGGTCGACCGCGCCGAGCTGCTCGCGGCGCTGAAAGCGGTCGCGCCGAAGATCCTGCCCTATGCCGATCAATGCTGGCGCCTCCTCGCCGAGGCGCGCCGTCAACGCCGCCGCATCCTATTCGAAGGGGCGCAGGCGGCGATGCTCGATGTCGATCACGGCACCTATCCTTATGTGACCTCGTCGAACACGCTGGCCGGCCAGGCCGCGGCCGGATCGGGGATGGCGCCCGCGGCCATCGGTTATGTGCTCGGCATCACCAAGGCGTACACGACCCGGGTCGGCGCCGGCCCGTTTCCGACCGAGCTCGACGATGCGGTCGGCCAGGCGCTCGGCGACCGCGGCCGCGAATTCGGCACCGTGACCGGCCGCCGCCGCCGCTGCGGCTGGTTCGATGCGGTGGCGGTGCGCCAGGCCGTGCGGGTCGGCGGCATCGACGGTATCGCGCTGACCAAGCTCGATGTCCTCGACGGGTTCGACGAGATCAAGGTCTGCACCGCCTATAAGCGCGGGCGCAAGAAATACGATTATCTGCCGGCCGGCACCGCCGCCCAGGCCGAGCTGGAGCCGGTCTACGAGACGGCCGAGGGCTGGCGGGAAAGCACCCGCGGCGCGCGCTCCTGGGCCGATCTGCCGGCGACCGCGATCAAATATATCCGCCGCCTCGAAGAGCTGATCGGCGCGCCGGTCGCGATGCTGTCGACCAGCCCCGAGCGCGAGGATACGGTGCTGGTGCGCGACCCGTTCGCGGACTGATTGGCTGATTGATCCGAGGGCCTTTGGTATCCGTTAATTCGCCGGCCCGCCCTCCCTATCCGCAGGGTTGGGTCGGCTTAATCTTCCAGTGACCTGTGTAAACTAGTCTCAGCGCAGTCTCGAGGCGACCACGCTGACCGCCGATGGGACGCCGGCCGGGCCGGGTCCCGGGATCCGTCCCGGCCGGTCCATCCGCCCCTCAAATCGTCTGCTGTATTTGCTGGACCTTGGTGCCGGTGATGCGGGTTGAGCGGCTTCCGGAACCGCTTTAGGCTCCGTCGCCGGCTCGCCAAGCGCTGTCGTTTGCTGCTTCTGCCCTTATACTCAGGAGAGTCATTACCCAAATGACACGGCAGTGAGCCCCAGGCGAGCGCCGCGCCCGATGTCCACGTTTTTCTCTCCCTACCGGCATGAGTTTGTGCGGATCGGCGTTTGCGTGCCGCAGGTCGCGGTCGCCGCGCCGGCAAAGAACGGCGACGAGGTCATGGCGCTGCTCGCCAAGGGCGACAAGGCCGGGCTCGCGCTGATGGTTTTTCCCGAGCTGGGCCTGTCGGCCTATGCGATCGACGATCTGCTGTTTCAGGACGCCTTGCTCGATGCCGTCGTCGCGCAGATCGCGCGCCTCCTTGCGGCCAGCAAAAAACTGAACCCGGTGTTTGTCGTCGGCGCGCCGCTGCGCTGGCGGGGGCGGCTCTATAATTGCGGGGTCGCGATCCATCGCGGCCGATTGCTCGGGATCGTCCCCAAGGTGTTTCTGCCGAATTACCGCGAGTTCTACGAGCGGCGGCATTTCACCTCCGGGGAGGGGATGCGCGACGCCGCAATCACGCTCGCAGGACAGGAGGCGCCCTTCGGCGTGGACCTGTTGTTTGCGGCGGGCGGCGCCAATCCCTTCACCTTTCATATCGAGATCTGCGAAGATTTGTGGGTGCCGCAGCCGCCGAGCACCCAGGGCGCGGCAGCCGGTGCCGAGATCCTGCTCAATCTGTCGGCCAGCAACATCGTCATTGGCAAGGCGCAGATGCGGCGGCTTCTCTGCGCCTCCCAATCGGCGCGCTGCCTCGCCGCCTATGCCTATTCCGCGGCCGGCGCCGGCGAGTCGACGACCGATCTCGCCTGGGACGGACAGGCCGGCGTTTTCGAGATCGGCGAGATGCTCGCCGAGACCGAGCGCTTCAGCTCGCAACCGGAAATGGCGGTCGCCGATGTCGATGTCGGGCGCATCCGGCAGGAGCGCATGCGCACCAATACCTTTGGCGACAATGCGCGGCTGATCGGGGAAGCCTCGGCGCCGTTTCGCCGCGTCGAATTCGATTTCGCCGCGCCGTCCGGCGATCTCGAATTATGCCGCCAGGTCGAGCGCTTTCCGTTCGTGCCGGCCGATCCGGCGATGCTCGCGGATAATTGCTACGAGGCTTACAACATCCAGGTGCAGGGCTTGTCGCAGCGCCTCGCCGCGACCGGGCTCAAGAAACTTGTCATCGGCGTCTCGGGCGGGCTCGATTCGACGCAGGCGCTGATTGTCTCGGCGCGCGTGATGGACCGGCTCGGACTGCCGCGCACGAATGTGCTGGCCTATACGCTGCCCGGTTTCGCCACCAGCACACAGACGAAGGCGAATGCCTGGCGGTTAATGCGAGCGCTCGGCGTTACCGGAGCCGAGATCGACATCCGCCCGGCGGCGCGCCAATTGTTGACCGATATCGGCCACGCCGCTGGCCGAGGCGAAGCCATCTACGACGTGACCTACGAGAATGTTCAGGCCGGGCTGCGCACCGATTATCTGTTCCGTCTGGCCAACAACAACGCCGCGATCGTCGTCGGCACCGGCGATCTCTCGGAATTGGCGCTGGGCTGGTGCACCTACGGCGTCGGCGATCAGATGTCGCACTACAACCCGAACGCCTCGGTGCCGAAGACGCTGATCCAGCACCTGATCCGATTTGTCGCGGCGAGCGGCGATGTCAATGAGGAGACCGCGGCAGTATTGCACGATATTCTCGCCACCGAGATCTCGCCGGAATTGGTGCCCGCCGGCGATGACGGCGCGATCCAATCGACCGAGAGCATTGTCGGCCCCTATGCGTTGCAGGACTTCAACCTGTTCTATGCGACCCGCCATGGCTTCGCGCCGTCGAAGATCGCCTATCTTGCGTGGAATGCCTGGCACGACCCGAAACGCGGCGTGTGGCCTCCCAATATCCCGGAGAGCGTGCAGCGCGCTTACGGACTTCCGGAGATCAAGAGCTGGCTCCGCGTGTTTTTGCGGCGCTTCTTCGAGCAGAGCCAATTTAAGCGATCGGCGCTGCCGAACGGTCCGAAGATCTCGTCGGGCGGCTCGTTGTCACCGCGCGGCGACTGGCGCGCGCCGTCCGATGCGCATGCCGCGGTCTGGCTCGACGAGCTGGAAAAAAATGTTCCCGACGCCGAGTAACGGAGCCCTCGGACTCTGATGTGGTGGTTGCAGGCGGCGCAGGCGTGGCTGCCGACCATCGCCGTTGGGGTGATGGCGGTCCTCGCCTTTGTCGCCACCCTCGCCCAGGCGCCGCGGGCAGCCAAACTGCCGTGGGTCGCCACCGTGCTCGTCTGCGGTGCGCTCGCGACTGCCGCCTCGGCCTGGCAGCAGAGCCGCGAACTCGGGCAATTGCGCGAGCTCTCCTCGCACCTCAACGCGCTCGCCCGATTGTTGCCGGGCGCGCCGCCGGCCAACCCGGAGCAAACGGTCGATAGCCTGACGAGCTCTCTCTACACCCTGAATTCACGGATCGGCGAATTGCAGGCGCAGATCGACGTATTGCGCGAGAAGGCGAAGACCCGCTCGGTCGACGCCGACACCGCAAAGAAGCTCGAGGATTACCTGCGCCCGTTCGGCAGCCACCGTGTCGTTGTGTCGTGCGTCCCCGGGGATCCCGAGGCCTTCACCTACGCCAACCAGATCACCAACCTGCTGCGGAATGCCGGATGGGATGCGCACGGGCCGGAGACGACGGCGATCTTTGGCGACGCGCCGGCAATGGGGATCAGGCTTTTTGTGCGCAGCGGCGTTGCGCCGGACACCGCCAAGATCCTGCTCGACGCGTTCTCGCGCTTCGACATCCCCTATAAGAGCGGCACCACCTCGAACGACATGATCCCCGACAACACGACGGTCGAGCTGTTCGTCTCGCATAAGCCCTGAGGATCACACGATGGCCTCCGACCGTGTTCATCTTGGTGTCGACGAGGCGCGGGCGCTCGCCGAGCGCGCGTTGCGCGGCATCGGCTACGATGACGAGGAGGCGCGCATCATCGCCGACCATGTCATCGATGCGGCTTTGTGCGGCTACGAATATTCCGGCCTCGCCAAGATCCTGAACATTCCGGAGCACCCGCGCTTCGCCCAGCCGCGCCGGCCGATGACGATCGTGCACGAGACCGAGGTCTCGGCGCTCTACGATGGCGGCAACAATAACGGCATGATCGCGATGTACCACGCCGCCAAGGCCGCGATTGCCAAGGCCGCGACGCACGGCATCTCGGTGATCGGCGTCAGCGACAGCTGGATGAGCGGGCGCAGCGCCTATTTTGTCGAGATGATCGCGCGCGCCGGGCTGGTCGCGATCCACACCGCAAGCAGCGGCGGGGCGGTGGCGCCGCATGGCGGCAGCCAGCCGGTGCTCGGCACCAACCCAATCGCCTTCGCGTTCCCCGGCGAAGACGGGCCGCTCGTGCTCGATATGGGCACCTCGGCCTTTATGGGCACCGACCTCGCCTTGCGGGTGCGGCTCGGAACGCCGCTGCCGGAAGGAGTCGCGATCGACCGCGACGGCAACCCGACCCGCGATGCCAAGGCGGCGCGGGATGGGGCGCTGTTGCCGTTCGGCGGGCATAAGGGCTTTGGGCTCGGGCTCATCGTGGCGGCGTTTGGGCTGCTCGGCGGCGGCGCGCTCGGGGCCAACACGAACGGTGGGGGCAAGACGGACGGCTATGTCTTTATCGCGTTCCGCCCCGATCTCCTGGTGCCGCTCGCCGACCTCGAACGCGAGCTCGCGGCGCTGATCGCGCGGGTGAAAGCAGTGCCGCCGCTCCCCGGCTTTAGCGAAATCCGCATCCCCGGCGAGCAATCGGCCAGGAACCGCGCTCGCCTCGCGCGCGAGGGTCTCGACATCGACCGGCTGGTGTTAGACCGGCTCACCGCGCTCGCAGGGATCAACGAACGAGGCCAAGCCCGATGATGCCGACGATGATCAAATAGATCGCGACGATGTAGTTGAGGATACGCGGCACCAAGAGGATCAGCACGCCGGCGATCAACGCAACGAGCGGCTGCAGATGGGCGACGCTTAGGGTCATGGCTTCCCTCCGGTGAAGCGGCTGGTCGGGATTACGGTGTAGTTTCGCTCAGTTCAGCCGATGCGGCCGAGTTGTTCGAACATCAGAAAAACGATGGCACCGAGCGCGACCGCCAAGAGCAGCCAGCGCAACGCGGCGCCCGGGGCGGTGTGCACCGGTACTTCCTCCTTGGCAACCTGTTGCTGCCATTGGCGCTCGGCGCGGTCGATCATCAGACGGCCTTCTTCAGCGGCACGGGGCGGCATATCGCGCCCGACCGGCCGCCGCTGCGATTCCATCTGCCTTCCCCCTTCGTCTCCCCGATTGCATGCCAAATTCCCTGCGGCAATCGGCTGTGCTCTCCGCGGACGGTCGTGCCTATCCGGATTTCGATTGCCGCCATGACGCCGCATCGAAAACCCGCTTGCAAGTAGCGCATCGCTATACCAATAAACGTGATGCGCGACGAGGAAGGTCCAAATGCGCGCGGTAATTATTCCATTACTGTTTGTTGCTGTACTGACGGCCGGGGCGGGTGCGCGCGGCGAGACCGGGGGCAGTGTGTTCATCGAGGAACTGACCTGGACGGAGCTGCGCGACAAGGTCGCCGCCGGCAAGACCGTTGCGATCGTCCCGATCGGCGGGACCGAGCAGAACGGGCCGCATATGGCGATCGGCAAGCACAACGTCCGGGTAAAGCTCCTTGCCGGCAAGATAGCGGCGGCGCTGGGAACGGCGCTTGTCGCCCCCGTGTTGGCGTATGTGCCTGAAGGCGAGGTGGACCGGCCATCGGGGCATCTCCGCTTTCCGGGCACGATCACAGTTCCCGAAGACACGTTCGAAAAGACCATCGAATCCGCCGCTCGGAGTCTGCAGTTGCACGGGTTCCGCGACATCGTTTTTCTCGGCGATCACGGCTCGACCCAGACCGGGGAAGAGGCGGTGGCGCGGCGGCTCAATCGCCTATGGGCCGGGAAGCCGGCGCGCGCTCATGCCGTTGTCGAATACTACCGCGCGAGCGAAAGCGGGTTTGCGCATCTGCTCGAAAGCCGCGGCTATCCGGCGAGCGAGATCGGCACTCATGCCGGGCTCGCCGACACCGCGCTGATGATGGCGCTCGACCCCGAATTGGTGCGCACGGACCGGCTGAAGCCGGGCGAAGGCGTCAATGGCGATCCGCATCGCGCGACCGCCGAATTGGGCGCGCTCGGTGTTGATCTGGTTGTCAACGAGACGGTGGTCGCAATCAAACAGGCGGTCGCCCGGCATTGAGATGAAGCAAAAACGATGATCTCCCGCGCTACGCTTCTTTCCACAGTGGGGTTGAGCCTCGCGCTCGGGCTCGGCATCTGGGCGGCGCATGCCGACCCGGCCGGCGGTGTGCTCGACACGTTCCCCGGCATGCCGCCCGTTACCGATCCGGTGAACCTCTATCGCGGTGCCGCGGCCGGCGAGCTAAGCACGGCCGCCGCTGACGCCTTGCCGCGCGTCTATGTGCCGAATTTGCGATCCAACGACGTCTACGTTATCGATCCCGCGACGCTGCGCGTCGTCGACCGGTTCCGCGTCGGCAGGATGCCGCAGCACATCGTGCCGTCCTGGGATCTGAAGACGCTGTGGGTCAACGATAACGGGCTGCGCGGCGCCGAGGGCAGCTTGACCCCGATCGATCCCAAGACCGGCAAGCCCGGCCCGGCGATCCCGGTCGCCGATCCTTATAATCTCTATTTCACGCCGGATGGCGGCTCCGCGATTGTCGTCGCCGAGCGGCTCGAGCGGCTGGATTTCCGCGATCCGCACACAATGGCGTTGCAGCAATCGCTGCCGACCCCAGGCTGCGCCGGGGTCAACCATGCCGACTTCGCGCTCGACGGCAAATACGCTGTCTTCACCTGCGAGTTTGGCGGCGGCGGGCTGATCAAGGTTGACCTCGTCGAACGCAAGGTGGTCGGGCATATCAACCTGATCCGCACCAACCTGATCACCCAGGCGGCGCTGGTCGTGCCGGAGGATGACGAGCCGGCCGGTGCCAGCTTGCCCGGCGCGACGCTTGCCAATGCGACCCTGGCCGACGCGACCAACGACGTGGCCCTCGCCGATGCGACCGCAACCGATGTCAGTCTGACGAGCGCGGCGTTCTGCGGCCGCGGGATCAACGCGTTCGGCAGCATGCCGCAGGACATCCGCGTCTCGCCCGACGGCAAGCTCTTCTATGTCGCCGACATGATGGCCGATGGCGTCTATGTGGTGGATGGCGCGGAGTTCAAACAGATCGGCTACATCCCGACCGGGGTCGGCACCCATGGGCTCTACCCGAGCCGCGACGGGACCAAGCTCTACGTCGTCAACCGCGGCTCGCACGATGTGCGCGGCCGGCGGCGGGGGCCCGGCAGCATCTCGGTCCTCGATTTCGCCACCCAGGAGGTTGTCGCCAACTGGCCGATCCCGCGCGGCGGCAGCCCCGATATGGGGAATGTCAGCGCCGACGGGCGCTTCCTGTGGCTGTCGGGGCGCTACGACAATGTCGTTTATGTCATCGACACAACTATGGGCGGCGTCGCGACGATCCCGGTCGGCACCGAGCCGCACGGGCTGACGGTCTGGCCGCAGCCCGGCCGCTACTCGCTCGGCCATACCGGCAATATGCGCTAGCTCGAGACGCGTTGCCTGCTCGGCGTCAGCCGATCAGTTGACGCGCATGAAAAGCGGCAGCAGGTGCGTCGCGACCGGCAGCAGCACCGCGGTGAACAGGCCGGTGAGGCCGATCGACAGACCGGCAAACGCGCCGGCGTTCTGGTTTACCGACAGGATCTGCGCCGTCGCGATGCCGTGTCCCGCGACGCCGGCCGCGATGCCGCGGGCAGCCCAGTCGCGCACACCGAGCCAGTCGAAGATCCGGCCGGAAAACATCGCGGCGATGATCCCGGTCATGATGACGAAGACGACCGTCATCGAGGGCCGGCCGCCGATCCCCTCGCTGATACCGATCGCAATCGGCGTCGTGACCGATTTCGGCGCGATCGAGCGAACGACATCGCCGGAGGCGCCGAGCCACCAGGCGAGCGCGACGGCGCTGCCGCAGGCGACCGTTGCGCCGGCGCCGACCCCCGCGAGCAGGCTGCCCATCGTCTCGCGAATGCGCTCGCGGTTGTCGTAGATCGGCACCGCCAAAGCGACCGCCGCGGGGCCAAGCAGGAAATGAATAAAGCCGGCGCCGCGCAGATAAGTGTCATAGGACACATCGCACGCCTCGAGCACAGGAATGATCAGCATGACCGCGATCAATACCGGATTGGCGAGCGCCGATCCGCCGCAACGGCGTTGCACCGTGCGGCCGACCTCAAAGGCCAGCCAGGTCAGGATGAGCGGGGTTACCGGCGCGTCGAACAGCGCGCCGCCGATCTGCGCCAGAGCCTCAATCACCGGCCCCTCCGACTTGCTCCAGCTGTGCGACGGCGGGACGTTCCGCTTGCGGCGCTTGCAGCATTCGGAAACGGCGGTTCATCGCCTGCACGACGAGGCCCGCGGTTGCCATGCCGAGGAATGTCGAGACCAGCAGGGCGATCACCACCGGCAGCCACTGGGTGCGCAGCAGCGCCAGATGCGGCATGATTCCGACCGCGGCCGGCACGAACAACAGCGACAGATATGCGAGGAGCGCGTTCGACGAATTGCGCAGCTCGGGCGAAGGGCCTCTGCGGACGATCATGACGCCCAGCAGGATAACCATGCCGGTGATCGGCCCCGACAAGGGCAGCCCGGTCAGCCGATGAATCGCCTCACCGCCGGCCTGGCAGACCAGCAGCACCAGGAAGCTTTGCAGCATGGCATGCCTCCCGGCTCACGGCATGCCCGGCCCGAGCAGACTGAAGCTGCTGGCGAAGAACTCCGGAAAGGCTGCCGCGGCGGCAATCAGAGCCGCCGCGAGCGCGAAGAGCGCTAGGGCGAAGAACGAAACCTGTTGTGTGGCGCGGTCGGTCTCGCTGATAGCCCGAAACGGAGCGACAACCGGCTGACGCATGACAACGTTGTGCATGATCCCCTCCCCGGAGATGCCACCGGCACGCTTCGGCGTGGCATCACCTACCGCAAGTATCGTGCCGGCCTACCTGGCCGGGGTGTGATGTATTTCACACTCTCGGAAAATTTGATGACGGCCGCGCGGCGACAGAAGACGAAGTTTGCGACGCCCTTGGAGCGCAGGCGGCCGGGAGCTGGGGGCTTTTTCGGCTTCACCTGCAACCAAATCTTAACGACGGCGGCCCGAAGATCGCGGCAAGTCCGCTCGAAGGGTTTGCCATGCGTCTCACCTTAGCGCTGTTCGTGCTGATCATTGCCGCCGATCCCGGCTTTGCGCAGACCGTGCCGAATTACGACACGACCGCCTATTGCAAGTCCGCCTCGGGCGACAGCACTCAGCTCCGGAAGAACTGTCAGGATATGGAGGACCGGGCCAAGACGGCGGTTAAGCATGCCGAGGTCCCGTCCGACATCATGCAGCGCTGCAGCAAGATCAACGGCAAGAACGGCAACTATGCCTGGCTACAGGCCTGCATAACGGCAGAAGAGACGGTCAAGGATTTGGGTTCGGCGACGCCGACCCGGACCGACCTCTCCTACGATCCGTGGAACGAGGCGCGCAAAGCGAAGATGCGCGCGGAAGCCGGCAACCGCGACGCCGCGGCTGTCGATATCTGCCCGCCGCCGCACCGAATGACGCGCGACGGCTGCCAGTAAGCCGATCCACACGCGCAAGCGCCAAGCTGGCAATGCGCTTTCTAGATCCCGGCGAAGGCCGGGATCCGTTCATACGCGCCTGCGTCGTCTGAAGCATGGATCCCGGCCTTCGCCGGGATCTAGTGCTCGCGGTCACGTCGCGTCTGCTCGCGGGCAGGGTGCGACAAAATGACTGACATTTCCGGGTAGCCTGCCTACACTCGCGGGTAAGGCCCAGCCGAAATCGGGCCAAACCGAACAGAGAGGTGGGCGATGGCAGCGGTCGATGCTGGGCGCGTGGCGTGGTGGCGCGAGCCCACCAAGGATCAATGGTATGCGTGGTGGGCGGCCTGGCTCGGCTGGACGCTCGACGCCTTCGACTTCACGGTCTTCCTCTTAATCATCAAGCCGATCGCCGACGAGTTCGGCGTGCCGACGGCCGAGGTCGCGATCGTCTTCACGCTGACCCTGTGGATGCGGCTGGTCGGCGCCGTCGCGTCCGGCTGGCTTGCCGACCGCATCGGCCGCAAGACGCCGCTGATGATCTCGATCTTTTGGTACTCGATCTGCAATTTCATCGCCGGCTTCTCGCCGACTTTTCTGTTCCTCTTAATCTTCCGCACCCTTCTCGGCATCGGCATGGGCGCGGAATGGCCGGCCGGCGCGGCGCTCGCAATGGAGCAGTGGCCGATCCGCACGCGCG
>Ga0207700_10002160_pt1 | contig 11267 bp, 8 predicted proteins | sample LARL82metaG_FD_184348 | JGI IMG/M metagenome (GOLD analysis project Ga0207700, IMG submission 184348) | Corn, switchgrass and miscanthus rhizosphere microbial communities from Kellogg Biological Station, Michigan, USA - LAR L8-2 metaG... | ecosystem: Host-associated > Plants > Roots >...
GCAGCATTTGTGGCGGGCGACCCGGGTACTGGCCGGGGTGGGCGGGTCCCAGCGGGTCGATGGCCTGGAGGCCCCGCTGGCCGGCCGGGGGGCGGAGTTGCGCACGATCAAGGAGCTGTTCCATGCCGCGGCCGCGCGGACGGTACCCCGGATGGTGGTGGTCTCGGGGCCGGCCGGAGTGGGCAAGTCGCGGCTGGGCTGGGAGTTCGAGAAATACATCGACGGGCTGGCCGAGACGGTGTGGTGGCACCGGGGCCGGTGCCTGTCCTACGGCGAGGGGGTGACGTTCTGGGCGCTGGCCGAGATCGTCCGCCAGCGGCTCGGAATCGCCGAGGAAGACCGGGCCGAGACGGCCGCGGCCAAGCTGGCCGAGGCGCTCGAGGAGTTCGTTCCGGAGCCCTCTGAGCGAGCCTACGTGGGGATCCGGCTGGGCCGGCTGCTCGGCGTGGCGTTCGCCGGCGACACCGGGGCGGCGCTGGCGCGTGAGGAGCTGTTCGCCGGCTGGCGGCTGTTCTTCGAGCGCCTGGCCGCATCAGGATCACTGGTGCTCCTGGTGGAAGATGCCCACTACGCCGACAGCGGCCTGCTGGACTTCCTCGACCATCTCATCGACTGGGCGCGGGACCTGCCGGTCTACGTGCTGGTGTTCGCCCGGCCCGAGCTGGATCGGGCCCGCCCCGGGTTCGGCACCGGCCGCAACCGCACCATGCTGGCCCTGGACCCGCTGGATCCGGCGTCGATGGACGCGCTGGTGGACGCGCTGGTGCCCGGCATGCCGCCGGCCGCCCGGTCGGCGGTCACCGCCCAGGCCCAGGGCATCCCGCTGTTCGCCGTGGAAACCATCCGCGCACTGATCGACCGGGACGTCGTGCAGCCCATCGAGGGGGTCTACCGGCTCACCGGCGACATCGGTCAGCTGGCGGTGCCGGACAGCCTGCACGCGCTGCTGGCCGCCCGGCTCGACGCGCTGGACCCGGCGGCGCGGCGGCTGGCCGCCGACGCCGCCGTGCTGGGCACCACGTTCGCCGCCGAGGCGCTGATCGCGGTGTCCGGCCAAGACGAGCCCGAGGTACGGGCCGGGCTGGCCGAGCTGCTGCGCCGCGAGGTGCTCAGCATCTCGGCCGACCGGCTGTCGCCTGAGCGGGGCAGCTACCGGTTCACTCAGGACATGCTGCGCCAGGTCGCGTACGACACCCTGTCCCGGCGTGACCGCAAAATGCGCCATCTGGCCGTGGCCGTGCACCTGCGCGCCGTCTTTCCCGGTGACGGCGAGGAGGTCGCCGACGTGATCGCCCGCCACTACCTCGACGCCCTCGAAGCCATGCCCGGCGACCCCGACACCAGCGAGATCCGTGAGCAGGCGATTACGGCGCTCGTGCAGGCCGCCGACCGCGCTCAGCGCACCGGCGCCCCGGCCCGCGCGGCCTTCAGCTACGCCGCCGCCGCGCGGCTTACTCCGGCCGGTACGCCGCAGCAGCAGCAGCAGGCGGCCGCCGCGCTCTGGGAACATGCCGCAGAAGCCGCGGTCAGGGACGCCGACTACGCCACGGCCATCCAGTCCGCGGACCATGCCCGCAATCACTACCTGCGCTGCGGTGATTCCCGGAGCGCCGCCCGGGCCCAGACGATCGCCGGAGAAGCGCTGCGGCAGTGGGGTCGCCACGCCCCGGCGCGGGAACAGCTCACCGCTGCGGTGGAGGCCCTACGGGCGGACCCCGACCCTGACACCGTCCGGGCTGTGCAGGAGCTCGCGACGCTTGAGGTGATTGCCGGCTCGCCCGACGCCGACCGGCTCAGTACCGAGGCGCTCACCCTCGGCCAGGCTCTCGACAGCGGGGCCAGTCAACTCACCGACGCGTTCATAACCAGGGGCATCTTCCTTTACTTTGTCCAGCGCAGCCAGGAGGCGGCCGCCTACTTCACCCAGGCCGCCCGGCTCGCCGAGCAGGCCGGCAACAACGCGCTGCTGGGACGGGTGCACCTGAACCTGGCCGAGGCGCTGGCCGCCACCGACCCCGCGGCGGCCGTGGAGGCCGCGCACACCGCGGTCAAGCATCTGCGCGCGGTCGGCGCCAGGGACTGGCTGGCCATCGCGATCATCAACCTGGCCCAGGCGCTACTGCTGAGGGGTGAGTGGGATGCCGCCGGGCAGCAGCTCACGCAAGCGGTGGAGGCTGACGGCCTGGCCGACAGTGATTTCCTCACCTGCTACCGGGCCTGGCTGGCCGCCCTGCGCGGCGACGCTACGACCGCTGACACGATGCTGGCCGGGCTCGGCGATATGCGCGTCAGCGAAGACGTTCAGGACAAGTCCCTGGTCGCCGTCGTGGAGGCCTTCACCGCCGCCGCCCGCCACCAACAGCAAGACATACTGCGCAGTGCCCGGGCTGCCCTCGCCCACGCCCGCGCGCTCGGCATGCAATTTGAGGTCCTGCGCTGGGCGTGGCCGCTGGCCATCCGCACCGCCTACGACCTTGGCGACACGGCTGCCACGGGCGAGCTGCTCGCCTTGCTCGACTCCCATCAGCCCGGCCGCGTCGCTCCGATGCTGCGGGCCGAGCGTGATCTGGCCCGCGCCCGGCTCGCCGCCCGGGGGGGCGACGAGGGTGCCGACGCGGCCTTTGCCGCGGCCATTACCGGCCTGCGCGCCATGAGCACCCCCTACCATCTCGCCCACGGCCTGCTCGACCACGCCCGGCACCTCAGCCACGTAGGGGATCACGCCGCGGCCGCGCTCGCCACCGACGAGGCTCGTGACATCGCCCACCGGCTGCGCTGCCAGCCGCTGCTGGACCGGATCGCCGCGCTCGCGCCCGCAGGCTCCCGGGCCGAGGCGTAGATGACGGCGCCGGCCGGTCCCGGGGAACCCGCGCCCGTGGCAGAGCCCGTTCCCGGCGCGGCACACAGCGAGGAGCGCAAGGCCGCGGTGCGCAGCCGTTACCGGGATGCGCTTCGCCACCGTGACCTGCGGCTGCTCATCGGGACGTTTCTCGTCGACCAGGTCGGCAGCTGGTCATTCGTTGTCGTGATCTTGGTGTACATCTTCGACCGCACCCACTCCACCCAATGGCTGGCCGCCACCGGTGTCTGCCGCTGGGCACCCGGGTTGCTGCTGACCGGCTACGGCGGCGTGATCGCCGACCGCTACCAGCGCACCACCGTCATGATCGTATCGGCGCTGGCCAGCACAGCGATCATGGCCGGGATGGCGGCCGCGGTGGCGACCGACGCCCCGGTCTGGATCATCCTGGCGCTCATCGTCCTGTCCGCTGTGGCACTGACTCCCTACCGGCCCGCGGCCGGGGCGCTGACTCCGGACATCGTCGGGGAAAAGGATCTCGCCGCGGCGAACTCGATCTTCTCCGCGCTAGAGAGCCTGGTGGTGGTCCTGGGGCCGGGGATCGGCGGCCTGCTGCTGCTGACCGGCCGGCCCGTCATCGGCGTCGCGATCAACGCAGCCAGCTTCGCCATCGCCGCGGCCGGGGTGGCCCGGCTGCGGGTCCGGTCCATCGGCGGCGGCGCCGACGAGGGCAACGCCCTCCGCCAACTGGCCGCCGGGCTCAAGGCGCTCAGGGCGCAGCCCGCCGCGATGGCGGTCATCTTGTTCTGCGCCCTCGACTCCGCTGTTTACGGCGCCGCCAGCGTGGTGTACGTGCCGTTGTCGGTCCGGCTCGGTACCGGCTCGAAGGGTTACAGCTACCTGCTGGCCGCGTCGGCGCTCGGCGGCGTGCTCGGGGCCGGACTGGCGAACCGGCTGAGCGGCGCGTTCCGGCTGGCCCCGGTGATCATGGGCAGCATCTGCCTGCAGGCGTTCCCGTGGCTGGTCACCATACCGGTGCGCTCGCCCGCGCTGGCGGCCGCGCTGCAGGCGGCCTCCGGCGTTGGGATGATCATCGTGGACGTACTCGCCATCACCATCCTCCAGCGCGACCTGCCCGGCCACGTGCTCAGCCGGGTGCTCGGCGTCCTCGACACCACCGTGCTCGGCGGTATCCTGCTGGCCAGCCTGGCCGCCGGCATCCTGCTCGCGCACGCCGGCCTCGATGTCGCGCTGATCGCCATCGGCGCCGGGTTCCCGGCGATCGGGCTGCTCGGTCTGCCTGCGCTGCTGCGGGCCGACCGGGCCTCGGCGGCGGTGGCGCAGCGGCTGCGGCCCCGGGTCGAACTGCTGTCCGCGCTGGACTTCCTCGCTGGGGCCGACCGCAACGCCCTCGAGCGGCTCGCGGCCGCCGCCGAGGAAGTGATCCTTCCCGCCGACGCCACCCTGATCCGCCAGGGTGACCACCCGGATGCGCTGTGGGTGCTGGAACGGGGCCGGCTCTCGGTGGCCGCCGCGGGCGCCGACGGGCGGCCCCGTCGGCTGCCGCCGGTGACCGCGCCCGGGTACGTGGGGGAGCTAGGGCTGCTGCACGGCATCCCCCGCACCGCCACCGTCCGCACCGAGCAGGAGTGCACGCTGCTGCGGGTCGGCGGCCAGGACTTCCTGACCGCGTTGGAGGAGAGCCGGCCCAGCGCCTCGCTCGTGTCGGTCGCCGGGGCGCGAATGACCCGGACCGGCACCCGCATCCCCGAGCCGCTGCCGAGCCCGCCCGATCCCGGGCAGGCGTAGCATCGGGCCATGACAACACCCCAAGAGGTCTTAGCTAAGGTCCCGCTGTTCTCGATGCTGCCGAAGAAGGAATTGGACCAGCTCGTGCAACAGGCCGACGACCGGACGTTCCCCGCTGGCGCGGTGCTGACCGAGGAGGAACAAGGAGGCGTGACCTTCGGAGTCATCATGGAAGGACGGGCCTCGGTAAGCGTGCACGGACGGCCCGCCCGGACCCTTGGCCCCGGCGACTACTATGGCGAGATGGCCTTGATCGGCCGCTCCCACCGTTCGGCGAAGATCACCGCCGAGACGAAGTTGCGCTGCCTGCTGTTTGTCTCATGGGTGTTCCGCCCCTTCGCCCTCGAGCACCCCGAGGCGGCCTGGGCCCTGCTGGAGATGATGGTCCAGCGCGTCCGTGAAGCCGAGAGCCGCTGACCAGGGTTACCGGGACGTGCGTCCGCTGCCGGCTGATGAATCACGGCGCGGGGCAGCGTGGAGCGAGATCGGCTTCCGTGAGGTCACTGCCGAGAGGTCTACGCCACGATCTTCATCGACGCCGTGACTAAAGGTGCGGGACGGGCAGGTCACTTCCCGACCGAGCAGGCGAACGCTCCGGGACGTCCCGCAGGCCATGCCGTTCCTTGTCGTCAGCGTGGCCGTCGGCGGGACAGCCAATCCCGGGCCCGGACAGAAGTGATGCTCTCCCGCGGCACCCGCGGCCGCGCCCCGAGGGGTGATCGTCACGCGACCTGGTTCACCTTGATGCGGAGCGCCACCCGCTCGAACTCAAGCTGGCTTGCTGGTGGCCAGACATGTGCAGTCTCAAAGTCTGCGGCGGGACGCGGGGCCCGGATATACACACCGTTCACGTGCCGCGCGGCCCGGGTCGTGACATCAGGCGCCTTACGGGTGAGGGTGAAGTTTCGCTCTTCCCGGCGGATGGCCACAGTCACCATGCCGATGATGCTGGCGAATGCTCCGGCTGCAAACAGGGCAGGGCCGAGTGCGATCAGGGCGCTCATGGCAGATCTCCTTCTCCAGCGATGGCCGCTGGCCTGGCGATATGACGAGTTATCGCCAGCGTGCCCCGGCCAGCGGTCTCCGTCAGTCACCCAGGTGACATCGCTGCTGTCGGCTGGCTGACAGGGAGGCAGGGCCTCGCGGAGGTCGGGTGGTAGCCGGTCTGCGGCGGTGGGGGTGTGCTAGCCCGGCCGAAGCCCCGGTGATCCGGCCCAGGTCGAGCTCGCCCAGCCCGGCTGCCAGCCGGTGCCGTGCCGTGGCCTTGAGCGCCTCCAGTGCGTTATCGGCACGCGCCGGGCTGGTACCTGGGCCACAAGAATGCGCGCGGTGACGCGGGATTCGCCAGTCTCAGCGGACTGGCCAACCCGGCACGGCAGGCTCGGGTACGCGAGGTTCTGCGTCATGTGTCCGATGTGGCGCCGGCTACGCCCTGGGCCAGCTGCAGACTCTCGTCGGGGCTGAGCGCCATGCCCTTGGCGTAGGCCCGGCCGAACAGTTCCCCGCCCAGTTCCGCACGCACCTGGGCGAGGCTGTCTTGGCGGTACCGGTCCTCGAGGCCTTCCCACGATCCTCCCGACCGGTCGAGGAAGCCTTGCGCAACGCCGTGGAGCGTGGCCGAACGGAGCCAGTCGCCCAGATCCGCGGCCAGGCAGGCCAGTCCGAGGCTGGCATAGGCGATGTTTACCTGATCGCCACTCCGGCGGGAGATGCGAAGGGACGTTTCGAACGAGGACCGCGTGCCCTCCAGGTCGCCCTCCTCGCGCTGGACCCAGCCCAGGTTGAGCGCCATGTTCGGGCTTTCCTGGCCGATTGCCTGCCCGGCTTGGGCCGCCTGGTCCAGGTGGGCCCGGGCCGCCGGGATGTCACCGGCTGTCAGGGCATGAACGGCGGTGTTGTTATGCACGTACGACAGCAGGAAGTGGTTGCCCGATCCCTCGGTACGGGCGATGGCCTCGGCGACCAGCTGCGCGAACTGAGCCGGCTCGATGAGATCGCCGTACATCAAGCAGATCAGCAAGCTCCAGCCCAGCAAGTCGTCGTCGCCGAGCCGCCGGGCGTGGTCGAGGGCTTCCCGGGCGAGCGGAAGCCCGCGGTCGGGCTGGCCGGCGAAATAGCACACGGCCGAGAGCATGCTGAGGGCATCGGCGAGCAACCGGTCGTCGCCGAGCTGGCGGGCCAGCTCGACCGCCTGGCCACCGTATTGCCAGCCCGGCGCCATATCGGCCAGTACAGCGATGCAGGCAATGGTCACCAGCGCCGCCCCGAACAGCCTGGGTTCAGCGCTGGCGTCGGGGCGGTCCAGCACGGGCAGGAGCAGCTCGAGTGCTTCCCGGCCGCGGCCGCGCGCGAACCAGTATCTGCGGAGGGCGACTCCGAAGCGCAGGACCTGAGCCGTCCCGGCTGGGTCGCCGACGGCATGCTCGGCGGCCCGCCGCAGGTTCGCGTGGTCGGCGTCGAGCCGCGCGAACCAGCGGGCCTGATCAGGCCCGGCCAGCCGGGGGGCCGCCGCCTCTGCCAGCGCCAGAAAGTACTGGCAGTGCGCCGCCGCAGCGGCGACCGCCGCCTGGTTTCCCGCCTCCGCCAGGCGGTCGGCCGCGAACTGGCGGATCGTCTCGAGCAGCCGGTAACGGAGCGCATCGCCTGCTGGCTCGGCCACCACCAGGCTCTTGTCCACCAGTGAGCCGAGAAGATCCGCGGCGTCGAACACGTCGATGTCGCCGCCGCCGCACATCCCTTCGACGGCGTCGAGGTCGAAGCTCTCGGCGAACACCGACAGGAGGCGCAGCAGCGACTTCTCGGCCGGGTTGAGCAGCGAGTACGACCAGTCGACGGTCGCCCGCAGCGTCTGCTGCCGAGCCAGCGCGGTGCGGCTGCCCCCGGTGAGCAGGCGGAAGCGCTGGTCGAGGCGGTCCCGGAGGCCGGCCAGCGACAGCAAGCGCAGCCGGGCCGCAGCAAGTTCGATAGCCAGGGGCAGCCCGTCCAGCCGTCGGCAGACCGACACCATGAGCGGAGTTGTCTGCTCGTCGAAGGCCAGGTCGACGCCCTGCTCTCTGGCCCGCGCGGCCAGCAGCGCGATCGCGTCGCAGGACGCTGGGGCTGGGTCGCGGGAGTCCGGGAGCGACAGCGACGGCACCCGGTAAATGCTCTCGCCGCCAATGCCAAGCGGCTCGCGGCTGGTGACCAGGAGATGCACCCTGGGGCAGTGCCGCAGGATGGCGTCGGCCGTCTTCGCGCAGGCGCCGATCAGGTGCTCGCAGTTGTCCAGCACGATCAGGACGAACTGGAAGGCCAGAGCATTGAGCAGAGTGTCCAGGACGGCCCGGCCCGGCTGTTCGCCGATACCCAGAGTCTGGCAGATGGCCGCGGGAACCGCGTCCCCCTCGGAGACCGCGGCCAACTCCGCCAGCCAGACGCCGTCGCCGGATCCGTCGAGCATTTCGGCCGCCGCCTGAAGGGCCAATCTGGTCTTCCCTACCCCTCCGGCCCCGGTCAGCGTGACCAGGCGGCAGGACTCGACCAGGGCCCGCACTTCGGCCTTCTCCCGGTCACGGCCGATGAACGCTGACAGCTGGGCCGGGAGATTGTTCGGCAGCGTGGGGTTGCCGAGCGAACGCAGCGGCGGGAAGTCGCCTTGCAGGCCCGCGGCGTCCAGCTGGAAGATCTGCTCCGGGCGTCCCAGGTCTTTCAGCCGCTGGGCGCCGAGATCCCGGAGCGTCACCCCCGGCGGCAGCGAATCGCGCACCAGGGCCGCCGCCGTCTCTGACAGCAGCACCTGCCCGCCGTGCGCGATGGCCCCCACCCGGGCAGCGCGGTGCACATCCAAGCCGACTAGGCCGGCGGCCGTGGTGGCGGCCTCGCCGGAGTGGACCCCCATCCGCACCCGCACCTGCTCCCCGCCCGGCCACTCTCGGGCCTCCAGGGCGCGCTGCATGTCTATCGCCGCCGCCACGCAGGCCGTCGGCGAGGAGAACACAGCAAAAAATGCGTCCCCTTGGGTGTCCACCTCCTGGCCGTCATGGGCGGCCAGAGCGGCGCGGATCAGCGCGTGATGGTCTGCCAGCACCCGGCCGTAATCGTTCCCCCCCAGGCGCCGCAGCAGCGCCGTCGAGCCCTCGATGTCGGTAAACAGAAACGTGAGAGTCTCCACCAGCACAGCGTAAGAGCCCAGGCCAGGCGGCGTCAGTTGGCGCCGATCAGCGCAGCGCCGTCAGGCGCCTGGTCACCGGATGCTCGATGCTTCCCGAGCCACGCCGGGAGGCGTACCAGCCATGAGCCTGCGGGCGCCCAATTAGTCACTATGAAGTGGGCTTCCCCTCGTAGCACACATCGCCTTAAGGAGGCAGGCGATGGCAGAAACGCGCAGAAAGTTCGATCAAGATTTCCGGGAGGGCGCGGTCCGCTTGGGTGCGTGAGACCGGCAAGCTGATCGCGCAGGTGGCCCGGGACCTGGGGATCAACGAGGGCACCCCGGGGCAACTGGGTGAACGCCGACAAGCGGCGCCGGGGTGACGGGACCGGGCCGCTGGATGAGGATGAGCGGGCCGAGTTGGCCCAGCTGCGCAAGGAGAACGCCGAGCTGGCGATGGAACGTGATGTCCTCAAGCGCAGCGTGGCCCACTGGCTGAAGGACGCGATGGGGCGGGTGTGCCGAACAGCGAATGATCATGCTGATCCGCGCATGAGCATGTACACGTACAACATCCGCTATTCGGCATTATGCCGGTGATCGAAGATCACCCGCCCTTCGGGCTCGGCATAAGTGCCCGTTATGCAGGTGATCGAGGCGCAGAGCGCCCGGGTCCTGGAGCCTCGCGATCACCTCCATAACAAGCATGAGCGGAAGGCCTGGGTTGCGGACTGGCGGCCAGGACTCAGTGGCCGATGCTGTGGGCCGCTGGCTTGGCCAGCTCGGCCCGGACGGCTGGCTGGGTATCGACCAGCCACTGAAAGTCCTCGCTGCTGAGCCGAAGAAGGCGGCCTTCCTGGGCGCACCGTACGGTGGCCAGACGGGTATAGCCGTAGCCGCCTCCCCAGTCACGGGCGGCGAGCTCGCCGAAATGATCACCGGGACCTAGGGTGCGGATCCGCCGGTTATCGATGAAAACGTCGTACCGGCCAGACAGCGCGATGTAGAAGTACCGGTCGACATCCCGGCGGCGGATGACCTCCTCGTCGGCGGCCACGTCGAGGCACGTGCCGCGGTCGCGGATGGCTTCAATGACCGAATGCGGCACGCTGGCGAGCAGGGGTGTGGCGTGCAGTACGTCGGTGCCGCGCTCTCTGCTCTCATTCCCGAGCACGCCCGTGCGGGAGGCGGCAGGGGCTTTTGCGGCCAGCGGTTTGCCCGGGGGGCGGTGCGTGTGCGAAGTGCTCGATAACCCGTTGCACGTGCCGTTTGGAGCTGGTCGGGTTGAGGATGCACAGCCGGATTGCGTGTCGCCCGGCCAGCCGGGTAGTGGACACGAACGCGTCCCCGCTGCGTTCCAGGGCGTCGGCGAGCGCAATCCCGCGGCGCTCAGTCTCGGTCTCGTCGCAGCCTGGCCATTCCCGGCGGAAGCACACGATCCCCAGCGTCGCCGGCGCCATCAAAGTCAGCCCGGCATTGTCCCGGACCAGCTCTTCGGCGTAGGCGGCCAGCTCCATGTTGCGGTCAATGGCCGCGCGGAACGCGGCTACGCCGAAGGCCTGCACAGACACCCAGACCTTCAGCGCGTGGAAGCCCCGGGACAGCTGCAACCCCCAATCGCCGAGGTTGACCTCGCCGGTCACGCCGGTTTCGCTGCTGTCGAGATAGTCGGGGTGGATAGCGAACGTGCGGGCGAGACGGTCGCCGTCGCGGATCAGGACTCCGCCGCACTCGAACGGCTGAAACAGCCACTTATGTGGGTCGAGGGTCACCGAGTCAGCCCTCTCGATGCCAGCCAGCAGCGCGTGGCCCTTCGGCGTCAGCGCGGCGAAGCCGCCGTAGGCGGCATCGACGTGCAGCCACAGCCCCTCCGCGGCGCACACATCCGCGAGGCCGGCCAGGGGGTCGACGGCGCCCGTGCTGGTCGCCCCGGCGCTGGCGCACACGGCGATAGGGACCCGACCGGCACTGCGGTCAGCGGCGGCAGCGGCGGACACCGTCTGCGGCTGCAGCCGCCAGTAATCATCGGTCGGCAGCACCCGCACCTGATGGAACGCAGGCCCATCGCCCGCGCGGTCCGCGCGAGCGAGAGGTGACCCTGATCCGAGACGTACACGACGCTGTTCTCCGAAGGGCCCCCGACCGCCTCACGAGCGACCAGCAGCGCCGTGAGGTTCGCCGCCGACCCGCCGCTTACCAGCACGCCCGCCGTGCCCTCCGGCATCCCCAGCCAGCTGCGGAACCAGTCGATAACCTCCAGCTCGATCTGGGTGGCGGCAGGCGACTCCATCCACGCCCAGGGAGACAAGTTTGCCGCGCTGGCTATCAGTTCGGCCACCGCCGCGGGCCAGTTGGTGAAGTAGGGGATAAACGCGAAGTACCCGGGATGATTGGTCCCGGCCGCATACGGCAGCACATCCTCGATGACTCGCGCGAGGACTGTATCCAGGCCCGCGCCCTGCTCCGGCGGCGGACCCCCTAACCGGGCCCGCATCTGCGCCGGGCTGGCGCGGCGCAACACCGGCCCGC
>Ga0207700_10002161_pt1 | contig 11264 bp, 3 predicted proteins | sample LARL82metaG_FD_184348 | JGI IMG/M metagenome (GOLD analysis project Ga0207700, IMG submission 184348) | Corn, switchgrass and miscanthus rhizosphere microbial communities from Kellogg Biological Station, Michigan, USA - LAR L8-2 metaG... | ecosystem: Host-associated > Plants > Roots >...
CAGACCGTGGTGCCGGCGCTCTCCAGTGTTGCCGCCTCCACCGCGGGATCGACGGCGGCCACCAGCCTCGGCGCGATCCGTGTGACTGGACGAACCACCGAGACGGAAGTGATACCGATCGACGTGAGCACGCCGGAGTTCTCCAACAACTACAGCATGAGCGTGGTCAACCAGCTGCCGACCGGACGTGGTCCCGAAAGCGTTGCGCTGCTGAGCTCCAAGGTGAAGTACGACAACCAGACCACCGGCCTGATCCAGATGGGCGGCGCCAGTCCGGCCGAGAACCGCTACTACTACAACGAGTTCGACAGCACCTACGACTACCAGGGGCTGGGCGCCACCTACCTGCCCGCCGAAGCGATCAGCTCGACCCAGGTGCTGAGCGCCAATGCCGGCGTGAGCTGGACCAGCACCACCGGCGGCACGATAGCCTCCACAGTGCGCCAGGGCACCAACCGTTTCCAGGCCGGTTATTCGTTGTACTTCACGCCGGCTACGTCATGGTTCAACCCGCGCATGCCTGACTCGTACACGAAGGAGGGCGATTATTACCATTTCAGTTCTTCCAACACCCACAGCGCCAATGTCGCGAACCAGTACCTGTGGGCGTCGGGCGCAGTGGTGAAAGACAAGCTGTTCTTCTTCGCCATGCTGGGCAATTCGCCGGCCAACACCAGCGAAAGCAACTCGATCAACCGGCACACCAACACGGCCAACCGCGACAAGAACGGCCTGCTCAACCTCACCTGGAACATCAACACCGACCAGTCGCTCAACGTCGTCGGCAACCGCGACTGGAAGAACACCTTCAACAACCAGTACCGGCTGACGCGCCAATACGACCCGTCCTCGCAGGGTGCGTACGCCGGCTGGACATCGGTGCAAGTAAAGAACCAGTTCCTGATCGGCAACTACCACTGGCAGATCAACGACGACATGAGCCTGCGGCTGATGGGCGGCTACCTCAGCCAGTCCTCGCTGAATCCCACATCGACCTCAGGCACCAATCTGCCTTATGTGGTGGAGGTCGATCCGGTGACCCAGAGGTCCCGCAATATCGGTCTCACCACCACCAGCAGCAAGCTGTACCCGTTCGCCTATTGGCGTCGAGGTTTCAAGGGCGACTTCACCTGGAACCTGGGCGAGCACAAGATCACCATCGGCGGCGAGCACTACAAGCACTTCATCAACAACATCAACACCACTTCCGACGGCGGCGACTGGACCTATTACACCAAGCCAGGCACCGTGCTGCCGAACGGTTCGCCGGCACCGGCGGATGGACGCTACGTGTCGCAGTACTACGTCAGCACAGGTGGCCCGTTCTACACGGTCAACAAGGCGTTCTACGTCGACGACTACTGGCAGGCATCCGATCGCTGGATCGTCTACTCCGGTCTGCGCGACGACACCTTCGTCAACAAGAACATCAACGGCCAGAACTTCTGGCGCCTGCCCCTACTGTCGCCACGGCTGGGCGTGTCGTGGGATGTGTATGGCGACAGCACGATGAAGGTCGGCGCCAACGCCGGCAAGTACACCATTCCGATTCCGTCCAGCGTCAACAATGGAGCTGCCGGTGCCGTCACAATGTGGTACCGCTACTACACTTATGCCGGCAGGGATCCGAATACCCAGGCACCTACCGGCCTGACCCAGATCGGCCCGCAGGAGACGCTGATCAACGGGCTGGCGCCCAGTGCCGCCAACGTATCCACCTCCAACATCAAGGCACCGTACCAGTACGAGTTCCAGGTGTACGTGCAGAAGACGCTGGGCAACAGCTGGTCGTCGCTGGCCGAGCTGGGTTACTCCTCGCTCAAGCGCGCCATCGAGGACACTTGCTACAACCAGGGCATCACCGATTACGCGCAGGCGCATGGTTATCCCAACTTCGAGGATTCCAGTGGCTGCCCGATGATCAATCCCGGCATCGCGCAGGTGTTCACGCGCGACTACAAAGGTGACGGCAATCTGGAATCACTGACCTTGCCGGGTAGCGTGTTCGGGCCGGCGCCGACCCGCAAGTACGTTCACCTCACGCTGGAGCTGACCCACGCGCGAAACAGCGAGGAGCCCTACTTCCTCGACCTCAGCTATACGTGGGCGCATCTGTACGGCAACTACGATGGTTTGCTCAATCTCGGCACGCGTACCAACGGTGGGCCTTCCGAGCAGATCCTGTGGGACTTCCCCGGTCTGATGGAGCACAGCTCCGGCAATCTGGCGGGCGACGTGCGCCACAGCCTCAAGCTCAATGGCGTCTATTACTTCACGACGGGTTTCCGTATCGGCAGCACGTTCGATCTGTCCACCGGCACGCCGCAGAACTGCCTGGGTACCTATCCCGATATCAACAACCCGGCCGAGCAATACGGCGCAGCCAGCCATTACTGCAACAACGTGCCCGCACCGCTGGGCGCGGCCGGGCGGATGCCGTTGTTCTGGCAGTGGAACCTGGGCGTGGGTTACGACTGGACGATCAATGAATCGAACCATCTGAGCCTGGATCTGCAGGTGCAGAACGTTACTAACCGCCAGGGCCGCATTGACGCGAACCAGCAATATGACACCGGCAACTTCAATACAGATGGCTCGCCTGAGCTCAACAAGAGCTATGGCGCACCCACCTGGCAGGCGCCGCGTACGACGATGCTGATTGCCCGCTACACCTTCAGGTGACGAGCAGGGGCGTCGTGTCGTAGTGACGCAACGCCCCTGGCTGTTTGATGCGCGTGCGGGGTGGCCTGAGCCTCACGAGCATTCTGTTGTCCAAGCCATTTTCATGAGAGGTTGGGCGTGATGAAAATCAACCGAGGTTTCGGAAACATGCGTGACTTGCCTGCGCTTGATCCGGCAGTACCTTATGCCGGTATGCCAAGAGGTCGGCGAAGGTCGCTGCCATGTCTGACCTTGCTTGCCGTGTGTCTGTTGGGCGCCGGTGTAGCCCGTGCGGACAGCGGCGGCGCACAGCAGCGGGACCTACCATCGTTCACCAGCAAGGCCGGGCAGGAGAGTTTCGGCAACGCCGCAATGAAGGTGAGCTGGACGCTGGCGGAAGACAAACTCACCCATCTGGTAGTCAGCGACGGAATCAACTATCAACAATTTCCGGTGACGGCGCCGTTCGCGCTGACTCTCGCCGATGGCAGCAAGCTGGCGGTCGCCGAACTGCGTGTACTGAGTGCACCGAAGCAGAAGACGTTGCCGGTCGACCCGGAGGCTTCGCGACTGGTCGAACGCCTTCCTGGCAGCATGGTCGAGGCCAGCTTCGGCGACAGCGCCGGACGCTTCCGCATCGACTCGCAGTGGGTGCAGCGTCAAGGCTCGGACTACCTGCGCCAGATCGTCACCATCACCGCGCTGAAGCGGGATGAATCAATCAAGCGGGTCGATCTTCTGCAAATCAAGGCGGCTGATGCAGAAGTGGTCGGCACGGTGCCGGGTTCACCGGTGGTTTCCGGGCGTGACTATTTCGGATTCGAACATCCGCTGTCGAGCAGCGAGGTGCGCGGCAGCCAGCTGCAGCTGTGGATCGATCGCGATCTTCCGCTGCGCAAAGGCCAGTCGGTCACCTACTCGGCAGTGGTGGGTGCCACCCATGGCAACCAGTTGCGGCGCGATTTCGCCAGTTACATCGAGCGGGAGCGGGCACATCCGTATCGGCCGTTCCTGCATTACAACTCGTGGTACGACATCGGTTACTTCACCCCGTACACCGAGGCGCAAGCGCTGGATCGCATCCATACCTTTGGCGAGGAGCTGAGCGTCAAGCGCGGTGTGAAGCTGGATTCGTTCCTGTTCGACGACGGCTGGGACGACCGCAGCGGCGGCTGGCATTTCAGCAAGGATTTTCCGCGCGGTTTCGTGCCGCTGCGCGAGGCGGCGGCGAAGTACGGCGCCGCACCCGGCATGTGGCTTTCGCCCTGGGGTGGCTACGGACCGCCGGCGAAGGAGCGCGCGCAGCGTGGTGCGCAGGCCGGCTACGAAATCATCGGCACCGGCCTTGCGTTGTCCGGACCGAAGTACTACCAGCGCTTCCATGACGCGGTGATGGAGCTGGTGCACAAGGACGGCATCAACCAGTTCAAGTTCGACGGCACCGGCAATGCCGACAAGGTATTTCCGGGCAGCGTGTTCGACAGCGACTTCGGCGCGGCGATCCAGTTGATCGAGGACATCCGTGCGGCCAAACCCGACCTTTTCATCAACCTCACCACCGGCACCATGGCGTCGCCGTTCTGGTTGCGCTACGCCGATTCGATCTGGCGCGACGGCGAGGACGACAGCGAGACCGGCGTGGGCAGCACACGCGAGCGCTGGATCACTTATCGCGATCAGCAGACCTATCAGAACATCGTGGTCAAAGGCCCGCTGTTTCCGATCAATTCGCTGATGCTCCACGGCATCATCTACGCGAAGGAGAACCGCAAGCTCAACACCGATGCGGGGCATGACTTCGCCAACGAAGTGCGCTCGTACTTCGGCACCGGCACGCAACTGCAGGAGATGTACATCACGCCTTCGCTGCTGAGCAGCCAAGACTGGGATGTACTTGCCGCCGCCGCCAAATGGTCGCGTGCGAATGCCGATGTGCTGCGCGATACGCACTGGATCGGCGGCAATCCCGGCCGGCTCGACGCATATGGATGGGCCGCATGGACGCCGGGCAAGGCTATCGTCACGCTACGCAATCCGGGGGAGCGGGTACAGACCGCGGTGCTCGACCTGCAACGCCAGCTGGAATTGCCGCCAGGCGCCGCGCGCCGCTTCAGCGTGCGCGATGTGTGGAAGACCGGCGGCAGCACGTTGCCGCAGCAACTGGACGCCGACCACGCCAGCACGCTGCAGCTCGCGCCATTCGAAGTGCTGACGCTGGAGCTGACGCCACTTACGGAGCATTGAACCATGGCTGATCAAACCCGACGCGTGGCAGCGCGGCGTGCAAATGAATCGTGTTGTTTGAAAGCCGGATGAGGAGATACCGTTGTCTGCCTGCGAGGCCTGCATGGGGATGGATGTGAAGAGGTGACGAAGGCTCGCAAGGTTTTTATCCAGACAACGGGAGCGATGCGAACGTGGGCAAGCGAGAGTCGATGAACATGAAGAAAGGGTGCCTGCTGGCTCTCGCCGCGTTCGCCGGCGCAGTGCAGGCGAACGGCATGGCACCGTCCGGTCAGCCGCTGCCGCTCGCCGGACCACGGCCCGACGTGGCTACGGTCGGGGCCTGGCAGGCGCGCCGGTTCGGCATGTTCATCCACTTCGGACTGTTTTCGGTGCCGGGCGGTGTATGGGACGGGAAACAGATTAGCTACGGCTACAGCGAGCAGATCCAGTCGCATGCGCCGGTGCCGGCGGAACAATATGAAGCGCTGGCAAAACGCTTCGATCCGCAGAAGTGGGACCCCGACGCCATCGTGGCGCTGGCGAAGGCGGCAGGCATGAAGTTCATCGTGCTCACCGCCAAGCACCACGACGGCTTCGCGATGTTCCATACCAAGCAGAACCGCTACAACATCGTCGACGCCACACCTTACAAGCGCGACGTGGTGAAGGAGTTGGCCGACGCCTGCGCGCGCGCGCACATGCCGTTCGGCGTGTACTACTCCACCATCGACTGGCACTGGATGCACGGCCAATACCTGGACACCAACTCCAATCCGATCACGCCGGCCCAGGCCGACTTCAACGTGGCGCAGATCAAGGAGCTGCTTGGCCACTACGGTCCGATTGCCGAGATCTGGTTCGACATGGGCAAGCCCGCACCGGCGCAGAGCGCACGCTTCACCCGCGCGGTGCACGATCTGCAGCCGCAGACGATGGTGTCCGGCCGCGTGTGGAATTATCAAGGCGATTTCACCGTGATGGGCGACAACCAGGAGCCCGACGTGGCGATGGAGGAGCCCTGGCAGTCTCCCGCGTCGATCTTCCCGCAGACCTGGGGCTATCGTTCGTGGCAGCAGCGTGACGACCTGCCCGGAAAGATCCGCGAGAACATCGCACGATTGGTACGCGTGGCCAGCGCGGGCGGCAACTATCTGCTCAACATCGGTCCGGAGGGCGACGGCTCGGTGGTGCCGTACGAGGCGGACGTGCTGCGCGGCATCGGCGACTGGCTCAGACCGCGCGGCGAAGCGATCTACGCCACGCAAGCCTCGCCGTTCAAGAAGCTCGACTTCGGTTATGCCACGCTCGGTGCGCACACGCTCTATCTGTTCGTGGAAAAGCCGCCGACGGACGGCGTGTTGCGCCTGCCAGGCGTGGTCGACACGCGCTTCGGTCCGGCACGACTGCTTGCCGACACCGGCGCCAAGGCAGGCACGGTGACGCTGGATGCGCAAGGCGCCGCGGTCCGGATCGCAAGGCTGGATCATGCCGGCTACATGCCGGTCGTGGCGCTGCCGTTCGACGGTGCGCTGCATGTGCGGCCCGATGCCGTGTCGCCGGATGCCAACGGCGCGGTGCATCTCGAGGTGAAGCACGCGCAGCATTTCCAGAATTATAACGGCTACGGTTACGAGGATCCCTCGACGGTCTACAAGTTGCGCTGGTACACCGCCATCGGGGCGGGGCATTACCGGCTCACCGTTCACTATCACGGTGCGACATCGCCGACCAGATTGGATGTACGCGTGGATGGAAAGCGGCAGACGCTGCCGCTAGGCACGGACCACGATGCCGGCGCCAGCCTCCGCGTGCAGCGCGACCTGCGCGCCCAACCCTATGCCATGCAGGTGGAGCTGACTCCGGTCGAGCCCTTCCACAAGGGCGATCACCTGCCGGTGACGATCGATGCCGTCGACATCGTGCCCGACAGCAGTTCGCCTTGATGGCCGTTGCATTGCGAAGGCCGTGTAGACGAAGTCCTGCCAGATCGAAACACCGCTGAAATCCGGCGCTCATGGCGTGTTTGAGCGCTGGCCTGCAACTGCCGGTTCGCTCGTCTGCGTTGTTGTGCGCGAGGTGCGACTTCCGCATTCGCTGCACTCGTCGGCAAGACAATCGCACGACATCGGCAAGCAATCGATTGCGTCACACATCGATGCATGCGGATCGTGTTATTGATTAGTCGTGGATGCTCGGTAGGCGTTATCGCGATGGGAGCGGCAGTCCAGTTCGGACGCTGCTCCAACATGCGCACGATGTGCATGTCTCCTTCGTATCTGATGCGCCATACGCCCGCGATATCAGGCTTGTTCGCGCGGCACGACACATTCCCATCAAGCACGCTCCCCGCTGATGCATCCAAGCGGGGCGGATCGACGCGTGCTTGCAGCGTGCAGGTCGGTGCGCCCCCATTCCTCCATTAGCGAAAAAGGATCGTCATCATCATGAAAGTACGTCGCCCAACATGGGCTCATCTCTGCGTATTACTCGCTGCCGTTGCCATCAGCGCCGTAGGCAACGCTCACGCATTCGGTGCGTCGTCCACCGACGTGAATTTGTCCTCGCAGACCCGGACCACCACATCGGATAACACGGGGCAATTTCGTTCCCTTTCCGCTACGGCAGCGACCAGCGGCGTGATTCCCCGTTACGACCACGTCGTGATCGTCGTCATGGAGAACAAAAGCATCAGCAGCATCGTCGGCAATACCACCGACGCGCCTTATATCAATTCGCTCCTTTCCAGTGGCGTGAACTTCACCCAGTCCTATGCAGTGACGCATCCGAGCCAACCGAATTACCTGGCCTTGTTTTCCGGATCCACCCAAGGCATCACCGACGACACCTGTCCGCACACCTTCGGCACGGACAATCTCGGCCACCAGCTGATTGCTGCCGGCTACACCTTTGCCGGCTACTCGGAGACCATGCCGTCGATCGGATACACCGGCTGCGGGTACGGAACATCGGGATATGTCCGCCGGCACAACCCGTGGGTGGACTTCAGCAATCTTTCGCCGTCGACGAATCTGCCCTACACCTCGTTCCCGACCGACTTCACTCAATTGCCGACGCTGTCGTTCGTGATTCCGAACCTGTGTAACGACATGCACGACTGCTCCGTATCGATCGGCGACAGCTGGTTGAGCTCTCATATCAACAACTACGTCAACTGGGCCAAGACTCACAACAGCCTGCTGATCCTGACCTGGGACGAGGACGACGACACCACCACGGGCAACCGGATCCTCACGCTGTTCGCCGGCGCGAACATCAAGCCCGGTGCTTATGCGGAGTCGATCAATCATTACAGCGTGCTGCGGACACTGGAGGACATGTATGGCCTGGCCGCGCTCGGCAATGCCTCCGCCGCCACCCCGATCACCGATGTCTGGAGCACGAGCGTGCCCGACTTCGGCATCACCACATCACCGACGTCGGTCGGCCTGAGCCAGGCCTCGCAAGCCACCGACACGATCACTGTCTCCGGCCTCAACGGCTTCAATTCGTCGGTCAATCTGTCCGTCTCCGGACTCCCGAACGGCGTGACGGCGACGTTTTCTCCGACGTCGCTGATGCCCCCGGGCACCTCCACGCTGACGCTGTCCGCGGGACCCACGGCCGCGATCGGCAGTGCAACGGTTACCGTGACCGGCACCGCCGGCTCGCTCACGCACAATAGTCCCATCAACCTCACCGTCAGTGCGCCTGCCGGCGTGGCGTACTGGGTGAAAAGCGTCAACTCGGGCCTGGTCGTGGATGACCCCGCAAGTTCGACCACCAGCAATACGCAGCTGATCCAGTGGCCGCAAACCGGCTACAACAACCAGAAATGGATGTTTGCGAAGAATGCCGATGGCTCGTGGACCGCCAAGAACGTGACGAGCGGGCTGTGCATGGCGGTCGAGAATGCCTCGACAGCCATGCGCGCACCGGTGGTTCAGGCGACTTGCACCGGCGGAGCCGAGCAGAAATGGCAGCTCAAGCCGCAGGGCAGCGGTTACGAGCTGGTCGACCAGAACAGCGGCCAGTGCCTCGATGTGACGAGTTCTTCGCTCACCAAAGGCACGCTGCTCATCCAGTACCCATGCTACGGCACCACCAATCAGCAGTGGACGATGACGCAAGCGAACTGAAGGTGCGTGTCACCGTGTGCAGCCGGTCGGTCTGACCGGCTGCACACGGTGCTTCAACTGTTGATCAGGGCAAGCAGGTCCGCGTTGACGGCAGTCCCCCTCGCCTGTTAACTGATGCCAGAAGCGGAATTTTTTCGATGGACCGTCGCGTCACTGGCCGCCAGTTTTTCGAACGAGCAGGGGATGCCACCATGCAGCACAGACATTTTTCGAAGCGGTTAGCAGCCGTGTGCGGGTGGCTGGTTTGCGCCATGATCGTGCCTGCCTTCGCGGCTGCGGCGAAGCCGGCGTTCGACATCGCTCCAGCACGCACCGCGCTGCAGCGCCTGTTGCCGCGACAGCAGTCGCAGTTCGAGCTGGTGGCGCTGGACCACGGGCAGGGCGGCGATCGCTTCGAGATCCATGGCACGGCAGGCCATATCGTGGTGGCCGGCACTTCGTCCGCCGTGTTGCTGACCGGCGTGGAGACTTATCTGCAACAAGTGGCACGGGTAAGCATCGGCTGGCCGGGCGATAGCCTGGCGCATCTGCCGATCTCCTTGCCGGCACCGCCGTCGCCGATCCGCCGCGATGCCATGGTGCCGGACCGCTTCGCGCTCAACGATGTCGATGACGGCTATTCCGATGCCTACCTCGACTGGCCCGGCTGGGAACACAAGCTCGACCTGCTGGCGCTGCACGGCATCAACGAAGTGTTTATGCCGATCGGCACGGAGGAAGTGTACCGGCGCACGTTCCGCGATTTCGGCTACGACGACGCGCAGATCCGCGCGTGGATTCCCGCCGCCGCGCACCAGCCGTGGTGGCTGCTGCAGAACATGTCGGCTTTCGATGGTCCGGTGTCGCCCGCGCAGTTCGCGCGCCGCACCGCCTTGGCGCAGAAAATCGTCGCGCGTCTGCGCGAGCTGGGTATGACGCCGGTGTTTCCCGGCTACTTCGGCACCGTGCCGCCGCAGTTCGGGGCGAAACATCCCGCCGTGAACGTGGTGCCGCAGGGCGAGTGGGTGGGCTTCACCCGGCCGGACTGGCTCGATCCGCGCGAACCGCTGTACGCGAAGATTTCCGCCGCGTTCTATCGGCATCAGCGAGCACTGTTCGGCGACACCTCGATGTACAAGATGGATCTGCTGCACGAGGGTGGCCGGGCCGGCAACGTGCCGGTGGCCGCCGCCGCGAAGCAGGTGATGGCCGCGCTGCAGACGGCGCATCCGGATGCGCGCTGGGTGATGCTGGGCTGGCAGCACAATCCGCAGATCGCGGTGGTCGATGCGCTGGATCATCGCAAGCTGCTGGTTGTCGACGGGCTTTCCGACCGCTACGACGGTATCGATCGCGAAAAGGACTGGCATGGTGCGCCTTACGCCTTCGGCAGCATCAACAACTTCGGCGGGCATACCACGCTAGGCGCGAACGCCGGCGTGTGGCTGGCGCGCTTTGCATCTTGGCGCGGCAAGCCCGGTAGCGCCTTGCGCGGCATCGCCTGGATGCCCGAGGGCAGCGGAGCCGACCCGGCCGCGTTCGCGCTGTTCACGGCACTGGCGTGGCAGCCGCAGCCGATCGATGCGGCGGCATGGTTCGCCGATTACGCGACGTACCGCTACGGCGGTATCGACCCGCATGCGACCGCCGCGTGGCGCATCCTCGCGCACACCGCCTACGCGATGCCGGCTGGCGAATGGTCCGAACCACAGGACAGCTTGTTCAATGCACGACCGAGCCTGGATGTGGGCACCGCAGCCCATTGGTCGCCCGCAACGATGCGCTACGACGCCGGGCACTTCGAGATGGCCGTGTGCGAGCTGCTGCAGGTGGCGCCCGCGGGGCGCGACAGCAGTGCGTACCGCTACGATCTGGTCGACGTGACGCGGCAAGCCTTGAGCAACTGGGCGCGCGTGCTGCTGCCGCAGATCAAGGCGGCTTATGAGGCGAAGAACGTGGCGCACTTCCACGCGCTCGCGACGCAATGGCTGGACGACATGGCGATGCTGGACCGGCTGCTAGCCAGCGATCCGCATTTCCTGCTTGGAAACTGGCTGGCGCATGCGCGAACCGACACCACCGGAGCGGCGCAACAGGAATACGACCAGCGCGCCATCGTCACGCATTGGGGCAATCGCTCCGGTGCCGATCGCGGCGGCCTGCACGATTATGCCAACCGCGAATTGTCCGGCCTGGTGAGCGGACTGTATGCGCCGCGCTGGCAGCGCTATTTTGCTTCGCTGGAAGAGGCGTTGAGCACGA
>Ga0207700_10002164_pt1 | contig 11256 bp, 10 predicted proteins | sample LARL82metaG_FD_184348 | JGI IMG/M metagenome (GOLD analysis project Ga0207700, IMG submission 184348) | Corn, switchgrass and miscanthus rhizosphere microbial communities from Kellogg Biological Station, Michigan, USA - LAR L8-2 metaG... | ecosystem: Host-associated > Plants > Roots >...
CCGGGACGGTGACACCGTAGCGAATGCCTGTGCCATCGGCCTGGCCACAAGCCGGCGCCGACGATTCAATTGGTCCTCGCAAATTAAGAATTGGTTTAACGACTGGAGTTCACTCGGCTGGTTCTGCCGCGCCTGATATGAAACTAATCAACGCCACTCTTGCTCGCTGGCTGGTGCCCGAATGTACACTGTTGCATCTATAGCGACATGAAAAACCTATGGCAGTCTCTCTGCAAGCTGCACGCGCGCTTCGTTGCCGTCGCTTCTTACCTTCAGTCCCCCTTTCTGCTGCTCTTCGTTCGCGTGTACTGGGGCTGGGAGTTTGCGGAGGATGGCTGGGGCAAGATTCATAACCTCGGCAAAGTGACCGACTACTTTGCGAGTCTAAATCTACCGATGCCTGGACAAACGGCCTTGTTCGTGTCTGTCGTCGAACTCGTCGGTGGCGTCTTGCTCATCCTCGGGCTGCTATCGCGTCTCACGGGACTCGTGCTCACGGTGAATATGATCGTGGCGTTCCTGTCCGTCGAGGGCGATCGCGCAGCCCTTTTTTCCGTCTTCACCGACCCGGACAAATTTTCCGGTGCGACGCCCTACGGGTTTCTTTTTGCCTCGCTCGTGATACTCATTTTCGGACCGGGAAAATTCTCGGTCGATTGGTTGATGACGCGCAAGCTTCGAGGATCGCAAGCAACATAAGGAGGGATGCGGCAAGGCCGCTTCTCCCGGTCAAACGGGAACAAATTGTGAAACCGACGCTGGGCCAAATCTTTGGACTGAGCCTGCTCGGGCTCGCGATAATCCTGGCCGTTCTTTTTTATATCGTCTTCCACGGATCGCAGGAGACGATCATGGAAAGTTCGCACCGGATTCGCGACGGCGCGAGCCGTGAGATTAGCCAGCGAGTAACGACTTTTTTGTCGAGAGCACCAGAAACGGCGCGACAGTTTCAGTTGGAACTCAATCGCGGCCTGCTCGATGCGCGCGATCCCCTGGCCGTCGAGGCCGCGTTGTTCAGCCTGCTTTTATCCAACCGTGACATTGGCGAGCTGACCTTTACTTACGGCGAAAAAACAGGCTTTGATGCGGAGGGGATGCTGCAACTGGCGGCGACGCCGCGCGGGCAGATTAGCGTTGTGCGTGGTTCGATCGGCCAGGAGGAGGAGCACTGGTGGAGCCGTCAAATTAAACAGGAGGCGGGCGGGTTCGTATCGGAGCGGCGAGAATTGGAATCTTCCGCCCGTTTCTCTGCCCTGCCATTGCACCGTGAAAGCCGGACCGATATCCCCGATCCCACCATACATCCGACTTTTACGACACCCACGCAGCAGAATTTCTTTGGTCAACTCTTGTGGAGCGACCTGCACTGGTCGCAGCTCGACGCCGAACTCCCGCCCTCGCAACGCCGGGCGGAAGTCAGCGTGCAGCAAACCATGACCGATGCTGATGGAGAGTTCGTCGGGGTGTTGCGCGTCGGATTGCTGACCCAGCAACTTGATCGCGCCGTGCAATTACGACTGGCAACGAACGGTCAGAACGACCCGCATCGGATTTTTATTTGCGATGCTCAAGGCCGTTTGATCACGCCCTTGTCGCCGTCAGATCGCTTGCAGGAATTCAACGATGATCTGCGCATTGCCCCGAAGAATCTTCCCCCCGAAGTGGCCGGCGCCCTGGCTAATCCAATGCTTCGCGACGTCGGAGAAACCATGCCGAGCATGTCAGGACATTTTCGTCTGAACGGAGAAGAATTCCTGACTACGTTTCGGGCTTTACCGGAGACACAGGGTTGGATTGTTGGAATTGTCGTTCCGCGCGCCTACTATCTTGGCCGGCTCGCTGTCATCCGTAATCGTCTCCTCCTCATCTCACTTGGTATCATCGCGGCGCTGATTGCCGGCGGGACGTTGATCCTTCGCCGCGTTAAGAGTTCGCTCGCGCAGGTTACGCATGAGAGCCTGAAGATGGACGCGTTCGAATTTACGCCCGCTCCCACTACATCCTCCTTCCGCGACGTGAGCGAGGTCTTGGAAAGCCTGGAGAAAGCGAAAACGGCCATGCGCGCGATGAGCAAATATGTTCCGGTGGATCTGGTTCGCAGGTTGTATCGGAGCAAAACCGAACCGGTCCTGGGGGGCGAGTTGACCGAGCTTTCGATCATGTTCGCTGACATCAAAGACTTCACGACCTTTTCCGAACAGCTTGAACCGAATGAGCTGGCTCGCGCCCTCGGACGTTATCTAGAGGTTATGGCTCGAATCATTCAGCAGGAGACTGGCGGCACGATCGACAAGTTTATCGGTGATGCGATCATGACCTTTTGGAACGCGCCCGAACCGGTGGCAGACCATGCACGCAAAGCGTGCCTAGCCGCATTGCGTTGTCGAGAAGCGGGCCGGGCCCTTTCGAAATCGCCTGATTGGCAGAACATTCCGCCGTTCGAAACTCGCTTTGGTCTGCACCAGGATAAAGCAATGGTCGGACACTTCGGAGCACCGGACCGAATGAATTACACCGCGATCGGTGATGGGATTAATTTGGCCTCCCGTCTGGAAGGGTTAAACAAGCAATACGCTACCACCATCCTTGCGAGCGATCGCATCGTGGAAGACGCTCGGGCCCAGTTCGATTTCCGCTTGCTCGACTTGGTGGCCGTGAAGGGAAAGACCGGCGCGATCAAAATTTATGAATTGCTCGGCGAGAAAAACACCTCGGCCCACTTGAGTGAGAAAATCGCCGCTTACGAAGCTGCATTCGACGCCTACGTGATGCGGGACTTCGCACAAGCGATCGCCATTTTGAAACAGAACAACGGCGATCCACCCAGCGCTGTCTTGCTCAACCGTTGCCTGGAATTTCAAAAGGCGCCGCCGCCCGCAGATTGGTGTGGAGTCCACGTCTCAATGTCAAAGTAAACCCCACCTGAATTGCTTATGACTGGCACTAAAAAGCGGGTTCTCATCCTCGGCGGCGGATTTGGTGGCGTCTACGTCGCAGTCCACTTGGGCAAACTCCTTTCCAAAAAAGAACACGAACAAATCGAGATCGTCCTGGTCAACCGGGAGAATTACATCGTTTTCCAGCCGCTCCTGCCTGAAGTCATTTCGGGATCGATCGCACTAAATCATGTGATCGCTCCAATTCGCCGCATGGCGCCGAGGGCGAATCTTTTTACCCGCGATGTTGAATCGGTCGACCCGTTTGAGCGGACCGTAACGCTCAGCCCCGGTATGCGGCCGGCTGCGACCTCCATCCGTTACGATCATCTGGTCATCGCCATGGGCACGCGCCTGGATCATTCGAAAATTCCCGGCATGCGCGAACATGCCCATCCATTCAAGTATCTGGGCGACGCTCTTTATCTGCGCAATCAGCTCGTGCATGCGCTGGAGGAAGCCGAAGCCGAATCCGATCCCGCGATCAGACAACGTCTTCTCACCTTCGTCGTCGCCGGTGGAGGTTTTTCCGGCGTCGAATGCATCGCGGAAATGAATGACTTTCTGCGCGAAGCCGTTCGCGCCTATCACAAGGTCTCGGAAAAAGATCTGCGCCTGATTCTGCTCCAGCGCGGTGAGCGCATTCTCCCGGAATTGACCGAGTCTCTGGCGGCGTTTGCCCACAAGTTGCTCGCCAAACGCGGGGTCGACGTTCGCCTCCGGACGGGCTTGAAAGCAGTTAGCGCCGACGCTGTTGTCGTTGAAGATAGAACAACCCGGCAAACCGAGATCATAGCGACCCGCACCACCATCGCTACGGTTCCGGCCGGGCCGCATCAATTGCTCACTTCCCTGCCTTTTCGCCAAGATAAAGGACGCATCGTGGTCAATCAGCAAACCGAAGTTCCGGATTGGCCGGGAGTCTGGGCGCTCGGTGATTGCGCCGCCATCAAGCAAGTCGACGAACAGATGTCGCCTCCGACGGCTCAACATGCGCTGCGTCAGGCTAAAACCTGCGCCCAAAATATTGTGGCCTCATTCCGCGGGACGCCAAAGAAGATCTTTGCCTTCACCGGGCTTGGAAAACTCGGTTCACTGGGCCGCCGCTCAGCCGTCGCCGAGATGTTTGGCATTCACCTCAAAGGACTCATCGCCTGGCTGTTCTGGCGGGGCGTTTACGTCACTAAATTTCCCGGACTGGACGGACAAGTGCGGCTGATCGCCGATTGGTTCCTGGATACTTTTCTGCCACGCGACATCACCCAGCTGCGACTCTTTCACGAAGAAGACGTGCATCGGGAACATTTCGAGCCAGGCGAAACCGTGTTCGGCTCCGGTGATTTTGGCGATAAAATCTACTTCCTGGTCAAAGGCGAAGTAACGGTCGAGCGTAACGGCGCCATCCTTGCGACTCTGCGTGACGGCGACGTATTCGGCGAAGCCGCGCTGATTTCGGATCTTCCTCGCAACGCCACGATACGCGCCACGACATCAGTGGATGCAATCGCTGTTTCGCGCGAGGCGTTCCGGGAATTGCTCGGGCACTTGCCAGGACTGAACGAAACAATGGAGAAAATCATGGAAACACGACTCGAACGAGCTGTCGACCTCGCGCGGGAGATGCCGGACGCTCGAGCGCGCGCTGGAGCAGGACGGGCAAGAGCCTAGCAAATGCTCACACTAAATATACCGGCATCATCTGCAGAGCAGTCCTCTCGCATGCCAATCTGAACATGGTGCGCCGTCTGGTTATTCCTCTGTTCTTTGTGACACTGGTGGCGTCCAGTGGCACCGGCGCAGGCGAAAAGAAGAAGCCCGGCATTGAGTGGCGGGAATGGTCGGATGATATTTTTGCGCAGGCAAAGAAACAAAACCGCTTTGTTCTGCTCGATCTTGGCGCGGTCTGGTGCCACTGGTGCCACGTGATCGAGGAAATCACGTATCGCGATCCGAAAGTAATCGCCTTGATCAACTCAGAGTATCTCCCGGTTCGGGTCGATAAGGATTCAAGACCGGACTTGTCGAATCGCTGCGAAGACTATGGCTGGCCCGCGACAATCGTTTTCAACACAGAAGGCAGCGAAACTGTAAAGCACCAGGGCTGCATCCCGCCCAAACCGATGGCTTCGATGCTTCAGGCGATCATCGATGATCCCTCTCCGGGTCCGTCCATCGTCGCCGAAGCGCCGCTCGAGCCTAACAAGGATGGCGATTTGACCGAGGCGGAGCGAACTGGCCTGCGCCAGATCCTGCGCGAAAACTATGACCCTAAAAACCAGGGCTGGGGCACCGTCCAGAAATATCTCAATTGGGATATTATCGAATACTGCCGCGGCGAAGCGATGCGTGGCGACCGCGAGGCGGAAAGAATGGCCCGGGCAATCCTCGATGCGCAGCGCCAACTGATCGATCCGGTTTGGGGTGGCGTTTATCAATATTCAACCGACGGCGATTGGAAACATCCGCATTTCGAAAAAATCATGCAGATGCAGGCTGAGAATCTGCGAACCTACATTCAGTCTTACTCGCTCTGGAAGGAGCAAAGCTACCTCGAAGCAGCCAGAAAAATTCGCGGATACCTGAAAAATTTCCTCAAGAGTCCAGAAGGCGCGTTCTATACCAGCCAGGACGCCGACCTCGTTCCGGGCGAACATTCAGCTGACTATTTCGCTCTGGCCGATTCTGCGCGGCGAACGCGGGGAGTTCCGCGTGTGGATCAACACATCTATGCGCGTGAAAATGGATCGGGGCTGAACGCCCTGGCGCTGTTTTATGGAGTAACCGGTGACGAGAGTACACTGGCCGAAGCCACCCGTTCGGCCGAATGGATCATCGCCAACCGAGCTCTTCCCGATGGTGGATTCCGTCACGACGCCGAGAATGACGGCGGACCTTATCTGGGCGACTCCGCGTCAATGGTCCGCGCATTTCTCAGCCTTTATACCGTAACCGCGGATCGAAAATGGCTCGGTCGCGCGGAGAAGACGGCCGGCTTCATTGAATCAAACTTTAAAGGCGACATCGGATACGTCGCTTTCGTCCAACCGCTCGCCGGAAAACTACAGCCTCGCCCACAAGTCGACGAGAATGTGACGGTCGCGCGGACGATGAACATTCTCAGTTACTACACGGGTAACACGCACTATCGCGATATGGCACATCATGCCTTGCGTTTTCTTTCCGCGCCATCGATAGCCGAGCGCCACGGATTCGAGGTGGCTGGCATTCTGCTGGCGGCGCGGGAGCTCAATACTCCGCCGCTCCATCTCACTATTGTCGATCGAAAGGATGATGCCGCGGCGAGCGCTCTTTTTCGGGCCGCTGTTGGACATTGCGTGATTTACAAACGAGTCGAATGGTGGGACACGCGCGAAGGGAAGCTGCCGAATCCCGATGTCGAATATCCTCAATTCGATAAGGCTGCCGCTTTTGTCTGTACAGATCGCAGCTGTTCGGCGCCGATTTTCGATCCGGCGAAAATCAGTCAGTTCAGGCCAAAGATGAAATGACGGCCGGACGAATGATTGCCAGTCTGCTGTCGCTCGTCTTCATCGGACATGCCTGCGCCAGCAATGATGAGCAATTGCAAGTTGGCGGCGCCGACATCGTCGTTGAGTTCAATTCGCCGGCAGCGCCGGCTCTGCATAACCTTGTCTTAGATTGGGTTACAAAATCCGCCAAAGCGGTAACGACCTATTACAAAAAATTCCCAGTCTCCGCTGTCCACATTCACATCCTGTTTTACGACGGTCGAGGGACTCGGTCGGGGCATACTAACGGTTGGAACGGTTCGTCGATTAGAATTGCCGTCGGCACAAAGAGTAGCGCGTCCGATTTGGCCAAAGACTGGATCATGACGCACGAAATGGTTCACTTAGCCTTTCCGTCCGTAGCGACGGCCCACCATTGGATTGAGGAAGGCCTCGCCACTTATATCGAACCTGTTGCGCGGGCTCGCGCAGGAGATTTGACGCCGGAAAAAGTATGGGGCGATCTGGTGGATGGATTGCCGAATGGCTTGCCCGGCCCTGACGATCGAGGTTTGGATTTCACGCCGACCTGGGGGCGGACCTACTGGGGCGGCGCACTCTTTTGTCTGCTGGCGGACGTCAAGATTCGTGAACAAACCGGGAACCGGAGAGGCTTGGAAGATGCAATGCGCGCGGTTCTTGCGGCAGGCGGTACAGTCGAAGCGGAGTGGCCGCTAACCAAAGCCCTGCGGATCGGCGATGATGCGACCGGGGTTCCAGTGCTGAGCGAGTTGTATGAAAAAATGAAAGCTTCCCCGTTTCCAGTTGATTTGGCCGCCCTGTGGAAGGACTTGGGGGTGGCGAAGAAGGACGGGCTAATTCGATTTAACGATTCGGCGCCACTTGCCGCTATCCGGCGTACTATCACGGCAACGACGCCACACAACAGCCTTACCGGACAGGAAAACAATCGAGATCGTTTGCAAATGCAACAGGGCCCGAAAAGCTCTTACTGATTTCCGATTGGGTTTGTTGTTCCTTGCCTAAGGTCCGCAGCATTCGGTGAGACAACACGAGTCTCTTGACCTGCGCCTTCTCTGCGATTTGTCCGATTACGGAAGGAGGCATATGGAGCCGCCGCTCAACCCCGGTAGCTCCTTCTGGAACAGCGTTGTGAGCAATAAATAAATCCGCGTCCTTTGCCAAATGCACCAGGCCGGCTCCCTCTCCATTGGTGTCTCCGCGGTCACCCACGCTTCGTATAATAGAGCGCATTGGCGAATCGATGGACGGCAAGATAAATCGCCTTTCGCTTCGGCTTTGTGATTCTTTAATGCGCTGCGGGCCGGCGCCACAGGAGTGGCCTCCTGCGCCACAGGAGTGGCCTCGAGCAATCGCAGTCCGGCCGACTGGTCGCGGTCGATTAGGAATTGGTTCGGCGATTGGAGTTCGCTCGGTTGGTTTTGCAGCCGCTCATAAAACAGCGGTCGAAGCAAAGTATGGGCGCCTTTCTCGGGCGAGGATCTTTATTAAGCGCGCCAGTTGCAAGGTTACAAACGGGAACAACAACCATCGTGCGATTTGCCAATGCCCTTTGCCGGCGATCGCCTGATGACAGATGAGCACCGCAGCAGCGACGTAAGCAAGGCGATGAAGCAGTTTCCAATTTTTTCCTCCCAGCGTGCGGATCGACCAGTTGTTGCTCGTGAGCGCGAGAACTACCAGAATCGACAGTCCGCTGAGGCCAAACCAAATAAATGGCTTCGATAAACTGCGCAGCAATCCGTCCCATCCGCCTTCGTAGAGAACATGAAACCCGAAGTGCAGCAGGCCGTAAATGCATGCGCTGACGCCGATGGCGCGCCGATGGCGATTCAACGCTGCGACGATCCTCGACCGTGGAAGCAACACGCGCAGCGGGCTGAGTGCCAGCACCGCCCCGAGCGTCCAGATCGCGATTTCGCCGCTTTGATGTAACAGCTTCTCCAAGGGATTCGCGCCGAGTCCGCCAGTGAATGCTGGAATAACCAGCAGCGAGACGCCGACACTGATTAGCACGGTCAAGGCTAACAATTTGCTTCCGAGAATCTTTGCAACCGTGTTCATGCATCAAAAATTCTTTCGCAGATCCATGCCGGCGTAGAGATGCGCGACCTGTTTCTCGTAGCCATTGAACATGAGCGTCGGTTGCTTGCCCGAGAAAAAGCCCGCGCCGATCACCCGCTCGCTTGCCTGGCTCCAGCGTGGATGGTCGACATTTGGATTCACGTTGGCGTAAAATCCGTACTCATTAGGCGCGAGCTCGTTCCAGGTTGTTTTCGGCCGGTCGGACACGAACTCAATTTTTACGAGCGATTTTGCGCTCTTAAATCCATATTTCCAAGGAACGACCAAACGAACCGGCGCCCCGTTCTGATTGCGCAGCGGCTTTCCGTAGAGGCCCGCCGCTACAAACGCGAGCTCATTCATCGCTTCCGGCAGCGTGAGGCCCTCAGTGTAAGGCCAGGGTAAATCATTCGAGCGCTGACCAGGGCAGTGTTCCGGATCAAAGAACGACGTGAACTTCAGGTAGTTCGCGTCCGGGTTTGGCTGCGCAAGATCGACAAGCTTCGCCAGCTGGAATCCATCCCACGGAATCACCATTGACCACGCTTCTACACAGCGATGACGGTAATTGCGTCGCTCGATCCCACCGACAAGTTTGATCAGATCGTTGACGTCAATCTTCCGTGGATTTTTGCACAGGCCGCCGACCTCAAGCGTCCACGGTTCGATCTTCCAACCCTTGTTTGATAGTTTCTTCGGTTCATCCTTAGCGAAGCCCCATTCGTAGAAGTTGTTGTAACTCGTGATCGAGTCTTCCGGGGTCAACTTTACCCCCTCCAGTTTGAACGAAGGGTTAAGCGAATCGGGAAATCCGGCGGATGCCGCGCGCATTGTCACCGGCAAAACAGCCGAAGCTGCGAGTCCGTAACCAAATAGCCTCAGAAACTCGCGGCGACGGAGATATTGCGATTCAGGTAGGACGGCCGAATCTGGTAATTCCCAGGCGCGGGTCTCTTTCCAGTTTTTCATTTCCACAATGATATGTCGCCTGGTTCTCGCGAACCTTACGCTAGGGGTAAGGGCAACATCATCCTTTTTGCACGAAGGCGCGGACGCGGTGCAGCCCCGTCGCGCCGTCCGGCACTTGGTTGCGGTATTCGCTGATCTGAAGTTTGCCGTTGCCGTCGGCGGCTCGAACTACCAGCTTGGTTTCGCCTTCCTCCTCTGGCGTCCATTCGTAACTCCAGAGACTCCAGCTCAGCTTGGTGCCCGGTTTTGTAATTTCAGCCTCACGCCAAGTCTCACCGTCGTTGTCGCTGATCTCGACTTTCGAAATCCCACGATCGCCGCCGAAAGCCATCCCGCGTAACTCGACTGTTCTTCCAACCTGAAACGGCGACTCAAAGTGGTCGCCCCTAACTCTCGTGGAGAAAAAGCTTAGGGGTTGCAGACTGCGAGTTAGTCGGGCGAGCACACGGACCAAAGCGACCTAGCATAACTGCAATCAGGCAGGCCCTCTCTGGGTAACGCTAGTTATTCTTCTTGTGTTCGTGAGAGTGGAGCTGGCGATGCATGCATCTCAGCCTGGATTGCTCGGTGTGACGATTCTCTGCGAGCCGCCGTTCTTCTCGAGATAAGCTTCATCATAGTTTTGCCAAAACGCGGTAAATGCGTAGGTCTTGCCGGCTTCTGCGTTAACGCGTCGTTGAGTCGGCGGTGGAGACCTATAGATCTGTGGAGTCGTGCTTACCGACAAGACATGATGTCCGGGCGGCAAGACCGCATCGTAACTCTGACTAAGTCCCAAATTCGCAACGTGGACACCGTCGACAAATAAGATGAGGTACTGAAAAGTCCCAAAATTAGCCGACCTGGTCACAACCAAATGAGCGTCATCCTCGGGGCGAGCCAGGGCAGAGTTCGATCTGGCCACTCGCGCCTGAATCGGTGTGCTTGCAGCAAAGCTGCATGCGATTGCAACCATGAGTAGTTTACCTGAAACGTGATTTAATATTTTCATGATCTAGAGCCTTCAATCTATTCATACCGAATTGGCAAAGTTATATTCCAAGAAGTGATCTCCCGCATGGCGTGCCCTGCGAATCTCTAGTGCGGGAAGGATGGGTCGCCTTTTGTCGGGCAATGCTACATGGGTACGGGCGAACTCCAATACGCTAGAACGCCACCACTGCTGTTTGGCGTATCTCCTCTCCCTCGGTCACCAATGAACGGAATTTCGCGCAGAGTTAAATCTTACTTAGTCGACAGATTTACAGTAGTTGAAAGACGCCTTTTCCTCGATCTTCACTGCTGCGACGCGGAGATCATCGAGTTGTTGAACTGTGTTATGAAGTAACTCTCATTTGGTCCGGGGTTGAGTGAAGTGATCGCCAAACATCGGCAGGCCGCTCTTTGACTCGGCTTTTGCCGCCTCGTCTTGCAACACGTCTCAGTGTTCGGCAAGGCGGCTGTTCTCGATCCTGACAATATCCGCGGCGACCCAGGCGTCAGGCCAGCCGGTCCTGGGAAACGTCCACGGACGATCACGTTCATCTTATTTATCCTTATCAATGCGAGCCGCCAAACGTTCCTTGAGCTTCACCCGAGCGCGGGCGAGCCGCGACATGACCGTTCCAGGCGGAATTTGCGCGATGTCGGCTATCTCCTTGTATGATAAACCTTCCTGGTGGCGAAGCGTCAGGATCTCCCGGAATTCCGCGGGCAATTCATCCATTGCTTCCCTAATTAGTTCCGCGTCTTCACTACGCTCTAGAATCGTCGCGGCACTCACAGACTCGTCGTCG
>Ga0207700_10002167_pt1 | contig 11246 bp, 11 predicted proteins | sample LARL82metaG_FD_184348 | JGI IMG/M metagenome (GOLD analysis project Ga0207700, IMG submission 184348) | Corn, switchgrass and miscanthus rhizosphere microbial communities from Kellogg Biological Station, Michigan, USA - LAR L8-2 metaG... | ecosystem: Host-associated > Plants > Roots >...
GTGCGGAAACGTTCAAGCAGATGACGACTGCTGAGGGCGCGGCGCAGCACATGTCCGCGCAGGATCCCAAGGCGCAATATGGATTCGCCATGATCCTCAATCATGAAGAAGACCATCGGCGCATTGGCCAGCACGGATCGCTCATGGGATTTAGCGGCAGCCTGTATGACTTCCCTGAAGACAATCTCACCATCGTGGTGTTGACCAACACTGAAGACCAGAACGCTTACGCCATTACGCGCGCCCTGGGCCGCGCAATCCTTGGCTTGCCGCTGCCTGCTCCCAAGCATGAAGCCGAACCCACGCTGGCAGATAAACCAATCTCCGCCGACGAGCGCAAGCAACTTGCCGGAACTTTTGTGCTCAAGCTTGGCCAGGTTGGCGCAAACCTGCATGACTCTTTCGCGCAGTATCGCCGGACATATCGTGTCTTTGACGAAAATGGCCGCCTGATGATCCAGCCGCTAGGTGAAGGCCCGGAGCGTCTGCTCAAACAGGAATGACGGCAGCTTTGGTATGCGGACATCGCCGGCAGCGCATATTTCATTCGTGCTGCAGAACGGTCACGCCACAACAATGAAGCTGGATTCACCAGGATTTCCGCTGGTGGGCGAGCGGGTTGGGGATGGCGATCCGGGGACGTTTCACGGGCAGTTGAGGTAGGTCCGGCGGGCAACGCTCACCCGCCGGAGAATGGCGAAGCTATTTACACTCCGCTTTGAGGATGGAATCAGGCAGGGACGTTTTGTGTGAAGAGGACTCAAAGCTCTGGGTGAACCAGTCGAATTCCGGGTTTTGCGATTTGCGCGCGCAGCAGGTGATGAACGGACGGCAGGCGTTGCCGCCGCAGTCCGCGGACGTGGTGCATCGAATACCACAACCGCACGCGCAGAAACCCAGTTGCCCAGGCGCGACAACCAACCCATCAGCCTGTGAAGCCTGAGCTGCGGCCTGGGACAGCATGTCCAGTGAGATCACGGTTTTCAGCGAAAGGTCCGGCATCAGATAAGTCCGGATGGCCGGCGTGACTGTTGCGTTTGAAGAACGGGAATCAGAAGTTGCAGCAAAGGCAGCCGTCGCCGCCAGCAGAAGAACAAATACCAGGAAAAGTTTTTTCATACTCAGTGTCCTTCCTTAAGACCAAGGTCAAAAGTCTTATCAAAAAAATTCTAGTCTCGCGAACCAGACAAACAGCAGCAAAATCGCTTAACGGCGATGACGCGCTTCCCGTTTTGAAACCATGCTCAGCGCTCGCCATAGCCACCTCTAAATGCCCGACGAACGAGCTTAGTAGTCCGACGCTGGAACAGCACCGCTAGCGCACATTTTGGAGATCCAGACGGGCGCTGCAACAAGGTAACGGTCGCGCCAACTTATTGCTTGAATCAGAGTAGCTGGATGGAGTAGGCTAAGCGCAACCCCCTAGCCTATTACCTTTTTGGAGGACTCCATATGCACAAGAGAGTCGCAATCCTCGCGGTTTATTTTCTGGCGATTGCTGGGTTTGCCGTGGCCCAAAGCAATCCGCAGAATGCCCCGGCATCACAACCTGCACCGCAAGCCGATGCGTCCGCAACATCTCAAAACGCGCCCGCCGATGCGCAAGCAAAGCCAAAGAACGACGAACCTGCGGATGCTAAAAATTCCAAGACATCCACCACGGCTGCACCAGCCACCGCGCCGAACCATACACCAGTCAATGGTCTCAAGATCCCATCCGGCTCAAAGATTTACGTAGCGCCCATGGCCGGCTTTGAAAGCTATGTGGTTGCGGGCATCATGAAAAAAAAGGTCCCTGTCTCCATCGTGGCTGACCGCGACAAAGCCGACTACGAGATCAATGGCGCCGCGGAATCGCAAAAGCCCGGCTGGGCCAAGATCGTGTTCCTGAAAACGGACGCCACCAATGAAGAGGCCAGCATCAACGTGACTGAGATCAAGACCGGCGCGGTTGTGTTCGCCTATTCCGTGCACAAAGGCAACTCCGTAAGAGGCAAACAGAGCGCCGGAGAAGCCATTGGCAAGCACCTGAATGAAGCGATTGGAAAGGATTAAGGAGGCTCATATGCGAAAAACAACGATTCTACTTCTGGCAATTGCCTTCAGCCTGGCGGCCTTCGCCCAGGACACGCAGAGCAAAGACGCAAAGGACGCAAAGCCCGCGGAAACAAAGACCACCAGCGCCCCGCCGGCAAGCAAGAAAATCCCGGCCAACTCCAAGGTCTTTCTGGCCCCGATGGGCGGCTTTGAAGAAGACTTAAAGGCCGCTATCCTGAGCAAGAAGGTCCCGGTTGTCGTGGTCCCGGACAAAGACCAGGCCGACTACGAGATCGCAGGCACGTCAGACACAGAGAAAGCCTCCACAGCGAAAAAGGTGGTTATGTGGAACTGGCACTCCAATGAGCAGGCCAGCATTACAGTTTCCGACCACAAAAGCGGCGAGGTAGTATTTGCCTACTCCGTCAATAAAAAGAGCTCAGCCCACGGCAAACGCAGCACCGCAGAAGCCTGCGCTAAGCACTTAAAAGAACAGATAGAAGGTAAGTAAACGTCCAAGCAATTAAAGGTCGATGTCTGATGTCCCGTGGCTATTGCAATAACCTGGAGCGCAGGCGCCCTCGCCTGCGTTTTTTCATTCGAAAGCATTCAACCTCTCGAACCGCAACCTCACACTCTCATCATGCCGTCCGGAACCCGACCAAGCCCTAGTGATCCGGGCCGATCAGGTGAGGAATCTTTTCCACCGCTTCTTACGACCTGGAAAAGCATCCCCTGCTCCACCTGCAACAATTTTTCAAAGAACCACTTTTTTTCGCCGCCTGAGCGGCCTTTTGTGCCCAAATCTGTGTCAATCTGCGTCCAATCTGGCTCAATCCGCGACTATCCGCGTTGATCCGCGGTAGCCCTTCTTTGTTCCCGATGCCCCGATCTACCGATGTCCCGATCCTCCGATTCCCATCAGCCCGCCTCTGCGGCTACTTCGTACTGCTCTTCCTCTTCTTGCTCAAAATTTACCCGGGCAACGTTGCTCAACGCCAGTTGCAGGTAGTACCCAAGTATTGAGGCCTGTTTGTAATCCAGCTTTCCATCCACCACCGCTTGCGCTCCTTTGGCAATGGCCGCATGGATCGCGCATGCATCTCCCAGGTTCGGCAGATCAATCTTCTCCGGCCTCGCCGCTTCCAGCATTTCGTGCATATGGCAATATTTTTTGCCGCGCACGCGCGGCGCGCGGCACGTTCCACCGCCCGCTTTCGGGTGTCGGCATCGCGGAGCGTTATTAGCGCGTGCAATTGAATTCCTCATCTTGTTAAAGATCTTCTGGTTCATCTCGTCAAATTCCAGGCCTTTTTCCATCAATTGCGGATCATGCTCCAGGCATTCTCTATATTCGGCAAAGCACTCGCCCAGCTTTCTCAAGAGCTGCCCTGCCCGGGTCGCCGACCATTCCTCTTTCTCCACCTCTTTATGTTCCTCCAGCCGGCGCGCGTCCCGCTGCTCCACAATCTCACGGCGGCGTGTGTCGGTGTATGCGTGCTCCCACAACTCTTGCTCATCTTTGTCCAAACCCAGCACATCCTCGCCCTCTCTAATGCCAAACCCGTCTTTCGGACCCCATACCGGAACGTATCGTTCTCCCCAGATTTCGTGGCTGCTCTTCTTCTTCATGCTTTCCTCCTTGCTTTATAAAGTCGCGCGGCGCAAATGACCGCGCTTAAGTCTGCAACTCTCTGACTAGGCCTTAAGGGTGCCAGGTTTTAAATCGACAATCTTTGGCAATTTTCGGCGATTTTGGCAATCTTGGTGTTCCCTCGTGTTCCTTCGTGTCCTTTGTGGTTAAATTCCCCGGGTTTCCCGATCACGGCGATGTCGCGCGATGACGGCGATTTCCGGCGATCCATCGGCTTCTTTGTGGTTAATTCCCCGGTTTTTCCCGATCACGGCGATTTCCGTGGTAGGTTTTTGTCTTTCCGATCACCGGATCACCCGATCTTTTAAGTACCCCACCCCCCTATAGGCGTTTTGTTGAAAATAAACACCAAACCCCAATTCGACCGCGCGGTCGAAGCCTTTTTTCACGTTTTTTCGACCCCAAATCACGGTGAATCTGCCTTGTCTGTGCTGGTCGCTTTCAATTTGTACTGATTGCTAACATATTCGCCCACGAATAACCAGCGAATTACGTCAAATCCTAGCGCAATCAGATACGAATGTAAAGCGAATTGTTGAGGATTTCTGGCCCCAACACGTGCATTTGGTGGTTGCTGCCCAACGGCAAAATCAAAGCCAGAAGAGTGCTCCCAGCGGCAGTCGCCATGGGTGTGTTGTGGGAAGTGGGAAAAGTTTTATACGTCAAGGCCCTCCCCCTGGTTGGATCTTCAGGAGGTTTACGGACAGGCATTTTCCATATCAGTGGCCCTGATGTTCTGGGCCTTTATCTCAGGTTTGATGTCGCTGGCGGGTACACACTTGTTGTCGGAAATGCCCACCGGGCAGCAGCCGCGATTCTCGAAAGGACCAAAGGCGTTAGCGACTGTTCTATCTTCTCCTTGTTGAATCTTTTCGGGAGATTGCGGCATTTTTGGGGACTTCGATGATAAGACAGAGCGTTACGAGGAGGCATCAATATGAAAACCAACCGCAATATCGATCTGCTGGCCAGTAACGATAAGGCCGTGGAGAAGGTTGATCTATGTCTGCTTGGTGGTATCCCGGGGGTTCCTCCGAAAAAAGTCTGGCTGCTTGTCGTTACCGTTGCCTACTATTCGAACGGCCAGCGCGCTTACGTGAACATTTCTATCGGAGGGATCATCGTAGTGCTCTTGGCCCTACTCACGCGGCGCTTGCCGTTGGCCGAGATCGGGAGGATACTTTTTCACATTGCCGGGACATAGGAGCGCGCCTCAAACTAAGGCCATCTCTGACAGAAGAATTTCCCCTTGCTTTCCACCCAAACGTAGGTAAACTTCTGCCACACCCTCGCAAGCGTCCTCAACGGCCGCGGCTTCAGGTCCGTGTGCTGCGGACTATTACCGCAATAGAAATGGCGTCCTGTGCATCGTCCAAGTAAGACGCAAGGCTATGCTGTTCCGGAGGGTGCAACTACACAGTGCCGGGACGGGCGCTATTCATTCAGCCAGCACGGCGCGGGGCGTGTTCACATGATGGAAGGGTGGCGAAGTGGCTGTGAAATACGGCGGCCCCTGGGCGGGGCAAGAAAATGATTGTCGCACCTTCGGGGGATATTGAAATGCACTTCAGAAGCCGTTATCTACTGTTTGGAGCAATTGCGGTATTAATCGGATCAGGCATACTGCTGTACGTCGTATGGGCCCAGCACAGAGATTATCCCTCACATGAGAGCCGAGAAAAAAAAGGGAGTTTCACATACGATGGGCTTCCAATTGATGTCGATGTCGTTTGCGACTGCCCGGAGGTGCTAACGCAGTCGATTCCCAGGCAGCTGAATTTCGAAGTTAGATTTAGGGCGCCATTCCCCGTCATATCGCCCAAAGCCGACGATGGAATTGCAGTCGAAATCAGTGCTGGCGGTGCTGTGGTCGATTATAAGGCATCCACCATACGCTCGGAGCTATTGCTGTCCGGAAGGCCAATTGTCGAATCGTTTCCTGTGACAATCACGCCGAAGGATGTCACCCTCGCCGCAATCGTCCTAAAATTTACGTCCTCAAAACAGGCCTCAACACTCGGTCTAGTCGAGTGGCAGATGCGCTCTCAATCAACTGCTAAAGTTGCGGCCACGCCAATAATGTACGCAGGACTGATCGTATTAGTCACATTTGGTCTTCTCCTCGCAAGCGACCTGCAGATGACGAGGCTAAGGAGCCGCGCAGAGAAGCAGCTTCAGGAAGCGAAGCAACTGGCAGACAGCAACCCTAAAAACGCTAGGTATGCTTGGGATTTGGCGAGGGTAACGCTGGAACAGTATTTTGCGCGAAACTTGATACAAGTGAACCTTGTTTTCTGGGTGGCCGTGTTCGTCATGTCAGCAGGCTTTATATTGATCCTCATTGCCATTGTGCTCTCCCTCAATCGGCCCTCGATAACTCCAGCGTCTTTGGTTTCAGCAATTGCAGGAGGAGTCGCCCAATTCATTGGGGCCACCTTCATGGTTATTTATAAGTCGACCATGACTCAGGCGAGTGATTTTGTCGCGGTTCTTAACGGTATAAACCGTGTCGGCATGGCAGCGCAGATGTTGGAAGGAATAGATCAGGAAGAGTTAAAGAGTCAGACACGTGCAAAAATGGCTGTCCTGTTGCTTGGTAACTCAATCTCAGGTGACAAGCCTGATCCACCAAGTCCAGGCTGAATGCACCCCTGAACGCCGCAACGGTTTGCGCTTCGCCCGCTTCTTCAGCGGATCTTTCAAGGTGTCTTAGTGGATTCAAAGCTATTGCAGTAAAATCTTGGTCTTTCAGCCAAATGTTGTAAAAAACGGAACATCTAGGAGCGGCTAACACGCGATGCGGCGATTCGGGATTAGCATAGGGCCAAAGGAGAAGAAGCCCTATGTTAAAAGCAATTCGATTTGTGACTGCAGGAGTTGTGTTGTCTCTCGTCATCACAGCGATGCAGACCGGGGTATTCACCGCGGGGAGCGGAAGTCCCGTTCTGCATGCGGACGGGAAGCCAATTCCGACTTGCGGCCCCGGCGATCCCTTTCCCTGCTCGATGACCCCAGGAAAATAACCATAATTCAGAGGGGCAAGTGATGCTCGAACACTTTCCCCTCTGGTCCTATCTTGGATGGGCACTTAACGCGGTTCTTGAGTTGTGGATTATCTATATCTGGTGGCGGAGCCGCAAACGCTTTCGGCTCACGGTGCTATTCCCGGCATTCGTCATTTTTCTCCTTGCCTCTGATGTTATCTGCTTCATCGCCCTCAAGCTCTACCCCGGCACCTTTGCTTACTGGCATTCTTACTGGTGGTCGCAGCTCGGAGAAACGGTGCTGCGTGCTCTGCTGTCGATTCAAATATTGAGCGATACGCTTTTCGAGTTCCGAGTAAGGATTTTGCTATGGAGCATGTACCTCGCGTTCTGCCTGATGGCGATTTTTGCTCTCGGACTGCCCACCGGAATGACGCGTGTGATGCTGCGAATGATCATCATCTCGGATCTTCTGGCTGCAATTGTTCTCGCGGTCGCCGTGTGCTGGCCCTCTATGTGGTGGCGCGATGCCAAAGGCTACAGCGCGCTGTCCTTCGGGCTTTTGTTTTCCATGTGCTCAGATATTGCGCTCTTCCTCGTTAGGTTCAAGACTGGGCTGGTTTATCTGCCCTACATTCGGGCGGTGCTGCCACTCACCGGAATCGTGACGCTGATTCTGTTTGTGGTAGCAGCGGCGGTGAGCACAAAGCCGAACGGAAGCTTAACTACAAAGAGCACAACGGCATGACGTACGTGGATTAAACTCATCCACTTCATCACACTTCAGGTTCTGTGTCCCTCACCAAAAAGTGGGTGCCCCACTCTTTCGCGCAAGCTGGCCCTTGTTTCTTCAGCTTCGCGAAAGGGTGGGTTTCAAGAATTTGTGCTTCGCTCCGCTGCGCACAGCCTTCGGCAGAGAGGATTTCTTTTGTGCAAGTCTGGGCGGTACGACTGAAGTCGTGCCCTGACACTAGTCTGGGAATGGACGCCTGTCGCTGCGCAATCTCACCGGAAACAGACCTCAGCGCTGATCGGCACAAATAATATGACAGGAACTCACCGCCGGGGGCGGCGGTGCCACACGAGTTTTGTTGGTCATGCACCGCTGATGGCCTCAGGAGAACAGCTAGGGGTCAAAGGCTAAGAGCCAAAGTCCAATAGCCGGAACTAAGCTACTTCTCCTCGTCAGGCGCTTTCGTCGGATTTACGGACTGCGCCATGTACCGGCTGCCTTCAAACGTCGCGCGGACCAGGACGTCACGACCAACGCCAAGCTCATTTCTGTTGGCAACGGCCTGCGGAGCAAAGTGGATTTCGTAATTCTTGTCGTCGGTGGAGTTCTGCACCGCCAGCAGGCCACGATGCATATCAAGGAACGTGACTTTGCCGGCAAAAGTAAACGTCGATCCGGGCACGGCGATGATGCTCACTTCACGCGCCAGGCCGCGGTTAGGGCTGGAAGCAGCAAAGCGCACGTGGACAAGCGTTCCGGGCTTTACGTCCTTGAATGCCGCCGGGGTCTGGCCGTTGCTGATGCGGGTTTCCGAGTCGACGGCGAAACGCACCGGCACGGAATTGAGCGTGTCTCGCAAGGTAAGTTCGTTGTGCCTGGGGTCAACGGCGATAATCTGGCCGTCGGCATCAGCGGGCAGCTCAGCCACGCCAACGCGTATGTTGCGCGCAAAAATATCGTGCTTATTGTTATCGAGCTGGGTGTCAACGTAAACGCGCTCGCCTTTTTTGAGCGCCAGCTGCGTGGTTTCCCGGCCATTATGGAAGATATGCGTGCGCTCGTCAAAGTTGACGGTCCAGTGGCCGCCGCCAAAAACGTGTACGGTCATCTTGTTGCGCAGCCGATCAACGCCGCTGATGGTGCCTCCAACCATGGTTGTAGTGGTGCGCGGCATGGGCGCGGGATCAAGAATAGGATCGTGGCCGTCTGTTACCAGCGCGCCGGAAGTGGCGGAGCTATCAAGAATGTCAGTCTTTGGTTGTGCCTGCGGTGGCTGCGCCTGCGGGATGGAAGCTGGCGTAGCTACGCCGTTCTGCTTCTGGTCGCCTGATTTTTGGTCTGAAGCCTTTTGATCTGAAGACTTTTGGTCGGCGGCGCGTTGATCCGCAGCTTTTTGCTCCGCGTTCTTTTGTATGGTTGAGCTGGAGTCTACCGAACTCTGGCCGGCGCTGGAATTTTTCTGGTCGGTTGCCGCGGGCTGGCCGCTGGCCGGAAATGTCGGCTGGCTTGTCGGCTGGTCCGAGGAACTTGGCTGACCGGCCGCAGGGGCCGGAGCAGGAGCGGTGGCCGCTGGCTGCGACGGCGCGGTATTCGGCACAGGCGTTTGCGGAACTCCGGAACCGGGGTTGGGCGTAGCCGGATTATTCTGCGCCCAGCCACAAAGGCCAATCGAGAGCAATAGAAAGAGAAATGCGAGCGACGCTTTAGGGGAACGTTGCATAGTGTTCAAGGGACTCCGAACGCCTGTTTCTAAAACCAAAGCTCTGAAAACAAAGCTCTGGACACTCCCTTGGATGCAAAGAGCAGCAGCTCAGATGGCAGGCAACCGTAATTCTGCTCTGCCCAACCTGAGAGAGGGTTTTGCCATCCAACAGACAAGCAGAGCTACTGCCCTGCGGCCCTACCTACGTGTAAGTGAGGGGCCAGGGATTTGAAGCGAGGATTTAAGAAAACTCATGCGTTCCCCATTCGCCCACGTTCTAGCGCCTTCCGTTCTAGCTTTGTCTCTTGGTTTGTGTTTAATGTCCGGCGGAGTTGCCGCCCAGGCCCAGCAGGTGCGTATCCCGCTGCCCAAGAAAAGCAAGTTCACTCCGGTGCAGCAGTTGAACCGCGATGGCGTGGCTGCGCTGAAGAAACATGACATCGGCAAAGCCAAGCGCCTCTTTTATAAAGCTTACCTGATTGATCCCAACGACCCGTTCACGCTGAATAATCTTGGATATGTTTCTGAGCTGGAAGGCAGCTTGGAGCGCGCGCAACGTTATTACGATCAGGCCAAAGCCAACACTTCAGAAGCGGTGATTGACCGCTCAACGAGTCAGGACGCGCAAGGCAAGACCGTGGCCAACGTTGCCGGACATACCGCTGAAGGCCCAATGAAAGTGAATGAGCTGAACAGCGAAGCGCTGGGATTGCTGAATCGCGATCGCGCGCCGGAAGCTGACGTGGTGCTGCAAGCGGCGCTCAAACTCGATCCTAAAAATCCTTTCACGCTGAACAACATGGGCTTTGCCAAAGAAAAAGAGGGCGAACTGGAGTCTGCTATCCGCTACTACGATAGCTCCGCCGCCACCGGCTCACGCGAGCCGATTGTGATTGCCTTTAACAAAAGCTGGCGCGGCAAGCCGATCAGCGAAGTGGCGCAGCAAAACGCCGACAAGAGCCGCAAAGAACTGAGCAAAAACCAGGACATGCAGGCGCGCGTGGCGCGGTTGAATCTGCGCGGCGTATCAGCCATGAATCGAAATGATCGCAAGGCCGCGCGAGACAGTTTTGAGCAGGCGTACAAGATGGACCCAAAAAATTCTTTTGCGCTGAACAATATGGGTTATCTTGCTGAACTGGAAGGCGACACGGAAACAGCGCAATCATTTTATGAGCAGGCGCAACGTGCAGAACGCGCGCGGCAGAAAGTAATGGTATCGACCCGCCCTGAAGTAGAAGGCCAAACCGTGGGCCACGTTGCGGAACAGAGCACCACGCTGGTGGAATCCGCCTTTGAAGCGAAAGCTGAAGCAAGACGGCGCAGCGGCGCGGCCCCGGCACTAAGGACACGCGACAATCGCATTATCGTTGAGCCGAAAACTCCGCCGCCAACCACCAACACTACGCCTCCGGAATTCCGCAATCCGCCGCAGCCAGAAGAAGAGCCGGCAGTCGCGGCGCCGCAGTCTGATCAGCCACAGCAAAGTCAGCCTCCGCAAAATAATAATGAGCCGCAGTTGAAGACGCGGCCAGCACAGCAGCAGCCTAATTCGCAGCAGCCTCCGGATTCGCAACAACAGAATGCTCCGCAGCAGCAACAAAACAGTAAGCCGCCGCAGAATGAATGAAAGTGGTTTGAAACTTAGTGGCGGATTTGGATCGGGATTAACGTTTTCGATTAATGATCTTTGACATCCGAAATAATAAGCGGAGCGCAAGCTAGACCACGGGACCAGTTCCCTTGCCTACCGATAACGCTTTGCGCATCGAGTTCTCCACGTAATGCTTGGCTGCTCTGGCAGCTGTGAGCAGATCATTGCCCTTGGCCAGAGAGCACGCCAGCGCGGCGGAAAAAGCGCAGCCCGTGCCGTGGGTGGAGTCGCCGGAAATCTTTGCGCCTTCAAGCACAGTAAAGCCGCGGTCCTCTCTGCTCACTAAATCGTGCGGCGGATCAAGATGTCCGCCGGTGATGATGACGTTACGCACACCCATTTCATGGAGTCGTTGAGCGGCAAGCTGCATTTCGTCCATCGTGGTCACGGTCAGGCCGGTAAGCGCGGCGGCTTCATCGATATTAGGCGTGATAACCGCCACGCGGCCCAGTATCCGGTCCTTCATGATCTGCAAGCCTTCC
>Ga0207700_10002172_pt1 | contig 11238 bp, 11 predicted proteins | sample LARL82metaG_FD_184348 | JGI IMG/M metagenome (GOLD analysis project Ga0207700, IMG submission 184348) | Corn, switchgrass and miscanthus rhizosphere microbial communities from Kellogg Biological Station, Michigan, USA - LAR L8-2 metaG... | ecosystem: Host-associated > Plants > Roots >...
TTCGACGAGCGAGTTCATGTCGGCCGGGGCACGGCACCTGGCCAGGGTGAGGTGCGGCTGGTAGCCACGGCCGCTGTTCGCGGGGCGTGCGCCGGCCCGTTGCGCACCCGCACCGGCCGAGGCGGCCAGCAGGCCGAGGCCGCGGCGGTCGCCCTGGATCCCGGTCCACAGCACCCGGGCCCGGTTGGCGCCGGGGAAGGCGCCGGCTCCGGCCAGGTACAGGGACAGGCACGGATGCCGCCGCGCGGCGCGCTCCAGCCGCACCGCCAACTCGGCGGTGACCGACTCGTCGACCTCGCCAAGGAAGGCCAGCGTGAGGTGCCAGGCGTCGCGGCCCGTCCAGCGCAGATCCGGCCAGGCGGGGCGCAGCGGCGCCACCACCTCGTCCAGTTCGGCGGCCGCCTCACGGGGCAGCGCGATCGCCACGAACAGCCTCATGATTCCCATTGGTAGCAGCCGATGGGCCCCCTCGCCGGCCGTTGTGCAGGGATTGGCCGGTCCATGGAGCATATGTCTACCGGCCGTCAGCCCCCGGCACGAGCCAGCACGGCCGGGCGCAGCACGGAGCGAAGGCGGGCACCGCGCGCCCGCACAAGCAGCAACGCCACGCCGACGGCCCCGGCCACCGAGATCACACCGCCGCCGATCAGGCCAGCCCGGGCCCCGAACTGCTCGGCGGCCCAGCCAACCAGCGGGGAGCCGAGCGGCGTCCCGCCGAGGAAGACCAGCATGTACAGGCCCATCACCCGGCCCCGCACCTCAGGCGTGGTGCTGAGCTGGGTCGCGGAGTTGGCCGCGGTGGTGAACATCAGCACCGCCACCCCGGTCGGCACCAGCATGACCAGGAATGACCAGAAGACCGGCATCAGGCCGGTGGCCACTTCGAGCAGGCCGAACGCGAGTGCCGTGGTCAGCATCAGGCGCATGCTGGGCCGGGCACGGCGAGCGGCCGCCAGGGCGCCGCCCAGCGCACCGAGCGCGAACGCCGCCGAGGCCAGGCCGAACTCCGACGCCCCGGTGTGGAATACGCCCTTGGCCATGAGCGCGGTGGTCACCTGGAAGTTCATGCCGAACGTGGCCACGAAGAAGACGAGCGTCAGGGTCAGCCAGAGCTCTGGACGTGCCCGGACGTAGGTGAACGTTTCCCTCAGCTGTCCCCGGGCCCTGGCTGCGCGCGCCAGCGGGCGCAGTTCGCTCTCCCGCATGAGCTTGAGCCCGACCAGCACGGCCCCGTAGGAGGCGGCGTTGATCAGGAAGGCGATCGGGGTGCCCACGGCGGCGATGACGAGGCCGGCGACGGCCGGGCCGACGATCCTGGCGAGGTTGAACGTGGCACTGTTCAGCGCGATCGCGTTCGCCAGCCCCTCGCTGCCGACCATCTCGGCCGCGAAGGTCTGCCTGGTGGGGTTGTCCACCACCGCGACCATGCCGAGCGCGAACGCGAGCAGGTACACCTGCCAGACGGCCACGGCGCCGGTGAGCGCGAGGATGCCGAGGACAAGCGCGAGCATGCCCATGATCGCCTGGGTCGTCAGCAGGATGCTGCGCTTGCGATAGCGGTCGGCGATGACCCCGCCCCAGAGGCTGAACAGCAACTGCGGCAGGAACTGCAGGCCCGAGGCGATGCCCAGGGCGGTCCCGCTGCCGTGGGTCAGCTCCAGGACCAGCCAGTCCTGGGCGATCCGCTGCATCCAGGTGCCCGTGTTGGACACGACCTGCCCGGCTGCGAACAGCCGGTAGTTGCGGGTGGACAGCGACCGGAAGGTCTGGAACCTCGGCCGGCCGTCGGCGTTCCCGGCGGCCCGCTCACCCGCGCCAGGCTGGCTCAGGCCTGGCTGAGCTTCTCCAGGATCGGCGCGGCCGCCCGCAACGCCGCCCGCTCCGGCGGTGACAGTTCCTTGAGCCGCTGCGCCAGCCACGCTTCCCGGCGGCGCCGCGCCTTGATCACCAGATCGCGGCCTGCGTCCGTGGCGGTGAGCACCACCTGCCGCCGATCGGAAGGATGCGGCTCGCGCCGCACGAGCTGCGATTCCACGAGCACCGAGATGACGCGCGTCATGGACGGCGGCTGCACCTTCTCGTGCTCGGCGAGTTCCCCTGGAGTCATCGCGCCGTGTCGCTCCAGCGTGGCCAGCGCGGCTAGCTGAGTTTCCGACAGATCCGGTTCGCCCAGGCCAGCGGCGGCGCGCTCGACCCGCAGGCGGCGGGCCAACCGGCTCACCGAGATCCGCAGCGCCGTGGCCAGGCCGGGGTCGGACCTGTGCTCCGATTGCATCATCTTTATTAGCCTGACTCATTACTTTCGCTAACAGTACGCCATTGCGAAGCATTCCGCGAGTCGATTGACGGGCGGCCGCTGCCTGGCGTGGAGCCAGTAGATCACGCGCGGCTCCCTGGCGTGGGCGACAGTAGCGCACGCGCTCCCACCGCGGCGCCTAACCTGGAACGGTGAGCCGCATCATGCGACCGGCGCCGCCACCGCTCGAGGCCAACGACCAACTGGTGACGGCCATCATCACCGCCGCCTGGGCGGTCGCTCTGGTGGTGCTGCTGGTGCTGCGCGGCCAGATCCCGCCCTCCGAGCGGTGGTGGATCTGGACGTGTGTGGCCGGCCTGGCCATGGGCTTGTTCGCGCTGTGGTACGTGCCCCGGATGAAGCGGGCCCGCGCCCGCAGCGCGGCCCGCCGCGCCCAGGCACAGGCCCAGGACGGGGAAACCTAGGCGGCAGGGTGCGACGCCGGCGGGCCGGGGTCAGTTGTGGTCGAGCGACTCGAAGACCGTCTCGGCCACGGACACGCCGGGCAGGTCCATGAGGTCATAACCGAGTTCGTCGATCACCGGCGGCACCGGCTGATCCGCGCTGCCGGGCAGCAGCGCCTCGGAGTGTGCCCCGCAGCCATGGTCCACCGAGACCACCCGGCCGTCGTCGGGGGCGAACGCGTTGGCGCACACGCCGAACACCGAGCCGAGGGAACCGCCGAGCCGGACGAAGAACCCGCAGCCGCCACAGACTCCGGGCGCCGCGTGCGCGAGCGGGCTCCTGGGCCCGTGCTCGCTGGCGTACCAGCGCATCCCGGTCTCGTCGCGGCCAATGGGCGACAGCACCCGGCCCTGCGGCGGCACCAGGCCCGCAGCCAGGGCAGGATCGCCGGCCAAGGGCTCGGCCAGCGTGGCCACGAGCACGGACAGGTCGTCGATGTCCTCCAGCCCGTCATCGCCGGCCAGGGAGACCGCGGCCACAAGCCGCTCGTCGTCGGCGGCCGTAGGCAGTATGTCGCCCACGCCGAGGTCACCGGGACGGAGCCGCTCCCGCCAGGGAACCCATTCCGGAGCCAGGATGGACTCAGGGCCGGGCAGCAGCACGGCCTCGGCCACGGTGGCGGTCTTGGCGCGTGACGCGCGGGTCAGCGTGACCGCCCAGCGCCAGCCCCGGTAGGCGGGGTCGAGGCACTCGAACAGGTGGGTGACGACGCGGTCCGCTTCCGCGTCCGCGCCGACATGGTCGCCGACGTAGCCGTCCCCCGCCAGTTCGACGGCGGCGGCGCGGGCGAGGTCGGCCGCTTGGGCGCAGGTCTCGTCAGGCTCAGGGCTACGGGCGCGAATCGGGCTCACGGTCAGTAATTGTTCCCCATCCGGGTGCATGCTCGCACCATGGTGCGGCCAGTTAGGGCCACCGGCCGGTCCACCATTTCGCGGTACCGGCCCGACACAGAATACTGGGAACATGGGATTGGACGGGGCCTGGACGGCGGCCAAGCAGGCGGGCAGGGCGGTCTCCTCGGCCGTCCAGTCCACTGGCCGCGCGGGAGCCGGGGCCGCGCGGGGGACCAGTCGCACGGTACACCGGCTGACCGGCGCCTCCGGGGCCAGCCGGACCGGTCTGGCGAGCCTGATCGAACTGTCCGCCGCTGGCGCCGCCGGCGACGCCTTCGTGACCATCGCACTGGCCGGCACGCTGTTCTTCAGCACCTCCCTTGACCAGGCCCGGGGCCGGATCGCACTCACCCTGCTCATCACCATGGCGCCGTTCGCCGTGCTGGCCCCGGTGATCGGGCCGATGCTGGACCGTGCCCAGCAGGGCCGCAGGTACCTACTGGCAGGCACACTGATGGCACGCGGCCTGCTGTGCTGGGGGATGGTCGACGCGGTGCTGCACAACGACGTGCTGGAACTGCTCCCCGCCGCGTTCGGCGTGCTGGTGCTGCAGAAGGCGTACGCCGTGACCCGGGCGTCCGTCACGCCGAGGCTGCTGCCTCGGGAGATCACTCTGGTCTCGGCGAACTCGCGCACCGGCATGGCCTCGCTGATCGCCTCCAGCGTGGCCGGGCTTACCGCCCTCGGCATCGAGTACGTGGCCGGGGGCGGCGCCAACGGCGCGGCCTGGGTCCTGCGCGTCGGCACCCTGGTCTACATCGCGGCGACCGCGCTGAGCTTCCGGGTGCCCGATCATGTGGACGCGTTCGGCCGCAAACCCGAGGGGGGCGACGCCGAGGCTGCCACCGTGCCGAGCCCTGGCCCGGCCGCGGCCGCCGACAGCGCCGTTGCCGGTCACGGGGCGGCCGGTTCCCGGGCCCGAGGGCCCGGGCCGCGCGGTCCAGGCGGGACGGTGCCGCTCGGGGCCGAAAGTGCCCGGACCACGGCCGCACCGGGCGGCCGGGCGGTCCCTGGTGGGGCAGCAGCGGGCAGGGCGGGGCCGGGCGCCCGCGCCCGCCCCTCCCCCAGGCCCGGGCTGCGCACGCTGCGCCATGTCGGGCCGGTCGTCGCGGAGGCGATGCGCGCGAACGCCACCTTGCGCGCGTTCTCCGGCTTTACCGTCTTCTTCCTCGCGTTCCTGCTGAGGACCGTGCACTTCCACGGGGTGAACGACAAGGTGGCGCTCGGCGGGCTGCTCGCGGCCGCCACCCTCGGGGGTTTCGCCGGCACGGCGCTCGGCTCGGCGCTGCGGTCCGGCAAGCCGTACGTCATCCTGTTCGGGATGCTCGGCGCTGCCACGCTGGTGACGGCGCTCTGCGCGATGTTTTTCGGGCTGTGGGCGGCGCTCGCGGTGGCCCTGGTCGCCGCGTTCGGCCAGGTTCTGGCCAAGCTCGCCCTTGACTCGACCGTGCAGCAGGAGATCGGCGAGGACATCAGGTCGTCCGCCTTCGCCGCTTCCGAGACCCTGCACCAGCTTGCCTGGGTGTGCGGCGGCTTGGCGGGGGTGGCCCTGTCCCTGACCAACAGCGGGGTCGCGGGCATGATCGTGGCAGCGGTCGGGCTTGGCTTGTCGCTGCTGTTCCTGCTGTCCCAACGGCGCCGCCGAATCCTCGCGGCGAGGCATTCCCGCCCGCAGGTGGTTTCGTAACGGAAGGACCGGTGGCAGAGCCGCCGGTGCGCGGGAGAACCTCCGCAAGCGCGGGAGAACTACCCCAAGCAGGCCCGGAACACTGCGGGCGCGCGGTCAGGGCTCCACGTCGTCGGCCACCGCGCGCAGCAGTGCGGCGATCTTCTTGGCGTCCCTGGGATCGGGGTGGCGGCCGCGCCGGTAGGAACCCGAAAGGTCATCGAGCAGTTTGATCAGGTCCTCCACGAGGAGGACCATCTCGTCTGGGCTCTTACGGCTCGCCTTGGCCACCGTTGGCGCAGGGTCGAGCACCCGTACCTGGAGGGCCTGCACGCCGCGTCGGCCCTCGGCCACGCCGAACTCCACGCGCTGGCCGGACCGCAGCACCGTGCCGGCCGGCAGCGCGGATGAGTGCACGAATACCTCACCGCCGCCGTCGCGACTGAGGAAGCCGAACCCTTTGTCGGCGTCATACCATTTGACCTTGCCAGTGGGCACGGACAGACCTCACGGGGACTAGCGGCGGGCAGGTTCACGCGCAAGCGCCATCCCAGGTTAGTCGCTCTCGCCCGCGCAAGGTCAGTCGCGGTGGCGCTCGTGACAGCGGCGTGACCCCGGCAGAACGCGCCGGGGCCACGCCATCCGCGGCCCCCACGCTCAGATGGTGCTGGGACGGGATCGCGTGAGTGGCCGGGAATCAGAGCACACCGTGCCGCTCGCTCAAATTCAGGAGGTCTTGCCAGGCTTATACCCTGGAGTTATCGCAGATAATCACGGGATAGTTACCCGTAATCACCGAAATTCTTGACCCTCGCGACGCTGGCCGGCAGCGATGGCCCTCCCGGGCCGGAAACCGCCGCGGCGCCCGGCCCGGCTCGGCCCAGGCCCGGCGCGCGCGGTGTCAGCGGGTGATGCGCTTCCAGGGGGGAACCTTGACCCGCGGTCCCTTGGACACCCGCCAGGCCAGGTAGGCAGCGGTGATGACCGAGCCCACGCGGACCAGGAGGCCGAACGACACGTGGATGGCGTGGAAATAGATCACGATGACGTTGCCGCTGCCACCCATGAACGGGGCGACGAGCACCGATAGCGCCAGCGTCACCAGAACAGGTCCGGTGAACGCGAGCATTTTGTCCTTAACGTCCCACAGCCGCGAGAACAGCCCGACGATGGCACCGATCGGCCAGAACGGGAACGGCAGGACCAGTCCGCCGAGGCCGAGCAGCAGGATGGCGACGGCCTCCAGGATGTTCTCGCGGGCCAGGCGGCGGACGTTCGCGGTGAACGTCCCGGCGCCCTCTACCCCTCCTACGCCCGGAACCTGCCCGATCAGCCGTTCGATCGCGCCGGTGTGGCCGGTGTTTCCCGCAGCGGCGCCCCGGCGCCCGGCGTCCCGCTGGCTTGCACCCTGCGGCGCCACGCCCGGCGGAACCACGCCCTGGGGGCCCGGGCCCGGGGAATCCGCGCTCCGCAGTCTGCGGGGACCACTGGGCCGGGGGGCACCGCTCGGGGTACCGGCGCCGCCTGCGCCAGCCACCCGCGGCCCCGTGGCCCGCGCGCCAGAACTCCGCGGGCCTGCGCCGCGCAGCACGGAGCGCCGCGGGCCCGAGCCGGGCGGTGCTGCCGGAGCCCCGATGACGGTGCCGTCCGGTGCGGTGACGGTCGGGCCCTCCCCAGGCGGGATCAGCCTGCCGGTCAGGGGCGGGGTGTCGGAGTTGGGCCGTCGCCGTGCCGTCAAGGGACGATTCATCCGCGGCCCGGACAGGGCCGAGGCCGCGGCCTCGGCCTCCTCCTTGGAACCGGCCCGGCTCTTGAGCCAGCCTTGGTCGATCCGGGTCCGCTCCGCGGTGACGAGTTCCTCGGGCGTGCCGAGCCGCGCGAGCACCGCGCTGACGTGCTCGGGATCGGTGCGCGCCGCGGGAGCGCCGAGTTCGCGCTCCACGAGGGCGCGCGTGCGCCCGACAAAGGTCATCCTTGCTCCCTTGGGGAGCAGGCGCGCCGCTTGCGCCACCCGGGTCAGGTAGTCCGTGACGATCTGCTCACCGGAGAGGTTGGGACGTGCCCTCATGCCCCGATCATCCCCTCTTATCCGCTAAATGTGGAGACCCTCGCACACTCTGAAAGTTGCAACGCATACACGCGCGCAAACTGAGCGTGAGCAAACGTAGGTTGTGCAACGCGCGGGAGGAATGCGCACCTGGCCGGCGGGGTGCTGCCGGCCAGGCTGAGCCAGCCGTACGGCCAGCCTAGGGCAGCCAACGAGCCGGCCCGTCTAGCGAAGGCCGGAGGGGTGGTCCCGCACCGCGGGACCACCCCTCCCTCCGGTGCTCAGCGCCTCGGGCTACGCGCCCGCTGAGCACCCATGGCGCACGGACTAGAAGTCCATGTCACCGCCGCCGGGGGCGGCGGGTGCCTTCTCCTTCTCCGGCTTCTCCGCGATCACTGCCTCGGTGGTGAGGAAGAGACCGGCGATGGAAGCGGCGTTCTGCAGCGCGGACCTGGTGACCTTAGCCGGGTCGATGATCCCCGCCTTGAACATGTCGACGTACTCGCCGTTCGCGGCGTTGAGGCCGTGAGCGACCTTGAGCGACCTGACCTTCTCGACCACCACGCCGCCTTCGAGGCCGGCGTTCACGGCGATCTGCTTGAGCGGCTCCTCAAGCGCCCGGCGCACGATCGTGGCACCGGTGGCCTCGTCGCCGGTCAGGTCCAGCTTCTTGAACGCTTCCGCGCCCGCCTGGATCAGCGCCGCGCCCCCACCGGGGACGATGCCTTCCTCCACGGCGGCCTTGGCGTTGCGCACCGCGTCCTCGATGCGGTGCTTGCGCTCCTTCAGCTCGACCTCGGTGGCCGCGCCAGCCTTGATCACTGCAACGCCGCCGGCCAGCTTGGCCAGCCGCTCCTGCAGCTTCTCGCGGTCGTAGTCGGAGTCGGTGTTCTCGATCTCGACACGGATCTGGTTGACCCGTCCCGCGATCTGGTCGGCGTCGCCCGCACCATCGACGATGGTCGTCTCGTCCTTGGTGACGACGACCTTGCGCGCACGGCCGAGCAGGTCGAGGTCGGCGGTCTCCAGCTTGAGGCCGACTTCCTCGCTGATGACCTGGCCACCGGTGAGGGTGGCAATGTCACCGAGCATGGCCTTGCGCCGGTCACCGAACCCGGGCGCCTTCACCGCGACCGACTTGAACAGGCCACGGATCTTGTTGACGACCAGGGTCGCCAGCGCCTCGCCCTCGACGTCCTCGGCGATGATGCACAGGGCCTTGCCGGACTGCACGACCTTGTCGAGCAGCGGAAGCAGGTCCTTGTTCGCCGACACCTTGGAGTTGACGATGAGGATGTAGGGGTCCTCGAGGACCGCTTCCATCCGCTCGGGGTCGGTGGCGAAGTAAGGCGAGATGTAGCCCTTGTCGAAGCGCATACCCTCGGTGAGCTCAAGCTCGAGGCCGAAGGTGTTGCTCTCCTCGACGGTGATGACGCCTTCCTTGCCGACCTTGTCCATCGCCTCGGCGATCATCTCGCCGATCGCGGTGTCACCAGCGGAAATGGACGCCGTCGAAGCGATCTGCTCCTTGGTCTCCACGTCCTTGGCGAGCTTGGAAAGCTCCTCGCTCACCCGCTCCACCGCGGCCTCGATGCCCCGCTTGAGCGACATCGGGTTGGCGCCTGCCGCGACGTTACGCAGGCCCTCGCGGACCAGCGCCTGAGCGAGCACCGTCGCCGTGGTGGTGCCGTCACCGGCCACGTCATCGGTCTTCTTGGCGACTTCCTTGACCAGCTCGGCGCCGATCTTCTCCCACGGGTCATCGAGCTCGATCTCCTTGGCGATGGACACACCATCGTTGGTGATCGTGGGGGCGCCCCACTTCTTCTCGAGAACCACGTTCCGGCCCTTGGGGCCGAGGGTGACTTTCACGACGTCGGCTAGTTGGTTCATACCGCGCTCGAGGCCGCGCCTTGCGTCCTCGTTGAACGCGATCATCTTGGCTGCCATAGGCTCCAGTCCTCCGGAAACTATGTGGCTGTCGGACGGATCGAGCCGACGCCCGCGACGGCCGACCCCGCCTGTGTCAGTCCCTTCCTGCACAGGTGAGGCCTCATCGCCCCGATCCCCGCCTTGGCGTTGTCACTCTCATCCCGAGAGTGCCAACGACCTGTTTAGCACTCTCGGGTCGAGAGTGCAAGCTGATCATGCCAGCCGGTCTCGCCTCATGGCCGCTGAGCAGGGGCTTGATGGAAACCGGCGCGAATGCCAGCAGCGGGGATGAAACGCGTCGGTGCGGCCCGCCCCGGGCGCCGTCCATGCCGATCAGGTTGAGACGAACCCGCCGCCACCGGTATAACCAAGGTATGTCCACAACGGAGAAGCTCGCGATCAGCCTGCCTAAGGACCTGATCGAGAAGCTGCGCCGGGCCAAGGACGAGGGCCAGATCGATTCCGTGTCCGGGCACATCGCCGAGCTCTTGCGCCGGGAGGACGACTGGCGCGACGCCCGGGCCACCCTGGACCGCATCTTCGAGCGGTGCCCAGGCCCCGAGGCCAAGCACTACGCCTGGGCCCGCCGGGCGCTCGGCGTGGGCCCCAAGACCGCCGGGTGATCGGCGGCCGGATCCTCGACACCAGCGCACTGCTCCAGGCTGCCCGAGGCACCCCATACATGCAGGCGCTGCTCTACATCAGTCACGAGCACTTGATCCCGCTGGTTATTCCGGCACCCTGCCTGGCCGACGCCCTGGCCAGGCTGCGGGACCCCGAGCAGCAGGCACGCCTGTTCGATCTGCTGAAGTCCCCCATGGCGAAGGTAGAGGACTTCTGCACCGCCGAGGCAACGGGCACCGGACTGCTGCGGTCGAACGCGCTGCCGGCCCGGGCATCCACCGGGGCGGCACACGCCGCGTTCCTGGCCGCCGATCGCGGCTGGCCCGTGGTCAGCGCCCGGCCGGGCCCGATCCGCGCCATGCACCCCGAGGTGGAGATCGAGCCGCTTCCCTGACTCCGCGATGTGCGGGTAACCGTATGGCCCGGCACCCGCGTCCGGGTGCCGGGCCATACGTACAGCTTGATGAGCAGTTACGTTACACAGCGCGCACAGACTCCGCCTGAGGTCCGCGCTCACCCTGTGTAATGTCGAATTCGACCCGCTGCCCCTCTTCGAGGCTGCGATAACCATCCATGAGGATGGCGGTGTGGTGCACGAACACGTCCCTGCCACCGTCGACCGCGATGAAGCCGTAGCCCTTGTCCGCGTTGAACCACTTGACGGTGCCCTGAGCCATTACTCAACAACTCCCTAACTACGCTCGGGCTTTCTCAGATCCCGCCCATGCTCTGCGGGACCCAGTGTCGCGGTAGTGCTAGGCGTACCGGATAGCATTGCTCGCCGTTCGCCGACCGACTGCGACCGGGTATGACCATACCCCTTGCCGTGAGGCTGCGTGACCAGATACTCGCTGAATGCGGCCAGGAAACTGGCCCTGACTGGGGCGGAAACGCGGACACGCTGGTCAGTTAGGGTGAAACCGGATCGGGTCAGCCGCCCGCCACCGCCGGGATCACCGACACCCGGGACCCGGCAGGCACGGGGGTATCGAGACCTTCGGCGAACCGCACATCCTCGTCGCCCACATACACGTTGACGAAGCGGCGCAAATTTCCCGCATCATCGACAATCCGGCCCGCCAGCCCCGGATAGGCTGTGTCCAGGCTGGTGAGAACCTCACGCAGCGTGCCAGGGTCCGCGTTTACCTCGGCAGAGCCGCCGGTGAACGTGCGCAGGATGGTGGGGATTCGAACGGAGACGCTCATCCGCGGCCGCCTTCCTCTGTTATCGAGTTCGTGATTCGTGACTTATGTCTTGCTATCGCTACTGCCTTGGGCGGGGTGGTGGGGGGAGAGCTAGCTTGGGCGGGGTGGT
>Ga0207700_10002173_pt1 | contig 11233 bp, 8 predicted proteins | sample LARL82metaG_FD_184348 | JGI IMG/M metagenome (GOLD analysis project Ga0207700, IMG submission 184348) | Corn, switchgrass and miscanthus rhizosphere microbial communities from Kellogg Biological Station, Michigan, USA - LAR L8-2 metaG... | ecosystem: Host-associated > Plants > Roots >...
CGGTGACCCGGCGGTGCTCGTCGCCTCCTCCGGCCGGATCCACGCCGACCTCGGCTGGCGCGCCGAGCGGGGACTGGCCACGATGGTCGCCGACGCCTGGCAGTCCACCCTGGAGCGGTCCGTCCCTGGCCTGCCTGCCCGGCGCGCCGAGGCGTGAGCCTGACGGCGGGCCAGGCGGCCGCCCGGTTCCGCGCCTGGCACGGCGCGGCGCCCGAAGGCGCCTGGCACGCGCCCGGCCGGGTGAACCTGATCGGCGAGCACACCGACTACAACAACGGCTGGGTGCTGCCGTTCGCGCTGGACCGGGGCGTGGTGGTGGCCGCCGCGCGGCGCGGCGACGACGTGCTGGACATCCGCTCGCTGCAGTCCGGGGGCCAGGCCGTCGTGCCACTGCCCGGGCTGCACCCCGGCGGCGTGACCGGCTGGGCCGCCTACCCGGCCGGTGTGGCCTGGGCCATGCGCGAGGCGGGGCTCCCGGTGGGCGGCGCCAGCCTGGTCATCGATTCCGACCTGCCGCAGGGCGCTGGCCTGTCGTCCTCCGCCGCGATCGAGTGCGCGGTGGCGATCGCCCTGGCCAGCCTGTACGCGGTGGACGTGCCGCGGGCCGCACTCGCCGCCTTGGCCAGGCGGGCGGAGAACGAGATGGTCGGCGTGCCCAGCGGGATCATGGACCAGTCCGCGTCGCTGCTGTGCGAGGCAGGGCACGCGCTGCTGCTCGACTGCCGGAGCGGGCAGGCCACCCAGGTGCCGTTCGACCCCGCGGCGGCCGGGCTCGCGCTGCTCGTGGTGGACACCGGTGCCCGGCACGCGCTGACCGACGGCAGGTACGCGCAGCGCCGGGCCGAGTGCGAGCAGGCGGCGCGAGCGCTGGGCGTGCCCAGCCTGCGCGACGTGGCGGACCCCGCGCGAACGGCGGCGATCGGGGACCCGGTGCTGGCCCGCCGGGCCCGCCACGTGGTCTCGGACAACTGCCGGGTGCGGGCGGCCGTGGACCTGCTCAGCGCGGTGAACGGTGATGGTGCCAGGGGAATGGGGAGGCGGGTGGGGGACGGGCTGGCCGGGCTCGGCCGGCTGCTGCACGACTCGCACGCCTCGCTGCGGGACGACTTCGAGGTCTCGTGGCCGCAGGCCGACGTGGCCGCCGAGGCGGCCGAGCGGGCCGGGGCCCTGGGCGCACGGATGGTCGGCGGCGGTTTCGGCGGTTCGGTGATCGCCCTGGTGCCCGCGGACGCCGCGGCGGTGCGCGCGGCGGTGGCGGCCGCGTACGCGGCACGCGACTGGGCGCCGCCCGCCTTCCTTGACGCGCCGCCCTCCGCGGGAGCACGCCGCATACTGTTATCCCTGACCCAGCGGCGGCCCGGAGACGAGCGAGGAGCGGGACATGGCAGTCACCGAGGACGCGACGGCGATCGCGGGCGAACTCACCCAGCTGCGGCGCGCCATCCACGCCGAGCCCGAGGTCGGGCTGAACCTTCCGCTGACCCAGCAGAAGATCGTCGCCGCGCTGGACGGCCTGCCGCTCGAGGTCACCCTCGGCTCGGCGCTGAGTTCGGTCACCGCCGTGCTCCGGGGTGGGGGCGCGGGGCCGGCCGTGCTGCTGCGGGCCGACATGGACGCGCTGCCGGTCGCCGAGCGGACCGGGCTCGGCTTCGCCTCCCGGATCGACGGCACCATGCACGCCTGCGGGCATGACCTGCATTCGGCGATGCTCGTCGGGGCAGCGCGGCTGCTGTCCGCGCGCCGGGCGGAGTTGCCCGGGAGCGTGGTGTTCATGTTCCAGCCGGGCGAGGAGGGGCACGGCGGCGCCAGGTTCATGATCGAGGAGGGCGTGCTCGACGCGGCCGGCCAGCGGGCGGCCGCCGCCTACGCGCTGCACGTCGCGTCCGCGGAACTGCCCTTCGGGGTGTTCAGCACCCGGGAGGGGCCGATGATGGCCGCGGCCGAGGCGCTGGACATCACCGTCACCGGCCGCGGCGGCCACGGCTCCCAGCCGCATCACGCGGCCGACCCCATTCCGGTGGCGTGCGAGATCGTGACGGCGCTGCAGGCGATGGTGACCCGCCGCTTCGACATCTTCGACCCGGTGGTCGTCACCGTGGGCAGCTTCCACGCGGGCACCACGAACAACGTCATCCCCGACGAGGCCAAGCTGGAAGTGACCATCCGCTCGTTCTCCCCGCAGGCACGGGCCCTGGTGCGGGACTCGGCGGTCCGCGTGGTGCACCAGATCGCCGCGGCGCACGGGCTCACCGCGACGACGGAGTTCACCGGCTCCTACCCGGTGACCATCAACAACGATACGGAGGCGCGGTTCGCCGCCGGGGTGGTGACGGACTTCCTCGGCGAGGACCGGTACCACCCGCAGGCCAACCCGATGGCGGGGGCCGAGGACTTCTCCTACGTCCTTGAGGAGGTTCCCGGTGCCTTCATCATGCTGGGCGCGTGCCCGCCCGGCGTGAACCCGGGCACGGCGCCGTTCAACCACTCCGCGCTCGCCGTGTTCGACGACATGGTGCTGGCCGACGGCGCGGCCCTGTTCGCCGAACTGGCCGTGCGCCGTCTCACCGGCTGAACGGGACCGCCCGGACCACCGTCATGCGGATCCTGGGGTCACCGCCGCCCCCGCAGGCCCTCGTCCCCAGCGTGCCCGGCTACGAGGGCTGGGGCGTGAGGAGCTGGACCGGGCCGGTGCTGGGGACCGCACCGTTGAGGACGAGGAAGCTGGTGAGACCGGAGTGGTTGTAGTCGATGGGGTAGGCGGCTTCGCCCGAGCCGACGGTTGTTTGCGGGATGGCCATGGTGGTGAAGCCGCCGACGGCGTCGCCGATCAGCAGGTGGTCGGGCGCGTTGGCGGATCCGGTCCGGCCGCAGACGACGTAGATGTCCGGGTTGTTGTCGCCGTTGACATCGCCAACCGCCAGGGCCACCCCGTCGTCGACCTTCAGGATGGTTTGCGGCTTGGCGAACGTCCCGTCCGCGTTCTGTAGGCGGAGGGTGACCGCGGTCTTGGTCAGGACGATCAGGTCGAGCCGGCTGTCGTGATTGACGTCGACCATGACGGCATCCACGGCGCTGACGGAAGGGCCGAGGATGGCGGACACGTCGGTGAAGCCGTGCCCCTGGTTGTTCTTGAACAGGCGCAGGCCACCGGTGTACCCGCAGATCAGCAGGTCCTGCCAGCCGTCACCGTTGTAGTCGACGGTCCGCGCGGACAGTGCGCCGATGTTGAGGTTCAGCCCCATGGCGGGGGAGTCGATGAACGAGCCCTGCCCGGTGTTGAGATAGAACCGGTTGATCGACGGCAGGCCGTCCGAGCGAACCGGGTCGGTGCCGTAGAAGACGTCCTGGTAGCCGTCGTTGTTCGCGTCCAGCACGGTGCAGCGCCGGCCGCGGCCGGTCGCGTCGCCGATGTTCCACTGGTAGGCGACGTCGGCGAAGCTGCCGTCGGACTGCTGGATGAACAGCCCGTTGCATTTCAGCGCGGTGCCGCGGTCGGCTCCGACGCTGGCGAAGATGTCCCGCAGGCCGTCCTTGTTGAAATCACCGGTCTTGCAGTCGTGCCGGTCCAGGATGGAACTGAAGAAGCTCACATCGGCCGCGCTGAACGTGCCGTCGTGGTTGTTGATCCACAGGTTGGCCGGGTGCCAGTGGTGGGAGATGAACAGGTCCGGCCAGCCGTCCCCGGTGAGATCCCCGACGGTCGCGCTGAAGGACCAGTCCGTGCCGCTGATGCCCGCCGCCGCTGCCCGGTCGGTGATCGTCACCGGGACAGGGGCCTGCGCCGGGGGCGTTGGCGGCGGCGGGCTCGGCGCGGGGCCTACGCCCGGAGCGGCCGGCAGCGGCGGCAGCGCCGCCGGCGCCCGGGTGGGAAGCGAGACGGGCCCGCTGGGGCAACTCGCCTGCTCGATGAGCGCGTTGGGCCCTGCCCGGCCGACCAGCGTGAGTGCCGACCCCGCCGGGTTGGCCGTAAGCCCGATGACCTCGTCGCTGGCCGAGTGGGAGTCGGCCGAGACCACGGTCGTCCAATTCGTCCCGTTGAAATGCACCACGAGCGTTTGGTGGCCCTGCGTACCGGTGTTGTAGTAAGCGCCTGCGGCCCACACGTTCTTGGCCCCGACCGCCTTGACCTCGCGCAGCAGCCCGGCGCCGGGAACCGGTGAACTGGTCCAGGTGCTGCCGTTCCAGTGCAGCGCCAGTGGCCGGTCCGCGCCGCCGTCGTTGCAGTAACCCACCGCCCACACGTCGCTGGCGGTCCGGACATCAATGCCGGTCAGCACGGTGTCGACCTGGCCCGGCGCAGGCATCCCACCCACCAGCACCCACGACGGCGACGGCTTCGTCGTGTCGTAGCGCAGCACCAGTGGCTGCAGCCCCGTGGGGCCCAGCCAGTAGCCGACCGCCCACAACCCGGTCGCCGCCGTCCCGGCGACGGCCATCAGCGAGTTGTCGGTGCTGCCCGCCACGTTGGGGCTGGCCACCTGCGTCCACGTCCCGCCCGACGCGTGCTCGATCAGCGTGCTCCGGACCCCGGCCTTCGTGGTCTGGAAACCGACCGCCCACGCGGTCCCGTCCGCCAAGGCGTCCACATCGGTGAACAGCGAGTCGCTGGGGAAGGTCGCGGGCAAGTTCAGCGACCACTGCGTCCCGTCCCACTGCATCGCCAGCGGCTGATACCCGCCGGCCTGGTAGAAGCCAACCGCCCATCCCCCGCCGGGAATCATTGAAATGCCGTTCAGGCCGTTGTTCAGCGTGCCCTGGTCCGGGGACGCGACCACCGACCACGCCGAACCGTCGAACCGCACGATCAGCGTCCGGTTCGCGTGCAGCGCCGACCCCACGTTGCCCACCGCCCACCACTCATCGGCAGACACGAAGGCGACATCGGTCAGCTCGCCACCGGAGCCCGGGGCCGTCACAAGGCCGAACGAACCGCACAGCGTGGCAGCGGCCTGGTCAGCCCCCGCATCCGCCAGCACCGGTGCCGCACGCCGGCCGGGCAGCACCCGCCCGGCCGTTGCGGCAGCGCCCGCCGCGGCCACCCCCACGACAAAGCTGCGGCGCGTCACCGCAGCCTGGCTGGAGCCGCTTTGCTCGCCGTCCCGCTTGCCGGCGTTACCCTCCACCGCACCTCCCAAGAACGCGCCTGACCCTGCGATCGCCTGATGTCCCCGTGGTCCCGCTATGCGCCGGGCGCGAGAACCGCCACAAATACGACGTGCAGGCCGCCCCCATGGATGACAGGAGGCGGGCGTCCCGCTGCGGCCGGCAATGCGGTGGGCCGGGGCGAAGGGCGGTCACTCCCGGACACCCCGAAACGGGCGCCTGCCTGCGAGGCGGCAGGCAGGCGCCCGACGACCCGGTGCCGTGGTCAGAGACTGGCTACCGAGGCCTGCTTTTCGCGTACCGCCTCGGCCGCTTCGCGCAGCGCGGCGAGTTCGGGCCCGGTCAGGTCACGGGCCACGACCCGGCGTATCCCGGTCGCGCCAAGCTCGGCCTCGACGCCCAGGTAGACGCCGGAGATGCCGTACTCGCCGTCGACCCACGCGCACACCGGCATGACCGCGCCCGCGTCCTCGGCCACGGCCCGCGCCATCCTGGCCGCGGCCGCGGACGGCGCATAGTACGCGGATCCGGTCTTGAGCAGCGCGACGATCTCCGCGCCGCCCTGCCTGGTCCGCTCCACCAGCGCCTCGATGTCGGCGGCGGGCAGCCGGCCGGCCAGCGGCGCGCCGTCCACCGTGCACGCCGACGGCACCGGGACCATGGTGTCCCCGTGCGAGCCGAGGGTGAGCGTGCGCACCGAGGAGACCGGCACCCCGAGGCGCTCGGCGACGAAGTAGCTGAACCTGGCCGTGTCCAGCATGCCCGCCTGCCCTATCACCCGGTGCGCGGGGAAGCCGGAGACCTTGGCGGCCAGCGCGGTCATCTCGTCCAGTGGGTTCGAGACCACGATGAGCACCGCCTCGGGCGCGTGCTTCACCACGTTCTCCACCACGCTGCGGACGATCTTGGCATTGACCTCGATCAGGTCCATCCGGCTCATGCCCGGCTTGCGGGCCAGCCCCGCGGTGACGATGACGATGCCGGAGCCTGCGATCGCCTCGTAGCCCTCACCGGCCAGGCCCGTGGTCTGCCCGGTGAGCTTGGTCTCGAAGCCTTCGACCGGGCGGGACTGGTTCATGTCCAGCGCGAGCCCTTCGGGCTTCCCTTCGATGATGTCGGTGAGCACGACCTCGTCGAAAATGTCGTACTCGGCCAGCCGCTGCGCCGTGGTCGAGCCGTAGAACCCGGCGCCGACCACGGCTACCTTCCCCTTGCGGGCCATCTGTCAGGTCTCCTTCTGCGTGCTCAGGCAGCGTGTCCGGGCGGCCTCGCGCTCAGGAACTCACCGCGGCGCGGAGGTTGTCGTCCAGCGCCGCCAGGAAGTCCTCGGTGTTCAGGAACGGCGCGCCGGCCCCGATCAGCACGGCCAGGTCCTTGGTCATCTTGCCGCTTTCCACGGTCTGTATGCAGACCTTCTCCAGAGTCTCCGCGAACCTGGTGACTTCCGGAGTGCCGTCCAGTTCGCCGCGGTGCGCCAGGCCGCGCGTCCAGGCGAAGATGGAGGCGATCGGGTTGGTCGAGGTGGCCTTGCCCTGCTGGTGCATGCGGTAGTGCCTGGTCACCGTGCCGTGCGCGGCCTCGGCCTCCACGGTGCGGCCGTCCGGGGTCATCAGCACGCTGGTCATCAGGCCCAGCGAGCCGAAGCCCTGGGCGACCACGTCGGACTCCACGTCGCCGTCGTAGTTCTTGCACGCCCAGACGACGCCGCCCTCGCCCTTGAGGACCTGGGCGACCATGTCGTCGATCAGCCGGTGGTCGTAGCTGAGGCCGGCCGCCTCGAACTCCGCCTTGAACTCGGACTCGTAGATCTCCGCGAACAGGTCCTTGAACCGGCCGTCGTAGGCCTTGAGGATCGTGTTCTTGGTGGACAGGTACAGCGGGTAGCCGCGGCTGAGCGCGTAGCGCATGGTGGCCCGGGCGAAGTCCCTGATCGAGTCGTCGTAGTTGTACATGCCCATGGCCACGCCGCCACCGGTGAACCGGCTGACCTCGAGCTCGAAGCCGTGGGCGTCGGTGCCCTCGTCCGGCTCGTAGGTGATCAGCACCCGGCCGGGGCCGGGCACCACGAAGTCGGTGGCCCGGTACTGGTCGCCGTGGGCGTGCCTGCCGATGATGATCGGCTTGGTCCAGCCGGGAACGAACCTGGGGACGTTGTGCACCACGATCGGCTCGCGGAACACCACGCCGCCGAGGATGTTGCGGATCGTGCCGTTGGGCGAGCGCCACATCCGCTTCAGCCCGAACTCGGCGACGCGCGCCTCGTCGGGGGTGATCGTGGCGCACTTCACCCCGACCCCGTACTTCTTGATCGCGTTCGCGGCGTCCACGGTGACCTGGTCGTCGGTCTCGTCGCGGTGGGTGACCGACAAGTCGTAGTACTTCAGGTCCACATCCAGGTAAGGCAGGATGAGCTTGTCCTTGATGAACTTCCAGATGATCCTGGTCATCTCGTCGCCGTCGAGTTCGACGACGGGATTAGCTACCTTGATCTTGGGCATTGGAGCTTGTTCCTTCCCTTCTGCGGCCTGACACCGTTGTCACGCGCGGCCCGGCCCGTAGGGCCGTCCCGGCCAGAACTGCCCCCGCCCGCCTCCCCGTTCCCTCTTCACTTTTCTCTTGACCGGCCAGGCAGTGGCTTGTCTCACCTCACAGTGGCACCGGGAGCAGCAGCCCCGCGGCCAGCAGGCCGGTGGCCAGGGCGGCCAGCGTGACCACATCCGTGCGGCGCTTCCTCGATGCGAGCAGGCCGGCCCGGCTTTCCGGCAGCACCAGCCTGGCAAGTGCGGCGGCGAACATGAGGCCCGCCAGTGCCAACGTACCCCCCTTGGCGGCATGTTCGCCGCCCGCCCAGAGCCAGGCGCAGACGGCCGCGACCCCGGCCACGATGACCAGGTACGGCAGCCACCCCCCGTGTTCCCGGGCCCGGGCCCGCGTGCCCCCCGCCAGCGGGCTCACCGCTGGCCGGCCGGGATCCAGGTGAGCCCGCGCTCGCCGGTGTACTCGCTGTCCGGGCGGATCAGCCTGTTGTCCGCGTGCTGCTCGATCACGTGGGCCGTCCAGCCCGCCATCCGGCTCACCGAGAAGACGCCGGTGAACAGGTCGGCCGGAATCCCCAGGTAGTGATAGACGGTGGCGGCGTAGAAGTCGACGTTGGGCAGCAGGCCCTTGTGCTCAAGCACGGCCTGCTCCATCCGCCTGGACATCCGGTAGAACGTGTCGTCGCCGGACCGCTCCGCCAGTTCCCCGGACATGGCGCGCAGATGGGTGGCCCGCGGGTCCTCGGTCCTGTACACACGGTGGCCGAAGCCCATGATCTTCTGGCCGGTCGCGAGGCGCTGCGCCACCTCGCGCTCCACCGCGCCCACGGGGTCGTCAGGCTCCGCGCTCCTGATCTCGGTCAGGGTCCGCATGACCTGTTCGTTCGCGCCCCCGTGCAGCGGGCCCTTGAGCGTGCCGATGGCCGCGACCACGGCGGAGTGCATGTCGGAGAGGGTGGCCGCGCAGACCCTTGCCGCGAACGTGGAGGCGTTCATGGTGTGGTCCGCGTGCAGCACCAGGCACGTGTCAAGCGCCCGCGCCTCGTGCTCGGTGGGCGGCGTGCCCCGCATCTGGAGCAGGAAGCTGGCGGCCAGCCCCAGACCTTCGCCGGGAGGCGGCAGTTCGCGGCCGCTGCGCGCGGCGTGGTAGGCGGCGACGAGCAGCGGCTGCTGCGCGGTCAGCCGCAACGCCTTGCTTCTGTTCGCCTCCGGGGAGTTCGAGTTCTTGTCCGGGTCGTCCGCGCTGGCCAGCGAGACCAGGGTGCGCAGCGCCTCCATCGGGGCCTGGCTGGCGGCCACGTCGGGAAGGCAGGCCGTGACGAGCTTGCCTGCCACCCGGGCGCCGGCAGCCTCCGCCCGGTAGGCGCCGAGCTCTGCCGCCGAGGGCGCGTGACCGCGCTGCAGCAGGTAGGCGATCTCTTCGAAGGTTGCCGCACCGGCGAGCTGGTGGATGTCATAGCCGCGGTAGAACAGCAGGCCGGCCCGGCCGTCAATGTCGCTGAGCGCGGTGGAGGCGGCGATGACGTCCGCGAGGCCTCTGGCCGGCTTGTCCGCCATTTTGTTTTCCTTCCGCATGACCCGTCGGCAGTGTACTGGCGACCGCCCGCCACCAGTCCCGTCGGCCCTCAGGGACCGCCAGAGGGACCGCCCGCGAGTGGCCGCAGGGCGGGACCAATCGCCGCCCGGGTGATAGGAAGGGGGCCCGAAGGGGTAACCAGACCGTAAGACCTCAGTCGCTACATAGGCAGGCAGGAGAACCTTGTGGAGGGGCCTTACATTCGCATCGAAGAGACCGGCGACGTCATCCCGCTGGCCGAGGCGGTGACCACGATCGGGCGTGGCAGCGCGGTCGATATTCGGCTGGCCGATCCCAGCGTCTCCCGGTTGCATGCCGAGATCGTCCGCCACGGCCCGTACGCCTACGTCGCTGACCTGGGTTTATCGCGTAACGGGACCCGGGTCAACGGACGGCTGGTAGCCCGCCGGGTCCTCGAAGAAGGCGACGTGCTCAGCTTCGGCGCGGCACGCTGCCGGGTGGGCGGCATTCCCAGGGAAGACATTTCCGCCGAGGTCGAGCTGCGGCGCTCGGCGAGCCCCGAGCTGACCCGCCGCGAGCTGGACGTCCTCACGTCCCTGTGCCGCCCCGCCCTGTCCGACGAGGCCTTCGTGGCTCCCGCCACGGCCAGGGAGATCGCGGCCGACCTCGTGGTGACGGAGGCGGCCGTCAAGCAGCACCTGCTGCGCCTCTACCAGAAGTTCCGGATCCCAGAGGGCCAGAACCGGAGAGTCAGGCTGGCCAACGAGGTGATCGCGCTCGGCCTGGTCCGTCCCCTACCGCCCGCCGAGCGGGCGGACCGCCCACCGGCCGGCGGCGACCGTGCCGAATCCCCGGCCACCGGCCCGGTACCGGGTGTGGTGCCGCAGCCCCGGCGCACCGGGCGCCCGGCCGGCCAGGCCGACGGCTTCCGCGGCGCGGGCCAGCCCAACGGCATCGGCAACCGGGCCGGCTAACACACCGCCTGCCCGGACGCCTCACGCACGCCGGCCGCGCCGGGGGGTGACAACTCCGGAGTCTTCGTATGCGTCTAGTAACCGGCGCCCATAACGGGCACCGGCGCCTTATCCGGGGATGTAGGCCAATGTGCGCGTAGGGGTGGTCTTGATGACAAGGGAAACCAGCCGGGCACGACGGCTGCGGCGGGGGACCGCCGGAAAGTTTACGGCCTTGGTGGCCCCGGCCGCGATCACGGCGCTGCTGTCCGCCGGAGCGCTGGCCCCGCACGCGCCGTCTGCGGGAACGCGCTCAGGTCACAGGGCGGTTGTCAGCGGTATCACCACGGTCGCCGGGGGGCTCGGCGGCCCGGCCAAGGCCACGAACGTGGCCATCTTCCCGGCCTGCCATCTGGCCTTTCGCGCCGGGTCCCTGTACGTCACCGACGATGCCGCGGTGCGCACGGTGAGCCTGAGCACGGACCGGCTGGCGAACCTCGCGGGCACCGGCTCGATCGCGCCGCTCGGCGACGGCGGGCCGGCCACCAAGGCCACCGTGGAAGCCTGCGGCGTTGCCTTCGACCACTCGGGCAACCTGGTGATCGCCGACGGTTTCGGCCGGATCCGGGTGGTGGCGGCGCAGGCCGGCACGTTCTACGGCCAGGCCATGACCAAGGGCGACATCTACACCGTGGCCGGCGGCGGCCCCAGCGGGGCGGAAGGAGTGCCCGCAACCCAGGCCCTGCTGTCCGGGCCGTCCGATGTGGCGGTGGACCGGGTGGGGAACCTGGTGATCGATGACCGGGACAACCAGCGGGTCCGGGTGGTGGCGGCCAGGACCGGGGCCTTCTACGGCAAGGCCATGACCGCCGGAGACATCTACACGGTCGCCGGCCGCGGCATCGCGGGATTCTCCGGAGACGGCGGCCCGGCCTGGCACGCCGAGCTGTCCTTCCCGGATGGCATGATCGTGGACCGCGCGGGAAACCTGGTGATCGGCGACAGCAGCAACAACCGGCTCCGGGTGGTCGCCGGCAGCACCGGCACGTTCTACGGCCAGGCGATGACCAAGGGCGACATCTACACCATCGCCGGCAACGGCA
>Ga0207700_10002175_pt1 | contig 11231 bp, 10 predicted proteins | sample LARL82metaG_FD_184348 | JGI IMG/M metagenome (GOLD analysis project Ga0207700, IMG submission 184348) | Corn, switchgrass and miscanthus rhizosphere microbial communities from Kellogg Biological Station, Michigan, USA - LAR L8-2 metaG... | ecosystem: Host-associated > Plants > Roots >...
GATAGCAGCCGGGCCCGCGAGCGAATGTGTGCGCTTAAGGCCTTCGCTGTTCTTGTATTGTTCAAAGTACAAAACCGAGCGGAACGACTGTGTTGTCGTGCCCGCCAAGGGAAAGGACGCAAGCTGCACCTCTCCGACCTCGTCTACAACGGCAACGGAGCTGTTGGTGGTCCCAAAATCAAACCCAACAGCGATGTGTCGATCCTCGTCAGTCCCCATACGCCCATGATTGGTGGTCGAAGTGTAGCTCTGGTTGTTTCCGTGCGCTCATACGGCCCGCAGCGCGCCAATCGGCTCTGTCGCCGCCGCTCGCGCTGCAGGCAGCGCCGATGCCGCCATCGTCAACAGCAGCATTACCGCCGCGCTCAGCGCGTACAGCAGCGGATCCGTCGCACTCACGTCGAACAAAAACGAACTCACAATCCTTGAGAGCGCAATCGATCCCCCCACACCCAGCCCGCATCCCAGCAGTGCAAGTTTGACCCCGCCCACGAGCACCATCCCAGCGATCTTGCCGCGCTCGGCTCCGAGCGCCATGCGAATCGCAATTTCCTGCACCCGCAATGTGACCGAGAAAGCGACGACAGCATAGATTCCCGATACCGCCAGCAGCAGTGCCCCCAGCGCAAATGCTCCGATCAGTCCGGTGTTGAATCGTCGCGGCGCTTCGCTGTTAGCCAGCGCGTCCATCATCGGACGCACCTCCTTCAGCGCCAGCATCGGGTCGACATCCGCCACCGTCGCGCGCAGCGTCTGCTCCATCTGTTCCGGCGGCATCGCCGAACGCAGCACAATGTATCCGCCGGCCGCGTTTGCCAGTTTGTCTGACGCATCCGGGCCATACAGCGACTCCGGCTGCTGCGTCGGAAGATAGAACTGGTCTCCGCCGCGATCATCGCGCGACCGCTTGGTGTCTCCCACCACGCCCACCACCGTTGCCCACGGCAGCCCGGCGTTCGGATTTCCGAGATGCATCCGCTTGCCCACCGCATCCTGTCCCGGCCACGCGCGCCTGGCCATCGACTCATTCACGATCATCACCATCGGCGCGCCGGCCTTGTCTTCCCGCGTGAAATATCGACCCTCCTTTAAAGGAATTCCCATCGCACGGAAATAGTCGCCATCACTCACGGTGAAGGGCGCAAACTTCATCTTCCAGCCATCCATCCGAACGCCCTCGATCGTGTAGTCTGCCATTGGAACAGCCGCCGTAGCAGGCAACACCTCGGCCATCCCGGCCGCCACGATTCCCGGTTTCGATGCGAGCCGATCAAGAACCTCACGGTTAAACCGCTGAGCCGAAGATCCCGTGCCATACTGCTCCAGAGGCAGCTGATAGCCGGCCACCAGCACGTGGTCCGGTCGAAATCCCGGATCGACCGCCAGCATCTTCTGATAGCTGCGCACAAAAGCCACTGACACCGTCAGCAGGATCATCGCAATCGCAATTTCCGCCACCACCAAGGCCGACCGCAGCCACGCATGGCTCGTCCCCGTACTGGTCCGCCCACTTTCACGCAGGCTTTCCAGCAGGTTGGTCCGCATCGCGGCAAATGCCGGCACCACGCTGCACTGTGCGCCTGTCGCCACCGCCAGCAGCAATGCAAAGGCCGCCACTCCTTGATCTATCCAGATCGCATCGATGCGCGGCATCGACTCCGGCAGCAGCACCAGCGCGGTCTTAAGCGCCACCGCCGCCGATGCCAGTCCCAGCAATCCGCCCGCCACGCTTAGCAACAGTCCTTCCGCCAGCGCTTCGCGTATCATCGCGCCTGCCCTCGCACCCAGAGCCAGGCGCACGGCATATTCTCGGCGACGCCGGATGGCCCGCACCAGCATCAGAATCGCCACATTCACACAGGCGATCGTCAGGACAATCAGAACCGTAAGGAATAGTGTCCGCAGCAGCGGCCTCGCCGAATCGACCACTTGCTCGCGCAGAGGCGCCGCAGCGCCGCGAATGCGAATCGCCGACAGCTTTGCTGGAAAATCGCGCATGATTTCATGCGCCACGCGATCCGCATCCTGGCCGGCCTGCTCCATGCTTACGCCGTCCTTTAATCGCGCCACCATATTGAAGCGCCAGGCGCCGGCGTTGGCATCCGACACCTCTTCCGCCGTCAGGCTCATCGGCACCCACAACTGCGCCTGTCCGAGCCGTCCGGTCTCCAACGGAAATTCAAACTCGCGCGGCATCACGCCCACAACCGTGTAAGTCTTCCTGTCCAGCACGATCGAGCTGCCGACAACGCTCGCGTCACGATGAAACCGGTTCAGCCACATCGCATAGCTGATCACTGCCACCGGCGCATGTGCCGCATCTTCTTCTTCCGTAAACACGCGGCCCAGCATCGGCGCCACGCCCAGTGTTTCGAACGCCCGCGCCTCCATCCGCGCTGCGTGAATTACCGCCGGCGTCCCGCCGCTCGCTAGCTCATAGTTCACCCGTGTGTAGCCGCCTGCGGATGAGAATGCCGTTGTCGCCTTCTCATAGGTTGGCAATTCGAGCGCGGTCACGCCGATGCCGGTGTTTTCTCCCACGTGATCGCCCAACGCCACCAGCCGCTCCGAATGCTGAAAGGGAAGCGGTCTCAATAGCACGCCTTCCACCAGCGAAAAGATCGCGGTCGTTGCACCAATTCCGCCGCCCAGCATCAGCACCACCGCCACCGAAAATCCGGGTGCTTTACTCAACTGCCGCAATGCATAGCGAAGACTGCTCAGAAATCCACGCACGTGCTACCTCCGGGGGAGAATGCTTGCGCCTGTTCTCCCACCCTACCATTCAAAGTCCAGTCGGAGAACCATCGCCGATGCCGCCAACGCGCCCAATTCACATTGGCCAATGGCATCATCGAAGTCCATCAATGACTAGAAGCCTTCCTGCCATCGGATAGCCCGTCCCTCAATGTCAAGACCCGCTTCATCCGGATTCTCGATAACTCTCACAATCTAAAAGCCAAAAACCGCACCGCCGTTTTGCAGGTAATTATGGGCAAATAGCGCACAATGGAGTCATCGAGCCGGAACCCCGGCTCAAGGAACGAAGCATGACCAAGAACGTCACCGTCGCCATTCCATCCAGCGTCCACTACAAAGCCCGCATTTGGGCCGCAAAGCGCAATACTTCGCTCTCCGCAGTCGTCGCCTACCTCCTCGGCAACCTTGACACCGTCGCCAAACTGCTGCAGCAGCACCAGGCCGACAACCCGCCGCAGCAGCCTGCAAACCAGGACCCGCAGAACTAAAAACGGCCAAAATCGGCCATTTTTGACCATCCTCCATCCAGTCATCTCTCTGAAATCAAGCAACTTGATAGCCTTCGCAACGTCTGGTGGTTTTTGGGGCCGTGAAACTGTGAAGCGGTATTCTATCTCGTTCAGAACCATCGGTTTGAGCCAGTTAAGTTGAAGTTTTCTGTGAAACTGTGGCGACTGTGAAACTGTGAAGAGCACCTGTAACTCCCTTCACATCAACACACGTTTGCCGTCTCACAGAAACTGTGGAGGCCATAAAACGCCAATCGGTATCTCAACTGGCGCTACAGGCTTTTCAGGAACGACCGTATCTCGGGATTCGACCAGTCCGGGTCTCCCACAACCTTGCGGCGGATGTACCCCTTGCGGTCGATGATGTACGTCTCCGGCCAGCCATCTGTGCCATACAACTTCGCCACCGTTTGGTCCGGATCGCGTACCGTATCCACATCCACGTGATACCGCGTCAGGAATCGGCGATAGGACCCTGGGTCGGTATCGATGCTCACCGCAACAATCGCGATATCCGGCCGGTCGTGGTGCAGTTGCTCCAGAGCCGGTGTCTCCTGGACGCACGGCGGACACTGGCTCCACCAAAGGTTCAGCAGAACCACCTTGCCGCGATAGTTCGCAAGATGGATCGTGTTCTCGCCGTCGCTCACCGTGAAGTCGGGAGCAAGCCTGTCGGCGTTGGCGGGAACACCGCCACGATCGCAGCCACACGTCAGCGCAACCAGCAACCCAAGGCCAATGAAACCAGGAAACCGCACATCCTTATAATACGGAGCGACGGGTACAGAACGAAAGGCCGAAGCATCATGACGGACAAACCGGAGTCAGTCGAACCGAGCGCACGAAGCTTCAAGCCGGTTCTCGGTCTTTCCGATGATCCCGGTGAGCCGCTCGCCATTCCCGTCCTCACCGGCACAGTTTTCGATCAGCCCGAACCCGACCCGCTGATCGAACTCACCGTCATCGTTCCCGCCCGCAACGAAGAACAGAACCTTGCCGCCTGCCTGCAATCGCTTGTCGCGCAGGCCGATGATCTCTTTCAGCTCGGCCGCGACTGGGACCTGATCGTGGTCGACGATAACTCGACAGACAAAACCGCCGAAATCGCCCGCAGCTTTCCCGGCGTCACTGTCCTTCAGGCCGCCAAGCTCGAGAAAGGCTGGACCGGGAAGAACAACGCCATCTGGACCGCTGCCCGCAAGGCTCGCGGCCGATGGATCCTGTTCACCGACGCCGACACCATCCACGAACCCGGCGATCTTCACCGCGCCATCCACGAAGCCGCCCGTCACAAGGCAGGAATGCTGAGCTACTCTCCCCGCCAGCTCGTCACCGGATTTGCGCAACGCACTCTCATGCCTCTCGTCTTCTCTGAACTCGCCTTGGCATATCCACCTGCCAAAGTCTCCGACCCCAACCAGCGCATCGCCGCCGCCAACGGCCAGTTCCTGCTCGTCGAGCGCGAAGCATATCGCCGCCTCGGCGGACACGCCGCAGTCGCCGATCGCGTTCTCGAGGACGTGGAACTCGCTTTCCTCGCCAAGCGCCGCAAAGTGGGCCTTCGTTTTCGCTACGCGCCTGACGCCCTCAGCACCCGCATGTACCGCACAACGCCCGCAATGATTCAAGGCTGGACGAAAAATCTCGCTCTCTTGTTTAACAACGCCTTGGTCACCTGTCTTTGGAAAATCCTCGACATCGTGTTGCTCATTGGCTTGCCCTGGCTCGCGATCCACCTCTGGAGTGCACGATTCAGCCCGCGTTCGCTGGAGTGGCTTGGCGCCGGTTGGGTCCTGCTTCTGCTCTGGCTGCGAACTCTGTTTCGTTTCTATGCCCGTGTCGCAAAATCGAACTTCCCATTTCTCGATTGCGCGATTTCGCCCCTGGGATTGCCGCTCTTTGTCATGCTCTTGTATCGCAGCTGGTTCAAACATCGCGTGCTGAAGCAGGTAAGCTGGAAGGGAAGAACTTACCCGGGCTGATCGGTCAGCAAGCATAAATCCATTCTGCTGAACCGTATAGGTTCACGCGTCAAAGCCTGTATTTGTAACCTTCACCGCCGTTGGGCATCCAATCGATAGGGATCAAATGATCGAACTCACAAGACGAGCCACCTTTTCGGCTTCGCACTATTACTGGAACGACGCCTGGTCGCCTGACAAGAACGAGCAAGTCTTTGGCCGCTGCTCTCGCCGCAATGGCCACGGCCACAACTACACTCTCGAAGTCACCGTCTCCGGCGAACCCGACCCCGTTACCGGTTTTGTAGTCGACCTGAAATGGCTCAAAGACTTAATCCAAGATGAGGTCCTCGCCGCCTGGGATCATCGCCATTTCAACCTCGAGGTACCCGAATTCCTGAACTCAAAGCTGATCCCGACCACGGAAAACATCGCCATCGCGGCCTGGAAACGCCTTGAAGTACCAGTAAACAAGGCAGGCGGAGCCCGCTTGAGCCGCATCCGGATCTACGAAACGCCAGAGATTTTCGCGGAGTATCGAGGAAACCGCTGATGGAAACCGCCTATTTCGGCCGTCGCTACATGCTTAGTGCCAGCCACAGGCTGCATGCCAAAGTCCTTTCGGATGAAGCAAATCGGGCAACCTACGGCAAATGCAACAACCCTTATGGGCATGGGCACAACTATGTAATTGAGGTCCTGGTCGGTGGGCCCATCGACCGCGAAACCGGCATGGTCATCAATATGGCGATTCTCGATGAAGTCGTGCAAACATCTGTACTGGAGCGGTTTGACCATACAAACTTAAACTGTGATCCGCTCTTTGTGAATCAAGTGCCGACAACGGAGAATCTTTGTAGGGCAGTATTTGGAGTCTTGAAGAGCGTGCTTCCAACCGGCAAGCTGGATTATGTGCGTGTGGAAGAAACCGAAAACAACTTCTTCCAGTTCTCCGGTGATTGAATCTTGATCAGTCGAACGACGCCTTGGCTCACAGGGCGAAAGGACAGGCAATGGCGCAACCAATCGCAGTAAGCAAACCAATTCGCAGGGCAATTGAAAGCGATGCTGGCTTAAGCAACATCAGCACGCAGGAGATGTATCGCGAGATTCTGGGTCGCCTTGGCGAAGATCCCGAACGCGACGGCTTGCTGCAAACTCCAGTTCGCGTCGAAAAATCCATGGCCTTCCTTACCAAGGGCTATACCGAAGACCCAGCGAAGATCCTGCGCGGGGCCATGTTCGATGTGGATTACGACGAGATGGTGATCGTCAAGGACATCGAGATGTTTTCTCTCTGCGAACACCACATGCTGCCATTCTTCGGCAAAGTGCACGTGGCGTATATTCCCAAAGGCAAGGTTATCGGCCTCAGCAAGATTCCGCGCCTCGTCGAGGTTTTTGCGCGCCGTCTGCAGGTGCAGGAGCGACTCACGCGCCAGATCGCCGACACCATTCAGGAAGCAATCAATCCGCAGGGTGTAGGTGTTGTCATTGAGGCTCGCCACCTTTGCATGATGATGCGCGGCATTGAGAAACAGAACTCTTCCACCGTCACCTCGGCCATGGTGGGCTGCTTCCGACAGAAGGAAACGCGCGCGGAGTTTCTCTCTCTCGTTCGCCAAAGCGGAAGCGCCTCACTGTAAGTCGGTACGTCACTGTGAAACTGTGGGGCGTCGTCTACAGTAGTTGAGTGAATGGTCTCTTAGTTATTGATAAGCCCGGCGGCATCACCAGCCACGACGTGGTGAGCCGCCTGCGCAAAATCACCGGCGAGCGCTCAATCGGTCATCTCGGCACTCTTGACCCCATGGCAACGGGCGTATTGCCGTTGCTCATGGGCAAATTAACCCGCCTCGCACAATACTTTTCTGCTGCCGAAAAAAGCTACACCGGAACCATCCATTTCGGCTTCGCAACCGACACCTATGATGCCGATGGCGATCCAATCGGTGCCCAAACGCATCCCATATTCACCCTCGAACAGGTCCGTACCGCCTCATCGCGCTTCCAAGGCGAAATGGAACAAATGCCGCCGCCTTTCTCTGCAAAAAAAATTGCCGGAACGCCCGCGTACAAACTCGCCCGCGCCGGAAAGCCGGTGGAACTTAAACCCGCGAAGATCTCTATTCGATCCTTCGCAATCACCGCGCTTGAAGGCGAAGAGGCATCGTTTGCCATGAGCGTCAGCGCCGGCGGCTACGCCCGTTCCGTCGCGCATGAACTTGGTCAGGACCTTGGATGCGGCGCGCACCTCAGCAGCTTGCGTCGCACTCAGGCTGGCGTTTTTACATTAGCCCACGCGCACACGCTCGAAGAACTTGAGCCCCTGACCGGCGATATTGCCGCGCTAGAGATGCTTTGCTTGCATCCCCGCAGCCTGCTTCCTGAAATGCCTTCCGTTGCCGGCGACGCTCTTTCCCTCGGTCGCCTGCGCAACGGTGCACAGGCAAATCTGCCGGAGTTTTCGCAAGCGCCAATGGTAAAGGTTTTTGCCGGCCAGCGCGAACTTGTCGGCATCGCGAAGCGCGTTGCAGGGACCCTGTTTCAACCCGTCGTTGTGATGGGCTGATGTTGTGGAAATCATTTTCGCAGCAAGGGTCTGAGCGCAGGCAGCAATGTCTTCGCGATGATCTCCGACCCTTTGGCCGTGGGATGAATTCCATCTCCCTGGATAGTTCCCGGCACATTCACCAGGTCCTTGTAGATCATCGGCACAAAGGCGACGTGATGCTTTGTCGCCAGATCTCGATACACTTTGTTGAATGCAGTGATGTAATCCGGTCCGTAGTTCGGAGGCAGCGTGATCCCGGCCAGAAGAACCTTGATGTGAGCATTGTCCAGGGCTGTCAACACCGCATCCAGATTCTTCCGCGTCTGCTCCAGAGGTAGACCCCGCAACCCGTCGTTGCCGCCGAATTCTACGATTACGACTGCGGGGTGCGTCTCCAGTACGGAGCGGATATCCGCTACGGCGTCCTTGGTCGTCGCCCCGCTGGTGCCCATGTTCAGTACTTTGTACGCATAGCTGCCCTTGTCCAGATCCCGTTGAAGAGCATCGGGGTACGACTGGCCGGCGTTCAAGCCATAGCCCTCGGTGATGCTGTCGCCATAGCAGACAATCAAAGGCCGACCTGCCGCCATCGACGGGAGAACAAAGATCGACAAACATAACGAAACGAGAATCCTGCGCCAAGCGTCCACATCAACAGTGTAATGTCGCAGAAGGGGAACGTTCCCCGGCAGGCAGCCGTATACCCATTTGGAGGCAATCCCGGGTGATTGAAGTCCGTAATGTCAAGCGCTGGATTCAGAATGGCTCGCGGCGGCGCGTGGACATCCTGAAAGGAATCTCGCTCAGCATTCCGGCCGGTCAGTTCATCGCAATTGTAGGCGCGAGCGGAAGTGGAAAGAGTACACTCCTCGGCCTTCTTGCGGGCCTCGACACGCCCAGCGAGGGCGAAATCTGGCTCGACGGCACACCGATTCATAACCTGGCCGAGGGCGACCTCGCCGCAGTCCGCGGCCGCAAGATTGGCTTTGTATTTCAGTCTTACCAGTTGATCTCGACTTTGACCGCGCTCGAAAACGTGCTGCTTCCGTTTGAACTCAACGTCGAGGGCAGCGGCCTGAAGCAAGCGCGATCGTTGCTCGAGGCCGTAGGGTTGGGTGAACGCATGGATCACTATCCGGTTCAGCTTTCTGGTGGCGAGCAGCAGCGTGTTGCACTGGCGCGGGCATTCGTTGTCAATCCGCCGATCGTGATGGCCGACGAGCCCACCGGGAATCTTGATTCCGCGAACGGGCGCATGGTGCTCGATCTGCTTTTGGAGCGCCACGGACATGCGGGCGCGACTCTTGTTCTGGTTACACACGATCCTGAAATTGCGGCGCGCGCCGATCGAAAGATCGTCCTCAAAGACGGCATGATCATCGAGGACACTCTGCCCGTTGATCCCGTCGAGGCCCTGATCGAAAACGAGCAGAGAAATGGCTGAACGCGCTCTCAATTGGAATCGCGCGGCATCGATCGGCTGGCGAGACCTCAAATCCGCACCCGGAAAATTTGCCTTCGTCGTCCTCTCCGTCGCGGTTGGCGTTGCCGCCCTCGTTGGTGTGCGCGGATTCAGTGAGAGTTTCCGCACTACTCTGATGACCGAGGCGCGATCGCTGATGGCTGGTGATCTCAGCGCGCGAGTCTTTCGCCAACCGAGCGCGGATGAATCTCAAAGGTTGGTTGAACTGGAGAAGGGAATTCCCGGGAGCGATTTGACGTGGGTCACGGAAACCATCTCAATGGCATCGGTGCCTCCTGATCCTGTGCCGATCCTCGTCACGTTGAAGGCGGTCGATCCCACCCGCTATCCGTTCTACGGTTCCGCGCAACTGGAGCCGGCGATCAGCCTGCAGCAGGCACTCAATGGGAACTCCGCGGTGGTTGCGGAGGAGTTCCTGATTAGGTTGAACGCGCACGTCGGCGACACGCTTCGCCTGGGCGGCAAGAACTTTAAGATCGCAGCCGTAATCACGCAGGAGCCGGACCGCATCTCGGCCGGCGCAGGTATGGGACCCAGGGTGATGGTCTCCCGCTCTTCTTTGGAGAGCACCGGCCTGCTGGCGCCCGGCAGCCGCGCCGCGCAGCGCATGCTGTTGAAACTGCCGCCGACTTCGAACGATACGGCCGTTCGCAAACAGGTTGAAGCGATCTTGCCGGATGCACAGGTGATGGATTTCAAGGAAGGGAATCCGGCGCTAAGCCAGGGCCTCGACAATGCAACAGCGATTCTCAGCCTGATTTGCCTGGTCGCGATGGTGCTCGGCGCGATCGGTGTCGCGATGGCAATGCATGCGCACCTCGAGCAGCGCATGGACATGCTTGCCATTCTCAAAGCCGTTGGAGCTCGGTCGTCCGACCTTTTGCGCATCTTCCTGCTTCAAACGATGGCGCTGGGACTTCTGGGAGCATTGATTGGCGTCGCCGGCGGGGCCGCCGTCATGGAGGCGCTGCCCGCGGTCTTCGGGAAGCTTTTGCCAGTCCATACTGTGATGCATTTCCCGTGGCGCGCTGTGGCTGCGGGCCTGGGTACCGGGCTGCTGACGACTCTGCTGTTCTGCCTGCCCCCGTTGCTGGATGTGCGCTCGGTCAGGCCCATTCTTGTTTTGCGTCGCCAGGTGGAACAAGGTCCGGGTACCATCCGAGAATGGTTTGCGCGCTGGTGGTCGCGACGACTTCAACTGGGCATCGCCGTGGTGGTCATCGTGGCGCTGGGTGCGATTGCGTGGGCCCTCTCCGATTCTCTAAAGGTAGGCGGTTGGTTCGCTCTCCTGTTCACGATTGCGCTGCTGGTGCTTCTTATCCTGGCGGCTGTTGCGCTTCGCGTTTTGCGTTTTGTTCTCAATCGTGTGCGGCTGCATTTGCCGTCTTCGTTACGTCATGGACTCGCCAATCTTTATCGTCCCGGCAACCAATCCGCTGCCGTACTGGCTTCGCTAGGGACCGGCGTCATGCTCATTCTTGCCGTCTATCTAATGCAGAGCACGTTGCTGCGCGAGATCCGTGAGACCGCCTCGCCCAAGCTGCCCAACGTCTTTCTCATCGACATCACGCCAGACGAGGTCGATGGGGTCCGCTCCTTTTTCCAGCACCTGCCCGGTGTCACCCAGCCGCTCGATTTGCTGGCCGGAGTGCAGGGTCGCTTTGTCACTCTGAATGGCAAAACACTCGACGAGCTCAAGGACCAGCATTTTCCCCGAAGAATGCTCGAAAATGCGGAACTGAGCTGGGCCGATACACCGCCTGCCGGAGATAAGGTAACCCAAGGCAAATGGTGGACTGACGCCAGTGCCTCTGAGATTGCGATCGGCGATGGCACTGCGCAGCGGTTGCATCTCGGCCTTGGCTCCTCCGTGGAGATCGCCATTGGCGGACGCGTGCATACCCTGAAGGTGACGGCTCTTTACAAGGCTGACGGACAACACATCGGGGCTCGCGTGGCGTTCA
>Ga0207700_10002176_pt1 | contig 11230 bp, 12 predicted proteins | sample LARL82metaG_FD_184348 | JGI IMG/M metagenome (GOLD analysis project Ga0207700, IMG submission 184348) | Corn, switchgrass and miscanthus rhizosphere microbial communities from Kellogg Biological Station, Michigan, USA - LAR L8-2 metaG... | ecosystem: Host-associated > Plants > Roots >...
GGGGGCAGTAAAAGCGCTTAAGACATGCTTAAGGAATTACCCCAGATTCGGCCCGTCCCGCGATATAAGGCAGATTCCGGCCCAAATGGCGCTCTCCCAACCCATAGCCTACGACAAAATTTTCATTCACGAGAAAACCAAAGTAATCGGGCTGCAGGGACACCCGGCGCGCTGACTGCTTGTCCAGAAGGACAGCTAGTTTCACGCTGGCAGCACCCCGTCCCACCAGGTTCCGAATCAGGAATTCACTCGTAAGGCCTGACTGGACCAGCGCTTCCGCCAGCAAAACATGCTGGCCTTTCACGTCCAGCTCAGGGCTAAAGAAAATCTCTGTGGTGGTGGAATTGGCTTCTTTCGATTCGGCTTTTACAAACTGGCAAACGACGTCAAGATCCAGCTCTCGAACCAGATCGGCCATGAAGACAAAGCCATTTTCCATCACGCCGACAACATGCAGCGTTTTACCCTGAAAATCAGCGGAAATCCGGCGGGCCATCTCCTGTACGCGCTTCTTGATCTGCTCAGCGGTGAGGAGAATTCTGGGATATTCAGACTGAACGCTGGTCACTCGCCTGCCTCTTTCGTCATGCTAATCTCCTCGATCAACACCGCGTTCCCCGAGCTGCAGGCAAAGAGCTGAGAGGCGGGAAAACTCCGCATCCAGATGATTTGCCCGGCGCTTTCAATCACAGGCCAGGCCTTGCGCCGGGCCGATGAAATCTCATGCCCCAGCCGACCGGCTTGCAGCAACTCTTTTACTTTCTTGGGGGATTGGGTGTGGGCCGGAAAAAACTTATCACCAGCACGCCAATTTCTTACTTTCAGTTCGGAACCAAGCAGGCTTGCTTCTAAGAGCGTTGCCCCATTATAACCTGAAGCCTTTTGTTTTCCATCACTTATTAAGCTTGCCCGGATACTGATTCCCGCCTCCGGCACGGCAACTTCGCCGGGAATAGGCAAGGAATAGCAGTAGTTCTCAGGCGTTTTCTGCGTGTTTCGGCTGAATTGGAGCTCCCGGAGGGTGCGATTTGCCACCAAGCCGTCTGGTAACGCTAGCTTGGCACCCGGCTTCCCATGTCCCGCAAGCGCGGTAAGTTGTTGAATATGCTTGAATTCGAGTGAAACGCTGAATCTAAGTGCAGTGCTATGAATGACCTGGCGCTGGAGCGCCAGAGGCAGGCTGCGCAAACCCGATAAATCCAGAGCCACAACCCCCTGAGCGTCGCCGCTGGCGTTGCGTCCGCTGCGGCTCGGTTTGCCTTCATGAATCAGCCTCGGCAACAACGAGGAGAGATCGTTGTTCCAATAGTCATTCTCTGCCTGCGCAATGTCCGCCAGGTCGGCTAGGGTGTGACGGATTGCCGGATTGAAATCGCGCTCAAGCAGAGGCAAGAGCGTATGCCGGACGCGATTGCGGGCATGGCCAAGATCCCGGTTGGACGAATCCTCGCGCCAGACTTGGCCTTTTGCCTTCAAATAAGCCTCGATTTCACGCCGGCTGGTCGTTAGGAGAGGCCGGACGAGGTGCTTTGCTTTGTGTGAAGGAGCAATGCCAGCCAGTCCGCGTGCGCCGGTACCGCGCAGGATTCGCATCAGCACGGTTTCCGCCTGATCATCCAGAGTATGGGCTGTAGCGATCTTGTCGATTTCCCTTTGCTTGATCAACTCCGCGAACCACTGATGGCGCAATTCGCGGGCAGCCGTCTCAAGGCTGATTTTGCTTTGTGCTGCGTGCTGCGGTGCGTTTCCCGAGCCAGAATTGAAATCCACCTGAAGCCGGGCAGCCAGTTCTTCAACGAATTGCTTGTCGCCATCGGCTTCACCGCCGCGAATCTGGTGATGGAAGTGTGCCGCGGAAAGCACGATGCCAAGCTCTTCTCTCAGCTCAGCCAGTATGCAGAGAAGCGCCACCGAATCAGCACCGCCGGAACAGGCGACGGCAACGCGCTCTCCCGGCCGGAGCAGTTGCTGCTCGCGGATATATTTCAGGACTTTTCCCAGCATTACAACCTTAGACGCTTCATACCATTGTGAAATAATTAGCGGGCCTATGTACAGAAAACATCTCACTCTCACGCGTCGCGCCGTCTACAGTTTTGCCTTGGGCTGCGGAATCTTTGTTCTTGGCGTTAGCCTCAGAACGCTGCTGGATAGCTGGGGTGTTACCGGCGTGGCTGCGGCCATCGATGACATGCTGATCGGACTTCTTGCCGGAGTTCTGGTGTTTGCCTATGAGCGCCACCAGCACAAAATCATTCATGAAAAGATGCGCGTCATTTCTGAGATGAATCACCACGTCCGCAATGCGCTCCAGCCGATCATGTACTCGCCGTATTTGAAAGAACAGGCGGAGCAAGTCAGGATTATTCAGGAAGGAACCCGCAGGATTGAATGGGCGCTGCGGGAAGTGCTCCCCGGAGAAGATGTCTCTTCCACCGGCGCGGAATTGCCAAACCGTCGGCCTAGGTCCGTCGCGTGACCTAAATCTCTATTGCGATCCACGCGAAACCAGGGACCGCCAAAGTTGCTATACTTTTCTCCCCGCATGAAGGTCACAGTCATCATTCCCGCGGCTGGTCTGGGCACACGCATGGCGCCTGCCGGCAAAAAAGGCGCGCCCTCAAAACAGTTTTTTGAAATCAGCGGAACGCCTATCGTAATCCACACGCTCCGCGTGTTTGCCCGCAACCAGCAGATCAGCCAGATTGTAGTGGCGCTGCGCAAAAATGAGATCGAGCGCTTCACCCGCCAACTGGAAAAAGAGAAGCTCGCGGAAAAGGTAAAAGTCGTGGAAGGAGGCGAGCATCGCCAGGAATCCGTGGCCAATGCGCTGGCACAGCTCAAAGCTGCTCCTGATGATATTGTGCTGGTCCATGACGCCGTGCGGCCATTTGTCGACGATGAAATTATTGCCAACGTGATTCATGAAGTGGAAAAGCACGGAGCTGCCATCGCGGGTTTGCCCGCCGTCGATACCATCAAGCAGGTGGAGCGCGCGGCGGAAGGCGCGATTATTACTTCGACGATTCCGCGTGAACGCGTGGTGCAGGCGCAGACGCCGCAAGGCTTTCGTTATGAGTTGATCAAGCGCGCCTTTGACAGCGCAGCCGCCGATGGCTTTACCGGTACCGATGAAGCGTCCCTGGTTGAACGCCTGGGAGAGAGCGTCTGGGTGGTAATGGGCTCAGCCAGAAATATTAAGATCACCACGCCGGCAGACATGGAACTGGCGGAGTACTTGGTTGCACAAGCGGTACACACTAAGAAGAACCCAGAATAAAATTTACCGCGGATAAACGCGGATGAACGCGGATCAATGGAAAAACAAGACACTAGACTGCTGTATTCCGAGCTCACCGAAAAGATTCTCGGCATTTATTACGATGTTTATAACGAGATCGGCCATGGTTTTTTGGAATCGGTTTACAACAACTGCATGTTTTTCGCTCTTACTAAAGCCGGCATTTCGGTTCGGCGAGAAGTCCCCGTCCCGGTTTATTTTCGAGGTCAGGACGTCGGGCAGTTCAAAGCTGACCTGGTCGTGGATGGCTCTGTTCTGATTGAACTGAAAGCCGTCCAGAATCTAGATCGATCCCATGAAGCCCAAGTCATGAATTATCTTCGCGCAACGGAGCTTGAGGTCGGTCTGTTGTTAAATTTTGGATCCCCAAAACCCCAGTTCAAGAGAATCGTCTTTGAGAATTCAAACAAAAAAATCCGCGTTTATCCGCGTGTATCCGCGGTAGGTAATTCATGAGAATCGGTTATGGCTGGGATTCGCACGAGTTCCAAACAGGCGTCCCTCTGAAAATTGGTGGCGTGGAACTTCCCCACTCGAAAGGTCTTGCCGGGCACTCCGACGGCGACGTTCTTCTTCACGCCATTACGGATGCTCTTCTCGGAGCGGTTGCTGCGGGCGATATCGGCAGCTACTTTCCGCCGACTGATCCCAAGTGGAAAGGCGCCGACTCGGTCATCTTTCTTGAAGAAGCGCTGAAACAGGTACGGCTGGCGGGATACAAAGTGAGCAACGTCGATTCCACGCTGATTCTGGCCGAGCCCAAGATCGTTCCTCACGCAAAACGAATTCAGGCACGCGTGGCCGAACTGCTGGGCGTGAAAGCAAATCAGGTCGGGATTAAAGCAAAGACGCCGGAAGGCATGGGCACAGACAATGCAGCTATCGCGCATGTAGCGGTGCTGCTGGAACGCGCCGCCAAGGTAACGGCGATTTCAAAGAAAGATTCTCGCGTTAGGAAAAGCAAAACCTTGAAACGCAGAGGATAGGAGTAAACGGAGGAAAGAAAGTTAGGAGAAGGAAATCGAAAAATTTTTTCAACTTGCCTGCCTCCGTTTCCTCTGTTCCTCCGTGTTTCAAAGGTTTAGGCTCTTGTTTCTTGCGCAGCTCTGCTGCTAACCTAAGCTACCTCGTCGAGTCAAAACATTTCATCCCGGTGGTGCCTATGAAGAATTCCCTCGCCCGTCTGTTCCTGATCGCCGTTGTCTTCGTCTCTGCTCTGAGCGCGCACGCTTCTGGTCCGTTGCTCATGCAGAAGCCCGCCCTTTCCAAAACGCACATCGCGTTTTCCTATGCAGGCGACTTATGGCTTGTTTCGCGCGAGGGCGGCGAAGCGCGGCTGCTGACCAGCGGCGACGGCACCAAGACGGATCCGGTCTTCTCGCCCGATGGCAGCATGATCGCCTTCTCCGGCGACTATGACGGCAATGTGGATGTTTACGTGATGCCGAGCGAAGGCGGAGTTCCGCGCCGGCTCACGCACCATCCCGCGGTAGATGAAGTTGTGGGCTGGTCACCCGACGGCAAGTCCGTTCTGTTCCGCTCCACGCGCAACAGCTACTCGCGCTTCAATCGGCTGTTTACCGTTTCGCTTGACGGCGGATTGCCGCATGAACTGCCGCTGCCCACCGCGGAATTTGGAGCATATTCTGCAGACGGCAAGCACATTGCCTACGTTCCGGTGGACAACAACCGCAGGCTCTCCGCCATTGGATGGAAACGCTATCGCGGCGGCAAGGCCTCGCGCGTATGGATCGTAAATCTTTCTGACCTCAACCTTGATCAGGTGCCTCGCGAAACATCGAACGACGGCAATCCCATGTGGGTCGGCGGCAAAGTTTATTTCCTCTCTGATCGAAATGGCCCATTCGCGCTGTACTCCTACGATCCTAAGAGCAAGAAAGTTGAGCAGGCGCTGGCTGGCAATGGCGCGGATATTAAGTCGGCTTCAGCCGGACCGGGAGCGATTGTCTATGAGCAGTTTGGTTCACTCAATCTCTTTGATCCGGCAACGGGCAAATCCAAAGCCATTGCGGTAACGGTGCCGGCCGATCTGCCCAATGTCCGCCCGCACTTCAAGAAAGTTGATAACGAGATTGCTTCGGCAATGCTCTCTCCCAGCGGCGCTCGCGCCGTCTTTGAAGCTCATGGTGAAGTGCTGACCGCGCCGGCGGAAAAAGGTGACATCCGCAACCTCACCAACACACCGGGAGTAATGGAGCGTGATCCTTCCTGGTCGCCTGACGGCAAGTGGGTGGCGTATTTCTCTGATGAGTCCGGCGAGTACCAGTTGTTCCTGAAAAATCCTGACGGCATGGGCGAAGCCAGGAAGATTTCGCTTGGCACGCCTGCTTCTTTTTACTACGAACCTATCTGGTCGCCGGACAGCAAGAAAATTGCCTTCAGTGATAAGCGGCTGAACATCTGGTACATCGATCTGGCAAAAGGCACGCCGGTGAAGATTGATACCGATACTTACGACGCGCCGCAGCGCACGCTCGATCCCGTATGGTCGCCAGACAGCCGCTGGATTGCCTATTCCAAGACGCTCACCAGCCACATGCACGCGATATTCGCTTACTCGATCGATCAAGCCAAGAGCCTGCAATTGACCGACGGTTTGAGCGATGCGCGGTTCCCTGCCTTCGACCAGAAAGGACAGTATCTCTACTTCACGGCCAGCACAGACGTTGGCCCGACAACCGGCTGGCTTGATCTTTCCAGCATCAATCGGCCAGTGACGCGCAGCGCCTATCTGATGGTCCTGCGCAAAGACCAGGCCTCACCGCTGGCGCCGGAGAGCGACGAAGAAAAAGCCGCCGCAGACGACTCCAAGCAAGATGCCGATAAATCTCCTAAGGCTGAAGACAAACCGGACCAGGAACCAGGTAGCGCTGAAGAGAAAGCCAAAGCACAGGACGCGCGCGCCGCGAGGTCTGTAAAGAATGAAGGCGTAGTGGTACGGATTGATGCGGAAAACATCAGTCAGCGAATTGTGGCCATGCCGATTCCGCCGCGTAATTACAGCAAACTGGTGGCGGGAAAAGCCGGAACAATTTTCCTGGTTGAAGATTCGCCGCGTCCCGGCCCGGACCAGCAGAACACTCTGTGGCGCTTTGACCTGACATCGCGCAAGCCGGAAAAGCTGATGGAAGGCGCCAACGACTTTACTGTTTCCTTTGACGGCAAGAAGATGCTTTACAGCAAAGGCCGCCGCGATAACAGGAAATGGTTCATCAGTTCGGCTACGGCCCCGGCGCGCGGTGAAGGCGGAGCGGGCGCAGGCAAGCCGGAAACGCCGCTGGCTTTAGCAAGAATGGAAGTGCGCGTCGACCCCAGAGCGGAATGGAAGCAGGAATACAACGAAGTCTGGCGGATTGAGCGGGATTTCTTTTATGATCCCAATCTCCATGGCCTGAATCTGCCCGCCACCAAGAAGCACTATGAGCCGTACCTGGAGAATGTGGGTAGCCGCTATGACTTCAGCTATCTGCTGGCGGAGATGCTGGGCGAACTCACGGTGGGTCACATGTACATCCGCACGCCTCCGGAGCCGCCGAATGAACAGGGCAAGGTTGGTCTGCTGGGTGCGGAATATACAGTGGAAAACGGCCGTTATCGATTCTCCAAGATTTATGAGGGTGAGAACTGGAACCCGCAGTTGCGCGCTCCATTGACGCAGCCCGGAGTGAACGTCCAGGAAGGCGAATACCTGCTGGCGGTGAATGGCCGCGAGTTGCGCGGGACAGACGAAATCTTTGAGCTGTTTGAAGGCACTGCTGATAAATCAACGGTGTTGAAAGTTGGTCCTGCGGCGGACGGAAAAGGCGCGCACACTGTAACGGTAGTGCCGATTGAGAGTGAAGCGGCGCTGCGTAATCGCGCGTGGATTGAAGGCAATCTGCACAAAGTGGATAAACTCAGCGGCGGCAAACTGGCTTACGTCTATTTGCCCGACACTGGCTTTGGCGGCTACACGTCGTTCAATCGTTACTTTTTTGCCCAGGTCGGACGCGAAGGCGCAGTGATCGACGAACGCTTTAACGGCGGCGGATCGGCCGCGGATTACGTGATCGATTACCTGCGCCGGCCTTTGCAAAACTACTGGTTGACCCGTGAAGGCCATGACTTCACAACGCCTGTGGGAGCGATTTTTGGTCCGAAAGCCATGATCACCAACATGTATGCCGGTTCCGGAGGCGACGCGCTGCCATGGTATTTCCGCGATGCCAAGCTGGGTCCGCTTGTGGGCACACGGACGTGGGGCGGCCTGGTGGGAATTTATGACTATCCCGCGCTCATGGACGGAGGCGGGGTTACGGCGCCGCGCGTGGCTTTTTACAATCGCACCGGAGACTGGGACGTGGAGAACCACGGTGTCGCGCCTGACTACGAAGTTGAAATCACGCCAAAAGACTGGGCCAGCGGGCATGATCCGCAGTTGGAAAAAGCAGTCGCGCTGGTGATGGATTCGCTCAATAAAAATCCGCTGCCGGTGGCCAAGCGTCCTTCGTTTCCCAACTACCATAACCAGCCGGAAGAAGGTGTTCCCGCGGCGGGACATTCAACCGGCGGAAGAAAAAAATAACTGCATCTTGAAAAGTTGAGGCCCTGTTACTAAGGCAGGGCCTTAGCTTTCCGATGTAACTTTCCTGACGCCTGAGCGTAGAAAGGGAACTATGGGAAACAGACCTGCGGCTTATTGGATTCTTTTGGTGGTTGCCATCGGCATGGCCATTGCAGGCTTTGTAGTGAGATCGTCTTCTGATCCGCAGAGGCACGCCATGGCGCAATATCTTGGATGGGGAGCGATTGCCTTGCTGTTGATCGCGCGGTTCTTTTTCAGGCGCAAACCGGATACCACTCCGCCCATGCCCAGGGATTAAATATTCTGAGTGTAAAAAGGTCGCGCGGCTTAGCTGATGGAGAACCAGATTCGTCCAGATTCAATCAGGGCGATAAAGATGCCGATGATGAAGTAGAGGTTCTGGGCGGTTGCGTCACTGGGCGGCGCGGGCAGCTGAACGCCGCGACTGCGGAAGAATCCGTCCAATTGACGTTCCTGCTGCATGATCATGGTGGCCAAGGGGCGATGAAACACAGCGATAGCCACGCCCAACAGCAGTCTGGTGATTTCTACGATCATCATATGGATTTAGTCTAAGCATGCCATTCCAGCGCGGCAATCAGTAGAAAAACCTAGTTAAAGGCGTAAAACCGGTGCCGAACGGCCAATTACGCATGTTAGAATTGGGTCTAGCCCTTCCCCATGAATGCAGACCTGCAAAGACTTATCGAGCTAGAGAAAATCGACCGTGAAGCCATGCGGCTGAGCGAAGAAGTGGCCAGCCTGCCCCGGCGAGTGGCGGCCATTGAAGCGAAGCTGGCCGAGCACAAGGCCGCCGTGGATCAGGCCAAAGCGCGGGTCAAGAGCAATGAAGCCAGCCGCCGGCAGAATGAAGCCGATATCAAAGGCTTCCAGGAAAAGATTGCCAAATACCGCAGCCAGTCATCGAGCGTAAAGACCAATGATGAATACCGAGCCCTGATGCATGAGGTGGAATTCGCGGAAAAGCAGATCAGCGCCTGTGAAGACAAAATACTGGAACTGATGATCGGGCTGGAAAATGACGAAAAAGCGCTGAAAGTTGCCGAAGCCGAATTGAAGACGGAAGCCGCCGACGTAGAGAAAGAGAAAGCGGAAGCGCGCGTCCGCACCGCCGAAGACGAAAAGCTTCTGGCAGGACTCAAAGGCAAGCGCGACGAGCTGCGCGCCGAGGTGGATTACAGCGCCCTGGCGCATTATGATCGAGTGATGCGGCAGCGCAAATCAGCGCTGGCTGAAGCGCGCGACCAGAAATGTATGGCCTGCTTTGTGATGGTTCGTCCCCAGATCTGGCAGGAAATCCGCACCAACGAACAGATCATTACCTGCAACTCCTGCGGACGCATTCTCTACTTTGATCCGGCCAGCGAACCGGCAGCGCCGGAGCCGGCAAAGAAGAAGTCCAAGGCGCGAGCGGCTGAGGCGGAAGCTGAAGCTGAGCAGCCCGAGCAAGAAACCAGCCCGACGCAGTAACCTCCATTCCTATATGCTGATTGCCTGATGGCAAACGGTTCTCCCAGAAAGATCATTGTGAATGAACGCGCGGCCAAACGCCTGCGCGATGGCCACGTATGGGTTTATGCCTCTGACGTGCTGAATGACGCGGGCGCCAAGCCCGGCGCCATGGTGCATGTAATCGGCCCCAAAGACAAGATTTTGGGCGCGGCGATTTACAGTTCATCGTCGCAGATCAAGCTGCGGCTGCTGGGGCGAGACGCTCTGCGGTCTGAAGAAGAGCTGCTGCAACTCGAACGACAGCGGCTGGCTGAAGCTCTGGCATATCGAAGCAAAGTTGTGCAGAATTCCGATGCCTGTCGGCTTGTTTTCAGTGAGGCCGACCGCCTGCCGGGGTTGATTGTCGATCGCTATAACGATGTTTTTACTCTTCAGGTGCTTACGCAGGCGTGGGCTGATCAGCAGCGAAAGCAGGCCATCGTCGACGCGCTGAAGGAATTTGCCGGCGCAAAAAACATTGTTGAGCGCGCCGACGCCCGCATTCGCGACTTGGAGCAGTTGCCGGAGATGGAATCCGGGCTGGTTGCCGGCCACAAGAGCAGCACGGTCTTTACGATGAATGGCGTCAAGTTCCACTATGACGCGCTGGGCGGCCAGAAGACCGGTGCATTTCTGGACCAGCGCGAAAATTACGCTGCCGCCGCGCATTATGCCAGGGGCGGAGCACTGGATGTTTGCACTTATCAGGGCGGCTTTGCGCTGCATCTGGCGCGGGTCTGCAATAAGGTGACAGCCGTGGATATTTCCCGCGAAGTGCTGGAGGTGGCGGAGCAGAATGAAAACCTGAATGCCACTGCCGATAGGCCTGAGATCGAGTGGATTGAGGGCAACGCCTTTGATCTGATGCGGGATTATGCCTCTGCCGGGAAGCAGTACGACACAATCGTGCTCGATCCGCCAGCCTTCGCCAAATCAAAGAAGCATCTGGAATCGGCCATCAGGGGATATAAAGAGCTGAATCTGCGCGCCATGAAGATGCTGCGTCCCGGGGGAGTGCTGGTCACGTGCTCATGCTCGTTTGCCGTGAGCGAACAGGACTTTTTTGACGTCTTAAATGAGGCTGCGCAAGACGCTCATCGGTCGGTGAGAGTCATGGAAAAGCGTACCCAAGCCAAAGACCATCCGATCCTGCTGGGAGTTCCGGAAACGTATTATTTGAAGTGTTTCATCCTCTGCGTAAGCGAGTAGCCACCAAAAATAGTTTATAAGCTATTGAAAAATAAGCACAAATAATTTACCTTCAATACTTGACAACAAGACACTCATATTTTATTATCGTTTTGTAGTCATGCAGCATCAAATCATTCGTAAGCGGCATTCATAGAAAAACAACTCATTTGAAGGAGACAAGACAATGACAATCACTCGAATCGACCCCTTTCGCGAACTGGCCAGCTTTTTTGAGACCTTTACCGAGCCAACCGGAAAAGACCAGTTGACGGCGGGCAGTTTTGTTCCTCCGGTAGACGTTTATGAGGACGAGCACAATCTGGTACTCAAGCTGGAAATCCCCGGCCTGAACGACGAGGACATCAACGTCAGCGTGGAAAATAACACCCTGACCGTCCAAGGCGAGCGCAAGTTTGAGAAGGAAGAGAAAGAAGAGAATTTCCATCGCATTGAGCGCCGGTACGGCTCTTTCGTCCGCACCTTTAAGCTCCCAAACACGGTGGACGCTGAGAAGGTGGAAGCGAGTTATGAAAAGGGCGTTCTGAAGATCATGCTGGCAAAGCGGGCAGAAGCCAAGCCGCGCCAGATCAAAGTTGGAATCGGCCAGAAGACCCTCCAGGGGTAAGTAGCCAAGGAGAAGG